>Ga0209824_10000323_pt1 | contig 31540 bp, 33 predicted proteins | sample VDWuncwatermetaG_FD_184124 | JGI IMG/M metagenome (GOLD analysis project Ga0209824, IMG submission 184124) | Wastewater microbial communities from Netherlands to study Microbial Dark Matter (Phase II) - VDW unchlorinated drinking water (SPAdes)... ...
GGTGGTGATCTTTGCATCTCACTAGCTCCTTTCTCGCTTCTTGGCGTACTGCAACTTGCACTGGCGCGCCTCAAGGATGTTAAGAATCGTGAAGTTCGTGAGCTTAGCGCTAAAGTTTCGGAGGATTTTGAGTCGAGCGCGCGGTCCGTGGATGCCATGATCCGCGACATTTTAGACATGGGACGCGAGATGACTCTTTCATTAGAGCCTATTCCAGTTCCTCGACTTGTTGAGCAGCTTCATAGCAGCCTGACCCGTCTGTACCCGGATAACAAAGTGAAATTCTCTTTCGATATTCGCCAACGTCACCGTGTCATGGCCGATCCAGAACAGCTGATGCGCGTGCTGATAAACATTGGGGAAAACGCCATTCAAGCAATCCAGCAAGAAGGTCGAATCCGCATTGAATCCAAGCAGGCGATGTCCAATGGGCGCGCGGTCATTGATATTTCCATCACGAATGATGGCCCTGAAATCGCTCGCGAAGATCGAGCGAAGCTCTTTAGTCCTTTCTTTTCTAAGAAGGCATCTGGTACCGGGCTCGGTCTAGCTATTGCGAAGAAGATAGTCGAGGGACATCACGGAGACATTCTCCTAAGTTCGACATCGGATGGAACGTGTTTCACGATTTCAATTCCACAGGCTACGAAGGAAGCTGTAGGTCCCGCTAAAAAACAGACCGAGGGTGGCAGAACTCTCCAATCAATGCGAGAGCAGACGATCTTGATTTTCGACGATGAGCGTTTTGTGCGAGACCACTGGAGAAAACACGCAAAGGGCCATGCCTTTCAAACCGTTTGGGAGTTCAGCTCCTGGGAGGATTTCGTCTCTCAGAACGGGTTTAAGCTGGTGACAAGTGCCATAGCATTCGTCGATCTCCATTATAAAGGCTCCAAGTACGATGGGATGGAGATTGCTCGCTCCCTTCGCGATCTCGGAATAAAAAAGATTTACGCGATTACGAATGATCCCGAAACGGCGAATGCCTCCGGTCTCTTCGATGCAGTTTTCGGAAAAGAAATTCCCAACAACTTTGATCAACTCGTCAGTTAGAGGGGAACACAAAGGGGGACTTGTGAAACACTTAGAGGACATGCGTGCGCTCGTTGATCTACTCCTCGCGAGTAGCAACTTTCACTCTCTAATTGTTGAAGGAGCGCCAGGGTGGGGCAAAAGTTCCGCAATAGATAAGTTACTCCGAGAGAAGAGTATTTCCTTCGTTGCGCTTGGATCGTACACGACCCCCCTTCGCCTATTCCAATTTCTAGAAAAGAATCCAAATGGCCTGGTTGTGATTGATGACTGCGCCGGAATATTCGGTGACTCAATTGCCATGTCCATCCTCAAGGCGGCAACGTGGCCAAGTTCCGGAAGTGATGGGACGCGGCTTGTTACGTGGGGCACCACTTCAGAGAAGCTCAGTACCCAGGAGTTCTTCTACGACGGAAAAATAATCCTGCTTACGAATCTTGTTCCTGAAAGCGGGGATGGTGCCGCTTTTACTTCGCGTTCCCTACACTACTGCGTGACCCCTGGACCATTGGAGATGGAAGAGCTGATCCACTCCGTAGCTTCGACTCCATCTGTGTTTCCCAATACCGCACTTGCAAACGAAGTCGCCAACGTTCTCATAGAGCGCGGTCGCGCTGCAAATTTTCGAGGGGTGAACTTACGGACCCTTCAGCTCGGATATGAAATGGCCAACACCAATCCTGCGAGTTGGAAGATACTATTTCAACGCCTACTCCCCACAGCCGACCCCTTCAGGCTAGCCTACTTATCCACGTCCACCACGGGTACAGTGGAAGACCAGTTCAGGGAGTTTCATCGAGCTACAGGGCTCTCACGGCGAACGTTTTTCTACTACAAGTCCAGAGAATCTTCCAAATAGGTCGATTTCAGAGCGCCCATTTCTTCTGAATGTCATTGTAGTCATCGTCAAATATCGCCCAGCATTTTCCCCCAGAAGTGTTGATATCAGCGCGGAATATCACACCCCTTGCCCAGGCAACGATGAAGAATCCAAGATGTAAACGACGCCTCCCCTTCATTTGGACGTGGAGCGATCGGAGGTCGGGCCGATTATTTACGTTGGTACCGGCGTGTCCATGAACCTCGTAAATGGGGAGGGGAATCAAGTTTAGTAGAAACAAGAGAACCTTGAACACCCCAACAAAAGCTTGAGCAGTCTAAATAGCTCGTCCATGCGGATCCCGTTTATTCATCCAACAGGTCCCTCACCTTAACTTCGAGCACCTTCGCAATCTTTTCCAATGTAGAAAGCTTCGGATCGTAGCCAGGGCGAAAATATCTGAATACGGAGGGGGTTGGAATGGCCAGCAATTGGGCAAAGCGATACTTCGATAGTTTTTTCTTCTCCAAAATTGCTGCGAGTTTCAACTTCATATCAGTATACATTCTACGTCATATCTATCCCAAGTTGAATCTGCATTGAATGGTATATATAACCTGTGTTATACATATACAAAGGGCGCCAGAGATTGCAGTCTCTGGCGCCCGAAAGTCGTTCCCCTCGCGGGGAACTGAATCTCGAAACCAGGCCACGAGCCCGGCTTCACCCGTGATGCTCCTTCCAGGGTGGGCCGAAGTCAATTGGAGGCATCATGAGTGCGCACATCATTGCAGTCACGAATCAGAAAGGCGGGGTGGCCAAAACCACAACCGCGATCAACCTCAGTCAGGCCCTAGTTCTTAACGGGCTTACTGTTCTGCTGGTTGATCTAGATCCGCAGGGTAACGCAACGCAGGGTATTGGAGTCGAGCTGGACTCCATAAGACTGTCCGTTGCTGACCTCATTCTGAACAAAGAAGTGTCAGCCGCTGAAGTCGTTTACCAGGGGGAAGGACTTGATCTCATCCCCGCGACTCCTGTTCTCGCGAGAGCGGAGCGTGAAATGGTCGGTATGACAAACAGCGAGTTAAGATTGGGTCAGCGACTCAATCAGCTCCGGGAGAAGTATGACGTCGTACTCATAGACACTCCTCCCACCCTGGGGCCTCTTATGAACTCCGCTTTGAATGCTGCGGACAGCCTCATCGTTCCAGTCGATTCAAGCTACTTCGCGATGATGGGGATTAAGGAACTGCTATCAGAGGTAGGAGAGATACGACAGGGCACCAATCAACGGCTGCGAATCCTCGGCTACCTTCTCACTATGTCGGACCAGACACGTATCTCCGCTGAAACATGGGACGGCCTCATTGCCGGATTCGGAGAGGCGGTCTTTGAGACGAGAATTCGCAGGTCCGTAAAGTTGAAGGAGGCCCCCGCATACGGCAGGACTGTCTTCCACCATGCACCGGAGAGCGCAGGAGCTGAAGATTACTTGGCGCTCGCCAACGAGGTAGTTGTCAGGATGCGGGTCGATTTACCGACTATTGAAGTCCCCGCCGAAAATGGAATCGAGGCAGCCGTTGGAGGTGCCCGATGACCAAGAGACGAGACAACGACCTAAAGGAAAGGCTTAGGGCACTACGGGTAAATGAGCCGCTGAAGTTAAACAGAGAGGGGGTCTCGATGAGGCCCCCTCAGGAGAGAAAGGAGGTGCCTCAAATTGAGGTACCTCCGAATCGAATCCCACGAAATGAGCATCCTCATAGCGAGCACCCTCAAACTGAGTTGCTTCAGCCTAAACTACCGCCCCGAAATGAGCGTGCTCAAAATGAGGAACCCCAAGTCGAGAAAGCTCGTAAGGAACTAGCTCAAGTTGACCCACCTCAAAAAGAGGCGGCTCAAAAAGAAGTGCCTTTGATCCCCCAAGTCGAGCGACCTCAAATTGAGGAACCCCAACGTGAGGTGGGAACGCCTCAGGGATTTTTCAAGTTATCTCACGGCGTATTTTCAGAGCCATTGCTCAAGGATCTTTCGGGGGACTGCTTTCGATTGTTCCTCTGGCTATCAAGCCGGGCATGGCGGTTCCCAAGTTCCGGTGGCGTTGTTCGAGCATCGGTAGGGTATATCGAGATGCAAGCAGGGATGTCGCACGCAACCATCTCTCGCGGCCTCAAGACTCTCAAAGAGAAGGGGCTAATCTCGATCGTAGAAGTCGATTTCAAGATCGGAAACCTCTGGCAAGTGTCATCGCTCGCGTGCGGAAATCCAAGTCACGACGATAAGCCGCCTCGTGATAAGGCACCTCAAAACGAGGCGGCTCAAATTGTAAACGGAGGTGCCTCAAAAAATGGAAGCCGGTCTCTCAAAATGAGGTCGCACCCACCTCAAAACGAGCAAGATCTAAGAAGTTCTAAGAAAGAAAAAAAACTTAAAGAAGTTGCGCCGAAAATAATTTTCGGTGTCGTCGAAGAAACTGTTTCCGATGAAGCGTCTCTCGTTGAACCCGAAAGATTGTTGGCATCGTTTGAAACGGAACTTGGGACTGAGCAAAATGGATTCATTGTTTCATTCGCAGAACGTGAGTTTCCCCATGGGTTTTTGCCGCCACCTCGTGTTCTTAAGCTCTTAGCAGCTAAAGATTGGTATCGACAGTACTCAGACATGGGGACCAGCCTTGCAGTCGGTTAGACCGACTATGCGATGACGTGGTGCAGTATTCACTTCGATTGGACTAGTCCCTCCCGTCACGCCTTAAGGATCTCCCTAGCGTCGTCGGCGGTCAGTTCGGCGAAACCACATTTCCATGATCCAAAGTTTCAGCCCTCTGGACATATACATCACTTTGATGCATAATATGCATGCGGGTCGACAGTTGCCTAAGGTTTAGCGAGAATTCAAAAGAGATCCTGGCTTCAAGCGACTTACTGCAGGAGGAATGGGATGCCGTCCACGAAGAATAAAACTGAGCGTGGAAAAAGGAACGTTCTAGACAATGATGAGTTTGATGCGAAACACGCGAAGTTCCGGGTCACCATGTTTGTGGATTTGCCTGTTTTAGAAACAATTCGGAAGGAAGCTATGGACAAGGGCTTACCGTACCAGACTTACATTAATCAGTTGTTACGAGAACACGTGCGGGGAGATGAAGAAAAAAGGATACGCGAAATAGTTAGAGATGAAGTGAGTAAAATTAGAAAATGATCCCTTTCACGCGGCGCAACTTGTTTGAGGCAACTGAGAAAACATGAATAGAGAGATTGGATCGACTTGGGGCATCTGGGATTTACATGTACATACGCCCGACTCCCACACGACACACTACGGAGGAGAGAACGAGGAAGCTTGGAAACACTTCCTTGAGGAAATTGAAAAGCTTCCTCCTTCCTTCAAGGTTATTGGGGTTAACGACTATCTCTTTCTTGATGGTTACAAGAGGCTCTTGAAGGAAAAGACTGCGGGTAGGCTTGCAAACATTGAGCTGTTTTTACCCGTGGTTGAATTTCGGCTTAAGATCTTTAGCGGAAACGACAAACTTAAGAAGATTAACTTTCATATAATTTTTTCAAATGAAATTCCCGCTGACCAGATTGAAGCTCTATTCCTAGGGAACTTGAAACTCAAATTCGAGCCAACAAATGGTCAGAGTTTCAGCAGAAGTTTAAGTCGTGCTAATTTGCAAGAGTTTGGGAAGAGAATTTTAGAAGACACACCAGCAGAAAAAAGGCCTGCTAACACCACCGAGTTTGAATACGGTTTTGACAACGCAACCTTCGACAAAGCCGACATAGTTAAAGTGCTCTCAGACCATCAAGAGTTTGAAAGTAAGTACCTAACCGCAATTGGAAAAGCTGAATGGTACGACATAAACTGGCAACAAGCTTCAGCCGACAAAAAAACTTTAATTAATGACTGCGACATCGTGTTCGCGGCGTCTCCAAGTCCGGAGAAGGCAGTAAAATCTCAGGAAGCTCTTGTTGCGCAATCTGTAAACAACCGGCTCTTTCATTGTAGTGACTCCCATTTTCCTTCATCCTCTAAAGAGAATACGAACCGCATGGGTCATTGCTACGCGTGGGTCAAAGCCGACCCGACGTTTCGGGGACTTAAACATTCCATCGAAGAATATCGGCAGCGTGTTTTCTTGGGGGAGTTACCTCCGAAACTTGCGTTGCTAAGAGATAAACCGACGAAGTACATCAAAACAATTGGCGTTAAGAAGAGGCCCAATTCTTCGTTAAGGGAACGCTGGTTTGACTGTTCAATAGATTTAAATCCAGATCTCGTCGCCATAATAGGGAATAAAGGGAGCGGAAAAAGCGCGCTAGCTGACATTATCGGTGTGCTTGGGAACTCGCCAAACGAGCATCACTTTTCGTTCTTATCCGATGAGAGATTTCGGGAACCCAAGTTAAAAAAAGCATCGCAATTCGAAGCGACACTTGCATGGCATGACGGCACGACGATGACTCGGACTTTGGATGCCGCCTACGATTCCCTCGCGCCAGAAACAATCAAGTATGTTCCGCAGAGCTATTTAGAGATCGCCTGCAACACTCTAGGAGGCTCAACCGAGACCGAATTCGACAAGGAGATAAAAGCCGTAATTTTTTCACACATTTCGGAAAAGGATCGCCTAGAACAAGACTCCCTGGATGCTCTCGTAAGGTTTCAAACTAAGGAGACTAATCGCAGGATTGACCTATTAAAGCAAAAGCTCGCCTATCTTAATCAGGAACTCGTCCGGCTTGAAGACTCAAACAGCATAGATGAAGTTAAACGCGTTCAGGCCTTGCTAGATAGGAAGAAGGCCGAGATTGAGGCGCTCGACAAGTCAAAACCTACCGCAACGGAACCCGCCCAAACTACTCAATCCGACGAGCTGAAGCAGATACTTTCAACAATCACAGCAAAACAAGCAGATCTTAACGAAAAGAAATCGATTATCGCGACCTCCAGCGTCGAGATTAAAACCGAGACGCTACGCCTTTCAAAACTCGAAACAGTCCTTAAGAAAATCGACAATTTTTCGGTCTTAGTCAGAGATTTCCAGGATGAACTCGAAACTGATCTCGCCGATTTCGGAATTTCTCGGGACGAGGTTTTCTCGTACAAACTGGACTCCGCCCCAGTAGATACGCACATTAGGAAAGCTTCACAAAAGTTGACACAACTACAGAAGCACTCCGACGCGAAAGATGACCAGTCCGAGGCATCCGCGATAAAAAAGATCGAGGGGGAAATTGCCGAACTAAAGTTTAAACTCGATGAACCAAACCGCGACCACCAAAGCCAGCTCAAGCTGCTGGAAACCTGGAAAATGAATCGGGTTGCTTTAGTGGGGGATGAAAATTCCCCGGACACACTTGGCTATTATGAAGCCATTCTCGTAAGAAAAACTGAATTGCCGAAAGAGATCGATAAGCTAAGGAAATCGAGAATTGAATTAACCAAGCAGATTTTTCAAGAAATTTCGAAACTATCGACTGTCCTAACTGGGTATTACTCCCCTGTCCAAGATTTCATAAAGATGCATCAGGTGTCGAAAGATCGCTTCGATTTTAGCTTCTCTGTTGAGCATAACATTGGCCATTTCGAACAAGAGTTCTTGGAGTTCATAGATAGGGGAATGTCCGGTGCCTTCTCCGGAAAAGATGCATCGCACAAGCGTGTTAAAGACGTTTTAGACACTTCGGACTTCAATTCGGAGTTGGGTGTATTGGCCTTTCTAGATACGTTGGTTTTGGACCTTGTTGGAGTTGTTGGTGAAGCGTCCTACAGCTCGGTAATCCGAAAGCAACTTCGAACCGCAAAAACCGTGCAAGGTCTTTATGATTACCTTTTCTCTCTGGATTTCTTGCGTCCTCGATACATGCTCAAGGCTGACGGAAAAGAACTCAGTCAGCTTTCACCAGGTCAAAAAGGGCTATTGTTACTTATTTTTTACTTGATGATCGATAAAAGCGAAATGCCTTTGGTAATAGATCAACCGGAAGAGAACTTAGACAATCAAACCGTTTTCAATCTATTGGTTCCATTCATCAAGGCGGCGAAAAACAGAAGGCAAATAATCGTTGTCACTCACAATCCCAATCTTGCGGTGGTCTGCGATGCAGAGCAAATCATTAGGTCTTCTCTATCCGCGGAAAACGAGTTTGACATAAAATACGAAAGTGGAGCCATTGAAAACCCAGAGATTAATGCCCAAATTGTGGATGTGTTAGAGGGTACCTATCCTGCTTTTGAAAAGAGGAACGTTAGTTATATTCGCCCACAGAAAGATTGACCGCTTTTGGTTTGGTGGCTTCAGTCGAATATAAGGAAAAGTGTCTATGGCTGCCAGAGAACCGTCAGTTCCCACCTGGGGTCCACCGAGTTTCACTCTGCCGCGATCGAAGCAGGTAACTGTTCCGTGAACGCCACCCGTTTCGGCGCGTCACCAACCTTCACCTTGCCCAGCGATCTTAGTTTTCCTTCCTTCGACACCTCGACGAATTGTAGAGTTGCGTCTTCAATGTTGCTCACCAATACCTTCATGGTGTCGGAACCTGGAATCCTCTCAATGCAGCAGGGTTTGGAAACGTCCGTGAGCCGATCGAGCAATTTTCCGGTCGTGACATCTACTGCATCCACATAAGAACGTCCTTCGTTGGCAGCAAGAACGACATTCCCGCCGATCGATTCCACGCCGTGATACGTAACTTCCTGAGGAGTGGAATTCCCCTCTGGAGTCGGAAGAGGAAACAGACGTGTGACTTTACCGCTTGCGGGGTCCATCTCAAAAAAACCGTCTACCCAAAATGAACCGAAATACACTTTCGACTCGTCATCGGAGAACGTCAGGCTTCTCGGGTTTACATTGAGTTGGTGAAAGGCCAGGACTTTCCGCGACGCGGGATCGATGACTCCAATTCCCGTCACCTTTTTACAGGTAACATACGCTTTAGTCTTTGAAGGTCCGTACTTCACGACGTGGGGAGCGCTTAGACCCTTTAGCCGATACGCGATCTTTCGCGTTTTTATGTCGATTCCCACCACGTCGTCACTGTAGAAGTTCGCGACCAGGACATGCTTTCCGTCCGGCGATAGGATGATGTGATCGTTGTGCATCTTTCCGATCTTTGTTTCCCCTTTCACCTGAAAGGTTTTCGTATCGAAGAATTTTAACTTTTCCTCACCTTCCACTCCTACGATGAGCGTGGACCCTTGATCGGCAACGACGACTCCATAGGGGGTTTGTCCCACGGGAATGCGCTTCAGCTCCTTCTGAGTACCCAGATCCACCAAGGACACCGAGGCTCCCTTGGTATTGACCACATATACCCCAGCAGGGGCCGCCAGGACTTCCAGCCCGAGTGCCATGCACAGAGTGACGATTGCTATTCGAAATTTCGTTTTCATTTTGAACCTCCGATTAGATACATAAACGGAAATGCATCCATAAGTGACTGACGACTTTCTTAAGAATCCTTTAGTTAATTCCCACTTGTTTAGAGTTGCTTGCCTTTACCGTGAAGTCGTCAAAGTAGGTGACACTGTCGGCTTTTGTCCAAACGCCTACTTTTCCAGATACCGTCTCGGAGAGTTGGTGCTCCAAGTACAGCTTGCCGTTTAGATAACCCTTCACGCTCTTGCCCTCGACCACAACCCGAAGATCCTGCCATTGCTTGGTCGGGGTGGGCACGTCCTTTATCCATTTCACCGAGCTGCGCTTGCCCTTCACATACTTGAAGAGAACAAGATTTTCCTCCAGCGCGTTCGCTCGCACTGTGAGGTAGTCACCATTCGGTTTTACGTTAAAGAGAATCCCGGCGGCCTGATCGATCTTTCCGGCAATGGGCTTGAATCGAACTGAAATTTCCCCTTCCTTGAAATCATCGAAGTACTTAGCGACCGCAAACGGAAAGTACGCATATGCCTTCACGTTATCCAGGAACTCGGCGTAGCGCTCGCCGTAGATGGCTCTTGCTTTCTCGGCGATACCGGCCGAAGACTGCCCCTCTTCCCATTTGCGCCCATCGACGACGAGCACTTTGTTATCCCCATCTGTCCCTATCATCCAGAATCCTACCGCCGGAACGAAGGAGGACGGCTCGGCACCGAGCGGCTCAGATGTGAATGGGTTAGAGGGAAGGAGCTTGGACTCATCGGGTTTTGTGGCTTTGGAGGGAGTGCTGGTTTTAGGGGGCAAATACTCGACCTGCTCGGGGGCCTGTTCCCTCCGCGCTCCGAAGCCTTGAGCGGTTATTGTTACCAGTGCCAATGTGAAGAGAATGTTTCGTTTCATTTTGAATTACCTCCGTGAAAGTTAGGAATTCGATGGTGCCACCACCACAGAAAGAGAAAACAAAGCGGCAAGGCCAAATAGAAAAGCCATCCGAAAGGGCTCGCATTTGCTATGAGTGGATAACCCGAATAGGCGGTGGAGCTGACCTCCGGCGCATTCATGCCAGCCAGACGATAGATTACTGGCAAAAGCTCCTTGGGACTGGTCGAACGGCTAGTTTCAATTTTTCCCTGATACTCAAATTCATTGAGTCCGTAAGCATCATCCGCTCCGACACCAAACATGCTCGATTTTCCAGTGGTAACGACAGACACCGAAACATCAGGAACCGCTCTTTCAAGCTTGGAAAGAACATTTCGTTGGATATCTTTGAAGCGGGGATCGTCGGGACTCAAGGCGATTCGTATCTTAAGCTTTCCCTGGATGTTCCTCAGCAGGGTCTCGTGTTCCGCCGCAAAGGAATTTCTTCGGTCTTCGCTGAGATCCGCATGAAGCGGCACAAAAGAAGAAGCGATTCCGATGAACAAGCAGGTCATGGCAACGGCGGCAACTTTTCTAAGGCGACTTTTTGCCGAAGCTCCTGGCTGGGAGAGCCAGAGGAAGCCGGAAAGTCCCGTTACCAAGCCGACCACCAGGAGGCGGATAACGGACTCCGAAAGTACCAGACCGCGTTCAAAAGGACGGATGGAGGCAGTCAAAGAAAGAAATGAAAGACTTTTCACCCAAGAGCCTGAATGGCTTGAGACGGAGAAGTCGAGAACCCACGAACCCAACGTGACCGCGAGCACCAAGAGTGCCGCCGAAGCGCTGGATTGAGTTATAGCGGCGATGAGAAATGAAATCCCAAGAATCGCAAAGGCGTAGAGGGCGTGGCCAAGCATCAAGGTAAAATACTCCCCCACATTTACGTGTCCGCCCCAAGCAAGCCAAAGTCCAATTGCCAGGAGCGCGGGTACAGTCGAAAGAAACCAACAAAAGAAAACGCCGACCCACTTGATTAGCAGAATTCTCGAAAACGGCACGGGTAACTGGAGCAAAATCTTCAGTGTCGATGTTTGCCTTTCATTGGAAATCGAGTGGATGGCCACAAACGGAAACAGCAAGGTAGTGATGAGATATAAACTTCCCAGAGTCGGAACCAAAATCCCCTCGAATGGATTCATTCCCGAAGCGAGCTCTTTGTGATCGATTGCCGCGCGACTGGCTTCAGTAAAAAGGTCAACGGCCTGGATAAAGCCATATCCGATAAGAAAACTCGATAGAACGAAAAGACTCAGGGTGGATCTCGCCGAGAAAAGATCTCCCAGCTCTTTTCGAAAGATTGCTTTCTCAGGTGAGCGCAAGAAAAACCTCCTCCAGTCCACTGCCTGGGGTCTTCGCCTGGTTTCGAAGATCATCCAAATTGCCTTGCGCGACCAGCCTTCCCTGGTTGAGAAGCACCAAACGATCACAAACTCTCTCGGCGTCCATTAATTGGTGAATGGAAAGAAGGAGAGTTCTTCCCGCTTTCGCGGTGTCTTTCAACACCTCCATGATGGAGAGAGTTTGTCGCAAGTCGAACCCATCGAACGGCTCATCCAGGAGAAGAATCGGTTGCGGGGACCAAAGGGAGATGGCGAGACCCAGTCGCTTTTTGAATCCTTTGGATAACTGGCCCACTCTTTTGCCGAGGACCGGACCGATTCCCGTAAGCTCCGTGATCCGTTCGCGAGTCTGGAAATCGATTGAGAAAACATCGCAGAAAAAATTGCGTACTTTCATCGCCGCACAGTCCGGGTAGGGAATTAAGTGATCGGGCAGGTAAAAAAGATGGTTTCGCCTTTCGGTAGGCGGCACATTTCGACCGGAAACCTGAACTATTCCCGAGTCGGCGGGAAGAAGTCCGGCGCCTATCTCAAGCAGTGTCGTCTTGCCTGAGCCATTGGGACCGATAAGCCCCGTAACCTGGCCAGCCGTGAGCGTGAAACTGATATTGGTCAAGGCGAAGGAATTTCCGTACCTCTTTGAGATCTCCTTGGCCTGAAATACCGATGATTCCATACTCATTTTTTACCTTCATAAGTCATTTAATCCACCTGAACTTTTCTTCAGGTGAATCGCGTCAAAACCTGCCTTAAGGATTCTTCAGGGAACCGTAAGTACCCTCACGGCCCGGCCTCTTCTAACGTGAATCCATAGCGACGCATCGGGGTCGCGAAATGGACTTAACAAAAGGAGATCAAATGAACTGGAAACATGGGTTGGCGGCCTTCACCGCCGCAGCGTTAACGATCGGTCAGGTGGCATCAGCCGCAGTCGCCAAAAGCGAGCGCGTGCTGGTTGCCTTGGAAAACGGGGGCGCGGTCCTATTGGACGCTCACGATGGCAGCATCCTTCAACGGTACGCGACAGGTCCCAATGCTTTCGGCGCGATGTACTCGGCCTGCGGCAAGCGCGCTTTCGTGACGGATAAAGACAAAGGAACGCTCATTGAAATCGATACCCAGAGCAATAAGGTTCTGGACACCGTTGCTGTTGGAATCCAGCCGCAACAGCCTGCGATGACCTCGGATGGACGGATCTATATTCCTCTGAGCGGTGAAGCGGCAGTGGCAGTGGTGGATGCGTCGAAGAAGCTTCAACTCGTGAAGAAGATTTCCATCGGCACGGGAACGAAACCACACATTGTTTCTCTCTCACCAGACGAGAAGACCCTTTGGGTCACCGTTCAAGGCATGGACCCCAAGGTGGTGGCTCTCAACGTGGAGAATTCCACGGACTCCATCAAAAAAGAATACCGGTACAATCTGGTTCCCCGGGTTATCTCCGGCGCCAATGACTACGCCTTTTTCACGGGCCACCATTCGACGGGGTTGCACCTTGCGAAATTGGGTGAGGAATTAGCCACCACGCCGTACATGGATGTGAATGGCTCTTTCAGTGAAGCCGCGAAACAGATTGAAGGGATTTCGGTTCTTGCGGACAAGGGGCTAAGCGGGATCACGCATGAAGGCCGGAAGGCTCTTGTCGTGATCAGCGGCACGGACAAAACCCGAAAGACCTGCGACATCGCTCCGCTTGCGGATAAACCCTACTGGGTTTCCCTGGATTCGATGGGCCAAGTCGCCTTTGTCTCCATCCCGGGAAAGGGCCTCGTTGAAGCCTATGACATTCTGACTTGCGGAAAGTCTCCGCTTTGGACAGTGGATGTCGGCGGAAAGGCCAAGCGATTGGCTCTGAGCGAAGTGGAGTAAGAATAATTAGGTGGCTGGAGAGGTGCTGAATTCAAGCCTCTCCAGCCTTCCCTAATGAAAAAATAAATGAGTTCTGCTATATGTCATCCGGAGAACGAAGAGTAAATGCCTGAAAACGCTCAAATTTTGGTTGTCGAGGATGACTCGAAAATTGCCGCGACCTTGAAACAAGGTCTTGAGCGTGAATCTTACAAGGTACGGATAGCGGCGACTGGAGAAGAGGCTTTTTTTCTCCTGAACTCGGAAGTCTTTTCGTTCGTTTGCCTCGATATCATGCTGCCGGGTCGTAGCGGGATCGAAGTCCTGAAGGCTGTCAGAAAGATGGGGCTTGGAATACCCGTTCTTCTTCTTACCGCGAAAGATGCCGTCGAAGACAGAGTGGAAGGACTAGACGCCGGAGCGGATGATTATCTGGTAAAGCCTTTCGCGTTTCCCGAGCTTCTCGCCCGCATCCGATCGCTTCTGAGACGAACGTCTCAGGCGCAAGCCACACGCTTTCAGATTGCCGATTTGGAATTTAATGCACGGACCCGGCATGTCATGCGCTCGGGAAAAGCGATCGATCTCACATTGAAGGAATTTGATCTTCTGGATTACCTGTTCCGGCACAAAGGAAACATCGTTTCGCGCGAAATGCTCGCGAAGGATGTCTGGAAGGAAGCGTCTCGCGCGACACCGCTTGATAACGTGATCGACGTTCATATGGCACGTCTTCGCCGAAAAATCGATTCCTCTCATTCCCAAAAACTGATCCATACGTTGCGCGGAGTGGGATTCATGCTGAAAGAGGACAGCGTTTGATACGACCCAAGAATATTCGAACGCGATTGGCTCTATGGTACTCCGGCGTACTGGGACTCATCCTCTTGGGAGTAGTCGCAGGAGTTTCCCTGTTTTTTCTTCGCGGCCTGCGCGAGGAGTTTGATCGCACTTTGACTGAAAATTTTGAACGAGCCGCCCGTCATCTTGAAGTGCACACCGATGGAACGTACGGAATGCGAAAGCCCGAGAAATCCTCCACGCGGGATTTCGCCGAGGAAATGCCAGTTGAGGTGTGGACTCCCAACGGAGACCTTCTCTACCGCAGTCCGGCGTGGACCCGAAGCGGTCTTGGTTCCCCTGTGCCCGTGACAACAGCCCAGCAGAAATACGCCATTGTCGGGGAACGATCCGCCAATGAACGCTTTCGGATCATGACGGGAGAGACTTCCTCCGGCGACCAAAAGGTGGTTGTCAGAGTCGCCGCCAGTGAAGAAAGAGTCTGGCATGAGGTCAAGGAACTCCTGGGAGTATTCCTGTTCATTGTTCCTCTCGCACTCATTCTCGCCGGATTTGCCGGGTATTGGATGGCAGCAAAGGCCCTTCGCCCGGTGGAAGCGATGGGAAAGCGAGCCAGAGATATTTCCGCTGAAAATCTAAGCGACCGATTGCCCGTGTCAAACCCCGATGACGAGTTGGGTGGCTTGGCGCAGGTGATAAACGGACTTCTCTCACGTCTTGAGAAATCCTTTGAGGAGTTGAGACGATTCACCTCCGATGCTTCGCATGAGCTTAGGACTCCCTTGCAGGCGTTGAGATCTTTGGGCGAAGTGGCGCTCCAATCGGAGCAGCCCACGGGATATTACAGGGACGTCATTTCGAGCATGTTGGAAGAGACCGATCGAATGTCGAAGCTCACGCACAGCCTTCTCACGCTTTCGCGAGCCGATTCCGGAAATTATCGCCTGCAAAAAACGAAAACCTCATTACCGGCGATGTTGGAGGAAATCCGCTCCTTCATAGGAATTTTGGCGGAGGAAAAGGGACAGAAACTTACCGTACAGGTGGATTCCGAAGCTCTGGCGGAGGTGGACCCCGTGATCTTCCGTCAGGCGGTCGTAAACCTTATCGATAACGCCATCAAATACTCTCCGGAAGGATCTGAAATAAGAGTACGGGTCGGGGCAGATGGCATGCGACAGGCCATAGTGGAAGTGAAGGACCAGGGCATAGGTATCTCGGACGAGCACCGGGCAAGAATTTTTGACCGCTTCTATCGCGTTGATAAATCTCGCTCGCGCGACCTGGGGGGCTCGGGGCTTGGCCTTTCAATTGCCAAGTGGGCGGTGGAAGCTCACGGCGGAACGATCGAGCTCGATAGTCTACCCGACCAAGGAAGTTCTTTCCGCATCCTTGTCCCGCTCCATTAGCCTTCTTCAGACGTCGCCCATTCCACGATGAGTTGCCCTTCCTCTTCGGTCAATCGGTGATCGGGATGCAGAAGGAGGTAAGGTGTCGGTGGCATTCGCTTCTCCTGGAGAGCACGGCGAAGCTTCGCTGCATACTCATCAATTGTTTCCTCTTCCGCGCCGGAAAAGGAGGGAAGGATCTCGAACGATGTGAGTGCGGTTTGAATTTTGCGGTCCACATAAGGCCGGGTCCAACGACTTACGATAGGCAGGTCATAAAAGAATGGCCGCTCTGTCGTCGTGCCATGGCAGCTCATACACTTTTTTTGCAGCACGGGGAGTACTGAGGCTTCATATTCGATGACCCCATCCATTCCGGTAGCGGTTTCCTTCGAGGAAATCGCCATGACTGAAAATGCCAGCGCGGACGCCAAAAGTAATCGGTAACGGTGTTTCATGAACCTACCTCAACTCTTTTCCAGATTAGAGTTTCAGTAGGGGAAGGGGCACTGACGACTCCCTGAAGAGTGCTTAAGAAACTCTCCGTCTTAAGAAAACGTCAGGTGCCGTAAAAGACCGCCTCCGGTAGCTTGTCTTGTTTAGAGGGAGGTTTTTATGGAAGACGGAGTAACTCGTCGCGAAATGATTCGAATGGGGACCCTATCCATGGCTGCGGGAAGCTTGGGGGGACTTATTACTTTGGAGAAGGCGATCGCCGCGGACGATCCAAAAACACGTGATTCGGGAGCCTTCTCGGCAAAGCATCAGCCCCGGCCGCTGCCATTCAAGGCTTCAAAGCTCAAAAGCTTGTCCGAAAAGCTCATTACCTCGCACTGGGAGAATAATTACGGGGGTGCCGTCAAGAATCTGAACGTGGTGGAAGCGAAACTCGCGGCGCTTGCGAAAGACAAAGATATATCTCCGGGCATTTATGTGGGAACGAAGCGCGAGCAACAGCTACGGCTTGGCTCGATGATTCTTCACGAAAAGTACTTCGGCAACCTGGGCGGCGACGGGAAGATTGCGGGTGATATCAAGGAAGCTGTCAGCACTAGTTTTGGCGGCGTGGATACGTGGGAATCGGAATTCAGAAAAACGGCGCTCGGGCTTTCGGGTGGATCGGGCTGGGTGGTTCTCGCGTATGATCTGCATTTAATGAGGCTCGAAAATTATTGGTCCTGGGACCATTTGCATAATCTCCCGGCAAGCTTTCCGGTGCTTGTTCTCGACGTGTATGAGCATGCCTACCACATGGATTATGGCGCTCAGACCGCGAAATACATCGACGCGTTCATGAGTAACGTAAATTGGGAAGAGGCCAACAAGCGCCTAGTGTCGATCCGCAAAGCAGCTTCGGGCCTTATGAGCTGAAGAAATGCGGCCCGGGAAATCGCCGGGCCGCGAATCGTTAAGGAACCAGTTTGTGGATTTCGGTAAAGATGGCGGTTTTGTTTGAGCCCAGTTTTGCGAACGTGAGCTTGTTCTCGGAATCGACAATAACCGACAAAGGAGTGGCGATTTGATCGGTGAAATCGTACATCTCCTGACGTGTTCCACGTGCTACCGTGAACGGAATATTATGCTTTTCCTTCCACTCTTCGAGCTTTCCGCCAACGGTAAGACTAATGAAGGTAACCGGCTTTCCGGCAAACTCGCTCACATTGGGAACGAGCTCCTGGAAGAGTAAATTGTCCCAACCGCAATAGGTGCTGTTATAGAGCATCACTCTAACGGTGTTCTTGAAATCATCCAGGCACACCGTTTTGGTCTCAATATCTTTCCAGCAATAATTGGGAACCGTGTCACCCACTTTGAGTTTTGCACCATAGGAACACACGGAAGTAACAAACAAAACCGCGAAAGCGACTTTCCATTTCATAGAGTTTCTCCTGGGTTTGAATTGGTATGACTGCTTCCCTAATTTTACGGCGAGGGAGGAATTTGCCTGTCTTAAGCTTCCCTGAATTCCGCTTCAGGAAACGGCGCGCCAACCTTAAGAAGAATTCAGGACAACGTAAGTCCCCTTGCTACTTTCGAATCGATACCTTCCATTCAGACGGGGGAATTCCCCGAAAAGGGAGATTCCATGAAAATCATGTTTGTTTTACTAACCGTGGTGATGGCGACAGTCAGTTATCCTTCTACGGCGCTAGCGGATATTACTAACGATCAAGCAGTCCTATTGGGGCGAAGGTACTTAACGGAAGTCTATCCTTTCAGCGCTTCACCAGACTTGGCACGGAACTGCTCCATCGGAGCTGCGCTCAGCACCGCTAAGACGGTGAAGGAGGGAACTTCGGTCCGGGCCTACTACGTTTGGGCGTCGCACACCTCGGAAAGTGAGCTTGAGTGCACGGCGCGGATCTTCTTTTCGGCCGCCACGGGAGAAACACTTTTTCAGGATTTTATCCACCCGGAACATGGGCAGAAGGTATCCACGAGCAAGGAATGGCGGTGTCGCTATATTCCTTTCCCGGATTGATTTGTATCGATTTTTCCCTGGTCGAGTGAGTTGTTTTAGTAAGAGGCCAAAGATTAAGTGGTATGGTTGGGGAGAATCCCTCTCTCACCCGCTGAGTACAGGAACGACGAGCTGTTGAACCGACATGTATTCCTGAATTCCAAAGGGTTCCATAGAGACCCTTTCAGCCTTAGAGCTCAAAGCGGAACGAAACTAATTACGGCACTCCCATAACATTTCCCGGGGATATCGAATTCAATTCCAAAAAACTTGAGACCGCCTTCCTTCGGCCTATCGAAGGGCCATCTTAGACACTTCAGCATCTGCATCGCTCTTGTTTTCGGGCTCACTCTGAGCCAATGCTGGCCCCTGCTGCGATCGCAGGTATTTGAACCTGAGCTGCTCTGCATCCAAATGAAGTTCGCCAGGCGTACCCGTACGCTGTACGCGGATCGTTTCAATGAGATCCATGCAGGCATGATCGAGGTAATAGAGTTTGTGGACATTGAGAGTAACGGGCTTATCAAGGGGTAGGCTCTCCAACGTACGAGCAAGCCTCGGAAGCGAGAAGACCGTCGCATTTCCCTTGAGTTGCAAAGTGAGACCGCGTTCGGTTTCCTCGCGCACGATCCTAAGTCCGGAGATCGTATGAACGAGGCGAAGCAGCGATGCCGCAACTCCCAAGAGAACTCCGGTGAGCAGATCGATCGTTACGATTCCTACTAGCGTAATCAAGTATAGGACGACCGCGCTTTGGCCATAGCGAGCAAGGCGCTTCAGTCCGTAGGGATTGAGAAGCTTATATCCTGTAAAAACCAAAATTGCCGCGAGACTCGCCATGGGAATCAAACGAAGTAACTGGGGAGCAAGGGCCACAAATACGAGAAGCCATACCCCATGAAATACCGCTGACCATCGAGTCTGAGCTCCTCCTTGAATGTTTGCCGTGCTTCGAACGATAACTCCCGTCATGGGGAGTGCCCCCAATAGACCGCAGAGTGAGTTACCGATTCCTTGGGCGACAAGTTCCTTGTCATAGTCGCTTTTCGCATCGGCTCTGAGCTTTGTAAGCGCCGATGCGCATAGTAGCGTCTCAGCACTTGCGATAAGCGCGAGGCTGAAAATGGAAGCTAACACCTTCGGATTAAATAAGTTGGAGAGACTCTCCCAATTTGGAAAGGAAAGGGCACTGACCAATGATTCCGGAAGGGCCACCCTTTGAATGTTGGACCCGGTCAAGTGAACGAAGAGAGTTGCACAAACAACTGCGACCAGTGGTGCGGGAACGACTCGCAAGGGCGTTTTCTGAACCAGACTCCAACCCGCCATCAAGGCTATCGTAATGAGACCGACCAGACCCGCTTGTATCCCCGGATGATCGATTTCCACCGACACCAACGACCAAATAGCACCAGGGATCGCGAGGAGATTCGCTAACCCACTTCCCTTGGGGGCCGCATCCAGCATTACGTGAAACTGGCTCACTAAGATAAGTGCTCCGATACCACCCAACATGCCGTGGATGACGGATGGGCTGACTGCGCGAAACCACTGGCCCAGCCGAAGATACCCGGCCAAGAGCTGAATCAGTCCTGCGACAAGTACGATGGGCCCCAGCATTCCGATCCCGTGGGTGCGTATGATTTCAAAAACAAGAACTGTAAGGCCGGCAGCCGGTCCGCTCACGGCAAGGGGGGCTCCGGCAAAGAGGCCAACCACCAGTCCACCGATGATCCCGGTGATAAGGCCGAGTGCCGGAGGTACGCCGGAAGCCACGGCGATTCCCATGCAAAGCGGGAGAGCCACTAGGAATACAACTACGGAGGCCAGTAGGTCTTTAAGGAAAGTCTTCTTGCCCGGATTTTCTGACTCTGTAAGCATGACAATTCTCCCAAATCGCAAGTGTGATCACTTTTACGTTCATGGCAGGCTATTTGGCGGAGGCTTCTCCAAACTCGACCTGACCCGTCTCAATCAAACAATGCGCCTCCACGACGGCAAAGTTGCCGCTATCTTTGAATTCCCGGAGGAGCTCACTCTTCTCAAATATTTCAAGTACTGTGGAGTGAATGTTCTCGCGAATGCTTAAATCCAATATTTCTTCGGGAGTCTCGGTTTTGACTTTGCCGAGGCAATTTCGGACAGAGGGCCGAATAAGCTGAATAAGCGCATCGATATTGGGACTAAATCCCGCCTGCTTTTTCATTTCAGATTGAATCGCGGCCTGAACGGCACCACATTTTGAGTGGCCCATTACCACGCAAAGCTGGGCGCCCAAAACCTTCGCCGCAAACTCAATGCTCGCAACCTGACTTGGTTGGACAACGTTTCCGGCGACGCGAATTATGAACAAATCGCCGAAGCCACAATCAAAGAGAAGTTCCGACGGGACTCGCGAGTCCGAACAGCTCAGGATTATCGCGAAGGGGCGTTGCCCAGAATCGGAAAGTTCCTTGAGTCGAAGGTGACCGGAAAGAGATTCCGTGGACCTAAGGCCAGAAGTAAATCGCTCATTTCCCTCTTTCAATCGATCCAGGGCGAGTTCCCATGTAATAGCTTTATCCTTCGGCATCAATTCCTCCTAAAAGTAAATGATGCGCTTCTTTCACGTGAATTAAAAATGGATAAATCAGAACGGATACTTTGTTTTTAAAGAAGTGTTCTAATGGCTGGGAAATTTCTAGAGTCGGTCTAGTTGGAAAGATTTCATGAGTTTAGCCGCAATGGGGTTTTCAATGCGCCTTGCCGCTGAAATGAGCCAGAATTCCTCTCGGACCTCTTGAAGGACTCCCAATTTGACCAGCTTTTTCTCAGCAACAAGTTCTTTCGCGGAAAATTCAGGTAGAGGAACCAGCCCCTGGCCTTCTATTCCCAATAGCTTCTGGAGACTGGTATCTTGTGTCTCCACCATTGGAATAATTCGAATTCGATTTACTTTAAAATAGTGTTCCAAGTCGTGTCTGAGTTTACTGTGCGCCGTGGGAAGAATAAACGGCTGCCCACTCAGCGATTCGGGAAACCCCTTTTTAAGGCCAGAGAATTGTGCTGCGCCGAAAACCGCTACGGGAACCTTAGCCATTGAACGGGAATAGATCTTTCCAAACTCCAGACTTGCGGGCGGATAGTTCGAAACAATTAGGTCGAGTTGATGCGCAAACAACTCCCTGAAAAGCTCATCGCCTCGCCCCTCAAGCAGTGAGACGGTAGCATTTTTCTCCTTCAAAGCCGCTCGAACTAGATTGGAGAGGAGCCGCTTGGGAACGCTGTCAAGGGCTCCGATCTTGACGTCAATTCTCCCCGCGAGTGCGCCGTCTTCGAGGACTTGAAGCAGTTCATCACCCGCACGAAAAATTTCCTCCGCATATTCCAATGCGATTTTCCCTGCCTCGGTTAGCACTAAGGAGCGATTCTTACGCTCAAATAGGGGACGGCCCAGGACATCCTCAAGTTGTTTGAGCTGGGTGCTTAATGTCGGCTGTCCCAGCCGTAGTTTCTCGGCCGCTTTCGCAATTCCGCCCTCTTTGGCGATGGTCCTGAAATAGAACAGGTGGTGATAATTAAGCCATTTCATCGAAAATCCCATACTTTCGTTTTAACGAACTATTCGGTTCATATTATCAAGTTTTAGAAGGACGTCACGAGTTCGTATACTTACTGGGTGAGCCTGAAACCCCACGCGTGGGAGGGATATGCGACTCTTGAGTATTGCGGAAGTCTGTGCGGGAGCCATCGGGACGTATCCGATGATTTCAATAGTTCTTTCAAAAGAGGACGAGCTGGGCTCGCGACAAAATTGGGGGAACCGGTATAGAAATGAAATAGACAAGCTCGTGGCGGCGATGGCTGACAAGCGCGGCAAGCGCCAATCTACGGACATAGATAATAAACTCAGTTGTCTTTTGAAACTGACGGATTGGATTCCAAGTGTTGGCTCAGTGGCCGTATTTCACGGGCCGGAACTTAGCGGTTATCTGAAACTTCCATTTTGCACGGGGAACTCGCTTTTCGTTTCGGACCGTTTTCATCTTGCGCCGCTCTATCAATGGTTCGTTTTGCGGGACCGGTTTTACCTGCTTACTTTAGGCGCGTCGGACGCCACCCTCTTTCGCGGAAGCGGGTTAGGATTGGAGAAACTAGCGGTCATCGTGACGGCAAGACCTTCAAAGACCGGCAAGGAATCGATGAAAGCGTTTTTCGAGAAACTGAATACCGTGTCGCTTCAACATCTCCACGGCGAGACAGCACCCCTGCTTCTTTCAGGACTTGAAGGTCCTCAAGATGTGTTTCGCAAGATCGCTGGTTACCCTTATCTGGAGCCGCAAGGACTTCTCATCGCCTCTCAAAACTTGCGGTGGCTGCACAAAGAAAGCTTGGCTGTCGTCAATCGACTGGTTTGTCAGGTGGAGGATAGTTCGCTGAAAGAATTGGACCTTGCCCTTCGAGATAAGAACGCCACCTTCGAAATCGAAAAGATTGCGCGAGCGGCAGTGGCCGGTCGCATCGAGTGTCTTTTTATCGCCGAGGACCAACGGATCTCAGGTTCGGTGGATAGAAACAGCGGTGACATACATTCGCTTGAGAGTGAGAAGACATCCCAGGACCTGCTAAGGCAATTGGCTGAAATTACCGCAGAGCATCGAGGGCGAGTCGTTTCCGTGTCGGCAAAAAGGCGCCCCGCCATCTCTCTGCCAGCGGCCACCTACCGATGGTAACGTTCAAAAGGAAACCCATGCAATACTTCTACCGGATCGCCATTCTGTGTTTCGCTTTTGCAAGCGCTGGGGCTTTTGCTGATAGCGACGTACAAAGCTGGATTCAGTTTCTATCGCAGGGAAAGCTCACCCCACAGTTACGCCTTTGGACTGAAGTCCAGCCGCGATTCGGATCTGGAGTTGGTGGACTCACAACATTGATGGTTCGGCCAGGAGTTGGCTGGCAGGTGAATGAAGAATTCTCCCTTTGGGGTGGATACGCGTGGACGCCGCTTCTAAAACCCACTTCGCGCGACGAGCATCGCGCCTGGACTCAGGCAATCTATGTTGCTCGCCCCCTTGGAGGAACGTTCACACAACGATTGCGGATGGAGTTGCGCTCAATAGAAGGCGCTTCAAATTCGGCCTTTCGCCTACGCTATCAAGCCCGGCTTGCCATTGCCGTTGCTTTAGACAATGCCCTAAGTTTCGTTGTATACGACGAGGTTTTCCTCTCGCTGAATGACGCAAGTCCGATAATTACCTCCGGCTTCGATCAAAACCGTCTCTTCCTCGGTGCGTTTCACCGTTTTTCTCCGGAGCTCGGTCTCGATATTGGCTACCTCTGGAATGCCGTGCGACGGCCAGGGGCGCCAGAAAATCGTACAAACCACGTAGTGATGATCTCCCTATATCATTGGTTCGATTTGTTTGGCGCACCAGCAGCACCCTAACGACCAACGGTCGAGACAGCTCCCGTACATATTCGTGTGCCATTTCATAGTTTGCTTAAAGCGAACTAAATACATTTTATTTCGTATTTGTCTATGTATCTGAAAGTCGCCATAATCAAAGAATGAAAGGGAGCATTGGGCTCTTTCAGGAAGGAAACACAAGATGAATATTCAAGTTAAGTACCATCACATGCCCACAGCCACGGACCTATCCGAATACGTCGAGTACAGGCTTTCACATGCGCTTGACCGATTTAGGGGTAGGATTCGGCGCGTGGTGATGCACCTCTACGACATGAACGGGCCTCGCGGAGGCGTCGACAAGAAATGTGTAGCCGTGGTGGACTTTAAGATCGGTGGAAACGTAGCCGTCGAACTTCAGGATTCGGATTCGTTCTCAGCCGTGGACAAAGTATCTGACAGACTGAAAGAACGCTTGCGCCGGGAGCTGGGTAGACGCCGCTGGAGGCGCCCACTTAGTACGGAGTTACCAACAGGAGAAAAAGATGAACACTAAAAATCCAAACAAAAGTCACAGCACGGAAGAGGAATACTTTTATAGAATCAACAAGGAACTCATCGAGAGGAAACGCCAAGCTCAGGCGGCGAGGCCAGCGATTGATATCAGGCCCCCTCACTGGATGAAATGCCCGAAGTGCGCGGGGGAAATGGCAGAAATTGAACTCGCCGGAATTAGAGTCGATCAGTGCGGGAGTTGTCTCGGCATTTATTTCGATCACGGCGAACTGGAAATCCTCATTGAAAGCAAAGAACCAAAGGGCTTTCTGAACGCGATGAAGCGGGTCTTTAGCTAGGAACACTATGGCGAAGCGAATCTTCCTATTTATTGCAGTCAACGCTCTTGTCCTACTTACGATTTCTATCACGACGAGTGTTTTGGGTATTGGCTCCTACCTAAGTACTCGCGGAATCGACTACACGGCGCTACTGGCCTTTTGTGCGGTTGCGGGCTTCTCGGGCGCTCTCATCTCACTCGCCATTTCGCGTTGGATGGCAAAGAAGATGATGGGCGTTCAGGTGATCGATCCAGACCGGCCCGGTTCTCAGTCCGAACGCGACCTCGTCCAAACGGTTTATCGCCTGTCGCAGAAGGCGGGACTCCCAAAAATGCCTGAAGTCGGGGTGTATGGAAGCCCCGAGGTCAATGCCTTCGCGACGGGTCCTTCAAAGTCTCGCGCTCTTGTTGCCGTATCCTCTGGGCTTTTGGAGCGGTTGGATACGGGCGCCGTAGAAGGCGTTCTCGCGCACGAAGTAGCTCACATTTCAAACGGCGACATGGTGACGATGACACTCATTCAAGGTGTCGTGAATACCTTCGTCATGTTCTTTGCCCGGATTGCCGCCTGGGCCGTTTCGCACGCCTTCGCCGGGAATAGAGATGAGGGAGAGAACTCAGCGCCCTCGCCGATGATTCACTTCGTGGCGGTTATCGTCTTTGAGATCATGTTTAGTCTTCTCGGCGCCATCGTCGTGGCCTATTTCTCACGCCGAAGGGAGTTCAGAGCGGACAGCGGCGGAGCCTCGCTGGGCGGGAAAGCGAAAATGGTACACGCTTTGGAATCTCTAAAAAACAGCGTTGATGCTGTGGAGACCGAGCACGCGTCGCTTGCTTCGCTGAAGATCAATGGCAAATCCTCCGGCCTCATGGCGCTATTTGCGACGCACCCTGATCTCGATGTCCGGATCAACGCTCTTCGCATGACGGAGAGGACTTAAGGGATCTATGTTGGTTGAGGGGTGCACTTTATGATGAGCCAAAGTCTTTACCTATGGGTAGGGTTCAACGTCTTTGTTCTAGCCATGTTGGCGTTGGATCTCGGGGTATTTCACCGCACGGCTCACAAAGTTGGGTTCAAAGAAGCGCTAGGCTGGACCAGTGTCTGGATCGCTTTGGCTCTTCTTTTCAACGTCGGGATTTACTTCATGGCGGGAAGCCAGCCGGCGCTGGAATTTCTGACGGGTTATCTCATCGAAAAATCCCTCAGCGTGGATAACATCTTTGTCATCCTGATGATCTTCACCTTCTTTCAAGTCCCCGAACGCTATCAACACAAGGTACTTTTTTGGGGAATTCTGGGCGCTCTCGCGATGCGAGCCGCCTTTATCATGGCCGGGCTCGCCCTCATTACAAGATTCCATTGGGTGATTTTCGTATTCGGAGGCTTTCTTGTTCTATCCGGTATCAAGATGGCGCTGCCGAAAAAGGAGGAGGTGCATCTTGATAGAAATATTTTCCTGCGCCTTCTCAAGACAATAATCCCTTTTACCAACTCAAATGACTGCTCAACATTCTTTGTCCGTGAGAACGGGAAGCGTCTTGCCACCCCCCTTTTTGCGGCGCTTCTCATGGTGGAAGTGACCGATCTTATTTTCGCGGTGGATTCCATCCCTGCGATTCTCGCCATCAGTTCCGACCCCTTCATTGTCTACACGTCAAATGCGTTCGCCATCCTTGGGTTGCGTTCCCTTTATTTCGCCGTATCGGGGCTGGTGGAGATGTTCCATTACCTGAAGTTCGGTCTCTCCGGGATTCTGGTTTTTGTAGGAGTGAAAATGCTGCTAATGGACGTTTACAAGATACCAACTCCCGTGGCTCTTGGCGCGGTGCTCGGAATTCTCTTCCTTTCCATTCTAGCGTCCATTATCTGGCCCAAGCGGAACAGTGAGCATAAACCGGCTCACCATTGAGGAATCTGACTCGGACTGAGTGAAATTCCTGCTTGCGATAATTGACAAAGCGACCTGCTAAGGATGCGATCAGTTTTTATGGGGTGAATATGGGTATGCTCGTCGTTTTGGGTAGCTTGCTTCTGTCGGCCTTCGCTTGGGGATCGGATATTTTTCATCACGAGCTTCGCGAATACCCGCGTGGAGAGAACTGTGAAGTTACCGCAGTAAATGTTGCCCAACGCTTTAGCGCGGCTGCCGGCGTAGAAATCTACTGGGCGGGAGCGTCCAAGGAGACCGCGACTACTTGCGATCTTAAGATTTCATATCTCGCAGCAGACCACCTCAAGATCGCAAGCTCCGTCGATCGCTCTGGCCTCGGCGTATATCGTGATGGAACCACGCGCACACTTGCCAGCTGTTTGGCTGACCTTCCTCGGGAAGTTGCGGTCTTCAAAAAGAGCACCGGACTGGAGCCTTGGATCGCCTACTGTTATCAGGAGAGTAGTTTCCTGAATGATTTACCCTTTGTTCCCGTAGTTGAGGGCATTGGAAGCGGCACCAATACGTTGTTTGCTTCCGACACCGTTGTAGGCGTGGCTCCGAGTGAAGGGTGGTCAGCAACGCTTCCGGCCATCTGGAAAACTTCTGCCGATCAAGGAATTGCCGTGGCGTCGCTCGTGGTGCGTCCTTATATTTCGGCTTCAGATAAGGAAGTCACCATTCGGTATTATGCAAAGGAAAGGCTGTACCTTCGGTCTGAGGGAATTGCGGAACACAAGGAGCCTAAAATTTGCGAGCAGCAGATTGACGAGATCCGTGTCGGGCTGGCGAAGGCTGGACTTCCGCCGTTTGCAGTCTACTGCGGGCAATACGCCCACAAAGATTACCGCTTGGGCATCCTCATGCTCTCCAATAATATTCTGGGGATCGGCAATCTAGTCCCCATTGAAGATCCGAAACAGTTTACGACTCTTGAGTCGTGCCGAGCCGATCTTCCGGGCACGCTTGACTATTACCAAGTGAAACTAGGAAAGAAGGTCCTTGCTGGTATGTGTGCCAACGGCAGCGGCTTCTTTCGAGTCACGGTAATCTCGGAAAAAAAGCCTCCCGTAGTTCCCAGTGGTCAACGCTAGAATAATTGCCTCAACGCAGTGTTTGCCGCGATCTGTGCCACCGCACTTTCAGAAGTCGATTTGAAAAATCGCCCAAGACTTTGAATGCCTGACACTTCAGTCACCGATTCGGCATTTCCGAAGTCTGCCGTGGCTCGATTCCAGATGACCCCTATTAACCTAACGCCTCGTGATCGACACGCTTCGATAGCCAGGAGAGTGTGGTTGATAGCGCCCAGACGATCTTCGGCCACGAGGAGTACCGGCAGATCCCACTTCAACGGGAGGTCGATGATCAATGAACCCGGGCACAGCGGAACCAAGAGTCCACCAGCCCCCTCTGCCACCACAAACCCTGCTTGTGCGATCTCAATCGCACGTAGAGTTAAATCGTCGATAGAAATTTTGGAATTCGCCCGCGCTGCTGCTAAGTGAGGAGAGAGTGGCTCGGGAAACTCGTAGCGGGGCTGTGGGAGTGAGGATAGGGGAACTCCCGCTAATCTTGCGACCTCCGCAGTATCACTATCAGGTCCGGTCTGAACAGCCTTCCAATAGAGAGATGGCTTTAAATGGGAGGCTGCTCTAAGAAGACCGGCGGCGACGGTGGTCTTTCCCACCCCGGTATCAGTCCCTGATACAAAAATACCGTTCAACAGCTACTCCACAAAGCTTGCCTCAAGGACCATCCTCGGCGCTCCACTCCCGATTCGATCGCGAACGACGTTCCTTAGCTGGGTTCTGATCCTTTTTAACCGTTCCGCTTCGATGTGACTTATCTGTTGATTGTTCCCTAGCAGCCTTTGCTGAGTGCTTCCTCGGGAGACGGCGCAAAATACTTTTGACCAAACGGCTGTCGTAAAGCTCGGCCCTTAATCGCTCATAATCTTCACGAGAGACGGAAAACTCCAACGTTTTTCCCAGTACCCCGAGTGAAAACTCGCAGAGAGATAGGTCCTGCCCATCCTTCTCTTTTCTTACTTGGAACTTCATTTCAGGTTCCCCCTATTTCTTTCCCCGAATTGTTGTCACCACGAGGAAGTAAAACAACCTTCCAACACTACTAGAGACCAACAAGCTCTTAAAACTAGATAAAAACGAGCTTTTAGTTTGTTTTTATCAATGGTGTGAATCGATGGGCAGTTCATGTCGGGCCGTACATCTTAAAACCAACATTGATTCCCAGTTGAGAAAATACCAGTTCACTGGGAATTTTCTGAGGTGCGCCGCCCAGAAAGGGAGCAACAGGGAACGTAAGGGAACTTTTTCGCTCCGCCAAAATCGACCAAAAACTCGAACCCGCGACCTTTCAGCTCGAACCCACGGCCATCAGGTGGCGATCAAGACCAGATCGGGAAAAAAAATGATCTGGAAAGTCGTACGGTCGGTGGAGTCCCCGATCTAACCCCAGTTTGAAGTGCCCTCAGGGAACATCAGGGAACAGGTGGCGCTATTTCCAGTCTTTTCAGGTCACCACCAGACGAAACAGTATCAGAGTAACTCGTTGTTATTTTTGATTTGACGCATTGAATCAACCACTTGGAAAAGGCGCAGTTAGAATCCCGTCCGCCCCGCCATTTTTTTATTTAACCTCTCGAAATCGTTAAGAAGTGAAAGTCGAAAAAAAGCAAGTGTGGGTCACTGTGGGTCGGCACCCGTTTTCAGTGTGGGTCGGAAATTCTCCGCCCCCTTACAGGCTTCGTCCAAGACACCATTCAACGCATGGGCCACTTTGGTTTTCTGCGCCGTCGTTTGCGATACGTACCGTAACGTAATCTCCGGCGAAGAATGATCGAGAAGCTTGGAGACCGCATAAAAGTCTCCAGTCGCTTCGTTTGCCAATGTTGCCGCTGTTCTTCGCATCATGTGAGTGCCACTCACGTGAGTGATTCCTAATACCTCTAGAGCCCGGTTATAGACTTTACCGACCTCTTTGCGGCAGTAAGGAACTCCCCACCGATGAAAGAGCAGATCAACTTTGGGATCGCGTTTGAGTTTTAGCTTTTCCAATTCCCTGACCAGAAACTCAGGAATGACCAGCACACGAACTTTACCGTTCTTGGGTCGCTTCTTAATCGAAGGTTCCCAAGTGGTGTGATGCCAGGTCACCACCTGATCAATTACCGCAACTCGATTTTTCAAATCGAGGTTACTCCACGCCAATCCACAAACCTCACCGATTCTTAGCCCAAATGAGAACTGGGCCAGGGCCAGCGGGTAGTAGTTTGGGTTGATTCCCTGCTTCAGTTGCTCCAAAAAGCGCCCAAGGTCCTCCGTAGTGAGGCTTTGAACGGGCCTTTCCGGTCTTCTTGCAACATCGGCAGCGCGATAATGCTCGTCCAGTACAGGAATGATGTAAGCGGGGTTCTTTCGTTTTCGATAATAGTTAAGGACGACTTTGAGCAGAGTCAGTTCCTTTTCGAATGAAAGACGTTGATGAAATTTTGGATGTTCCGTCATCCAATACTTCACCAATTCGTCGACCATGCGAATGTCGATCTTTTCCACTGGAACCTTCTGCAAGAATTCCAAATGGGGAAGCCGACGGTCGTACATCTGCTTCGTAGCAAGTTCCAGTTGGAGATAATGGAAAGCTTTCCATTCCTCTACCAGCACTCCGAAGGTGACTCCTTCGTCATCCTTTTCCGGATCAATCCGATGAACATTTCGACCGCCGCGAGTCTTTTCAATGCTGCCCCGTCGAAAAGCTTTGGCATCTTCAAGGTTATTGAAGACCCCTTGCTCTCGGACCGGACGACCATTGATGAAGATTCGGCGGACAACCCGGAATTTTCCGGTGTCCATCCATAATCCCCCGTCATCATTGAACTGAACCAGCTTAGTGATTCCGGGATTGTTTTTTACAGGTATCTCTTTGCGTTTCGTCATCGATTGCCTCCTTTTTGGAGCCACTCGTGAATGCGCAACCGCGAGAAACGCACCAACCTTCCCACCTTTGCGTATGGAATCCTGTCATTGTGAACAAGCTTGTGGACGAGTCGAATGGAACAATTCAGTTCCTTCGCCACGTCTTCAGCTGTTAACGTCAATTTTTCAAAGACCAAACCTCCCGAAACGCTTGTTCCGGTGGGCTTTTGAACGTCCCCCATACTATGTCCCCCCGGACTCGAAATCAATTAGCCTTGATCACCGAGTCCTGAAGAAGGCACCTCAATTTTAGGTGCCTCCGCTTGGATTTTTGGGGGTGTTTTATTTTTCTTTTTTGCAGGGCTTTCCAAAGAATTAGTTTTTCCGGCGCGGATCAGATCAGCAAGGGTTAGCTTCTCGTTACGTTCCTTCGCCGCCTTAAGCTGGCCCAAAGCCCACTGAGCCAGCTCTATTTCATCGAAGAATCGTTCCCGTATTGTTTTTAGATCAGCCGAAGAAAGGCGAGGCCCTTTTTCACTGACCATCCAATTTACGAGATCCTGTTTCTTGATGCGTATCCCAGGACAGGATTCTTGTAACTGTTCGATCCATCCTTGAAGGTGCTTTACGTTCTCCCCGTCGAGAATGACACGGGAAAGAGAAGACACCTTGGTTTTAGGCTTCTGTGGTGTCTCCATTACTTCCCCCAAACGGCAGGACGATCGATAACATAGATAAAATGACCGTCGATATAACGGTTCGATTCTATTTTGGGGCCGATCCAGATACGTCGTACCTCGGGTGTCGAAATGGGCGGCACCTGTTCCTTGAAGTCTTTACTAATCAATGGAGTTACAAACTGCCCGCGCTTAGCTTCCTGTTCCTTGTGAGCTGCGAAGCCCATCACGCCGCCGACAACGGCACCGATGCCCAAACCGATCAAAGCGCTGCCAGCGCTTTTTTCAGCAGCGAGACCGATTCCGGTTCCCACCGCGCCGAAAGTCGCGGCGCCCAAAAGCGTGCTCCTTTCGATGCTCGCGCATCCAGACATCAGCGGAAGCGCTAACAGTAGATGAATAGGTTTAATGTTCATGTCTCTTTCCTCCTTGTTCCGGTCGTTCTTGAGACGGGATTGTTTGTTGGGGGTAGAGAACAGCGATCGGAAATCGAATTGGTATGGGGAGGGGTGATGGATTGGCGATGCCGACCCAGTGCCGAAAACGGTGAATTCGGAAAGCGAGCATAAAACTCGGATATACGAGGGGATTTACGGGTGTCCAAAACTGCAAAAGACCAAACTTTTTTAGTCGTTTGTTGGTCGCGTTCACCGAGAAGGAACGACACGGACTTACTAGCATCGGATCCAAAGCAGATGGATGCTTGCCATCCCATAGCAAGGAAGTCGTCCCTGAGAACGAAGTTATGAATTTCGATATTCTGTGGTGA
>Ga0209824_10000324_pt1 | contig 31496 bp, 35 predicted proteins | sample VDWuncwatermetaG_FD_184124 | JGI IMG/M metagenome (GOLD analysis project Ga0209824, IMG submission 184124) | Wastewater microbial communities from Netherlands to study Microbial Dark Matter (Phase II) - VDW unchlorinated drinking water (SPAdes)... ...
TGGAAAAGATTGGCATTGAGGAGAAACTTTCTTTTGTATCAACAGGTGGTGGTGCGACTCTCGACTATCTTGCCGATGGTAAACTGCCCGCGATCGATGCTATTTTAAAGTGTAAAAAAAGATAATGACGGAAATAGTAAAAAAGGATCCCGCTCGCAAGATTGTTCCTCTTGTTTTTATCACGGTGCTTGTGGATATGCTTGGCATAGGGATACTCATTCCTGTAATACCACAGCTTTTTACAAACCCTGCATCACCACATTATTTACTCGTAGGTACGGGGTACGGAGAAAGCGGGTATCTTTTGGTTGGGCTTATAATTGCCCTTTACTCGATAGGAATGTTTTTTTCGGCGCCTATTTTTGGAGAGCTTTCTGATAGGTATGGCCGTAAAAAAATGCTCTCTTTTGCTCTTTTTGGAGGCGCAGTTTCCTACGCCTTGCTCGCCGTGAGTGTCTCAATCCAAAGTATCCCGCTCCTTATTTTTTCTAGAATACTTGGTGGTTTGTCTGCTGGAAACATTGGTATTGCGCAAGCAGTGATTGCAGACATCACTCCACCAGCACTTAGGGCTGGGCGTTTTGGGCTTATAGGCGCAGCTTTTGGTTTAGGTTTTATTTTAGGGCCAACACTTGGCGGTGTACTGTCTGACCCAAATGGGCTCGGTATTTTTGGAGTAGCGACTCCGTTTTGGTTTTCGGCATTTTTGGCTGCTGTAAATGTGCTCTGGGTTATGGCAGTACTACCTGAGACAAATAAAAACATCAGTAAAATAAGAGGAGGTATTTCTTTGAAAAAATCATTTATAAATATAGCAAGAGCATTTCGTCCATCAAAACTCCGTGCTCTTTTTGGCGTAGTCTTTCTGTTTGAGGCAGGGTTTTCATTTTACACTTCGTTTCTTGGGGTACTGCTCGTATATCGCTTTGCAATGGATGAGGTTTCTATTGGGACATACTTTAGTTTTGTGGGAGTTTTCATTGTTATCACACAGGCACTTGTTACGAGTAGAGTCGGTGCACGGTTTTCAGAAAAACAAGTTCTTAAGTTTACACTTCCTACTACTGCATTTTTTGTTACCTTGATTGCCCTATCTCCAGTATCATATTTATTATATATTTTTGCACCATTTTTTGCTCTCGCGGTGGGTCTTTCTATTGCAAATATTACCGCAGCCGTGAGTAGAAGAGCGAGTGATGGTATGCAAGGGGAGGTACTAGGTATTAAAGGAAGCATAGGCGCTCTTGCGCAATCGTTTCCTCCACTTCTTGGTGGGGTGGTGGCAACCGTCGCAACTCCATCAGTCGCCCTCCTTGTTGGCGCAACGCTTATTGCATTTTCAGCGTATGGGTATAGGTATGTAACGCACGAGTAACTCGAATAAAAGTAAAACCCAGCCACTCAAGAGTGGCTGGGTTTTACTTTTTTGGGCTACTCAGCCTTCTTTTCCTTTTTTGCCACCTTCTTCTTAGGTGCTGGAGAAATTGACTTCTTGATATTTTTCCAATGACCGTGAAGCTCTTTTACCATAGCTTCTACTTCAGCAGGGTCAATATTTTTTACAGCTTTATATTTTGCTCCTACTTTGTCTACAATCATTGCATACTGTTCCTCAGAAACATCCTTCATTTTTTCTACGCCTTCAAGTACCTCACCTTTTGCTTTGAGCATCCATCCTTTAACCTTCTTTCTGTTTTTTGCGCCATCCTTTCCGTAAAGAAAGTATCCAGCTGCTGCAAAAGCTGCGAGTGCCGCCACTCCTGCGCCAATAGCTACCTTCACTCCATCTGTTGTTTTTGACATATTTGTATTATTAAAACTACTTATTATTTTTTCTCTTTTTTTCTGGCGCGAATGATTGCACAAAAGCAATAAGACTTTGCAACAAACTCGCGCCTCCACCGCTAATTCTGTGACGCACTGACGAAGCACCTTTTGCAAACCGCTCACTTTCCTTTCGTACAATGTGCACCACTTCGCTCACATCCTTTGCCGTGCGGAGGACGTAGTAGAGTAGTACCACAAAAAAAGTCGCAATCACAATAACAGCGACAGCCGTAATCAAAAAGAAAATATCCATTTTTGCAAAGTCATTCATAGGTACTAGGGCATTATACAGCTAAAGTAATGCAATGCAAAAACTCACCCAAATAAAGCTAAACATTGAGATTGGTAGCCAGCATCCAATTCTCAGCAATATCATATATAATCTCTATAGGAGGAATATATGACAGTGGGAGGCTTAATAGTTGTTATTGCTCGCACAAAATATAAGAAATATTATGAAAAACTATGAAAAAGGAGAGTTAGCAAAGGAAATTCTGATAGGGCTTTCTCTTGGGGGATTTATCATCATGTGTGCAGCTGCTCCAGGGCTCACCCAGATAGCAAAGCTTTTTGAGACAAAAGATTCGCGGGAGAAATATCGTCTTGCCCAAGCTATTCGAGGGCTTCAGAAGAAGAAGCTCGTCAGTGTTAAGCAAAAAAAAGGCAAAGATGTGATTGAGATAACGGAGCTTGGAAAGAAGAGAGTACTTGCTTACGACCTAGACACGATGCATATTAAGCCTATTAAAAAATGGAATGGACGATGGCATCTGGTCACATTTGATATCCCTGAAAAACAAGCTCGCGAACGGCGTGCAGTGAGTTGGAAAATTAAGGAACTAGGGTTATACCCCCTCCAAAAATCTATATTTGTATCTCCTTACCCATGCAAAAATGAAATCGACTTTGTTGGTGAATTTTTTAATGTGCGAAATCATATTATTTATATTGAGGCGATAGATATTGAAAATGCAGAAAAAGTCCGCCGCCACTTCAATATTTAATGAAACTTTTTTGCATCCTAATCATCATACATTATTACCTATCGGCGTAATGTATGACAGTTGGTGTGAACACTCGAAACTTATGTTCCGGACATTTATGGACAAATGTTTTAGGAGTGGGTAGAATGAGGGTATTAGTAATAAGCGATAAGCATCCCCTAAAATATGGAACCGAACATGGAACAACCGAAACAGTATACACCAGAGGAAATTGTACAGCTTGAAAAGTCACGCACGATCTCGGATGCAGAGCTTTTGAGTAGAGGAGCGGAATATTCAATAAATGAGAAAGGAGAGAAGGAGAATCTAGTAATAACAAGTAAACAGGAAGGTGGGATTCACAAAGACTTTGTTCTAACGGAATGGCTCGAGAGAATGCAAGGAAAGAAAAATTCTTAAAATTGGAGCAAAAATCAAAATGCACCTCCTAAAGGTGCATTTTGATTTTTGTTGAAACTTCACTTGCTTCGCCGTCGATGTATCCACGGGCGCTGGGCCAATGTTTTAGGCCGTCGCCTTCAAAACGGGGAATAATGTGGATATGAGTGTGGAAGATGAGCTGACCTGCAGGGGCGTCGTTGTTCATTTCGATATTGATACCGTCGGCACCCACGGCACTTTTAATAGCAATTGAAAGCTTTTTAACGATGACTGCCATGTGAGAGAGGGTTTCATCTGGAGTTTCGTAGAGGTTGGTACAGTGTACTTTTGGGATTACTAATGTGTGACCAATATTCACTGGGTTGATATCAAGGAAAGCGAGAACAGTGGCGTCCTCGTAAACTTTGGTACTAGGGATTTCGTTGGCGATGATTTTGCAAAAGAGACAGTCTGGCATGCTCACAGTATATGATAGAATGCTCTGTATGTCATCCGACCTATCTAGCTACCCAAACCTAGTTCAAACCCTTTTAAAAAAGCGGGGGATTACAAATGCCGCAGACGCAGACCATTTTTTGTATCCCGATTTTGAGCGAGATGTACGAGACCCTTTTGGGATTTTGAATATGGAAAAAGCAGTTGAGAGGATTTTACGGGGAATTGATTCTGGTGAGCGTATTGCTGTCTATGCAGATTATGACTGCGATGGAATACCAGGCGCCACACTTTTTAATGATTTTCTAAACAAGATAAAGTATGAAAATTTCGAAGTGTATATTCCGCACCGCAACACTGAGGGCTACGGATTAAATAATAATGCACTGGACCTTTTGGCAGAGCGAGGAGCGACTCTTATTATAACAATTGACTGTGGCATAGCAGACGTGGAGGAGGCCGAGCACGCACTTACTCTTGGTATCGACCTCATCATTACAGACCATCATCTTCCTCAGGATATTCTCCCAAAGGCATACGCGATTGTAAATTCAAAACAGGAAGGAGACACATATCACGACAATATGTTGTGCGGAGCGGCCGTGGCGTGGAAGCTAGTTTCTGCGTTACTCTCAAAGCGTGGTGAAAAATGGGGAGTACAAAAAGGCTGGGAAAAGTGGCTTCTTGATATGGCAGGGCTTTCCACGGTAGCCGATATGGTGCCACTAAGAAATGAAAACCGCGCGCTTGCGCAATTTGGCTTGAAGGTACTCAGGATGTCACGACGCCCGGGGCTCCTAGCGCTTTTTGAAAAGATGGATATGACGCAAGCAAATATTATTGAAGATGATATTGGTTTTATGATAGGCCCACGCATTAATGCTGCGAGCAGAATGGGGGAGCCGATGGACGCTTTTCGTTTGCTCTCTGCAAAGACGCGCGAGGAAGCAAATATGTATGCCGAAAAATTAATACACTTGAATGATGCACGAAAAGGACTCGTAGCAAGTATGGTGAAGGAGGCAAGGAAACATCTTGAAGCGCGCACGATTCGAGATGTTATTGTAATCGGAAATCCTATGTGGAAGCCTGGACTCGTGGGTCTCGTCGCATCAAATCTGGTTGAAACATATTCGCGAACTGTTTTTGTGTGGGGGCGCACTGACAGTGGAATCATTAAAGGTTCTTGCCGTTCGGACGGCACAGTGAATGTAGTGAGCTTGATGACAGGAGTACCAGAAGGAGTGTTTGATGGTGTGGGTGGACACGAGGAGGCTGGAGGTTTTTCTGTTTCGAGTGATTTCATTCACACACTAGAGGACGAGCTTGTAAAAGTGTATCAAGAAGTGCGAAAGGAAAAAGAGGAGGCAGAGCTTTCTTTGGATGCAACACTATCACTTGCAGATGTGAACTGGGTTAACTGGAAGCAGATAGAAAAGTTTGCGCCGTTTGGAATGGCAAATCCGAAGCCACTGTTTCTTTTTGAAAATGTGAAACTTGCCGAGGCGCGATATTTTGGAAAGGAAAAAACGCACCTTGAGCTTTCTTTTGAAAATTCTGGAGTGAAAGCAATTTTGTTTTTCGCAGAAGAAGAAAAATATAAAGTATTAAAAGATGGAGATGAAGTTAACCTCATCGCCACAATGGAAGTTAATACGTTTCGCAATAAAAGAGAGCTACGACTCCGAATTGTAGAGTTAAAGAAAAAGGCGTAGTATAAGAAGATGAAACATCCAGAAATAATTATTTATACTGACGGCTCGTCACGCGGAAACCCGGGGCCAGGAGGATGGGGCAGCATCATTGCTTGGGGCAATGATGAGTCAAAAGTCAAAAGTCAAAAGTCCCAAGTCGTGGAGATTGGTGGCAGAGATGAGCACACGACAAACAACAAAATGGAACTCACTGCGGCGATTATGTCGCTCTCGTACGCGCGTGACCTTGGCGACGAATATTCTATTGGTATGTATGTGGACTCGCAGTATGTGATTAACGGCATCACCAAGTGGGTCGCAGGCTGGGAAAGGAACGGATGGATGAATAGCAAAAAAGAGGAAGTGTTAAATCGTGATTTGTGGGAGGCTCTTGCGAGGGTGGTTTCTGATTTGCAAATGAGCGGATGTAAAATTTCTTGGCACTACACACCCGGGCATGCGGGGATAGAGGGCAACGAAAGAGCCGATGTCATTGCAACAATGTTTGCAGACGATGATGTTCCAAAACTTTTTAAAGGCAATCGCAAGGACTACGACGTGGACCTAGTACCACATAAAGGCGACCCAAAACTTTTGGCACTTAAAAAGACAAAATCAAAGGCGAAGAGTGGAGTAAAGGCATATTCATATTTGAGTTTAGTAAATGGAAAATCAGAGAAACATTCTACTTGGGGAGAGTGCGAAAAAAGGGTCAAGGGAGTGCGTGGAACAAAGTTTAAAAAGTCAGTTAATGCGGATGACGAGAAAGCAATAATTAAAAGTTGGGGTCTATAGGACATACTATAGGACACAGAATATATTATGAAAACAAAATATTTTTTGGGTTTCATAGTAAGTTTCGCTGTAGGCATTGCGGCGGAAAGTATCTTAGATTTTGGATATTCATTTGCTCTGCTGTGCGCTTTTTTATCTGTACTCATATATCTTATTCCTCGTGTGAGGTCGCTCTGTGAAAACGTTCTCTTTGTTTCATTCGTTCTTCTCGGGCTTTCCTTGGGAATTTTTCGTGTTGATGTTTCTAGTATGAATACAGCAGAACACAGACTGGATGCGCTTGTCGGCAAAACTTTAGAGGTAAAGGGAATAATTATTGATGAGCCAGATGTCCGAGAGGAATATACTAATGTTGTCCTAGAGACTGAGGTCACTCTGGGGAAAGCACTCGTACTTGTGCGAGTCCCCGCATATCCAAAGCTAAGCTATGGCGATGAAGTTATAGCTAAAGGAAAAATAATAATTCCTAAAAATCTTCCAGCAAAAGACAATCTGCGAGCTTTTGATTACCGTGCGTATCTTGCAAAGGACGACATTTATTATCAGATGTATTTTCCAAAAATTACTGTTGTTTCGCACAACAATGGAAATGTGGTTCGTGAAAATCTTTTTGATTTCAAAAATGTGCTTATCAAAAATATATCAGAAAATATTCCTGAGCCCGAGGCATCACTAGCGACCGGTATTACCTTGGGTGCTAAGCAGTCGCTAGGGAGCGACCTCATTGCAAAATTTCGCGATACTGGAGTCGCCCACATTGTGGTGCTTTCAGGGTACAACATTGCAGTTGTAGCGGGTATTATTTCTCGGCTCGTGGTGTTTATGCCATTTTCAATTCGTCTCATTATGAGTGCTATTGGCATTGTGCTTTTTGCGGTGATGGTGGGAGGAGGCGCGACTGTGGTGCGAGCTACAGCAATGGCTCTCGTGGTGATACTCGCGCGAGTGTTTGGTCGCGAGGGAGATGCTCTCCGTGTGTTGGTGCTTGTCGGAGGTTTGATGGTTTTACTGAACCCGATGATTTTGTTAAATGATGTATCATTTCAACTTTCATTTTCTGCCACTCTTGCGATAGTTGTTCTGGTGCCAATTATAGAAAAATATTTTATGTTCATCACAAACAGAGTGCTGAGGGAAATTGTAATAACAACCCTAGCTACGCAAATTTTTGTCCTGCCACTCATTCTCTATCATATGGGAAGTGTTTCACTTATTGGTTTCGTTGCGAATATTTTTGTACTACCCGTCGTACCTTTTGCGATGCTCATCGTAGCACTCACCTCCTTCTTTGCTTGGGTGCCTCTTATTGGAAACATTTTTGCATTTCTTGCATACTTAATTTTAAAGTATATCTTTTTAGCAGTAGAGTTTTTTGCAGTTGTGCCTTTTGCGTCGCTCTCAGGAATATCATTTTCACTCTTGATGCTTTTACTCACCTATACATTTTTTAGTTTATTTTTCTATTTCTTTTACGAAGGCAGGGCTGTTGATGTAGCGGTAAAAAAGTAGCACAACAACTACGGCAACGATGACTAGAATAATCGCATAACGCCCAAACAGCTCTGACGACTTTCCAAAAAAGAAGCCGATAGAAATAAATGCGAGCGACCAAATGAAAGACGCGGTGAACATAAGTGATGCAAAAAGTAGACGCGACATTTTCCCGAGGCCGGCAGGAATAGGAACAAAAACTTTTATCGCAGGTAGAAGCTTTCCGATGAAAATAAACCACGCTCCTTTTTTCTTGAATGCGAGTTCAACTTTTGCGAGCTCACGCAGGGGGAAAATTTTCATACGCTCAATAAATGTTCTGCCGTGTTTCCGCACAAGCTCGTACAAAATAATATTTCCTACAGTGTTACCAAGCGCTCCGACAAGAGCGACCAAAGGGAGAGCGAGGTCGCCCCTTGCGATGAAGTATCCACAAATAATGTAAAGCACTTGACTAGAAGGAAATGAAACTGATCCATTCGCAATCATCAAAAGAAAAATTGCAAAATAGCTTCCTCCTTGTATGAGTGTCTCAATGGTGATGTCAGGCATGATACTATACTAGCATATGAAACGACTCTCCAAGCAAAGCACTCAGTATGTCGTAATTGGAATTTTTGTACTTACAAATATTTTTATTTGGTCTGCTGTTTTCCGCGCGGACAATCGGGGGGTTCTTACTGTGGCGTTCTTGAATGTCGGGCAAGGTGATGCGATTTATATTGAGGCGCCAAATGGAAATCAGATGCTCATTGATGGCGGGCAGCCGAGTGGTGCGGTACTTCGTGAGCTTGGGCGAGTGATGCCATTTTGGGATAGGTCGCTTGATGTAGTGCTCGCTACTCATCCAGACCAAGACCACGTTGGAGGGTTGCCGTCTGTAATTGAGAGAATGCGTGTTGGTAATATAGTGACAACAGAAAATACTTCAGAGACAGGTGCGTACGGGGCCTTTGAAAAAGAGATTTTTGATAAACACATAAATCGTGTACTTGCTCGCGCGGGCGAGAAAATAATTTTAGACGAAGGGGTAATTCTTGAAATTTTGTTTCCAGACAGAAGTACCGCAGGGTGGGAGACAAACACTGCTTCAGTTGTTGCACGACTCTCGTATGGCGAGCAGTCTTTCCTGTTTACAGGTGACTCACCACAGTCTGTAGAAAAATATCTCATTAGTAAAAAAGGTGGCACCCTACATTCTAACGTACTGAAGCTCGGGCATCACGGCTCCCGCACGTCTAGCTCAAAAGTTTTCCTCTCGGCAGTTGATCCTAAATACGCGATTATTTCAGCGGGCAAGGACAATAAATACGGACACCCTCATAAGGAGGTAACAGACCTACTCGCTCTACTCAAAATCCCACCTTTTATCACAGAAGAAAGAGGCACTATCGTATTTAAGACAGACGGTAGAGAATTAATGTTTAAATAGTTGTCCACCGAAAATTCCTTGTCTAAATGTAAGCAGAGATATATAATTGATTGTATCAATAATTAATAAACACAATGTCTAACAATATTATCAATGCTATGAAAGTTTCTGTGCTAGCCGTAGTTATTTCATTTGGTTTGAGCTACGCTCTCGCTTGGACGGCACCTACGGCGACACCTCCAGCGGGGAATGTTTCAGCACCGATAAACACAAGTGCCACAGCACAGACGAAGGCGGGAGGATTAACAGTCGGGAGTATTACTACAACAGGTGCTGCAACAGTAGGTACGCTAAGGATTACTACTAATGCTGGTATGAACAAGGTTCTAACTTCAGACGCGCTTGGTAATGCCACTTGGCAGGATACTCAAGTGTACACTCCGGGTTCGCAGGTTTATACTGTGCCAGGGACATATACTTTCACTGTCCCACCACTAACCACAACTCTCAACATGGAGGTATGGGGTGGAGGTGGCGGGTCAGGGTCGAATACCTTGGGGTCTCCTAACTACACTGACTGTATGAGTAGCGATACGTATACTGGTGGTGGTGGAGGTGGTAGCGGAGGGCGCCAAATAGTAACAAATATAGCTGTTGTGCCGGGGCAAATAATAGATGTAGTTGTGGGTGCTGGTGGCGCTGGCGGTACTCAGGGAGGATGGGGGTATAGTGCCACATTACCACTGAGGACCTACGGAGCAACGGGGGGTAGCTCGTATGTTAGCAGAAGTGTTACAGATTTAGCCCGCGCTTACGGTGGTGTTGGTGGCAGAAACTGGGATAATAGTTTTGATACTGGCAGTGGCTGTGTAGGCTCGGGGTATGTTGCTTGCCTAGCTGGTTCTTATTCGGCACCGGGTGGTAGTCTTGGGGGGAACCCTGGTCTTAATTGTACTTATAATGGTAGTGGTCTGCCCATCGCTGGCTCTGCTGGAGGCGCAGCAGTCCCTGGTACTAACCCAATCTCATCAGCAGGCGCAGGAAGGGGAGGTGGGCCAACTAATACAACACCAAATACTTCTGGTGTAGCGGGGTCCCCCGGTAAGGTAGTGCTTTGGTGGTAAAATACTTTTATGATAAATAACATATTAAAATGTACATACGTTCTAACTACAGCTGTTGCTTTTATTCTCGTTGGATTTATTGTATACAAACAGGAGTTGGCAATAGCAGACCTTGAGCGTGCTTACAAAGTAAGTAGCAATAAATTAAATCGTGAATTAATACCACTTCCTCCTCCAGACACACTAATAGCGATAAAGGAACAAAGTAATATAGGTGGCGTAGTTAAGGCTGTTTCTGAAGGTATGATTACTGTTGAGGCCTTTGTCCCCAACGCATCCCTTTTGTCAAAGATTGACACATCAAAACCATTTACTATTGAGGATATTAAAAAAACATATATGGTGAAAATTACACCAAAGACTACATTTGAAAATATCAAATCAGTAGATATAAAGGTAGGTGATAATGTGTCTATTTCTTCAGCATCGCCTATTTTGGAAACTGACAATTTTGAGGCAACAAAAGTGACATTAGTAAGCTTTCCTGTGCGCACAAAAAGCCTGATTAGATAGGAAGAACTGCAAGCAGAAAGCCCCGCCTTACGGCGGGGCTTTCTGCTTGCTAGGGGTTACACAAACTTAATCTCCAAATGCTTTCCGACTTTCATACACTTTGTGCAGATTTTGAGGCGGGAGCCGTCTGCGAGTGGTGCCCACTGGAGGTTTGGGTACTTACGTTTGTTTCCCGTAGGGTTAAATTTGGTAGCTCGAACACGGTTGGAGTAGTGACCCGCAATAATGGTTCCTTTCCCGCAAGTTGGACATAATTTTGCCATATAAGATGTATTTCTTAGTTAGTCGGCTTATGCTATCATATATTACACATTATGCAAGTAGAAACATTATTTTTTCTCGTCATCCTTATCTTTTCGATAATAATTCACGAAATAGCCCACGGATATATGGCGGAATGGTTTGGCGACCCAACAGCACGATTGGCGGGTAGGCTCACTCTTAACCCTGTTCCACACATTGATCCTCTTGGCTCGATAATACTCCCTGCCATACTTCTCATAGGCTCTGCTGGTGCATTTGCTTTTGGTTGGGCAAAGCCAGTGCCATATAATCCATATAATCTAAGGAATTTTAAGTGGGGGACTATATGGGTCGGGCTTGCGGGTGTGCTTGCCAATGCGGCTCTCGCTATTATTTTCGGATTAATGCTCCGCTATAGCTTCGAACTTGGCATTACAGACGTAGCTTTTGCAAAAATGCTTGCTACTATTGTGTTTTTGAACATCGTGCTCGCTGTATTTAATATGCTACCGTTCCCACCACTCGATGGCGCGAAAGTCCTTTTTGCACTGCTACCCGTTCGTTTTCAGTATATTCACGACTATCTAGAACAAAACTGGCTCATCTTCATTGTTTTCGTGATTTTATTCGCTCAATATGTCATTTCGCCAGTTTCGAGCATGCTTTTCGTGCTAATTACAGGGGTGGGGAAGTAATCTTGACTTTTCTTGAGTAATATGTTTGACTCTAGGTAGCTTTTGTTGCCTAGTACACATGTTGTGCGCTGGGGGTTGAAATTACTTGAGGAGAAAGTTATGAGATTATTGTGCGTAGTATGGTTTGCTTTTTTCATTGGCATGACTCATGCCGATGAAATAAAAATTGTGAATGGTGAGGTAATGCTCGTTCCATCTAACTTGGTTCCTACGGGGGTGATGGTTAAACCTGAAGCGTGGAAGTACCCAAAGGCAGTTGCGGAAGTTTTCTATGATAGAACGAAGGTGGTCGCGATAGAGACAAGAGTGGAAGGACACGCTGTGGACTTGTTTCACTACGATAAACAGATCGTGCAAGCGGTCGGCGTGAAGTACGACTCCGCGAGCAATACGATTGATGTCACAACGGAGCCGAAGATATTAAAATCGGAAAATAGTATGTCCACGTTCCCGATTCTCTGGTTTATGGGGATGCTCGCGATGGTTGTGTCGAATGTGTCGCTGTGGCGAAAGAAATATGGTACTGCCTTTTTCGCCACCGTCATAGGCGTGTTTGCCGTCATTTTTATCTCTGGTGCCCCCACCCTCGTTATATCCAGGGCTGTCGTGTTCGTTTCCCTCTTGGTCGCCCTACTCGCCCCCGCTGTCATTCTCAAGGTCATTCTCCAGTACGACGATGATTCAAAGCGGAGATACGATCTTGTGTTTGCATCAAGCGTGGTTTATTACGTTGCGATGGCGGTACTAGCAAGGGCGGTGTATCATCCCTCGTTTGTCTGATTTTTTTGGAAACTCACACAGGCCCGCTCGTCTCCCAAAGCGCGCGGGCTTTTTACTTGCAATTTTTGGTCCCCTATAGTAGAGTAGGGCAACTTAGTCGACAACTCGGCTAGTTTTAATTTCAAATATGCCAACAGTAAACCAATTAGTAAAAACACCTCGAAGAACTTTAAGAAAAAAGTCCCGCTCTATTGCGCTTGGGAAAAGTTTTAACTCTGTTTTGAACAAGCCTGTTTTTCATAATTCTCCGTTTAAGCGTGGAGTTTGTACAAAGGTAACAACAACAACACCAAAGAAGCCAAACTCAGCGCTCCGAAAAATCGCGCGTGTACGTCTTACAAACGGTATGGAGGTTACGGCATACATTCCTGGTATGGGTCACAAGCTTCAGGAGCACTCGGTGGTTATGATTCGCGGAGGTCGTGTAAAGGACTTGGGCGGTGTACGCTACCACATTGTTCGTGGTGTCCTAGACGCAACACCTGTAGAGAAGCGTATGAAGGGCCGCAGTCAATACGGCGCAAAACGTCCAAAGGCAGGAGCTGCAGCGAAAAAGTAGACCGCTTCAAAAGTAAAGAGCCATTCCATCAGGAATGGCTCTTTACTTTTGAAGCGGTCTAGGGTAGTATCTCTTTACTCGTTTAGAGTATGCAAGTCTTTACTGAAATAAACACGCGCTGGAGTACCGACGACTTGCGGGAAAGACCAGCCGTAAAAACTTATAAATTATGCGAAGAAAAGTAAAAAATAGAAATATTCCAGGCGAGGACCTCGTATACAAATCAACGAAGGTTTCTAAGCTTATCAACTATGTGATGGAGCGTGGAAAGAAAAATACCGCACGAGCAATTGTGTATCAAGCATTTGATATTATTGCGGAGAAGAAGAAAGACTTGCTCCCGCTTGAAGTTTTTGAGCTTGCTCTAAAAAACACTGGCCCTCTAATGGAAATTCGCTCACGCCGTGTGGGTGGAGCCAACTATCAGGTACCGCACGAGGTGCGCCCAGATAGACGTTTCGCGCTTTCAATGCGTTGGGTAATCAACGCGGCAAAAGCAAAGAAAGGTCGCCCAATGCACGAGAAGCTTGCGGACGAAATTCTTGCTGCAAGTAACAACGAAGGCGAGGCAGTGAAGAAGAAGGACAATGTGCATAAGATGGCGGAGGCTAATAAAGCATTCGCGCACTTCGCCTGGTAAAAAATGGTTAATTTGGGCGCAGCGCTTCGTTGCCTGCGTATGTGAACGCGACTCGCAGTACTTTTGTACAGCTCATCGGTATCACATACTTGTCGCCTCGCGCTGCATCCCAAATAAAACATTTTTTACCACAGTAGTTCACTTATTTTAAATTTTATTTTTCAATTATCTATTAACATATTATGGAACGAGACTACCCACTAGAAAAAGTTCGCAATTTTGGAATTATTGCCCACATAGACGCAGGCAAGACGACAACGTCTGAGCGTATTTTGTATTACACAGGCAGTCAGCACAAAATCGGTGAGGTGCACGAAGGAGAAACAACTACCGATTGGATGGAGCAAGAGCGTGAGCGTGGCATCACCATCACAGCGGCGGCAATCACTTGCTTCTGGAATAAAACCGATGTGAAAAAGGCTCCAGAAACCATTCACCGTTTCAATATTATTGACACACCAGGGCACATAGACTTTACTGTTGAGGTGAAACGCTCGCTTCGCGTATTAGACGGTGCAGTTGTTGTGTTTGACGGTGTTGCAGGAGTAGAGCCACAGTCTGAAACCAACTGGCGCTACGCGGACGAAGCGCAGGTTCCTCGTATTTGTTTTATAAACAAGCTAGACCGCACAGGAGCATCTTTTGAGCGCTCGTATGCATCTATTTTGGATAGATTAAATACAAAAGCGGTGCGAATGCAGATTCCTGTCGGTCTTGAAGATGAATTTGAGGGGGTAGTGGATCTTCTAAAAATGAAAATGTTTAAGTTTGAGGGAGAGATGGGCAGTACTATTATAGAGGCTGAAATTCCTGAGAAATATCTAGCAGAGGCAAAGCAGTTTCGTTCAGACCTCATTGAGCGTATCGTAGAGAATGACGAAGTTTTGATGAACGACTATCTTGAAGGAAAGGAGATCCCTATGGATGTTCTGAAGGCAACACTTCGCAAGGCTGTAATTGCAAATGATATTTTCCCTGTATTTGCAGGTTCAGCACTCAAAAACAAGGGTGTTCAGCTCGTTTTAGATGCCGTGGTGGACTACCTTCCATCTCCCCTTGATATTAAAGGTATTGATCCACGCACTGGGGCAGAGACACTAAGACACGCGAATGACAAGGAGCCATTTTCAGCGCTCGCTTTCAAGCTTCAGGCAGACCCGTTCGTGGGACAGCTCGCTTTCTTCCGTGTTTATTCTGGTACTGTGGAGGCAGGTACATATGTGTATAACGCTACTACTGGCGACAAAGAGCGTGTTGGACGTATCGTTCGTTTGCAAGCTAACCAGAGAGAGGAGGTTAAAAAAGTGTACGCAGGAGAGATTGCTGCAATGGTTGGATTAAAAAATACTCGTACATCGCACACACTTTGTGATGAAGCAAACCCTATTATTCTTGAGGAGATTAAATTCCCAGAGCCTGTTATTTCGCTCCGCATTGAGCCAAAAACAAAAGGTGATCAAGAGAGAATGGGTATGGCGCTCAAGAAGCTTGCAGATGAGGATCCAACTTTCCGTATTTCTACAGACGAGGAAACAATGGAAACTATTATTTCAGGTATGGGTGAGCTACATTTAGAAATTCTTGTAGACCGTATGAAGCGTGAGTTTAATGTGGAAGCAAACGTAGGCAAGCCACAAGTAGCATACAAAGAAACCATCACTCGCGAGGCAGAAGCAGAATGCAAGTACATCAAGCAGACTGGAGGTCGTGGGCAGTATGGACACGTGAAAATTCGCATCAAGCCAATTGACAAGACTATTGCAATTGAGGATTTGCCAAAGCAGACCAAGCGTCGCGATGACCACTTTGAATTTACAAACTCCATCAAGGGAGGTGTTATTCCGCAGGAATTTATTGCTCCGGTTGAAAAGGGTATTATTGAAGCGATGGATCGTGGTGTGCAGGCTGGGTACAAGGTGGTGGATATTTCTGCCGAGCTTTATGACGGCTCCTTCCACGAAGTAGACTCTTCAGAAATCGCGTTTAAGGTTGCAGGCTCGCAGGCTTTCCAGGAAGCGGTAAAGAAGGCAGGCCCAGTTATTCTTGAGCCTATTATGAAAGTAGAGATTGTTATGCCAGAGCAGTTTATGGGAGACGTTGCTGGTAACCTTTCCTCAAAGCGCGCACAGATAGAAGGAATGGGCGAGCGTGGAATGTTGAAGGTTTTGACAGCGCAGGTGCCACTTTCAGAAATGTTTGGTTACACCACAGCTCTTCGCTCAATGACCGAAGGACGCGCCAGCTCCACTATGGAATTTGACCACTACGATATTGTGCCAGCAAATGTTGCACAAACTATCATCGAAGCCCGTAAGTAGAAACTACAACGCAGGTTAGTCGGAAAGAATGCTCTTGCCCCGTTAGAAGCCCGCCTGCCATCGCCCGGCTGTCCACATGGACGATTAGGCAGTGGCGGGTAGGTAGCCAATGAAATTGGCGTCAGTTCTACTGGTGTAGCATTGACTATTATTGAAGCGAGAAAGTAATATTTTAAAGAGTCAACCTAATCAAACAAAAATCCCGCCCTTTACACAAAGGGTGGGATTTTGCTACATATTTGTGGAATACTTATTAGAAAAAATGAATTTAGATTTAAAAATGGTATAATAAACTCAAAGTAAACAATTTTATGAACGAAATAAAGAAAAAAATACTTATAGTAGAGGACGACGAACATATATTAAGGATTTATGAACTTAAATTTGCAAAGGAGGGATATACTACTAGTATTGTGACAAGCGGAGATGAAGCGGTCGGTAAAATAATAGCAGAAAAGCCCGACCTAATTATTTTGGATTTAATGATACCGCGCAAGGATGGGTTTGAAATACTGGAAGAGTTAAAAAATAATCCTGAAACTATGGCAATTCCTGTGCTTGTTCTTTCAAACCTCGGAAGCGAGATGGATATTAGTCGCGCCCTAGGTCTTGGGGCAATAGGGTATATGATAAAGGTCAACCATTCGTTTCAAGAGGTCGTAGATAATGTAAAGAACTATTTTTTAAAAAATTAAATTATATATGAAAATAATTTCTTTATTTGAAAAATTGTTCACAATGCGTACATTAGTAGTATTTAATCTTGCTATTATTTTACTTGTAGAGCTTGTTGGAGGGGGTGTGTATTTTGCTGAAACTGGGCTAGTTCACGCTATCGCGGCTATATTTGTAGGTCTTATAATGATACGAATTTTTTCTGATCATGCTTCCAATGATTATATTTTTCGTGGTTTTTTGAAGATTCAACTACTGTTTTTCTTGTTTTTGGGAATGGTACACATATATGAGTATCTTGGGCTCTATGTTTTTATGCTCAATGATGAAGTTGTTGAGCTTTCAGCGATGGCAAGTTATTTGCTATGGATGCTCGGGCTTTTTTTCGCTCTAGAATTTGTGTATCGTATTTATCAAAAAAAATCCGCCCTAATGTCTATAGTGCTAGTAGTACTCATTTCTGTCGGTTTTCTAGGGCTTGTTTTGGTAAATATATCTTCTACTTTTGTGCAAATTCTACCTGCGTGGCTTCCAGTAGCTATACTTGTTGGTACTGTAATAACAGCAATTTTTATGATTATGTCCATTCTAGAAATAAGGGGGACTATGCCAATTTTTAAAGAATATTCTTATTATGTGATTCCTGCAATTATCCTTTTGGTGTTCGCGGCGTTTTTCGAATATTTTGAATCAACACACATTCTAAATAGCATCGGTATCTCAGACAGTCAAAATCTATATTTAGCACACTTTTTTATCTATGCGGTTTTGAGCCTCCTTTTTGTTGGTTTAGGTAAGCTTAAAAAGCCAAGAGGTATATATACAGATATGTAGATCTTTGTTATCCACAGGTAAAAATTTGCTTTACTATAAAAATGGTACAATAGATATGTCACAAAAATTCTATGAACGAAAATAAGAGAAAAGTGCTCGTTATTGATGACGATAAACATATCTCTAAAGTATACGAGATGAAATTTGCAAAGGAGGGGTATGATGTGGTTTCCGTGCATAGCGGTGAGGACGGTATGAAAACGGTGGCCGAATGGATTCCAGATTTGATAATTTTAGACATTATGCTACCGGACAAGGATGGCTTTTTTGTGCTTGAGGAGCTTAAAAAGAAGACTGAGTTTTCTGGTATCCCAGTTCTAGCTATTTCAAACCTTGGTCAAAATAAGGATCAAGAACACGCTCTCGCTTTGGGGGCTAGGGAATATTTGGTAAAGGTTGAGTATTCAGTGGAGGAAATCATAGATAGGGCAAAGAAATATCTACTGTAGGTTGTATTAGTGAGTTCCGATAGTATCTTAGTGGATATTGCACAATGACTCCTGTGTATGACAAAGATTTATCTGCGCACGCCACTTGACTATTATTCTCTATTTGGTAGTATGTGTTTTGTATCGCATTACTTTGTATTTTGCGGTACTTTTGTTTCTAATCTTAATATTATTAGTTTTACTTAATTTCTCTTATCATAAAAGGCTTTTGGGGAACCTCAATTGAGGCCTCGTGTACAAGCCCTTGATGATAAGAACACAAAATATATGGCAGAAATGTTTGATCGCTCCAAGCCACACGTTAACGTGGGCACAATTGGTCACGTAGACCACGGCAAGACAACCCTAACAGCGGCAATTTTGCACACGCTTCACGCTGCTGGAAAGGACGTAAAGATGAAGTCGGTTGACCAAATCGACTCAGCACCAGAGGAAAAGGCTCGCGGTATTACAATCGCGCTTTCTCACAACGAGTACTCGTCTGATACTCGTCACTATGCGCACATCGACGCGCCAGGTCACGCAGACTACATTAAAAACATGATCACCGGTGCCGCACAAATGGACGGCGCAATTTTGGTGGTTGCCGCAACAGATGGTGTGATGCCCCAGACACGAGAGCACATCCTTCTTGCAAAGCAAATTGGTGTTCCAAAGATCGTTGTATTTTTGAACAAGTGCGATATGGTTGATGACGCAGAAATGATTGATATGGTTGAGGAGGAGGTTCGTGAGCTTCTTACAAAGTATGATTTTGATGGGAAGGGTGCGCCTGTTATTCGTGGATCAGCTCTCAAGGCTCTTGAGGCAAAGGACATCAATGATGATTGGGCAAAGAAAGTTCTTGACCTTATTGCTGCTGTAGACACATATGTTCCTGTCCCAGTGCGTGATGTTGCAAAACCATTCCTTATGCCAGTAGAAGACGTTTTCTCTATTGAAGGACGCGGTACTGTTGTTACAGGTCGTATTGAGCGTGGAGTTGTGAAGGTTGGAGAGGAAATTGAAATCGTTGGTATCAAGGACACAGTAAAGACTACTGTTACAGGTATTGAAATGTTCAATAAGTCTCTTCAAGAAGGTATGGCAGGAGACAATGCCGGCATCCTTATTCGCGGTATCAAGAAGGACGACATTACTCGTGGGCAGGTTATTTGTAAGACAGGTTCTGTAACTCCACACACAGAGTTCGAAACAGAAGTTTACATCCTTACAAAGGAGGAAGGAGGTCGCCACACACCATTCTTTAACGGTTATAAGCCACAGTTTTACATTCGTACTACAGACGTAACTGGTGACGCTACACTTCCAGCAGGTACAGAAATGGTTATGCCTGGAGATACAGTGAAGCTCAAGGTAAAGCTCATCGTGCCTGTTGCTCTTGAAGTAGAACAGCGTTTCGCTATTCGCGAAGGAGGACGCACTGTAGGCGCAGGTGTAGTAACAAAGATCATCGCATAAGTACACGACGAACTTGTTTAGTTCGTAGTTCCATTAAAAATCCAATGACAACAGCAACAAAAAAAACAGCAGTTAAAAAAGCTACAGATAAAGAAGTAACGCACAAGCTTCGTATCCGTGTGCGCGCTTACGAAAACAAAGTGCTCGACAATTCTGTAAAGCAGATTGTTGACACAGCGCTTCGTTATGATGCTGAGGTTATTGGGCCTATGCCACTTCCTACTGAAATCAAGAAGTATACAGTACTTCGCTCAGCGTTTATTTATAAGAACGCCAGAGAGCAGTTTGAAATGCGTGTACATAAGCGTCTGATAGACATTATGAACCCAAATGCTAAGGTGGTAGAAGCACTCACCAATCTTTCTCTTCCATCGGGAGTGAACATAGACGTGAAGATGATGTAGTAGGAGGAAAGAAAGTTTGTTAATTATTAAAATACCAACAATCATACGAAGGTATAGATTGCAATGGTTACCGTAAATTACCGATATGAAATTTATTCTAGGAAAAAAAGAAAATATGTTCTCGTTCGTCGGACCCGACGGGCTTGCTACTGCTGCTACACTTCTCTCTGTTGGAAAGGTGGTTGTTACGCAGGTTAAGTCTAAAGATTTGGACGGATATGTATCCGTGCAGGTTGGATATGGCACACGTGCTGAAAAGAATATCTCAAAGGCTGTCTTGGGGCACACAAAGGATCTCGGAATGTTTGCAACAATCCGTGAGTTTCGTGTGGATGATGCAGGTCAGTTGAAGGAGGGCGACACTATTGATGCGTCACTTTTTGAAATTGGTGACATCGTCACTGTCTCAGGTACATCAAAAGGAAAAGGTTTTCAGGGTGTAGTAAAGAGACATAAGTTTAAGGGAGGACAGCGTACTCACGGACAGAAACACTCAGAACGTGAGCCTGGGTCTATCGGCTCCACAGGACAGCAGAAAATTTCAAAAGGTCGTCGTATGGCAGGACGTATGGGTGGTGAGCGTATTACTGTAAAAGGTTTGCGTGTTCTTGGTGTCGACACCACTAATGGAAAAATCCTCGTCTCAGGCTGTGTGCCTGGTGTTAAGGGGGCGCTTCTTGAGATTAAAACCAGCCCTCTAATTCTTAGCGCTAAAGCTAAATAAATATTATGGAAGCAACAATTTACAATACAAAAGGAAAGGAATCAGGCAAGCTTGCTTTGAACGAGAAAGTATGGGGGCTTTCGTGGAACGGAGACTTGGTGCACCAGGTAGTAGAGTCTATGCGCTCAAACGCGCGTATGTCTACAGCGCAGGCAAAGGACCGCAGTGCAGTGTCTGGTGGAGGCAAGAAACCTTGGGCGCAAAAGGGTACTGGGCGCGCTCGCCACGGCTCATCACGTTCACCTATTTGGCGTCACGGAGGTGTTACACACGGCCCAATGAGCGAAAAGGACTATTCAAAAAAGATAAACAAAAAGCTTCGCGCAAAGGCTCTGTATGTAGTTCTATCTGAGAAAATGAGATGCGGTGAAGTGCTTTTCTTGGACACCATTTCTATGAAGTCTCCAAAGACAGTTGAGGCAAAAGGAATTTTGACTTCACTTTCAATGGTAAAGGGTTTTGAAAAAATTCTTTCAAAGAAAAAGAATTCCGCTTACTTTGCAGCAGGCGAGAAGTCAGAAGCTGTAAGTAAGAGCTTTGCAAACCTTGGTAATGTAGAGTTTGACGCAGTGGAGAATATGAACCCGATTGACCTCTTGAACCACAAATATGTCGTGATTGTGAGCCCAGAGAAGGCTGTTAGTTTTATTGAGGGCAAACTAAAGTCAACCGTTGCCGTAGCTACAACTGATAAATAATTACTACCAATATGGCTATTTTCAAAAAAACAATACAGGAGGCGAAGTCGCAAAAAGTTACAAAAGCAAAGAGGGATGTGAGTGTTTTGGGTGAGCGTGTGAACGCTATCGTTCGCCCTCACATTACAGAAAAGGCGGCTATCCTTGCAGAGAAGGGTACTTATGTGTTTGAGGTTGCAAAGAATACAAATAAAATCGAAATCTCAAAGGCAATAGAGGCGCTTTATAGTGTGACGCCAATGCGGGTAAATATTATAAACCTCCCCGATACTCGCGTATTTGTACGTAATAGAAAGGGTGTGAAGTCGGGTCTTCGCAAAGCGTTGGTCACGCTAAAAAAAGGTGATAAGATTGAAATACTATAAATATGAAAAAGTTTAAACCAACAACACCGTCAAACCGACAGACAGCTATTGTATCGTATCGTGGAGTGCTTACCACAAACGAGCCTTTGAAGGCTCTTACCACAGGCTTTCGCCGAGGGTCAGGACGTAATGCTTTTGGGCGTATCACTACTCATCACAAAGGTGGCGGACACAAGCGTTCATTCAGAGAGATTGATTTTCGTTTTGATAAAATTGGCATTCCATCGAAAGTGGAGACAGTGGAGTATGACCCAAATCGATCGGGTTTTATTGGTGTTGTTTGCTACGCTGATGGCGAGCGTCGCTACAACTTACTTCCTAAAGGAATAAAAGTTGGAGACAGTATTATGACAGCGGAGGATGCTCCTATTAAGGCAGGCAACCGTACTGTATTACGTAAAGTTCCTGTTGGCACATTTGTTTACAACATTGAGCTTCAGCCAAATGGTGGCGCGCGTATCGCTCGTTCAGCTGGTAACTATGCCGAGGTGGTAGCAAACGACAGAGGACAGAGCCATTTGAAGATGCCTTCTGGAGAAATCCGTAAGGTTTCAGAAAATGTGTGGGCCTCTATTGGGGCAGTTTCCAACGAGGAATACAAGCACCGAAACATTGGTAAGGCAGGGCGTAACCGATGGCTTGGTATTCGCCCTACTGTTCGTGGCTCAGCGATGAACCCTGTGGATCACCCATACGGTGGAGGTGAAGGTCGCCAAGGTCGTGGTACAAAACGCCCAAAGACAAAGCACGGCAAGGTAACAGGCGGAAGAAAGACCCGTTCACCAAAGAAGTACTCAAACAATCTTATAGTTACAAGAAGGAAGACAAAGAGGTCCAAGTAAAAACAGAAAAACAGCCCAGCCTATCTAGATAGGCTGGGCTGTTTTTTCTGTTTTTACCAGGAATAAGGGAAAAAGGCGAACCTATTGACAAATTATCAAAAAAGTGTAGTATGCACGGTAGATTGTGTATCATTGACAATCGTCTAATCCCAGAGAAAAATAGGTTTTCTTTGGATTTGCAACGTAAAAATATAGGGAGATGTAAATGAATAGATTATGGGCCACGCTATGTGGCGTAATTATGGCAGTTTTACTGGCAGCATGCAGTCCGGTAGATGATAAGAAACCTACTGCGCAGGCGCAGACGACTCAAGCTGTAGTAGTACCTCTTACTGCAACAGCAGTGGGGAGCACACAAACCCTGCGTATCAATACCCCAATGGCAAGTATTTTTCCATTGGAGGCAATGGGCGGTACTAAGCCATATTCGTATACTGCGGATGGGGTGATTGCTGGACTTTCTTTAAACGAAAGCACCGGGGAAGTGAGTGGCATTCCTACAGAAATATCGGGACCAACAGTTCTGGTGTTCTCTGTGAAGGACGCAAATGGCAATGTAGCAACTACAAAAAGTGCTGTTACTTTTGTTGTTCAATCAGCGCCGACACGTACTATATCGGGAATTATTACCGATTGGAATTTGGCCGGTATTGGTGGGGTAACTGTTATCGCAAGCCCAGGTGGCATAACAGCCACCACGGGGCCAGATGGCACGTATGTTTTGACTGTCTTGGACGGCCTTTATGTGGTTACACCAACACCACTTGAGGGAATGACATTTGTTCGGGCGAGTACGAGCGTACCTGTAAACGGCGCGAACGAGAACGGTATCAATTTTCTGACACCGCAACCTCCAGCACCGCCAGCACCAACGCCAGTTCCTGATCCTGTTCCAACACCACCAGTGGATCCTGTTCCAGCACCAACGCCAGTTCCTGATCCTGTTCCAACACCACCAGTGGATCCTGTTCCAGCACCAACGCCAGTTCCTGATCCTGTGGAACCTTCACTGCCTGTTGTGGTAAGCACAGCAACAGTGAAAGTCCGCAGTTCTACGGATGGGCAAAGGATCTGTAATGGTTGGACATTGGAATCTATAAATGTTACACCAGCTATTGTTGAAATAGAGGGTGGCAACAGGCAGACATTCCGCGCAAAAGGTAAAGACAGTGAAGGAGATTGCTTCTTTGCCGAAGGTGATGTAACTTGGGTTTCAACAGAAGGCAGTATAGCACCGATTAATTTCGTTTCGGGTACTGTTGTCGGTAAAAAACCAGGCGAAACCACCATAAAGGCGAAGGTCGGATCAATTGCTGGGGTAGCTACACTGTATGTAATTGAACCCCCAATAAGCTTTGCGCCACCTACGCCCCCACAGTCAGTGATTGATGAAGTATTGAATAATACTACGTCTGTCCTTGTTGTTGGGCCTAGTAACGAAACTGCTCCAGTTGGTACTATGACGCAGTATTTTGCGTTCCATAGGGCTACTGGAGAAGCAGCTACTGATGTAATTTGGAGCTCTAGCGACCCAACTGTTGGTAATATTGATTGGGCAACAGGGAAACTAGCCTTCAACCAGCATCCAGGGGTGGGGATCATCACTGCAACACTTGCAGACGGAAGTGGTAGTGGAAGCACGATAATCACACGCACGGATGTTCCATACATTCCAAGCGCGCCGATTGTTCCTTCATCTACGCAAACACTGACATCAGTGGTAATCACTCCTTCACTTGTTACTTGTTCGCCGAAGCAATGGCATAAGTTTAACGCCAAAGCCTTTGATGAAAATGGACAGCCATACAATGTTTACATAGTGTGGACATCCAGCGATGCAGGGGTGTTTGAGATCGACCCTGTGACAGGCAATGGCATTTGCAAAGGGGTTGGAAACGCAACGGTAACAGCAACGACAAGCTTTGCGGTACCGCAGCCGCCTGCACCGGAGCCGATTGCACCATAGAATAGAAATATAAAGAAAGTTTATAGGAGTGCCGTTTTGTGGCACTCCTATTTTTTTATTAGCGACGTAGAGCGAGCGAAATGAGAAAGTACTCTTTCTTATTTCCGAGCCGAGGAGCTAATATAAGGGTTGAATACCCCGTCCCTCTGGGGCGGTAAATGTGTGAACGAAGTGAACAACATTTTATCCGGGGCTTGTCCCGGGGTAAATACCGCTTTTATTTGCATTATCCTATTTTCAATTATCTATAATCCACACGGTGGTTTTGTGCATATGGCACAATATTTATTGTGACGCGTCCAAGCTATTGTACCATTACGTACCCCTTGACAAATTACACCAAAGGTGTATTATTAATATAGATTGTAGATTGAGCTTTTTGACAATCGTATTTCTTCAGAAAATTGAGTTTTTCTGAGGCTTGTATCATTAACTACTGGAAGGGAGAAGAAAATGAACACATTACGGATTCTATTCGGAATCATTATGGCGTTTGTGCTAGTAGCCTGTACCCCAGGCAAACCCACACCACCACCCGCTGTCGCAGTTGTACCTATCTCTGCGATAGCAAATGAAACATCCAAAAACCTAACGGTTTTTGACCCGATGGAGTGTTTTTCCCCATTGGTTGTAACAGGCGGTAAAACGCCATATGTTTTCAGTCACACTGATGTATTGCCAGCAGGGATAACTCATAGCGAAGGTACTGGGCTAGTGTGTGGCACACCCACAGAAATATCAGGAGCAGTTACTCTGGTTTTCTCTGTGCGGGATGCGGAAGGCAATGTAGCAAGCACCACGAGCACAGTAGTATTTACTGTACATCCTGCGCCTACATTTTCCGTTTCTGGAAAGATAACTGGAGGAACGCAAGTAGGAGTTGTGCTTACGGCAAGCCCAAGCGGGAAAACAACCACATCTGGACCTAGCGGAGCTTATAGCCTGACGGGTTTAGTTAGTGGGGTCTACACAGTTACTCCGTCTTTAGCTGGCACAACATTCACGCCAGCAAGCAGACAGGTAACAGTAAATGGGGGAAGTGTAACTGGTGTGAATTTTGATACACCGGTACAGACGCTAAAGACAGGGAAGCTTGTGTATCCCTGCACAATGGCTATGTGCGTAAAGGACCTTTCTACAGATGCGGAAACTGTTTTGTGGGGAGGGTTTAATTTATGGCCAGAAAAACTCGCCTTAACGCGTACCGGAAGAAAGATAGCATTTAATGGGAGCAATCTTGGAGGGATTCATATTCTTTCCCTAGATACACTTACGATAAGTTCGGCTGTAAGTGCCAATGAAGTTCCTCCACATTTTGGCTATCTTACACAGATTGCTGGTGTCAATGAGTGTACTGCCTGGGCAGAGGAGTTTGATGTAAGCGAAAACGGCGATTTCGTCGCAACATCAAACAGATGTTTTCTACTCGGTTTTCCCGAGAAAAGAGATATTTTTCTTGTGAAAACTGACGGAACTCTATCTAATGTGCGTGTCACAAATGATACGGCATTTGATACATCCCCTGTAGTTTGTAGTCCTGGTGGGGTGGCGAGTGCCGAGGTTTCTGTATGCTTTGTGCGAAATGGCACAGAGATATGGAAGCAGGTTGTCAGCCCAGTAGACGGTCTGCTCATAGGTGGGCCAACACTCATTGCAAGCAATGTGATGGCGGGTGCCATTCGCCCGATGTCTGTCAATCGGACATATACACAGATAGTATATGCAAAAAATGTTGGTGGTGCATCGCACATTGTTGTAATACCTTTGGCAGGCGGAGCTGAAGTTGATTTGGGAGGAGGCACTAACCCACATTGGTCTCTTGATGGAAGCGAGCTGATTCTTTTTGAGACAGCACAATTCCCTTTAACAATGTGGGCAATAAAGCCAGATGGCACAGGGAGAGTAAGTGTCCCTACGCCAAGTAATGTAACACACACGTCGCCTGGACAAGTTGTTTTTTTGCAATAAAACTGGTGCAATTAAAGGTGGGTCGTAATTTACGACTCACCTTTTTCTTTTTAAAATGTATAGTTATCCACAGATATTTTAGCCTGCATTAGGTTCAGGTGTTATACTATTTTATATGAATAAAAAAATATTTTCTATACACTCTTTACGTAATGTGTTTGCAGCTGCAGTAGTCATTGGTCTTGGTTATGCGGCGTACATAGTGAATCCAAATTCAGTATCAGTACCAAAGGTTGAGGCAGGGGCAGGTCAGAATGTTTCGGGATTTGTGTGGGGTGAAAATTTTGGTTGGATAAGTCTAAATGGTAATGATTGTGACAATAATGGTTCTATTTATTTAGGGACACCTGCTGGTTGCCCGACAAATGGGACGGCCTTTGTGGATTATGGAGTAAATATTAGTCCAGTAGCAACCACAGGTACAGGTGATTTTTCAGGTAATGCTTGGAGTGAGTATCTTGGCTGGGTAAGTTTTGATCGCGCTTCAACTGGTGCTCCACCGCAAGCACCATTTAATGGTCCTAGTGGTACAATCGCGCAGGTTGATTGGAACACAGGCAATATAACTGGCTGGACTAGGGCTCTTGTGCTCTCAGACGGATGGATAAAACTTTCAGAAGTATCATCATGGAGTCCTGGTGTAAAAATCGATACAGCAGGTAAATTTTCTGGCTACGCATGGGGCGCCGCGAGTGAAAATATTGGCTGGATTGATTTTGCACCCTTGATAAACGGGGTTACACCACTTCCTGCACCAGCAAAGGTTGCTGTGCCTTGTACGACATCGACCGCTGATACATGGGGGAGTTGCAGTCCTACGCCATCGTCTTGCGTGAGTGGTGGAGCGCAAACACAGACTAATCTAACAGGAGTTAGATACGGAACATGCTCAAACGGCAATACCGGTACTGTAACTGATACAACATGCATAGTTGCTTCTACATCATGTACAGCAGGCACTGGAACAGCAGGCGCAAGCTCTTGGTTTAAGGGAGATGGTGTATGTAGCACGTCTCTAGGCGAAAACTCCACAAACTCACTCACCGATTGCAAGCCAAAAACAAAATTCTGGCAGTTTTAGGGAAAGGAACATTTGACTTGTGACATTTAACATTTGATTAAAATATACCTGAAAAAATGGTTTGCGCTTCACGCAAACCATTTTTTTGTTAATTGTGATCTGTTAATTGTAATCGGGGGCGGTGGGCACGCATTTTAAAAACTTGCCATAATAATTTTTACGTGTTAGTGTACCTATTGTGTATCGTTTTTTTGTGGTTAATTTATGGAGGGTTTTATCATGGCAACTATTAAACAAGTACCAATAAGTGGATTTCCAGAGTGGCTTCCTGGACAAAAAGTTGTTGAGGAGAATTTTCTCTACAAAATTCGGAGAATTTTTCAGTTAAATGGCTACTCCCCGATTGAAACCCCAGCAGTTGAGCGCACAAACACTTTAGTTGCAAAGGGGGGCAACGAGAAAGAAATTTACAAGATTGATCGGCTGCATGCCTCAGGAGAATCCTCTGACGACAATGATCTCGCTCTCCACTTTGACCTAACGGTGCCAATGGCTCGCTATATTGCTCAACATGAGCGAGATCTCGCATTCCCATTTAAGCGTTATCAAATGCAACCTGTCTGGCGTGGCGAGCGTGCGCAAGCAGGCCGCTTTCGTCAGTTCTATCAATGTGATATTGATATTGTAGGGCGTGAGAAGCTACCTCTTTCGTGTGACGCTGAAATCCCGGCTATTATGGCAAGTATTCTGCGTACGCTTGATATCGGTGATTTTCAGATTCGTATTAACAACAGAAAAATTCTGCAAGGTTTCTTGTCTGGGGTTGGTATCGAGCCGGCACGCCACAAGGCGGTAATGGGGTGCATTGATAAGCTTGAAAAAATTGGCAGAGAGGAGGTACTGTCGGAAATTCGAGGCGTACTCGGTGATGAAAGTTTTGATGCTACAGGCATTCTAAACTTTTTATCGAGAGAAGTTTCTCTTGACGATATAGAAGCTCTTCTCTCCCTGTCGGCGGATTCATTGTATCAAAGTGGGGTAGCCGAGCTTGCCAGTGTTGTGGGGATGACCCTTGCAAAAGGTGTTAAACCAAGCGAGCTCGTAGTTGATTTAACAATTGCGCGTGGACTAGATTACTATACTGGAACAGTTTTTGAAACACGTCTGGTGAAGTATCCGCAAGTTGGTAGTGTGTGCTCGGGTGGCCGTTACGAAGATCTTGTTGGCGGATTTGCTAATGGAAATTTCCCTGGAGTAGGGATGTCAATTGGGCTTACTCGACTTTTGTCTCAGCTTTTCAAGTACGAAGTAATTACTCCGCAAGCTCAGGCGTACACAAAGCTTTTCCTTATTTCTCTTTCTGAGGATAAAGGAATTGTTAGTTATGTCGAAAAGTTGGCAACGAGTTTGCGTGCTTGGGATGTTCCAAGCGAGGTGAGTTTAGTGAACGGCAAACTCTCTAAGCAGATTGAACATGCACAAAAGAAAGGAGTCCAATACGTGGGGTTCATCGGCGATACAGAAGTTGCTGGCGGGCTCGTGCGTGTTAAAAACCTTTTTACTGGCGAGCAAAAAGAGGTAAATGTAACGGATGAGACGTTCTTTAAAGGGCTGTAGTATTTATTTGACTCAGCGTTTACAATCCCCGCAGCTAATAGTTGCGGGGTTTTTGTTTTTTCGAATTTCGTGATATGGTGTGGAAACATGAAAAATAGAAAACTACAAATTGGCGTTATGGGGTCAGCGCAAGATTTAAACTATAGCGATACTTTGCGAGACCTTGCCCTTGAGCTCGGGAGAGAAATTGCCAGAAGTGGCAACATTGTTGTGTATGGGGCAGAGAAAGATTATGACTCGCTTTCAACACAGGCCGCAAAAGGCGCAAAAGAAGTGGGAGGAACGACTGTCGGGGTAACGTATGGTAAAGGAAAAGATATTTGGGAGAAGGAGGGATTTACCGATATTCTTATTGTTACTGGATTAGAACGTGGAGGCGGACGGGAATTTGTGCTTGTTAATTCTTGTGACGCAATAATTGCAATCTCTGGCGGGTCAGGAACACTTACAGAAATGGCAATTGCATACCAGTCAAACATCCCAATTGTTGTTATGGCAAACACGGGTGGTTGGGCAGAAAAATTGGGGGGAACACATATCGATTCACGCAACAGAGTAAAAGCTGAAATAGCAACAACACCACAAGAGGCAGTTACCAAGGCTTTGGAGCTTATTCAGCAAAAGAAATAGCGTATTGTAGTTGTTGTTTTTGTATGGTAGTGTTTTTGTGGGTTACGAGGTAACAATTTTGTGGCCTAAAATAGGTTCTTTTTAAATAACTTCCTGAAAGGGTTTAGTCATGAATAGCTCTAATAGTTTCAGTGGTAATGGTAGCAACCATCAACATTTTTCTGGTACTCACTATGTTGTATCGGAAGATGTTGATGTTTTGGTCGCTCGCTGGTGTCTAGGCAAAAACCTGCTTGCGCCAAGAAATGACTTATATGTTGGTTTGCGCGCAAAGATGAAAGAATTCTTGCAGGGTATCTTTGCAAAAGTTACTTTCGTTGATAGTCAGGAAATTCGAAATGGGTTGCTCTCATCAATTGCTTCACACAAAGAAGCTGGGCTTACTGTTGTTAGTCTTGAGCGTGCATACCTCGAAGATAGTGAGGTTGACGGACGTATCGAGCTCACACGCACTGTTGACGGAGATTGCAATGATATTCTTGTCCCTTCGAAACGGAATAGCTGCATCGTTCCGAAACTTCAACAGTTTAGTGGGCTTAGTGGCAAGAACATTGCTTTGATTGATGATGTCATATTCTCTGGTAAAACACTTAAAAGCATAATTTCAGAGTTGCACCATTATAACACCAATGTTCACGCTGTTACTGCGGCGATAGGTGTTAAGAGCGGTGTTGATCATCTCAACAATGCGCGCTTCTGTGTTACTGGTCAACCAAAACAGATGACTGTTCATTGTGTAGAGGAGTTTGATGGTATAAGTGATCAGGTTTGCGAGCGGGATTTTTATCCAGGGGTTCCATACTCTGGTCGTGAACACTTCACTTATGACAATGCTTCATTCCCGTATGTCCTTCCGTTTGGAAAACCACAAAAATGGGCATCGATACCAGAAAAAGAGGTAAAGCAATTCTCTTCCCTGTGTATCGATAACACCATTGCTCTCTTTGAAGAAATCGAAAATGTAAACAACCTGACGATAAGTTGCTCGTCAGTACCAAGGCGTATCTTCGGTTCGCCAAAGGACGGGACCCGATTTGTTTCCTTCCTTAAGGAAAAACGCGATCAACTTTTGAAGGCGTAATCCTTGTATCACTTGAAGGCTCTACTGTTTAACTATAGTGGAGCCTTTTATTTTTTAGATTCACAATATGCAAGACTGATAAATGCGCAGTATTTGACATTATCTCCCAATCTGATAAGATACTTCACGAACCCAGCCCCTATTTTGTTGCATAATTTGGGAGATTAATATATTATGCAGTTTCGGTGTTGTCTGGAGCAGTTTAGCTTTACGCAGCAAAATAGGAGCTGGGTCGTTTTACACTTTAATTTATATGACACGATCACTCAAAAAAGGACCATATATTGACCCAAGACTCTTGGAAAAATTGGTGGGCAAAAGCGCATCCACAGCGACAATGATAAAGACGTGGGCGCGTTCAAGTCAGATTTCTCCAGAAATGGTGGGGTTCCTTTTTGGTGTATACAACGGTAAGACACATCTCGAAGTCCGTGTGACCGAGGATATGGTTGGCCACAGGCTAGGAGAGTTCTCTCCTACAAAGAAATTCGTAAGGCACGGAGGTAAGATGCAGAAGGAGCTTGAGCAGAAGAAGAAGGAGGCAGAAATAACTGCCGCAAAAGCTGCTAAATCTGAAACTGCGTCAAAGAAAAAGTAGCAGAAATAATTTACTATAATGAAAGCAATACTCAGAAGTTATCGTCAAGCTCCACGTAAGGTCCGCCTTGTGGCAAATCTAATCAAAGGGAAAACTGTTCCTCGCGCTTTGGTAGAGCTTGACGTGCTTCCAAAGAGAGCATCAGGCCCAATGAAAAAACTTTTGATGTCTGCTGTAGCAAACGCAAAGGAAAATGATAAAATTGCTCTAGCTGACCTTTTTGTAAAAGAAGTGCGTGTAGATCAAGGTACTATCTTAAAGCGTTCAATGCCAAAGTCTCACGGATCAGCGC
>Ga0209824_10000325_pt1 | contig 31432 bp, 34 predicted proteins | sample VDWuncwatermetaG_FD_184124 | JGI IMG/M metagenome (GOLD analysis project Ga0209824, IMG submission 184124) | Wastewater microbial communities from Netherlands to study Microbial Dark Matter (Phase II) - VDW unchlorinated drinking water (SPAdes)... ...
GTCATTCTTCCCGGCGTGCCGTCCCCTCTGCCCCTGCCGACCGTCATCGCCGTGGCCGCGCAGCCTCAGAAGCGCTCCGTCGCGATCATCACGCTGCACGAGCTGCGCGATTCCGCCGTCGGCCGCGAGCCGATCCGGATGAACGCCGGCGAGGCGTTCGACGGCCGCCGCGAGAGCGCGCGAACCGACACGAAGTTCTTCTAAAACGCGAGAACTCGATGCCGCGCCGATCGCCCGCTTCGTAACAGGCGGGCGATTGACTTTTATAGGGGGGGCTCCTACACTTCCACTCATGAGGCGCTCCGCGAGCGTCGTCTTATCTTTTTGCCTGGCCGCCTCGGCGGCGCGGGCCGCCACTTCGCCGAAATACAAGGCGGCGGAGGACGCGCCCTCGCGCGACGGCTGGAACTCGATGAACATGGAGGCCCAGGCGGTCATGGGCGAGCTGCAGCTCCAGGGCGGCGACGTCGGCGGCGCGCAGCGAACCTTCCAGAAATCGCTCGACCTCGGCACCAAGGTACGCGGGCCGCGCGCCGAGGTCGCGGCGCAAAGCCATTACCGCAGCGCCGAGATCGCGCTCGCCAAGGGCCAGTACGGCGAGGCGCGGCGCAACCTCGAGATCCTCGTGCAGCGCTATCCCGAGACCGAGTGGGCCGCGAAGGGCCGCAATCTCCTGGCCGCCCTGCCGGACAACAACGCCGCCGCGCCCGCCGTGGCCGATGAGCCGTACGTTCCCGCCTTGGCCTCGTCCTCGGCCGAGGAGGCGCTCGGAAGGCTGCGCGCGGCCATCGACGAAGGCCGCGTCGAGGCCGCGCTCGCCGAGGCGTACGACTTCCGCCGGCGCTATCCCTCGCGCCCCGAGAACGACGAGGTCAATCTCGCCGCCGGCGCGCTGCACCTACGCCGCGGCGAGGCCGCGCGCGCCGTGCGCTTTTTAAAGCCGCTCGCGGCCGGAGGCGACCGCGGGCTCAAGCACAAGGCCCTGCACCTCATCGGCGCCGCGCTCGCCACGCTCGGCCTCGACGAGGCCACGCTCAAGCTGGTGCCCGAGGCCGACGCGGCCGCGACCAACGACCGCTGGCTGGCGCTGGCGCAGGTCTGGCGCGCCGCCGCCGAGGAGCGCCTGGGCCGCCGGGACGACGCGGCCGAACGCTACCGCGCGGTGTCCGCCTCCGGGCAGGATTCGCCGGTGAAGGCTTACGCGCTCGCCGCGATCGCGGCGGACTGGGACCGCAAGGGCCGGCCCGAGCGCGCGCGAGACGCCCTCAAACGCGCCGGCGACGAGGCCGCGAAATGGGGCCTCGTCGAGCTGCGCGAGTCGGCCGCGCTGTCCGAGGCGCACCTCCTATTGCGCGGGCGCAAGCTGAGCGACGCGGAAAAATCCTACGCCGATTTCGCCGCGCGCTTCCCCGACAGCCCGCTGCGCGCGCAGGCGCTTTACCAGCGCGGCCTGTGCCTCAAGAAGCTCGGCCGCACCGGCGACGCGGCGGACGTGCTCGAGGATCTCGCGACCCGCCACCCCGCCTCGGCCTACGCCGCCGACGCCCACCTCCAGCTGGGCCAGCTCTACACCGAGCTCGGAAAGTCCGAGCGCGCGCTCACGCACTACAAGCTCATGGGCCGGGCCTCCGAGGCCCAGGACGGAGACCGCGAGGCGATGCTGCTCATGGCGCAGGTGCACTACAACAAGAAGCGGTGGGGGGAGGCCGTGCCGCTGTACAAGAAATATCTCGAGGGCGCGCCGGACGACGCCAAGACGAAGGAGGTCGAAGGGCTTTTGCTGGTCGCGACCTGGCAGCACGACAAGGAGTCTCCCGAGCTCCCGGCCCTCGTCGCGAAGTATCCCAACCATCATCTGGCCGCGCAGATCCGCTGGGACCTCGCCGCCAAGGCCTATCGAAAACAGGATTGGGACGCAGCGGAGCAGCTTTTCCGAAAACATATCGAGGACAACCCCCACGCGTCGAATATCGGGGAGGCGCGCTACTACCGCGCCGAATCCCTGCGCCAGCTTCACCGCACCGAGGACGCCGCCGGCGCCTACCGGAAATTCCTGGCGGTCCACCCGAAGCATCCCCGGGCGAAGGACGCCGCGATGGCGCTTGGCGCCATGCTCTACGAGGAGGGCGACGCCGCCGGCGCCGCCGCGGCCTACGGCAAGGTCGGCGGGACGGACGCGGACGCCGCCGACGCGGCGTATAACCGCGCGCTCGCCCTGGCTAAGGCGGGAAAGGAGCGCGACACCGAACGGGCATGGGTCGCCTTCACGACCAAATTTCCCAAGCACGACAAGGCGTCCTGGGCGTGGGCGCAGATCGCGAAGCTCCGCGAGGACCGCGAGGACTTCGCCGGCGCCGCCGACGCGTACCTGCGCGCGACCGGAGCCAACGAGCGCATGAAGGCCCTCTACGCGCTCGGGCGACTGCAGGAGCGGCGCCAAAAGACCAAGGAGGCCAAGAACGCCTACGAGCGCCTGCGCGCGCTCTCCCCGAAGGACGACGCCGCGCGCTTATCGGGGCTTCTGCGTCTGGGTCTGATGCTCGAGCTCGAGGACAAGCCCCAAGCCGCCGCGCCCCTCTACCTGGAAGTCCTCAAACGCGCCGAGCGCGGCAGCCAGACCTTCGAAACCGCCCGCAAGCGCCTCGAGTCGCTCTCCAGCGACAAGTCGCTAATTAAGCGCTGACGCCTACGGCGTCAGGGTGTAGTCGACGCCTTTCTTGATCTTGAACTCGATGTCGCCGTCGAGGTCGTCGCCGGTGACCTTCAGGGCGCCGAGGCTCTCGGCCTTGGCTTTGGCGGCCCACATCTCTGAGCGGGCGCGGTCATACCCTTCGGTGGATTCGCGCAGGCCCTGCTCGCTCATGAAAAGGAGCGAGAGGAGCGCGCCGGTACCGCCGATGACGGCGGCAATCTTGGTCTTGCGGCGCGCGGCCCAGTAGGCCTCGACGGCGCGGGCCTTGTCGGTCAGCGGCTTGAAATTGTAGTGGTCGCACGGACAGGACGCCTCGGGCTTGGCCGGGGCGGGCTTCGCGGCCGGCTCGGCGGCGACCTGGGCGCGAAGGGGGAAGGCGGAGACCAGCATCAGAGCGGCGAGGGCGAGGGAGGTGATCTTCATGCTCATATGGTAGCTTCCCGCCGCGCTTCCGTCGGGGGCCCTCGGGCCCAGACGGGGGGCGACGAACGGCCTATTCCTTAACAGGCCCGGCCTTGCGAGGCCCGCGCGCCTCCGCTATACTTGCGACCATGAACGGAATGACCTTTATCGAAATGCTGAAAATCAGCATCGCGATGCCCATTTTGCTCGTCCTGTCCCTGGCGATCTTCGCCCAAGCCCTGGAGCGCATGTATTCCTTCTGGTTCGCCCAAAAAATGCCGACGGCGATGTGGGAGCGCGTGCGCGACCGCCTCGAGGCGGGGGACAAGGCCGGCGCGCTCGCCATCGCCCGCCGCGACACGTCGTTGATGGGTGAAGCCATCGCGCGGCTGCTCTCGCTCGAGACGGCGAACACGGAGAAGCTCGTCGAGGCGTTCCAGCTCTATCGCCAGCGCCTGAGCCTGGGCCTCAACCGGCGCGTCGGGCTGTTCGGCACGGCAAGCTTCATCTCGCCCCTGATCGGCCTCATGGGCACCGTGCTCGGCATCATGCGCGCCTTTCACGACCTGTCCGCCGCCGGCGCGGGCGGCCCGGCCGTCGTCGCGGCCGGCATCTCGGAAGCCCTCGTCGCCACCGCCTTCGGCATCGGCCTCGCCGTCGTCGCGGCCTTGTTCTACAACTACTTCACCTTGACCGCGCGGCATCGCCTGAACACCGCCGACCTTTGGGTGTTGGAGATGTCTCAGCTCCTGGAGACCAGCCATGGCGGGCAGCCCGTTTCATAAGGACGACGAGGCGGCGCCGATCTCCGACGTCAACGTCGTGCCCCTGGCCGACGTCTCTCTTGTGCTCCTGATCATCCTGCTCGTGCTCTCGCCGATGGCGGCGCAGTCCATGCTCAAGGTCCAGACCGCCGCGGCGAAGGCCGAGGCCGCTCTGCCCACGCAAACCGAGGTCCTCACCTTTCGCGAGCCGGAGGCGGTGGTCGTGCTCGGCGTCACGGAGGGCGGCTTCGTCATCGACGGCAAGCTCCTGGCGACCGCCCCCGAGCTCGTCGCCTACCTCAAGCTGAAGCTATCCGTCCGCACCGACCGCAAGGTGTTCGTCTCCCCCGAGCTCGAGACCGCGCACGGCCGGGTCATCGCCGCCCTCGAGGCGGTGCAGGACGCCGGCGGCACGGTCGCCCTCGTGCAGATTGTGGATCCGCAGGCGCGATAATGGCCAAGTACGCCCTTTTGAGAATGCGGGCCAACACTCCGGAGCCGGAGCCCGTGACCGAGGTTAATATTATTCCGGTCATCGACATAAGCCTCGTTCTGCTCGTTATCTTGTTCGTCACCGCTCCCTTGCTGGCGTATCCGACCTTGCCCGTCGAGCTGCCCCCGGCGTCGGCGCTGCCCAACCAAGAGCTCACCATCGCGTTGACGTGCGCGCTCGACGGCACGTTATCCGTCCGCGCCGCCGCCACGACCTGGGACGCCGTCGTCTCCGATCTGCGCCGAGAGGTGGACAAGAAAAAAGGCGCCATCGTCCTCGTCCGCGCCGACAAGTCCGTGCCCTATCGGACCATCCAGCGCCTGATCGCGGTCGCGAAATCCGCGGGCGCTTCGCAGGTCGCGCTGGCGACAGAGCCGGTTAAGAAGTAAGCACGAACTATCAGTCTCAGGATGCTGGGCTCGACGGAATTATGACATGGGGCTACGCATCGTGCGGCGTCAACGGCGCGGCGAACGAGACGCCGCTCGGCGGGCCCAATAGCTGAGATAATTCGCGGGCCGCGATGTTCGACACGAAGGCGGACGCCCAACCGCCAATCAATCGGACGGTCCACGGCCGGACGGGTGATAAATCTTGCCGTCCTGCGGAGTTTTTACCTGTTTTTTATCGTCTAGGCATGGCGAACGCGGCGCCACGGACCTACACTGGCTTTATGGCCGACGCCAATGGTCGCCGGGACGAGGACCTGTCCTATTCGCCGGTCCCGCGAAACCGCGGCAAAGAGCAGGGGGGATCCGCGCTCGCCGGGCTCGCCGCCGTCTCGCTTTTGGCGGCGGCGGTCGTCTATGTGCAGTTCCCGACTCCGGCCCCTACCGTGGCTGACGATCCGCCTCCGGCCGTGATGGCGCGGCTTCCTCCGCCCGAGGCTGCGATCGCGCCGGCGCAAGAGACGGGGGCTGCCGCGGCGCCGGCGGCGGAGGCGCCCGCCGCGCCGGTGACGCAGAGCCCCTCGGAGGCGGTTTTCACCCACTACACCACTGAGCCCGGGTTCGTGTCGCGCGCGGTGGTCCGTATCGACGGGAAAGTCGTTTTCAGCCGGAAGCTCTTCCGCGGCAAGAAGTTAGAGGGCGGCACCGAGGTCCGCGCGATGCCGGCGACCCACTGCGCCAACACCTTTCTCATGCGCGCCGGCGGCAAGCCCATCTACAAGGACGCGGTCACGGCGGCACTTCCAGCCGCTCGGCGGTACTCGCTGGAGGTCCGCTGGTACGACGCGGACGGAGACGAGTTCAGCCGCGATACTTTTGACGTCGATGGGAAGAAGGCGATCTCGCGGTCCACGCAGTTCCGGAGCTCGAATGTGCCGATGCTCGCGCAAAACCGGATCGGCGACACGTCGATCGAGAGCGGCGGGATCAACACGCCCAACGCGAACAGCATGGCTGGCGCTTGGAACGCGCCGAAGCGGCCGAGCTGGCAGCCCGAGCTGCCGCAGCAAGCCTCGTTCTTCAAGCCCTGACACAGCTATCTCGGCTTAAAGTCAAACTGGGGCTCCGGTAGTGCCTCGATTACGCTATTCTTCTTTAAGGCGAACTTGGCCGTTCGCACCGGTTCGACACGGAGCAAGATTTTGATCACGACCATGACGACGATTTTATTTCTCCTGGCGCTTCCCGCCTGGAGCGCCCCATCCAAATCCGAGCTCTCCCAGGACATCACGATCAAGGCCCGCGCCGCCGGCGCCGCCGGCGTGCAGGTGGCACCCCCGACCGCCTCGAAGCCCGTCATCGACGAGGTCCTGCGCTCGCTCTCGCTCGGCCGGGGCGCCTCCGCTCCGGCGGCCGAGCGCATCCGCGTGGGCGGCGATGTCGCTCGCTTCGCTCGGCCATTTCCAGAACCGCCCTTCCTGGCCCTGTCCCCGGCCAACATCGAGGCCGTCTACGACGAATGGGTCTTCGAGATCCTCGACAGCGAGGGGGACATCGTCTGGAAGTCGGACGGCGTGGGCATGCTCAACGACAAGGTGGACTGGGACGGAGGCGGGCCGGACGGGCGACTGATGGTCGTCGCCGGACGCTCGTACCACTACCGCTTCACCGGCCGGCGCGCCGGACGCTCGTTCGTCGTCGAGAGCGACCCCGTGCCGCTGAAGTCGTTTACGCACCGCGAGTACGCGGGCGAGACTCGGCTCGAGGCCGACGTCGACCTATTCTTCAACAAAGAAAGCGCCGTGCTGGTTAAGGATGCCGGCCTGTGGGTGGATGCGTTCGCGAGCCGCCTGCGCCAGGGCGAGCCGCGCGCCGACGGCAACTACAAGGTGGAACTGAGCGCGAAGGACATGCGCGGCAAGGTCACGCAGGCCCGCGCCAAGGCGCTGCGGCGGAGCCTGGCGAAGTCCCTCCTGGTCGCGCCCGAGCGGGTCGTCGTGTCCCTCATGCCCGCGATTCGCGGGGAGGCCGTCTCGGCCTTTCTGCCGCCCTCCAAAGGCGCGGCGCTCCGAATCGAGTAGAATAGACGGATAATGTCCCCGAAAAGCTCCGCGCACCCCGTCACGCTCATTCCCGGAGACGGCATCGGCCCCGAAGTCGTCGCCGCCGTCCAGGACGTCCTCGCCGCCGCCGAAGTCCGCATCGATTGGGAAGTGCGCCACGCCGGCGCCCGCGTCTTCAAGAGCGGCGTCGCCTCCGGCGTCCTGCCCGACACCGTCGAGTCCATCCGCCGCACGAAGTGCGCGCTGAAGGGCCCGCTCGAGACGCCCGTCGGCTTCGGCGAGAAGAGCGCGAACGTGACGCTGCGCAAGTACTTCGAAACGTACGGGAATATCCGTCCCGTTCGTGAATTGCCCGGAATTCGAACGCCCTACTCGGGCCGGGGAATCGATTTCGTCGTCGTGCGAGAGAATGTCGAAGATCTGTATGCGGGCATCGAGTACCTGCAGACCCCCGGCGTCGCGCAGGCCTTGAAGATCGTCACGCGCAAGGGCTCGGAAAAGATCTGCCGCCTGGCTTTCGAAATCGCCCGCGCGGAAGGAAGAAAGAAGGTCACCTGCGCGACCAAGGCCAACATTTTAAAGTTCACCGAGGGGCTTTTTAAGCGCGTCTTCGAAGAGGTCTCCAAGGATTATCCGGAGATCGCCGCCGAACATCAAATCGTGGACAACTGCGCCCACCAGCTCGTCATGCGCCCCGAGCAGTTCGACGTCCTGGTCATGACCAACATGAACGGCGACATTCTGTCGGACCTCGCCAGCGCCTTGATCGGCGGCCTCGGCTTCGCGCCGTCGGCGAACCTCGGAGATGGTGCTTCCATTTTCGAAGCGGTGCACGGCTCCGCGCCGCAGATCGCCGGCAAGGACATGGCCAATCCGACCGCCCTCCTGCACAGCTCGGTGCTGATGCTCCGCCACCTCGGCGAGATGAAGGCGGCCGACGCGGTGGAGAACGCCCTCCTGGTCACGCTCGAGGACGGAAAGATTTTGACCGCCGACATGGCGGGCGGGGGCAAGGAGCCCTCGGGCACGAAGGCTTTCACCGCCGAGGTGATCCGCAACCTCGGCGCGGCGCCCAAATCCTTCCCGCGCCGAGACTACAAGAAAGTCAAGATGCCCGTCGTCTCTCATGACGCCGTGAGCGTCGTGGCCAAGGATCAGCGCGCGATGGGCGTCGACATCTTCGTGGCGACGGCGATCGATCCGGCCGTGCTCGGCCCCGCGGTCGAGAAGGTCACCGAGGGCCTGCACGTGCGCCTGGCCCAGATCTCCAACCGCGGCACCAAGGTCTATCCCAACACCCTCGGCATCGAGTCCGATCCGGTCGACTGCGCGCGCCTGCGCTTCAAGGTCGACCATCATGGCGACACCTTGAGCGACAAGGACATCGCCGAGCTGCTCCTGCGCGTCGGGGCCCTGGCCCCGTGGGTGCACGTCGAGAAGCTGTTCAAATACGACGGCCAGCCCGCCTTCACGAAGGATCAGGGAGAGGACTGACCTAGCTCTCGCTGTCGCATCAGGCCGGGGGGCCTAAAGGCCCATGACGGCCGCTCGATCGACGGCTATCGTGATGGGAACAGATGCGTCATCCCACCACAGCGACTTTGCTTGCGGCGGTCATGGCGGCCGTCCATTGCCCCGCGGCCCTCGCGCAGGCCGCCTTCCGCGTCCCCGGTGCGCTTTCGCCCGTTCACGAGAAGAACGTCCTACCGTCGCGGCTTAGCGGCCACCCGCTGATCGTCGTCCACGCCACCCGAGGCTTCGACGAAATGGCCTCGGCGGCCGGAGGGGTCGACGCGGTCATCTCGAGCTTCAAGGCCAAAAAACGCCCCGTCGTCTATCTCGTGGGCGACCAGAGCCCGAAGGGGTATTCGGACTGGTACACGGGGGACCGCCGCCCGGACCACGAGCTGTTCTCCGAGGGCGGGGAGCATAACCTCCCGCTTACGGGCGACGCCGTCACCGTCGTCGGTGGTTTTTTCGGAAGCTATGACGGGAACCGGGGCTGCCAGACCCTCGCGGTCCGGGACGCCATCCGTATGCATTTCGAGTCCTCCGAGAGGCCGTTTACGGTTTTTCTTCCCGTCCGCGCTCTGTACTTCTACGAAGAGGACTCGGCCATGCGCCGGACGCTATTAAGCCTCGACGCGATGACGGCGTCGGAAGGGAAGCTTCGCGGCATCTTCGGCAACTTCGCCTCGCTGTTTTTCCTTACGGACAACTTTTCGGATGTCCCGGCCTTCGGGCATCCGTATCTCTCGGGCCCAGGCCGCCAGAACAAGGATTATCGCGAGGGAGCTTCCGTGGACGTCGACGGATACTCCTTCGAGCTGTTCTTCGGCGGGCGGCCGGTCGCCGCGTTCGGCCGCGGTCCCCGGAAGGTCCGTCTGATGCTCGACAACGGCGAACCGAAGGGCGGCGACTGAGCCTAGCGTCCGGCCGGGTAGCGCAGCACGACGCGCTGCGGCTTCGAGAACGGATGCTCGAACCCGAGCAAGTCCACCCGCGCGTAGCGCAGCCAGTAGAATCCGGGTTTGACCTTGGCGATCCGTAAATCCGCGGCCACGTCGATTTCGGCCATGAACGGATAGTCCTTGTCGAAGAAAACGGCGGCGAAGGCGGAGTTCAACGACAGCTGCATGTGGTAAGAACCGATTTCAGTCGGATCCGCGACTCCGCTGTCGGGAACCTCATCGCCGAGCGGCGCCGTCGACTGAGGCTTGAAAGCGGCGACCGCCGCGGACACGTCAATGGCGGGCTCCTCCGCGGCAGGCGCGACCTCGGCCATCGCCTGCTCCTCGAGCCTTTGCGGCTTCAGCAGCTTCTTGAGCGGGGCGGGGGAGTTGTAGCGGCCGGGCCGCTCGGCCGGCAGCGGGGTCAGCTCATCGGGACGCCGGGCCTCGGGGTGGCCCTGGACCTGGGCCTCGTCCGGCGGGGGCCCCGGGGGCCCCGGCGAGGCCATGGTGGACGACGCCACGCTCAGAGGCTCGCCTCCCTCGCGCGCCGCCCCCGGCTCGCGCGCCTCCGGCTTGCCCTGCGCCAAACGTCCGCTCGGCTTGCTTCTGGTCCAGGCGGCGCTGCGCGTCGCGACGCCGCTCTCGGGGCGCGGTTCCTCGTCCTTCGGGGGAGGCAGGTTGCTATGACGGGGGGGAGGCATCACGAAGGGCGCCGTCCCGCCGTCGCTGTCCTCGTAAACGACGCGCTTCTTCTCCCGTGCGCAGCCCGCTGGCAGCAGCACGACGATCATGAGTGCGCCGGCCACGCCCGCGCGGTTCACCCTCTCAGTGTAACCCCAAGACGCGGTCTGTCAAGACGTCCTCGCTAGAGGATCGGCTGAAGCGGCAGGACGCGCAGCAGCTGCAGTAGCAGGCGCTTCTTGAGCGGCGCCCCGGCCTCCCCCTCGCCGCTCGCCGCGTCCCAGCTGTTCTCAGGAAGCATGTCCCGCTCGATCGAAGCCTCGATGCGCCGCGCGAATACGCGGTTGCGCACGAGCACCCCGACCTCGGTGTTCAGGTTGGCCGAGCGCGGGTCCAGGTTGAAGGTGCCGACGAAAGCGGTCTCCCCGTCGATTACGACGGTCTTGGCGTGGATCGCGAAGACCGGCGGCTTCGCCCCGAAGGCCGCGCCGCGCTCGAGAATCTCCCGCGCGACCGCCGGGTGAGGCTTGAACTCGAAGACCTTCACGCCGGAGGCGAGGAGGCGGGCGCGGATCTTGCGGTAGCCGCTGAACGCGGCGAGGTTGTCGGTCGAGGCGAACGAGTTCGTAACGATGCGCACGCTCACCCGCCGCGCCAGGGCGGCGAAGAAGCTCAGCCCGTAATCGGACAGGACGAGGTAGGGCGACTGGACGACGACGCGCTCGCGCGCGCCGCCCACCGCCGCGGCGAGAGCGCTCGTCGAGCCGCCTCCGCCGCCCAAGCCCCGCGATTCGTTCTTGCCCGGGCGGTCGCCGATGAACGTCACGTCCTTCTCCCAAATCAGGTCCCGGAGCAGGGCGTCGAAGCGGCGCGGCAGCTCCCGCAGCGCCTGGCGCGGGCCCGGCTCGAAATTCGCCGGATCGCCGGCGTAGCGATGCAGCTCCCGGTAGGCCGCGTCGCACCGCTCGGGCGTCATCGCGGCGACCTGTTCCTTCAGCAGGCTCTCGATCGGGGCGGCGAGCGGGCTCGTCCAGAAGGATTCGAAGTGGGCCCCGACGGCCTTCGTCTCCGGGCCCATCAGCAGGAGGTCCCGGTCGCGGAAGTTGTACTCGCGGTCGTAGTCGAAGTACTCGTCGGCCATGTTTCGGCCGCCGACGATCGCGACGCGGCCGTCGACGAGAAAGACCTTGTCGTGCATGCGCTGGTTCGCGGCGCGAAAGCGCGTCGCCAGGTTCCACAGCCGGCGGGCGCGGGAGACGCCGACCCGGTGCTGGGGATTGTAGATGCGGATCTCGACACCCGGATGCGCGGCCAGCGCGAGCAGGCTTTCCGCGTCCGCATCGACGAGGAGGTCGTCCACGAGCACGCGTATTATGGCGCCGTTCTCGGCGGCCCGCAGTAGTCGTTGGGCCGCGAGAATGCCGATGTTGTCGGCGCTCCAGATGAAGTACTGCACGTCAATATTTTTCTCGGCTTGTTGGCTGAGAAAGGCCCGTGCCAGGAGCGACTCCTCTCCTTTTTCAAGCGCGTACACGCCGTTTTGACCGGGATGGGCGGCCAAGAGCTTCTTGAAGCCGCCCCAAAACGCGGGATCGGGCGCGTCCGCCGGCGGCACGGCGGCCCTGACGGGAAGCGCCAGCAGCGCCGCCAAAGCAAGAAGCCTCATCGTTATTCCCGCGCTGGAATTTGCCGCGCCCCGAAGGGGGCAAGCGCGTTCCAGGGCGCGAACACCGGAAGCAGAAGCATCGCGGGCACGCCCGCCGCGATCGTAATCAGGAAGAACAGGGGCCAGCCCGTCGCCTCCGCGATCTTCCCTGCCGGGGCCACGAGCACGTCGCGGCTGAAGGCCATGAGGCTCGTCATGAGCGCGTACTGGGTCGCCGAAAAGCGCGGGCTGCACAGGCTCATGAAGAAGGCGCCGAACCCGGCGACGACCAGCCCGGCGCAGAAGTTCTCCACGATCAGGCAAGCCACCATGACCGGGTAGCGCGGATCGAGCGCCAGGAGGTAATAGCCGATATTGCTGGCGAGCTGAAGCACGCCGAACACCCACAGGCAGCGGTTGATGCCGAAGCGGCCGATCGCGCCGCCTCCGCACAGGGCGCCGACGATCGTGGCCAGCAGGCCGACGCCGCCTTGGATGGCGCCGACGTCGGTCTGCGAGAACCCGGATTTGAGGAGGAAGGGCGTGGCCATGTTGCCCGCCATGGAGTCGGCGAGGCGGTAGAGCGTGATGAAGATCAGGATGACCGCGGCCCGCCACTTCGAGCGCGCGAAAAAATCCCTGAAAGGCTCGATGATCGCCTCGGTGACGGTCTCCGGCGCGCGGTCCAGCGCGGGCGGCTCCGGCGCCCAGACGGTGGCCGCCAGCCCCAGAAGCATCAGGCCCGCCATCACCAGGTAGACGGAGTTCCAGGTCATCCGGTCGGCTAAGATGAGGGCGGCCGAGCCGGTGATCAGGAGGGCCGCGCGGTAGCCGACCACGTACACGGCGGTGCCGGCGCCCATCTCCCGCATATCAAGGACGTCAACGCGATATGCGTCGATGGCGATGTCCTGCGTGGCGCTGAGAAACGCGACGGTCAGCGCGGTAAACGCGAAGGCCAAGGTCGCCGTTTTGGGATTTCCGAACGCGAGGGCCGCGATCGCCAGCGCCAGGGCCGCCTGCGTCAGCGCCATCCAGCCGCGGCGCCGGCCGAGAAAGGGGGGGCAATAGCGATCTACGAACGGCGACCACAGGAACTTCGTCGAGTAGGGCAGGCCGACCAGGCTGAACAGGCCGATCGTCTTGAGGTCGACGCCGTCCACGGTCATCCACGCCTGGAGCGTGCGGCTCGTCAGGAAGAGCGGCAGGCCGCCCGCCATGCCGAGCAAGGTCAGCGCCGCCATCTTGCGCGAGACGAAGACGCTCTTCATATCTCGGTGGCGGGGGCCGCGGCGGCGGACTTCTCGACCAGCCAGACGACGCTCGCTGAAACGAAGTACAGCGCAAGGAGCACGCCGCCGAACAAAATCGTCGTCGCGATCAGGTCGCCCGGCGTAAGGAAGGCGGCGGCCGCCAGGATCGCGACCGTGGACTCGCGCCAGTACTTCAGCATGGCGCTCGAGGTCACGAGGCCGAAGCGCGCCAGAAAGTAGAACAGCACGGGCGCCTCGAAGGAGATTCCGGTGCCGACCACGACGCAGAGGAACAGGTTCAGGTACTCGGTCGGCTTGAGATTGGGCCGCAGGCCGGCCAGGACCGCCTCGTCGATGAGGAGGTGCGTCAAGATGGGAAAGGCGACGAAGTAGGCGAACACAGCGCCCAGAATGAAGCAGACGCTCGTCACGGTCGTGAAGACCACGGCCATGCGGCGCTCGCGCTCATGCAGGGCGGGACGCACGAACGCCCAGATCTGATAGAAAAGATACGGAGAGATCACGAAAACCGAGGCCCAGAAGGACAGGCGCATCATCGAGATGAACGGCTCCGCCAGATCCGTGTAGGCGAACGGAGCAAGCAGGCCCGGCGCGGCCTCCAGCAGCGGCCGTTTGGCCAGGTCCCACAGCCGGAAGCGCAGGAAATAACCGCAGGCGGTCGCGGCGAAGAGGGCGATCGCGCTGTTGATCAGGCGGTCGCGCAGCTCGCCGACGTGGTCCCACAGCGGGAGGCGCTTCTCCTCCGGCAGCTCCTCCGGGATCAGCTCGACGCTCACCGGCCGCTCCCATCGAACGCGGCGGGGAGGTGCTCGGCGCGGCCCGCGTCGAAGGCGACCACGTCGAAGCGGCAGGGGCCGCTATAGGCGTTGGTCTGAATCCAGACCAACGCCGCCCGGATCAGCTTGCGCCGCTTGGCCCCGCCGACCGAGGCCGCCGCGCCCCCGAAGGACGACGACGCCCGGGCGCGGACCTCGACGAACACGATCTCATCCTTGTCCCGCGCGACGAGATCGATCTCGCCCACCTTCGCCCGGAAATTCCTTTCGACGATCGCCATGCCCTTGGCGCTCAGCAGCGCCGCGGCTTCGTCCTCCGCCGCCCTTCCCGTCTCCGCGCGGCCGCTCACCGAAGCACCGCGCTCTTGGACACAGGCTCGTACGTAAGACGATGCGCCTTGCAGGGGCCGAGCTTCGCCAGCGCGCTCAGGTGAACCTTCGTGCCGTAGCCTTTATGGACGGCGAAGCCGTAGCCGGGATGCCGGCGCTCGAGGCGCTCCATCCAGCGGTCGCGCACGACCTTCGCGATCACGCTCGCCGCGGCGATGCACAGGGACTTGGCGTCGCCATCGACGACCTGGCGCTGCGCCAGCTCGAAATTCCGGATCGCCCGAGGGCCGTCCACAAGCACCAGCACGGGCGCTACGCCCGTTCTCGCCGCCGCGCGGCGGGACGCGCGGGCCATCGCGCTCAAGGTCGCGGCCAGGATGTTGTCCCGGTCGATCGCCCGGGGGTGCGCCCAGGCCACGGACACGGCGAGGGCCTGGGAACGAATGACCCCGAAGAGCCGTTCCCGGCTTTTCGGGGTCATCAGTTTCGAATCCTTCGATAAACACAGCTCGGCCGACGGGACCTCCGGCAAAGCCACGGCCGCCACGACCACGGGACCCGCGAGGGGCCCCCGGCCGGCTTCGTCCACGCCGATCACAATCGCGATGCGTCCGCGTCTGCGAGCGTCGTCGTCGAAGGCCCGGCCGTCCAATTACTTGGCGACGGCTGAGGGAGCGGCCTTCGGCGCCTTCGGCTCGGCCTTCTTAGGGGCCTCGGCCTTCGGCGCTTCAGCCTTCGCTTCGGCCTTCGAGACGGCGGCCTGAGCCGGGGTCTCGCGGTCCTCGATGCGGGCGGACCGGCCGGTCAGGTCGCGGAGATAGTAGAGGCGGGCGCGGCGGACCTTGCCTTCGCGCACGAGCTCGATCTTCTCGATGTGGGGGGACTGGGTCAGGAACGTCCGCTCCACGCCGACGCCGAAGGAGATCTTCCGGACGGTGAAGTTCTCGCTCGCGCCGCGTCCGCGGCGCACGATGACCGCGCCCTCGAACACCTGAACGCGCTCGGACTCGCCTTCCTTGACCTTCATGTGCACCTTGACGGTGTCGCCGGGCCGGAAATCCGGGACCTTCGACGACTTCTTCTCTTCCATGGCAGCCATCATACGCTTCTCTCCTTACGTCTTCTAAACTACGCCCTGAGTAGATCGGGACGCTTTCGCTTGGTCGCCGCCTTGGCGGCGGTACGCCGCCACTCGGCGATCTTCGCGTGGTCCCCGGAGAAAAGAATCTCCGGAACCTCGCGGCCCCGCCAAACGCGGGGCCGTGTGTACTGCGGAAAATCGAGGAGGCCGTTCGTGAACGACTCGGAAACGGCCGCGTCTTCCTTCTTGAGCACGCCGGGCACGAGCCGCGCCACGGCGTCTGCGACGAGCATAGCCGGGAGTTCGCCGCCGGTCAAGACGTAATTCCCAACTGACAATTCTTCGTCGAACAGCTCCATCGTGCGCTCGTCCACGCCTTCATAGTGGCCGCACACGAGGACCAGATGCTTTTCCTTGGACAGCCTCGAAGCCGTTTTGGCGTCGAACGTCTTGCCTTGGGGCGAGAGGAAGATCACTTTCGTGCCCTTCTTCTTCACGCTCTTGATGGCCTTCTCGAGCGGCTCCGCCATCATGAGCATGCCGGGCCCGCCGCCGAAAGGCCGGTCGTCGACTTTGTGATGCTTGTCTTCCGTGAAGTCCCGCGGATTGACGCAGCCCCAAGACACGAGCCCCTTCTCCTGGGCGCGCGCCATCATGCTCGCGTCCATGACGGACGGGAACATGCCGGGGAACAACGTCACGAAGTCGATCTTCACTAGTCGATTTCCACCGCGGCCCGCACGCCGGCCTTCTGCGCGGCCACGCCCACGAGGGAGCGGATCGCCTTGATGACCTTGCCCTGCTTGCCGATGACCTTGCCCTTGTCCGTCTCGTCGACGATGAGGTTCAGGACGGTGGTATCCCCGTCCTGCTCCTCCTCGATCGACACCGCGTCGGGCTTGTCGGCCAGGCGCTTGACGATGAAGAGCGTCAGGTCCTTCATGAGCATCTTACTTCGCCGCCGCCGTCTTGAACGCGGCCTTGACGAGGGTGCGGACGGTCTCGGACGGCTGCGCGCCGACTCCGATCCAGTACTCGTAGCGCGTCTTGTCGACTTCGACCTTCTTGCCCTGCGTTTCGATGCGGGGGTTGTAGGAGCCGAGCACTTCGATCGGCTTGCCCGTCGCGCCGCGAGCCTTCTCGATGGCGACGACGCGGTAGTAGGGCTGGTGCGGCTTGCCTTTGCGCTGCAGTCTGATGACGACCATTTCTTTCTCCGTTTCCTGCTACTGGGTTTTAAAAGCGGCCCGGGCTTTCAGCTCGAGCTCCCGAAAAGCGGCGGCGGGATCCTTCGCGGCGAACACGGCCGAGCCGGCGACGAGGCTGTCGGCCCCGGCGGCGGCGCACTGCGCGATGTTGACGGCGTTGACGCCGCCGTCCACCTGGATCCAGCAATTCAAATTTTGGGCGTCGATCGCGGCGCGCAGCGCGGCGACCTTGGGCATCATGTCCGCCATGAACTTCTGGCCGCCGAAGCCGGGCTCGACGGTCATCACGAGCGCAAGGTCGCAGTGCTCGAGAGATTTGATCAAGCCGTCGACGGCGGTCTTGGGCTTCACCGCGAGGCCGGCCTTCACGCCAAGCGCTTTGATTTTCTTCAGGGCCGCAGGGCCGTCCTCGACGGCCTCGATATGAGCCGTCAAAATATCCGTGCCGGCCTCCACAAACCACGGCGCGACCTGAAGGGGATTGGTGACCATCAGGTGCGTGTCCACGTAGAACCCCTTCTTCTTCGCGAGGCGAACGAAGTCGGGGCCGAAGCTCAGGTTCGGAACAAAATGGCCGTCCATCACATCGACGGAGATCCAATGGCAGCCGGCGGACTTAACCTGATCGAGCTGGTCGCCCAGGCGTGAGAGGTCGCCCGCGAGGAGCGAGGGCACGACGGCGAGGGTTTTCGTAGCCACGATCACAGGTCCCGCTCCTCGACGAGAATCCCGTTCATATAAATCTTCACGCGCGCGCCGCCGGTCTCCTGAACCGGGACCTCGATCTTCGTGCCGGGCTTGCGCACGCCGTTGAACAGCTCGCGCTCGCCGTACTTGTCGATGACGACGATGCGGACCTGGCTCTCGGAGCCGCTTTGGGGCAGCTCGTACTTGAAGGTCTTCGACGCCACGGTGGGCGCCGCGCCCTTGCGCCCGCTTACGAGCAGCTGAACCTTCGCGTCGGGGGAGAGCACGGTATCGGCGGCCGGCGCCTGCGTCAGCACGATGCCGTTGGGAAACAGCGAGGTGGCGTCCGTCTTGATCTCGAGCCGGGCTCCGGCGCCGGCGGCCCAGGTATGGGCCTCTTCCACGCTCTTTCGCAGGAAATCAGGCATCAGGGAGACGCCGCCGGGGGGCGCGCCGCCGGAAACAACGAGGTTGACCAGCGCGTCGCGCTCGACGCTCGCCTCGGCCTTGGGATCCTGGGAGAGCACCATGCCCTTTTCCTGCTTGAGCGAGTAGGACTCGCTGACCTCTCCAAGTGAGAGCTGGGATTGACGCAGCAGCATCTCGGCGTTGCGCAGCGGCAGGCCGACGACGGCGGGCGCGAGGACGGTCTGGCCGCCCTGGCTGACGATCACGCGAATGGTCTTGCCCTCGCGCACGACGGTGCCGGCGGGAGGATCTTGGCGCAGCACGGAGGAGATCGGCACCGACGCGTCGAACTCGACGCCGGTCTTGCGCAACCCCAAGTTGAGCGGCGCCAGCTGGTCGAGCGCGGCCGCGATCGAGCGGCTCTTCAGATCGGGCACGGTCTGGGTCTGGCGGGAGTGGATGACGCCCTCGAGGCCCCAGTTGAGGGCGAAGTAAGCGAACGCGAGGAGAGCCGCCGCGACGGCGGCGAACTCGATCGTCCTGACTTCGTTCGTTCTGGTGGTCAAATCGTTTTTCCGGATAACGGCAAAAAGCCGCCCGCGGCCAAACGAAGGCCGTTGGCGAATTCAGCAGCGTTGAGCGGCTTTTTTCCCTCTGGTTGTACTTCGAGGAACCACAGACGGCTGCGGGACCCACATTCTACCAAAATCCCCTTATTTCGTCCAACGGAAAGTACGCGTCCGGCCTGGCCCTGAGGGGGGGCATCCGATTCCGCCGAAAGAGCGGTTTTGAGCGCCAGAACCTTCCCGGTCGACAGCTCGAGCCAGGCCCGGGGCCAGGAACGGAAGCCGCGGACGAGATTGTGGATTTCTTCGGCGGGCCGAGAGAGGTCCACGCGGGCGTCCTCGCGCTTGATCAGAGGCGCCGCGGAAGGGACGCCTTCCTGGGGAGTCCGGGTGACCTTGCCTGCGGACAGACCGGTCAAGACTGAATCGAGCAGCTCGACGCCGAGCCCGGTCAGGCGGGCCAGCAGCGCGGGGGCGTCTTCGTCGGGAAGAATGTCCGTCTCGCGGACGGCCTGAACGGGACCGGTGTCCATGCCCTCATCGAGCCAGAACAAGGAGACGCCCGTCTTCTTCTCGCCGCGTACGAGCGACCACTGCACCGGCGCGGCGCCGCGATATTTCGGAAGAAGCGAGAAGTGCGCGTTCAGCAGGCCGAGCTTCGTCGACGAAAGAGCATCGGTCTTAAGGATGCGCCCGTAAGCGACGACCACGCCCAGCTCCGCGCCCAGCGCCTTGAGCTCGGCCGCGATCTCGGAGGGCTTTTCGGGCTGAAGGACTCTCAGTCCAAGCTTAAGCGCGGCGGCTTTTACCGGGGTCTGGGCCGTTTCAAGCCCGCGGCCGGAAGGGCGGTCGGGCTGGGACACGACGGCGACGACTTCCGTGGACTTAGCGAGAAGATCCAAGAACGGAACGGCGGTTTCAGGTGTGCCGAAGAAAATCGTTTTCATTCATTCACCACGGCGAGTTATCCACAACGACGGACTCAACTGTTGTCAACAACAGTTGGATGCAGGCCTGTGGATAAGCCGACACCACGTGCGACATTTCTAATCCCAGCCCGTCTTCGCCGTCTTAATCACGTCGAGCACCTTGAGCCGCTCCTCAAAAGACAGGCGGTCGACGTAGAGCTTGCCGTCGAGATGGTCGATCTCGTGCTGGAACGCGCGCGCGAGCAAGCCCTCGCCTGTCAGCTCGCGCGAGACCCCGTGCTCGTCGAGCGCGCGCACGCGGGCGCGCGAGCAGCGGCGCAGTTTGTGGTACACGCCGGGCAAAGACAGGCAGCCTTCCTCGTCGTTGAGCTCTCCCTCGAGGGAGACGATCTCCGGGTTGATCAGGACGAGCCGCTGCGATTTCCCCTCGGGCTTGACGTCGATCACCGCCAGGCGCAAGGTCAGTCCGATCTGGGGCGCGGCGAGGCCGACGCCGCGGGCCGCGGCCATCGTCGCCCACATGTCCTTGAGCAAACCGGGGAGCTCGCCCTTGAAGGCCTCATAGTCGAGGGGCGGGCAAGGGGTCTTTAAAACCCTTTCGCCGTGCTTCGTGATTCTGCGGATGGGCATGGCGCGCTCTAAAGGTCTACCGCGTGCTCGACGCCGGGCCCGAGGATGCGGAAGCGCACGGCCTTCTTGTCCGTCTGCAGGGAGCCCCAGGTCATGGCCAGGCGCTCGAGCTGGGCGTCGGTGGACAGCTTGGCCGAGACGCCGAACACGACCTCGGTGGCACCCACGGCCTGGGCGGCCTGCGTGATCGCGTAGAAAGGGTCGTTGGACACGACGAGCATCGGCGTGACGGTCTTGCCATGCTTCTCGGCGGATTCGATCACCTTCGTGAAGAGCCTCTCCTCGTCGTTGTCCATGGAGATCGTCTCATCGACGAGGCCGAGGCCTTTGCGGATGCGCGAGGTGAACACGACCAGATCGGTCGTCTCCGAGTCGTGGCTCTCGAGCGTCTTGTTGAGATGGTAGAGGTTGCCGGGGTCGCGCACGGCCACGAGGACACGGTTCGGCTTCTCGATCTCCTCGCGGACGATCGCCAGGTCTCCGGCGCTGCGCAGGTTGAACTTCTCGCGATGCTCGCCATGCTGACGCTCGCGCTTGTTGAGGCGCTCGCTAATCAGGAAAAGAGCGAAGAAGAAGGCCGTGAACGCTACGCCCGACACGGTCGCGATGGTTTTCGTCATGAGGTTGACGAGGCCGACGGAGAGCAGAAGAAGGAACAGCGCGGCCAGGCCGAGGGGCAGCTCGTGGCGGGCGACGATGAGATTGAACGGCACCTTCCACTCGCGCTTGGAGCGGTCTTTGAAGCGGAGGACCAGGACGGCGCCGGCATTGAAAACGAAGCTCCAGATCACGCCGAAGGCGTAGGCTTCGCCGAGGAGGTAGACGTCGCCGCGGCAAAGGATGATCGTGATCGCCTGCATCAGCACGACCAGGTTGATCATGCGGTGGGTCGTGCCGAAGCGCGGATGGAGATGGCGCAGCGAGTCCGGCATGATGCGGTCCTCGGCGAGGCGGTTGAGCACTCCGTTCGAGCCCATGATCGAGGTATTCACCGCGCCGGACAGAATCAGGACGCCGACGAGCACGACGAACGCCTGGAGCAGCAGCTGCGCCCAGTGGGGGCCCGCCATCGACATGGCCAGGCCCGACAGAAGGTTGTCAGCGTAGGTCCGGCGCACGTCGTCGGGAATCAGGCCGACGGCGAGAAACGAGATCGTCCCCGTCAGGAACAGCGCGAAGGTGAAGATCACGGCCGCGGCGCGCTTGAGGTTCTTGAGCTTCGGCGCCTCCATCTCCCGGTATACCTGCGCGAGCGTCTCGAGACCGCTCATGCCGAGGAACGCATGGCCGAACGCGACGAGCAGGCCAAGCTTGCCGAGCGAGTGCTCGCTTCCCTTTAGCCAGCCCAGCGACTCGTGCGTAAAGTCGAGCCGCAGCGCCGGCCAGTTGAAGCCGCGGACGTAAATCGTGTAGGCCGCCCATGTGAAGGTGACGGCGGCCATCACGCCGACGAGAGACATGATCTTGATCGCCTTGTCGGAGGATTCCTCGATGCCGCGTATGTTCTGGCGCCAGAAGTACGCGACCACGCACAGCGCAAAGACGACGGCGAAGAGCTTCGGGTTGACGGTCCAGTGAATGTGCAGACGCGGCAACGCGGAGTTCGCGAGGCCCGCGAGATACTGGCCCGCCGAGACCGCGCTGATCGCGCCGGTCAGCACGTAGTCGAACATGAGCGCCGACACGGATACCTTGGCGAGGCTGCCGCCCATGGACTCCCGCACCACCTTATAGACGCCGCCGCGCACGAACATGGCCGAGCCCTCGATGTAGAGCATCAGGACCGGAGCGGCGCAGAACAGAACGCCCAAGATGAACCACGGCGCCGCGGGCCCGATCGCGGTCTCGACGATCCCGCCGATGTACCACGCGGTCGAGGCCATGTCGCAGAGCACGATGGCGGCCGCGCGGCCGAAGGAGATGAAGGACAGCATCGCCGTCGTCAGGACGACGACTTCGGTGACGCGCCGCCCGGGGCGCGGCTCAGGCTTCAAGCTTTTTGACCAGCTCGAGGGCCGCGGTGGGACTTGAAGCCGCGGTGAGCTGATCGATGAGCGCCGGCTGAAGCAAGGACGACACGCCGCGCAGCAGCTGCAGGTGCAGCGGGAATGCGTCCTGCTTATTGGGCGAGAAGAACAGGAACATGACGCGGATCGCCAGATCCGTCTGCTTGGGATCGGGAATCGGCTTCTTGAGAATAGCCATGCCCGCCAGTATGGTGGCGATGCCGTCCATGCGCGCGTGGGGGAGGCTCAGCCCGGTGTCGAGCGTCGTCGAGATGCCTTGCTCGCGCTCCTGGACCTTGGCCAGGAAGGCCGCCCAATCGGCGATGCCGGCCTTGCCGCACACCGCCGCGGCCAAGGACTGAAGAACCGCGGCCTTGTCGTGGCCTTCGGCGGGAAAAAGGATGGTGTCTTCCGTCAGGATGGAGGAGACCTTTAGGCCTTTTCCGACGCGCGCGGGGGGCGTGGTTTTAGGGCTTTCTGAGGCCGGCTCGGGGGTCTTCTTCTGGAACCAGGACATGGGGGGCTACTGGTCGTATTATCGCACGGACCTGGGGGGGGTGTCAAACAAAGTATCATCACCGGCATGGGCCAGGTCCTTCTGCTCTCGGCGGCGTGGGCGGCGGCGCGCAACACCGCTCTCCTACGCTACCTGATCGAGACCCCGGGCGCCTGGGATCTCGCCGCCCTGGGGGCGTTCCTCGCGCAGACCGCCGGCCCCGCCCTCGTCGCGGCGCTGCTGCTTCTGCTCGTCTGGGGTGCCGGGAGCCGCCTCGTGCGCCTGCTGGCCGCGCCCGCGGACGGAGCCCTGGCCGTTCTTCCCGGAGCCCTCGCCCTGGGTCTGTTCGGCTCGGCGATATTCGCGGCCGGGCTGGCCGGACAGCTCGGCCTCGGCATAGGCCTGAGCGTGGCCCTGGCGCTTCTCCTCGGAGCGTCCCAAGCGTGGACGTTCCTCCGGTCCCTGCCGGCGCCGCGGCCGCCGGAAATGCCCGCGTTGTGGACGAAGGCGCTCGCGGCTGTTCTCGCGTTCGGCTTTTTCCACGTTCTCATCAACGCCCTGGCTCCGCCCGTGGGCTGGGACGCCCTGGCCTACCACCTGGCGATTCCGCGCCTGTATCTCGACGCCGGCGCCGTGCGCGAATTGCCCTGGCTGCTCCACAGCCATTGGCCGCATCTCATGGAAATCCTCTACGCCGCGCCCCTCGCGCTCGGCTGGGAGCCCGGGGCGGCCGTCGTTCACGCCGCGGTGTGCGCGGCCCTCGCGGCGACGGTGTTCCGCTTGGGCCGGGAGGAAGGCGGCCCCGCCGCCGGCTGGTCGGCGGCGGCTTTGCTCGTCGCTCAGCCGGTCTTTCTGGAGGTGGCCGCGGAGCCGCACAGCGACGGAGCCCTGGCGCTGTTCCACCTCCTGGCCGGCCTCGCGCTTTGGCGCTGGAGCAAGCACGGCGGAAAAGGGCTGCTGGCGGCCGCGGGCCTGTGCAGCGGCCTCGCGGCCGCGTGCAAGCTTCCCGGCCTGGCGCTCGGCGGCACGCTCCTGTTCTGGCTCCTCGTCGATTCGCGCCGGCGAGGCGGCGCCGCCGTTTTCCTCCTGTGCGCCGCCCTGCCCGCCGCGCCCTGGTACCTCAAGACCTGGCTGGCCGCGGGAAATCCCGTCTGGCCCTTCTACTCCGCCCTCTTCGGCGGCCAATGGGAGCCCGGGCTCGTCGTCGACGGGCTCATGCGCACGAGCCTCTGGCGCTTTCCGCGAGACTATTCTTTGCTTTGGCGGTACGGCCCCCAGTTCCTGGTGCTGCCCGCGGCGGGGCTGGCCATCCTGGCCGGACGGGACCGGGGGCTTCCGCCGGTTTACCGTTTTCTTCTCCTCGTGACGGCGCCGCTGGCGTTGATTTCCGTGCGCTACCACGAGGCCTGGCGCTACCTCTTTCCGCTGGCGCCGGTCCTCGCCCTGGCCTGCGGCTGGTGGTGCGCCCAGGCCTGCCGCCGGCCGGGCTGGCGCCGGGTTTCGGCCGGGCTTCTTCTGGCGCTGGGCCTGTGGCCCGCAGCCGCGCTGTCCCAAAGCAACGAGCTGTTCGCCGTGCTGGCCTTAAATTCCCGGGCCATGCCCGGCGTTCCCGCGCGCGAGGTCTACCGCGCCCGGCAGCTGCCCTTCATGGGCTTCTACCGGAACGCGGCGGCCCTCCTGCCGTCCGGCGCGCGCGTGCTTCTCTTTCGCGAGATCCGCGGCTACCACCTGCGCGCCGATTATCAATGGGGGGATCCGGTGATCCAGACCCAGATCATCTACGGCCGACTCGATTCCCCGGAGGCGCTGCGCGCGGAGCTGAGCCGCCACGGCTTGACTCACGTCCTGGTCAACGAGGCTAACGGCCTCTATGCTCGCAATGAAGACTATTACAGCGGCCGGACCTTGGCGCTGATGGGCGCGACGCTCGCGCGCTACGGCCGGGAGGCGCTCCGCGAGGGTCCGCTCGTTCTCTACGAGCTCAGGCCGCTCGCGCCACCGCGATAAGGCTCTGACCCGGCCAGGGCAGGAAGCGGTCGATCCGACGGAAGAGCCACACGAAGGAATCGAACAGCTTGAGCTGGACGCGCCCGAAGTACTGGCGCTTGAGCACGCGGCCGTTCCATACCCAGGCGGGCAGGCTGACGCGGTTGAAGTCGCTGATGCTCTCGACCGTCAACCCGGCTTCCTGAAGCAGCGCCGCCAGCTGCGGACGCAGATAGCGGCGCCGGTGTCCGGCGAGCTCGTCGATGGAGCCGTACGCCCAGGGCAAATTGGGCACGAGCAAGGTGAGGCGGCCGCCCGGCCGAAGGCAGGACCTTAAGTTCTTCAAGGCCGCGAGGTCGTCCTCGATGTGCTCCAGAACGTTGAGGCACAGGACGCTGTCGACGCTGGACCGCAGCGAATGGAAATCGGCGGAAACGGTGAGGTCGACCTTGAGCGTCGAGAAGCCCGGACGCCCGGCGAAGCGCCTCTCCAAATGCTGGCAGTACAACGGATCGCTGTCGGTGGCATAGTAGGCGTCGCGCCGGCACAACTTGGCCGTCAGGTTCCCGATTCCGGCGCCGATCTCCAAAACGCTGTCGCCGAGGCTTCCTCGGACCGCGTCCGCCATCCAATCGTTGAAGCGCGTGGCCTTGTCGAGCTGGTGGAGGATCTTCTGCCCCCAGCGGTCGTCGCCGTACAGATCGTCGTAGAGCCAGAACAGGACGATGACGGCCAGGGACTCAAAGGCGTCGCGCACCCCGATCTTCTTGCCCTCGTCGTAGTCGCGGCCGTGATAGGAGATCGGCACCTCGTAGATGCGGCAGCGCCGCTTGGCCAGCTTGGAGATGAGCTCCGGCTCCACGCAGAAGCCCTTGCAGCGCAGCGGCATACCCTTGACGAACGACGTGCGGATCACCTTGTAGCAGGTCCACATGTCGGTCAGGTCAAGGCCAGTGAACATGTTCGACGAGAAGGTCAGGGCGCGATTGCCCAAGGTGTGCCAGAAGTTCAGCACGCGCCGGCGGTCCCCGGAGAAGCGCGAGCCGAAGACGGCATCGGCCCGGCCCGACAGGATGGGCTCGAGCAAAGAGGGGTAGTCGGACGGATCGTACTCCAGGTCTCCGTCCTGGATGAGCACGACGTCTCCCTGCGCCGCGGCGATGGCCGTCTTGACCGCCGCTCCCTTCCCGCTGTTCTTCTCGTGGCGGATGACCCGGATCAGGCCGGGATGGGCCGCCGCGGCCTCGCGGATGATCCTCTCGGAGCCGTCCGTGGAGCCGTCGTCGACGACGATGATCTCGCGCTCGACCCCGGGAGGGAGGGGGGCCGCGACGACACGCTTGAGGCATTCCCCGATAAGGTAGCGTTCGTTGTAGACCGGCACCAAAATGCTGACCTTCATTCCATTAAGGTAGCAAAACTCCGTGTGTTATAATGCCGTGTGAAGAAGCCGTTGAAACGCCGTACCGTCATCATCACGCGCCCGCATAAAATGTCAGGCGGCGCAGCCGCGGCGTTAGCAGCGTTAGGCGCGAGCGTCCTCCACGCGCCTTTAATCCGGACCGTTCCCCCGAGGTCGTGGCGGGCGTTGGACAGAGCGATCAATAATTTTCGCCGTTACGACGCCGTCGCCTTCACCAGCGTGAACGCCGTTGATTTTTTCTTCCTGAGATGCCGAAAACTCCTCGGTCGGGTTCCGGTCGCGCCGCGAATCCTCGCCGCCGTCGGCCATGCGACAGCCCAAGCCGTTGCCGTTCACGGCTGGCGCTGTTCCGTGGTGCCTGAGGACGCGCGCGCCTCCGGTCTCGCACGCGTCCTGCGCGTCCCGCGCGGCGCACGCGTTCTCATCCCGAGGGCCGAGCGCGGCTTAAACACGCTCGCCTCGACTCTCCGTAAATCCGGCGCCCGCGTCACCGTCGCCTCGGCGTACCGAACTTTGCCCGACGCCTCCGGCCGCCGCGCCCTGCGCCGCGCCCTCGCCCTCGGCGCCGACGCCGTCCTCTTCGCCTCCGGCTCCGCCGCCGATCTCGGCGCCCGCGACACGGCTCTTTCCGGCGCCGCCGCGATCGCGATCGGCCCGACCACCGCCGCCGCCCTTCGCGCGCGCGGCGTCGTCCCCGCCGCCGTCGCAAAGCGCCCCGATCCCAAATCGTTCGCCCGGGCCGTCGTTCTCGGCCTGCGAGGCCGCCCATGACCCGAGCCTCGCTCCTGAAGTCCACGATCCTGCGCGCCGGCAAGGTCCTGAACCGGCATTTCGGCAAGGTCACCTATGAACAGAAGCGCCGGGCCGACCTCCTCACGATCGCGGACCTCGAGAGCCAAAAGACGATCCTCGACGCGATACGGCGCCATTTTCCGAACGACGACTACGTCGCCGAGGAAAACGAGGTCCGGCTGACGGGCGCGGAGCATCTCTGGATCATCGATCCGCTCGACGGCACGACGAACTACGCGCACGGGTATCCGGTCGCGTGCACATCGATTGGGGTCTTAAAAAAAGGGGTGCCTCTGCTCGGAGGGATTTACGATCCGTTCAGGGGGGAGCTTTTCCTCGCCCAACGGGATAAGGGCGCTTTTTTGAACGGCAAAAGATTGGGCGTATCAAAGACGGCCATTATAACGGACTCGTTATTAATCACCGGCTTCGCGTACGACCGCGCCGAGCGTGCCGATTATTACTTGGCGCGGTTTAAAACCTTCATGGTCAAATCGCACGACATTCGCCGGTCCGGCTCCGCCGCATTGGACATGGCCTGGATCGCGGCCGGACGTGCTGATGGGTTTTGGGAGTACGAATTGAATCCATGGGATGTCGCCGCCGGACGGCTGCTCGTCGAAGAAGCCGGAGGAAAGGTCACCGATTTCAACGGCAAAGAATGGAATGACTGGCGCACGATGGGAAAGCGCACGCTCGCCACCAACGGCAGAATCCACGCCTCGATGCTGTCGACCCTCCGGAGAAACGCATGAACGAAATTTTAATTCTCGCCGGCTCGCGCACTCCTTTCGCGACGTGGGCCTTCGGCACGAACGGAAGGGGGGCTCCCGGAGGCGCCTTAAAGGAGCTCGATCCTCAAGACCTGGCCGCCGCGGCCCTCAAGGGGGCCCTGACGGCCGCGAGCTTAGGGCCGCGTGACCTCAATTTCATCGCCTTCGGCAACATGTATCAGGTCGGTCCTCACGGCTGTTATGGGGCCCGCTATGTATCCCATCGCGCAGGCTGCCCTCCCGAAACTTCCGGCGTCGCCGTGTCGCTGGCCTGCGGCACTGGTCTTCTCGCCTTAACGACCGCCGGAGACGCGATCGCCCGCGGCGACGCCGCGGTAGCCGCGGCCGTGGGGGCGGATACGCCCAGCCGCCTGCGGCGGGACATCTTCGTGCCGTCATTCACCGACATATCCTGCGGAAAACATATCGCCAAAACCGCCGAGGAGCGCGCCGGCGAGGCGGGCCTGTCGCGCGCGGCGATGGACGCGTGGGCTTTGCGCTCGCACGTGAAGGCGCTCGCCGGCTCCAAGCACCGCGCCGCTGAAATCGTGCCGGTCGCCGGGCTCTCCGATGACGACGCGATCCTCGCGGACGCGAGCGCCGACCGCCTCGCCGCCGCCAAGCTGCTGTTCAGCGACGGAACTACCGTCATGACCCATTTGAACGTTCACGGCATCGTCGACGGCGGCGCCGCCCTGATCCTCGCCTCGCCGAAAGCCGCGAAAGGCCGCGCTCTCGGCCGCCTCGTCTCGTCCGCCCTGGTCGGCGTCCCGCCGGAGCGCATGGCCTACGCCGCCGTGCCCGCCGTCCGCCTCGCTCTCGAACGCGCCCGCTGGCGCGCCGCCGACGTCGACGTCTGGGAGATCAACGAGACCTTCGCCGCCCAGGTCCTCCTTGACGCGGCCGAGCTCGGCCTCGACGCCGAGCGCATCAACCCCAACGGCGGCGCGATCGCTCTTGGCCACCCTTTCGGCGCGACCGGCGTGCGCCTCGTCCACACCTTGCTGCTCGAGCTCCGTCGCCGCTCCCGCCGCCGCGGCGTCGCCGCCATCAGCGTCGGCGGCGGCCTCGGCATCGCCGTCTGCGTCGAAGCCTTATAGAGGGCGGGTCCCGAGGCGGGTGAGCCAGGCGGCGCCGAGGCCGAGGGTCATGCCGCAGCACAAGGTCAGGAACAGAGCGAGGCCGAGGACTCCGCCGACCACGGACAAGAGGCCGCCGAGGATCGAAAGCGCCGCGGTCGCGACGCCGGCGTAGCCGACGGCCATGATCGTGGTCGGCTCGGGCTTGCCGAGATTCTGGCAGGCTCTCCGGGACATCAGGAGGAAGAAGGCGCCGGTGCCCGCCACGAGCGCCGCCGCCAGCGCCGCGTAGGCCACCGGGATGAAGGGAATGCCGATCACCGAGACTGTCAGGGCGAGCGTCGCCGGCACGATCGCCATCTCGATGAGCAGGCCGATGCCGAGAGCCCGCCAGAAATCCGTCGACGCGGCCGCGGCGACAGTCTCGACCTGGGTCGGGAAGAACAAGGTCGCCAGGATCGGGAGCAGGCACAGGCTGAGGAGAAAGCCCGAGAAGATGGCCTTCTTCTGCTTCTTGTCCTCCTCGGTGCTGCGGGCGGCGCGGCGGGAGGCTCTGGCGACGCCGGGCACCATCGCGCCGATCACGGGGGAACTATAGTTGTGGATCTTGCCGCGTATCGTCGCGCCGGGTTCCTGTTGCAGCCGCCCGCCGTAGACGGAGACCTCGCCCGCGATCGTCGCCGAGGAGCGCACGGTCAGGTCGCCGCCATAGGTGGAAACATCGCCGCTGACAATTCCGGACAGGTCGATGGGGCCGCCGTAGGAGGACAGGTCCCCGCCGACGCGTCCGGACACGCGAACGGGACCGCCGAAGGACGACGCCTCGTCGCGGCACTCGCCCTCGACGACAAGCGGCCCGCCGAACGCGGCGCAATCGCCCTTGACCACGCCCTTGACGTTCACCGCCCCGTCCGCGGCGAGGTCTCCCTCTATCGTTTGTCCCTTCTCGACGGTGTAGTCTCCCTTGCGCACCTCGTCGTCTCCGAGCTTGAGCGCTCGGGCGGGGACGGTCACGGCGAGAAGAATAGCGGCCAGGAGAAGTCGGGATTTCATGATTTGGCTCCGATGAGACGGGTCTTGTGCGCGTGCGGCATGGAAATCGTGAGGAACAGCGCGACGGCGAGCAGCGCCGCCGCCGAGAACTCGGCGCCGGCGCGCGGAGCCGGCAGGAGATGCAGCGCCAGGCGGGCGGTCGCGTCGAGCACGGCGACGCCCTCGGCGGCCAAGGCCGCGAGGCGCGGAATCGAAAGCGATAGGCGCGTCGCGCCGGCCGCGAGCGCCAGGGAGGAGGCCGCCGCCGCCGCCGCGAGCGGCCACGCGGGCACGGCGTTCAGGCGCCGCTCCCTCTTAAGGGAGGCGAGCACTCCCGCGCTGAACGCGGCGCTCGGGCGCGGCTGGGGCAGCGAGGCGAGCGCCGCGCTCATGGTCCGTGAGAGGACGAGAACTCGGGAGCAGGCGGCGCACCCCGCCAGATGGGAGGCCAGAGCGGCGTCCTGGCGCGCGCCGTCAAGCGTCGCGCTGATGAGTCGTCGGGCGTTCTCGCAGTTCATGGTTCTACCCCTCATTACGGACGGGGCGCCTCCCGGGTTTCATTATTTTCGAACGCTTCCCATTTACGGCGCATCAGCTCCCGGGCCCGAAAGAGCCGTATTTTTGCGGTCCCTTCCGGGATACCGAGGGCCGCGGCGACTTCCTCGACGCTCAGCCCCTCGATGTGGCGCAGCAGGAGCGCCTCACGGTACAGCGGGGGCAAAGCGGCGAGCAGGCGCTCGACGAGCGCCCCGTCGAGCGAGGCCTCGGCCAGCCGCTCGGGCCCGTCGGCGCCGTCGGCCGGATCGATCGGGGCCTCGTCATGGTCCAGGGACAGGTCCGTCTTACGCGCGCGCAGAAAGTCGAGGGCGGCGTGGTGGGCGATCCCCAGCAGCCAGGAATGGAGCGGTCGCGCGAGATCGAACGACTCCAGCGAGCGGAACGCCTTGAGGAAGACGACCTGCGCCAGGTCCTCCGCGTCGGGCGCCGAGCCGGTCAGGCGCAGCAAAAAGGCGTAGACCCGGGCTTGATGCCGCTCAAGTAGAGCGGCAAAGGCGGCTTCGTCGCCCGCCAGGCAGCGGCGGACGAGGTCGGCGTCGGTGTCGAGGGGTTCGCTCACGGCACTCATACTACGTATAGCGGGCGCCGGAGGTTTCGTTTTCTAGAAACGAAACGCGATGGTGATGCGGTTGACGGAGCCCAGATCGCCGAAGGGCAGCCACGCGTAGTCGAGGCGCAGCGCGGAGAAGTCGAAGCCCGCGCCGGCGGAGAAGCCGGTGAAGCCGTCGACGCCGCGCGTACGGTTCTGATCGTAGCCGCCGCGAACGGAGACCGTCCAGGGTTTCTTCATGCCGACCTTCGAGGCGGGAATGCGGGCCTCGACGCCGAGCGAGGCGTACGGATCCTGGTCGACCGGAAGATTGATGTCGAGCCCGGCGTCGAAGGTGGGCGACACGCGCCACAAGGCGCCGGCGCGCATCCGCGCGGGGAGGGAATCTGCCGTGCTCCCGAGCTTGATTGGGGGGCCGATGTTCGTAATCGAGCAGCCGACATCGAGCGGGCCTTCGCCGATGTCGGCCACATGCTTGGCGAGAAGGCCGAAATCCGCGGCGGCGGTCGTGCCGCTGCGATCAGCGAGCGAGGAACGAATCAGCTTGAGCCCGCCCGCAAGCGAGAAGGGTCCGATCAGGCGGCGGGCGTACCAGGCGCCGAGCGCCAGATCTGTCGGAGTAAATTTGCCGGTCGAGTCGCCGACGGCGTTGTACGCGGTCTGCGCGCCCTGAGAGGTGTAGAGCAAGCCCGCGGCGAAAGCGCCGTCGCGGCCGAGCGGCCGCGCATAGGCGACGGAACCCGAGTATGAGGATTCAAGCAGGGCGTCATATCCCAGAGCCACCTCGCTTGGCGCCTCGGCCTCGATGCGAGCGAGGGACGCGGGATTGAGAAAGACCGACTCGGCGCCCTGGCCCGCGGCCGCGGACACGCCGCCCATCGCCGCCGTTCGCGCGCCGCCCGGCGATTTAAGAAAGACGGCGCCCGTCGTGCCCGACGCCCGCGAGGAAAAAGCTCCGGGGGGGAAGAAGCCGGCGCGGCCGGGAGTCGCGGCGACGGCGAGAGCGGCAAAAAGAGCTAAACGGGCCAGACCGGCCCCCGCCGCGGCTTTTCCTCGGGCGGAGCTTCCGGCGTGGGAGCCGGCTCCACGGCCGTCTCCGCGGCCGGCTGCGACGCGGCGGGCTCGGGAGCGACAAGCGCGCTCAAATCCATGCGGATCGTTTCCTCGGCCCTGCGCGCCGTTTCACTAATCTTCACGGGAGCGGGCTCCGGCTCGGGAAAAGGTTCCGGCGTCGGCGCGGGGGCGGGGGGAGGGGCGGATAGAGTC
>Ga0209824_10000327_pt1 | contig 31374 bp, 26 predicted proteins | sample VDWuncwatermetaG_FD_184124 | JGI IMG/M metagenome (GOLD analysis project Ga0209824, IMG submission 184124) | Wastewater microbial communities from Netherlands to study Microbial Dark Matter (Phase II) - VDW unchlorinated drinking water (SPAdes)... ...
GAATTATGCCGCTGGCAAGATCGACCAAACAGCAGCCGACAACCCCCTCCACTTGCATTATTTCGAGCAAGCTCGCATTTACGCGAGTTATGTTCCAGTTACTTTCTACCGGTCGCGTTTCCTCTTGGGGTAGCCCGGAAGGACGGGGGGTGCTTTCCAGATTTCCGGCAAGCCTGCGCAGACAAGTTTCGATTTGCCGCCATGCGGTTTCGCAATCGGTCGCGTTCGAGATCAGCGTCAGCGCCTGGTATCCCCGCGTGTAGCAAGCGCCGACCAAGGTTTTTTTCATGTCCTCGGCACCCAGCCCGAAAAACAGCATGCACTGCCGCATTCCGCCCGCTACCGACAAACGCTCGAGGACGGTGATGAGCAGGTTCAGGCTGTGGTTTTCATCCGCGCCCTGAAAGAAAAAAACCGGGACGACCGGCGCATGGTTCAGATCGATAGCCACGCTCTCGATATCGGCGCCGAGCGGCAACGCTATCGCCCGCACCCCGCCGATATCCGGTAGGTTGAGATCGACGCAAGAGACCGCAGATAACGGCTGTTCCGGCTTGGCCGCAGGCCGTTCGGAGTGACCGCCGGACGGGTGGCAAGCCGCCGCGAAATCGAGCAGATGCCGCAGCCAAAACGGCGACTCGCTGGCGAGCAGTAATTTGTAATTAATTTTCATAGCGTTAGAGCATACACAACAGATGAAAATAGTCAACTGTTGTGAATAGCTCGTCATAAACCGTCAACCCGTGCACCGCGTGTCTTGCAGAAAATGCACGAATCGTGCGATGCCGCCATCCGCCCCGCGCAGCGCGTGGATCGCTTCCGCGACTTGCACGACCGCGCCGTTTTTTGCGATGAGGCGGGTTTCGCCGCGCCATATGCAGTGGCTGAGAGCGCCGCTGAAATTGTCGCTCGCCAGTTGCGATTTGATCGCCAGCAGACGTTCTCTATCCTCCGCCGGGCGCAACGCGCACAAGTCGATGCCGAGCGTTGCCCGGCTGCCGACCATCGCGCTGAAACGGGCGTTGAGCGCGTCGATTTTCCCGTTCGCGGTGGTTATGACCACGCCAACTAAATTTTTCTGTAAGGTGCGCATAGCGAATTTTCTGATCGTGGGCAAAAAAATTGCCGCCGCATAAGACTACTACCGGTTTCATATAAATACAACCAATAGTTGCATTCGTCGAGTGCGCTTAGTGATAGTTTCGCGCCGTGCCTATCTCCGACGAAAAGAAAAACTTCAAGAAACGCTTGCTGCAAGCTTTGCAGGGCGCGGGCATGGGCGATGTCGGCGCGGCGCACGTCGCGCGCGAATTCAATTTGCGCTATCACGGCACCGCGGTGACGGCGCAAAGCGTCAGCAAATGGCTGGGCGGTAAAGCCATCCCGGCGCAGGACAAGTTGCGGGTGCTGGCGAGTTGGCTGGGGGTGCCGGTGCAATGGCTGCGCTATGGGGAAAGTGAGGGCGAGGGCGGCGAGATGCCGACGGGGGCGCGGTTGTTGCGCCAGGACAGCCCCGTTTATGCGGTGGAGCAGGAAGTCTGGAGTCGCAACTACCAGCGTCTCAACGCGGCCAATAAAAAAATTGTGCAGGAAATCATGCTCGCCTTGCTCAAGGCGCAGCGTAAAAAATAAGGCCTCTCTGAGGAAATGCCGATTTATTTATTTGATCGTTCCCACGCTCCGCGTGGGAACGCATCCCGGGACGCTCCGCGTCACGAACTGCGCTGTGCTCAGCGCACACGGCTACAGCAAACCGTGACGCGGAGCGTCACCAGCGGCATTCCCACGCGGAGCGTGGGAACGATGAAATGGTGCAACCCGTCTTTGAGATTCTGTTGTTTCAATCCGGGCAAAGCAGATTAAACCCAGATTATCCATTAGCCGAAACGGAACCCAGAAATGTCCGTTCGTGGTGACCCTTCGCCTACGCTCAGGACTAAAGGCCTTGTCGAACCACAAGGCACTCCTGAGTTCATCGAAGGGCACCCTTCGCCCTTCGACAAGCTCAGGAGGCTCAGGGCGAACGGTTTTTAGGCTAATGGATAATCTGGGTTAAAATCGCCGGATAGGAGCACGTCATGACCCGCCCATTTTTTATAAAAGCCGCTATCGCCCTCGCCATCCTCTCCATCGCGGGCATCGCGCTCTGGTATCTTGCCCGCCCCCAGCCCATCGCAGTCAGCTTGGCGACAATTGACCGGGGTATGGTGGAAGCCACCGTGGTCAACACGCGCGCGGGCACGGTCGAGGCGTGTCGGCGCGCCAAGCTGGCGCTGCCGATGGGCGGCCAGATCAGCCAGATGTGGGTCAAGGAAGGCGACCGTGTCAAGGCAGGGCAAAAGTTGTTGGAGTTGTGGAGCCGCGATTTGAGCGCACAGGCCGAACTGGCGCGCCGTTTGGCGACCACCTCGCAAGAACAACGGCACCAGGTTTGCATTCTTGCGGACAACGCGCACAGCGAGGCGCGGCGCGCCGAAGCGCTCGCGGCGAAGGGCTTTATCAGCCCGCAAAAAGTCGATGAAGCCCGCGCCAAAGCGAACGCGCAGCAGGCGGCGTGCGATGCGGCCGCAGCCGATGTCAGGCGCGCGCAAAGCCAGATCAGCGTGGCGCAAGCGGGGTTGGAGCGCACGGTGCTGATCGCGCCCTTCGACGGTATCGTGGCGCGCGTCACAGGCGAAGTCGGCGAATTCACCACGCCTTCGCCACCCGGTATTCCCACGCCACCCGCAGTGGATTTGATTGACGACAGTTGTCTTTACGTGACCGCGCCCATGGACGAAATCGACGCACCTAAAATAAAACCGGGCATGGCGGTGCGCATCGCGCTCGACGCGCTCCCCGGTAAAAGTTTCGCGGGCAAGGTGCGGCGTGTCGCGCCTTATGTGACGGAGGTTGAGAAACAGGCGCGTACCGTCGATGTCGAAGTCACCTTCACCGAGCCTGCCGAGGTGCCCAAAAACCTGCTGGCGGGATATAGCGCGGACGTGGAAGTTATTTTGGAGACGCGCGAAAAAGTGCTGCGTTTGCCGACGCAGGCGATACAGGAAGGCAACAAGGTGTTGACGCTGGCGGGCGACGGCGAAAAACTGGCCGAAAAAACCTTCACCCCCGGGCTGGCCAATTGGGCCTATACCGAAATAACCCAGGGGCTTGCCGAGGGCGAGCGCGTGGTGAAAAGTTTTGAGGATGAAGCGATCAAAGCGGGTGTTACGGCAAAAGCCAAAGCCAACTAGCGAATGTAGGCTGTAATTACCCTAAAAACCGCAGTTCAGCCACGGATTAACACGGATAAACACGGATAAATCAAAAACTTATTATGCAGAAGCGCGTCACCCCCAAGGTGAACCCTATGCGTGATTCAACCCCATAATTATCCGTGAAAATCCGTGTTAATCCGTGGCTAAATGCTCTTTCTAGGATCAATGAGAGGATACTCACAATGATCACCCTCTCCGCTATTTCCCGCACTTTCATCATGGGCGACCAGGAAGTGCGCGCGCTCAACCGTATCAATCTCGACATTGCCCCCGGCGAATATGTTTCGGTAATGGGGCCGTCGGGGTCGGGAAAATCCACGCTGCTCAACCTCATCGGCCTGCTCGACCAACCCAGCAGCGGCACTTATCAATTTGAAAACCGCGATGTCACTTCGCTCACCGAAGCCGAGCAAGCCAAAGTGCGGCGCGAGCGCATCGGCTTTATTTTTCAGTCGTTTCATTTGATCCCGCGCCTCACCGCCGCCGAAAATATCGAACTGCCGTTGATCCTCGACGGCCTCCCCGTCGCCGAACGGCAGGCGAGAGTAAACGCCATATTGACACAAACCGATCTGCTCGACCGCGCCCACCACCGCCCGGCGGAACTCTCCGGCGGCCAGCGGCAGCGTGTCGCCATCGCCCGCGCCACCATTCTCAACCCCGCCGTGCTACTCGCGGACGAACCGACCGGCAACCTCGACCACAAAACCGGCGCGGAAGTCATCGCGCTGCTGGAGCGGCTGCACCACCAAGGCACCACCGTCATCTTGGTGACCCACGACCGCGAAATCGGCGCGCGCGCGCACCGCCAAATTCAAATGCGCGATGGGGAGATTGTGGGCGATGAAGCTTGAAAAATAATTTGAACACAGAGGAAGCAGAGGAATCAGAGGTAAGACCAACCTTATATCTGCCTCCTCTGCTTCCTCTGTTACCTCTGTGTAAATTGTCTTTGCCATGATACTTAAAGACACACTCACGCTTTCCTTTCGTAGCTTTTGTAGGGTGGATAAGCGTAGCGCATCCACCAGCGCGCTGCGGTGGATGCGCTACGCTTTCCGCGGGATACCGGGCTTCGCCCATAATCCACCCTACAGAGATGCGTGTTGGTGCGCAAGCGCATCCTACGGACTCGAGAGCCGATGTGCGAATAAATTCGCACCCACAGGCGGTCGTTTCGTTGATGGGTTGCATTCATCCTACGGGCTTGAATTTTCTGGCATATCCAAATGAAAAACAAAGACGCACTCACCTTGTCCTTCCGCACCGTGGTCAGCTACCGGCTGCGCGCGCTGCTGATTTTGCTGGCGATGGCTTTGGGCGTGGCTTCGGTGGTGGTGTTGACGGCGCTGGGCGATGGCGCGAGGCGCTTTGTGGTCAACCAGTTTGCGTCGCTCGGCACCAACCTCATCATCGTGTTCCCGGGGCGCGCCGAAACGTCGGGCGGATTCCCCGGCGCGCTGGTGGGGGAAACGCCGCGCGACCTCACCATTGCGGATGCCGCCAGTCTGGCGACGCTGCGCGGCGTGCGCCGTTACGCGCCGCTCAACGTCGGCGCTTCCGAACTGAGCGTGGGCGGGCGTTTGCGCGCGGTCAATGTGCTCGGCAGCACCACCGATTTGATCGCGATTCGCGGGATGCGGCTCGCGCAAGGCAGGTTCCATGCGGACAGCGGGCCCAACTCGGCAGAGATCGTGTTGGGTGCGCTTTTGGCGCGAGAAATGTTTCCCGCAGGCGATGCCTTGGGTCAGCGGGTGCGCCTCGGCGATCGCCGCTTTCGCGTCGCGGGGATTTTTGCGGTGCAGGGGACCAGCATGGGTTTTAATACTGACGAAATCGCGCTGGTTCCGGTCGATCATGCGCAGGCTTTGTTCAACACCGAATCGCTGTTCCGTATCTTGGTCGAAGCCGACAGCCGCAGCGCCATCGAGCCCGCCAAAGCGGCGATAACCGCCGCGCTCAAGTTGCGCCACGATGGCGAGGAAGATGTCACCGTGATTACGCAGGATGCGGTACTGGCGACCTTCGACCGCATCCTGCGCGCGCTGACTTTGGCGGTCGCGGGCATCGCCGCCGTCAGCCTGGCGGTGGCGGGGATACTGGTGATGAACGTGATGCTGGTGGCGGTGAGCCAGCGCACGGCGGAAATCGGCCTGCTCAAAGCGCTCGGCGCGACGCGGCAGGACATCCGTAATTTGTTTTTGATGGAAACGCTGTGGCTGGCGTTGGCGGGGGCGGCGGTCGGCATCACGCTGGGTTATCTGGGCAGCCTGGGGTTGCGCCTCGCCTATCCGCAATTGCCCGCGTACCCGCCGGTTTGGGCGAGTCTCGCCGCGATTGCCACCGCCTTTGTTACCGGCATCGCCGCCAGCCTGTTGCCCGCGAGCAAGGCGGCAAAATTAAATCCGGTGTTGGCGTTGTCGCGGCGGTGAAAATCAAAAATTATTAACCGCAATGGACGCAAAGATCGCAGAGACGCAGAGACCGCAAAGGGAAGGCAAAACAAAAAATTTCCTGTTTTATTTTATTTTCTCTGCGTCCTTTGCGCCTCTGCGATCTCTGCGTTTAATGCGTTAGATTTGAATTGACAATATGAACCTCGCCGACAGTTTCCGCTTTTCCTGGCGCGCGCTCGCCGCGCACAAGCTGCGCACCGCGCTGTCGGCGGGCGGCATCGCCGTGGGTATCGCGGCGGTGATCTTGCTGACGGCAATCGGTGAAGGTATACACCAGTTCGTGATCGCCGAGTTCACCCAGTTCGGCACGCACATCATCAACGTCACCCCCGGTAAAACGCAAACCCACGGCGCGTCGGTCGGCTCCATCGGCACCACGCGGCCGCTCACGCTGGACGATGTGGAAGCCCTCAAGGCGATGCCCGATGCGCGTTATATCAACGCGGCGGTGACCGGCAACGCCGAAATCCGCGCGGGCAACAAAAGCCGCCGCGTGATGATACTGGGCGAGAGTGCGGATTTTGCGCGCGCGTTCGGGATGCGTTTGGCGGCGGGCAGCTTCTTGCCGCCGGACAGCGCGGAGGCCGCGCGCGCCTTTGCGGTGCTGGGGGCGACCGCGCGTCAGCAACTGTTTGGCGCGGATAACCCGCTGGGTGCGGTGATCCAAGTCGGCGGCAACCGCTTCCGCATCATCGGTGTGATGGCCTCCAAAGGGCAAGTGCTGGGCTTGGATTTGGACGATACCGTGTATATCCCCACGGCGCGCGCGCTGGAACTGTTCAACCGCGAAGGCGTGATGGAAGCGCATGTGGTTTACCGCCCCGGCACGCCGGTAGATGCCGTCGTGGAAAATATTAAGCGCATTTTGTTGGCGCGCCACGGGCGCGAGGATTTTACCGTCACCCCGCAACAGCAAATGCTGTCCACCTTGTCCACGGTGCTGGATGTGCTCACCTTCGCGGTGGCCGCGCTCGGCGGCATTTCCTTGCTGGTGGGCGCGGTCGGCATCATCACCCTGATGCATATTTCGGTGAACGAGCGCGTCGCGGAAATCGGTTTGCTCAAAGCGCTGGGCACGACGCGCGCCGGCATACGCACCCTGTTTCTGATCGAGTCTGCCGGGTTGGCGTTGCTGGGAGGGACGGTCGGTTTGTGCGTGGGCGGCGCGATTGCCTGGTTGCTGCAAGCGCTGTTACCCGCGCTGCCGGTGCAAGTGCCTTGGGTGTATGTGAGCGGCGCGCTGGCGGCTTCCATGTTGATCGGTTTGGGGGCAGGGGTGATGCCCGCGTGGCTGGCGGCGCGGCTCGACCCGGTGGAAGCGTTGCGGGCGGAGTGAGTCGGCCAATTGCGTGTAGCCCGGATGGAGCGAAGCGTAATTTAGCATGGCTTGCGGCGGATTTATGCCGCTTAGCCAATGCTTATGCGGCGCATTTTGCCGCCCGGGAAGGCTGCGGTTTTAGTGCGCCACGCTCCCGGATTACGCTTCGCTTCATCCGGGCTACGTTGGCTGTTAGGAAAAAGGTGCGGTGTAGGGGCGGGCTGCGCCCGCCCAGGGCGGTCCACGGGATACCGGGCTACGCCCATAATGCAATCCGCCCCTACAGCGATGCGCGGTAAAGTTCGGACAATCGCGGACAAGCCCGCACTTACTTTTCCTCCGGGGCTTCACGACCGTACATCCCCGCATGCGCCTTGCCGCGGAACACGCGGTAAACAAATACGGTGTAGCCAAGCAGCAGCGGCAGCACGACAAGTGCGCCGACGAGCATGAAGCCGAGCGCCGAGGGGTGGGCTGCCGCGTCCCAGATCGTTAGCTTGTCCATGACCACATACGGAAACAGGCTGTACGCCATTCCTATAAACGCCAATACGAAAATGGCGGCAGAACCCGTGTAGGGTGCCCATTCGGATGCGCGCTTATCTATTTTGTCGCGCGCCAGCCGCGAGGTGGCGCGCCACACCCAGATGCCCGCCGCCAGACTGGCGAGCGGCAGCAGCATCAGCCAGAGCGTTTCCGGGAAATCGAACCACTTTAACCGCACGGTTTCGCTCATGATGGGGGTGGCGAGGCTCACCAGCGCGACCCCGAGCGCGACCCACAACAATCCCCATCGCGCCCAGGCGATGGCCTTTTTCTGCAACGCGCCTTCGGTGCGTCCGATCAGCCAGGTTGCACCCAGCAGCACATAACCACCACACACCCCGCCGCCCACCATTAAAGCGAAAATCCAGTAGCCTGGGCCCGGTTCAAAACCGGTGAGGTAGCGTCCCAGCATGAAACCCTGCGCGAGGCTGGCGACAAACGAGCCGAACCAGAACAGCCAGTTCCACAAATCCGCCTGCCAGCCTGCCGCCTTGACGCGCAATTCGAATGCGACCCCGCGCAGCATCAGGCCGTTGAGCATCACCGCCACCGGCAGGTAGAGCGCGCCTAGCACCATGCCGTGCGCCAGCGGAAACGCTACCAGCAACAGGCCGATGCCGAGCACCAGCCAGGTTTCGTTCGCATCCCAGAAGGGCGCGATCGAGGCGGCCATCACATCCTGTTCTTCGCGGTTCGCGGCGGGCATTAACATGCCCACACCGAGATCGTAGCCGTCTAGCAGCACGTAGATGAGGATGGCCAAGCCCATCAACGCGGCGAAAATGAGGGGGAGGTCGAGGGTCATGGATTGGCTCCTTATTCCGATTACGGATAGAAACATAAATAATCTAACCCGTTCGTGGTGAGCCTGTCGAACCACATTTACTTTGTCCTATAAGCCTTCGACAAGCTCAGGCCGAACGGTTTATATTAGAAAGTTATTTACGTTTCTATCTGGAAATAGAATTATTTTGCTCCTTTGCCGGCGATGTGGGTGAGGGCGACCATGTAGGCGAGCAGCATCAGGCTGTAAGTGATCACGTAAGCGGTGAGGCTCGCGCCCAGCTCGGCGCCAGAAATTTTGCCGACCGCATCGGCGGTACGCAGGATGCCGGTGACCAGCCAGGGCTGCCGCCCGACTTCGGTCACCAGCCAGCCCGCGATGACCGCCACCCAGCCGGAGAAGGTAAACGCGGCGAAGCTCCACAGCAACCAGCGCGGGGGAGGTGATTTGCGGCGTGTTGCCCACATGCCGAGCCAGGCCAGCGCGAGCATCATCGTCCCCACCCCGACCATGACGCGAAACGCAAAAAAGGGCACGGCGACGGGTGGCCGATCCGGCCCGAACGCATCCAAGCCTTTCAGTTCTGCGTCCGCATCGTGTTTGAGCAACAGCGATGCGCCGCGGGGGATTTCAATCGCGTAATCGTTGCGGCGTTTTTCTTCGTTGGGTAGCGCGAACAACACCAGCGGCACACCTTTTCCGGTGTTCCAGATGGCCTCGATGGCGGCGATTTTTGCGGGTTGATGTTCGAGCGTGTTCAGCCCGTGCAGGTCGCCCACCACCATCTGCAACGGTGCCAGCACGGCAGCGACCACGATGCCGGTGCGTAGTGTTCGCATGGCGCAAGCATCATCTGCCGCTTTGAGCAGCCGCCAAGCCGACAGCCCGGCGACGACGAAGGCCGCAGTCAGCCCGGATGCGATCAGCACATGCGTTAACCGGTAGAGAAACGATGGGTTGAAAATGACCGCCCACCAATCCCCGGCAATGATTTGCCCATCCTGAATAATGTGTCCGGCGGGTGTATGCATCCACGAGTTGAGCGCGAGTATCCAGAACGACGAAATGGTGGTGCCGATGACGACGATCACCGAAGAGAGGATATGCAGCCAGCCCGGTACGCGGTTCATGCCGAACAGCATCACCCCCAGAAAGGTCGCTTCCAGGAAAAAAGCAGTCAGCACTTCATAAGCGAGCAGCGGCCCCGCGATGTTGCCGACTTTGTTCATGAACCCCGGCCAGTTGGTGCCGAACTGGAAGCTCATGGTGATACCCGAGACCACGCCCATCGCAAAACTGAGCGCGAAGATTTTGGTCCAGAGCCGGTAAGTGCCCAGCCAGGCGGCTTCGCGTGTTCGCTCGTACTTGACACGAAAATACACAAGAAACGCGCCGAGGGCGATGGTGAGGCTGGGGAACAAAATGTGAAACGCGATGTTCATCCCGAACTGGACGCGGGAGAGTATCAGCGTGTCGGCGGTTTCGATCATTTGATTTTTTCTCGGAGATCAGCGCATCGGCCTAGGGAAACGCTGATTTATTCGATTCCGCTCATGGTTCGACAAGCTCACCACGAACGGAATCAAACATTTACCGTTCGTCCTGAGCCTGTCGAAGGACTTAATCAGCGTTTCCCTAGAGCAGCCTCGTTTATGTATAGCACACGCCCGTTAGCTGCGCCTCGATGCGTGATGGGCTATGCGCAAGAAACGGTTTCCTTGACACCGAGTTTTTTCAGCACCATTTCCAGCGGACAGAAGCGCGTGAAGCCGCTCTGAAACAAATTAAAACCGACGAAGGCGGTGAACCACAGCCAGTTTTGGTTGATGAACAGCGGGCTGGCATCGACGCCCAGCAGCAGCGACAGCATGACAAAAGCGCCCGCAAAAATGCGCACATATTGATTTGTGGTCATGGTAATAAGCCTCTCAAAATTGAACCAGAAATTTGGGATGCCGGATATCGGCATCCCTTCGGAATATAAGCATACTCTAATGCTGCCTGTTTTGCCACACCCGCGTTTTTAAAATAAAACTGGGCTTGTAAACACTCTGCTTGCGGACTAGCCGTTTATTTTTTACCCAGATTATTTGTTCGGCGAATTTAGGGCGTAATTGCGGGAATTGACTTTCAGTAGCCAGGATAGAGCGAAGCGTAATCCGGGAGCGCGGCGCATTAAAACCGCACAGTCTTCCCGGATTTCATCCGGGCTACGTTCTCTAAAAACCGTTCGCCCTGAGCCTGTCGAAGGATGCCCTTCGATGAACTCGGGAGTGCCTTGTGGTTCGACAAGCTCACCACGAACGGGCATTTCTGGGTTCCGTTTCGGCTAATGGATAATTTGAGATAATTGCGCTTTACTTTGCTTTGCTATTTGGGCGGGACCAGCAGCCGCCACGGTTCAACCTCGAGCGCGTCCGCAATTTTCTCGATGTTGCCCAGCGCGACATTCCACACGCAACGCTCCACCGCCGAGATATAGGTTCTATCCAGCTCGCAACGGAACGCGAGTTCCTCTTGCGAAATCCCATTTTTGAAACGGTGCAGCCGGATGTTGTAGGCGAGCGTCCCCCTCAAGGTTTTTTCAAACTCGCTGGGCCGGGGTTTTGAAACGCGCTTGGGCATAACGCGCAGCATCTCTTAACGCGGCGTTTGTTTCCACGGAGTTTGCTTTTCTGATGATATTCGGCTAGAGTGTCCGCAGTTTGTCGGGAACCACGGAAACCCTGGGTCGGATCACAATTTTTGGTGGCCGTTAGCAAGCGCGTTCAGAATCAGCATCAAAAACGAAGGTTGAATCAGTACCGGGGCAGCACCGTTCCGCTGCGCATGAAAGCTTACCCGCTCAAATTCACTGCATCAGTGCTTTGAAGGGGGATCACAATAAGGAGAGCAAAATGCTATCAAGACTTGCTTTAACAACCGCTATCGCGCTTGCCGTCGCTGGCTGTGGTGGTGGCGGCGGCGGTTCCGCTGCGGGAACCGCCACCGCGACCGGGATATTCAAAGACAGCAATACAGGCGGCCTCAAGTATGTTTCGGGCGGGCAATCCGGCACCACGGGCGCGGACGGAAGTTTTACCTACGAAGTTGGCAAGACAGTGACTTTTTCTATCGGCGGTGTAACGCTAGGTGCGCCCGCTGGCAAGTCGGTGGTCACGCCGATTGACTTGGTTGCTGCCGGTAGTTCCGGCACGGTCAAGGTGCAGAACATCGTGCGCTTTTTGATGATGCTCGATAGCGACGCGAACCCGGCCAACGGGCTGACCATTTCACCCGCTGTGCAAGCTGCTGCCGCAACCTGGTTGCCGCTTGATTTTGGCGCGGGCAGTTTCGCCACCGATGCGGCGACCGTGATCGCCAGCGTCTCGGCGGCAGATAACCGAGTTGCCGCGCTCCCGGCTGCAAATACGGCGCAAACGCATTTGGAATCGACGCTGCGCTGCGCCTATGCGGGCGCGTACAAGGGCACTTATGCGGGTACTGATAACGGCAAATTTGGAGTGATGGTGGATGTCGCCACCGGGCATGTCGTCGGTGTCGCTTACAGTGTTCCCAATAATCAGAGCTTTACCTTGAGCGGCACTACGCCTGTCGGTTACAACCAAACGGCTGCATTTGTCAGCGGCGTTACAAGCTCGGGTGCCACCTACAGCGGGCAGTTTACCTCTGTCGATAGCATGTCGGGAACTTGGCAGAACGCGCCCGGTAGCGGCAGTTTTTCGGGTTCACGCATCGGCGGCGCGCTCAATGCGGCCTACCGTTTTACCGGCCAATTTTCCGGCACAAACGTCGGGCTGTTTACCTTCGATGTGGACAATGCCAACGCGGTAACCGGCATTGCTTACAACATCGCGGATGACCGCTTGGTCACGCTCAGCGGCACGCTCGCAGGAACCACGCTCACGGCGACCACCTCCACAGGCACGGCTGTTGCGGGAACACTCAATATTACTAATGGTAGCCTTACCGGTACTTGGAACGGCGGGGGCGGGAGCGGCAGCTTCAGTGGCAGCGGCTGCAAACTGAATTAAATTTTTGCTGGTGGTGAGCACTTCTCCCCCAAATCCTCTCCCTCAAGGGAGAGGGTGAGAACAGACCTAACTCGCTGTCGCAAATTAGGTAAACATCAACCCAGATTATCCGTTAGACGGAAATGCCTTTGTAGGGGCGGGCTGCGCCCGCCCAGGGCGGATGCAATCTGCCCCTACGGGAGAGCATCCAATCAGCGTTCCCTTAGAAAATTGGGCTAATGGATAATCTGGAATCAATAATGCGCCCTACGATTTGAACGGCTGCCGCTCGTTCAGTTCATCTAGGTAGCCGTCTATGCCTTCGGTTTCCCGCGCCAAATAGCGCGCCACTGCCGTGGCGAATTCCGGTTTCGCCAGCCAGTGCGCGGAGCGTGTCGCTACGGGTTTGAACCCCCGCGCCAGTTTGTGCTCGCCTTGTGCGCCGCCTTCAAGTACGGTGATTTTATGTTCGATGCAAAATTCTATCGCCTGGTAATAGCAAGTTTCAAAATGCAAGCCCGATACGAAGCGGGATGCACCCCAATAACGGCCATACATCACGTCACCCCCGAAGAAATTGAGCGCGGCGGCCAGCGGTTCGCCGTCATTTTCGGCGATGACCAGCAGCGTTTGATCGGCCATATTCGTGCCGATATGCTCAAAAAAATTGCGGTTGAGATAAGGCGTGGAGCGGTGTAAATGGTAGGTGTTGACGTAGCAGCGGTGAAAAAAATCCCAGTCATTTTCGGTGATGGCCGCGCCCGTCAAGCGGCGGAAACTCACCCCGGCCCCGTTCACTTTGCGCCGCTCTTGCTGGATGCGCTTGCGTTTGTCGTGGCTCATGCCGCCTAAAAATTCATCGAACGACGCATATCCGGGATTGTGCCAATGGAATTGCACCCCGCCGCGCATCATCAAGCCGCGCTGTTGCAAATGCGCGGCCTCGGCATCGTTCGGAAACAAGCAGTGAAAAGACGACACGCCGGATGCCTGCGCGAATTGCAGCGCGGCATCGAGCAGCGCGTGGCGACGGGCATCGGCTTCATCGCCGTTGCCCGCCAATACCCGCGCGCCGCTCACCGGAGAAAAGGGTATCGCCGACAACAGCTTGGGGTAGTAATCCAGCCCCGCTCGCTGGTAAGCCTCGGCCCACGCCCAATCAAACACATATTCGCCGTAGGAATGACTTTTGAGATACAGCGGCATCGCCGCGAGCAACTTATCTTGCTCGCGCAGCAACAAATAGCGCGGTGCCCAGCCGCTTTCGGCACAGGCCGAGCCGCTCTGGTGCAAGCCGTCTAAAAAAGCATGGCTCATCAGAGGGTGCTGATTCGCGAGCCTGTCCCAATCCGCGGCGGGTATCCGCGAAATGGAATCGGCGATTTCGATTTGGTGCGCGGCGGTGGGATCGGGGGATGCGTTCATGGATATGGGACAGTAGGAGCGGGCTTGCCCGCGATGCGGTGTTTATTTGGATCGCATCGCGGGCAAGCCCGCTCCTACAAAAATAAGCTGATGCGCGAATACGGGTGACTCATTTGGGCAACTCATTTGGGTAACTGAGGTAATCGGGTAAAATGCGCGCCACGGATGCCCCGTCGTCAATTCAAAAGGAAAGAAATGAAACGTCTCGAACACGCACTTGAAATGTTTATGTTCAACAGCCGCTGGTTGTTGGTGCCATTCTACATTGGTCTGGTGGGCGGCATCGCGCTGCTGCTGGTGAAATTTATCAAAGCGTTTTATAACCTGGTACCCACGGTATTTTTTGGGCACAGCGAAGAAGCCTTGCTGGGCGTGCTGGCGCTGGTGGACATCACGCTGGTGGCGAATCTTTTAATCATCATCATCTTTGCCGGTTACGAAAATTTCGTCTCCAAAATTAACACCGGCGAAAGCGAAGACCGCCCCAGCTGGATGGGTCATGTCAGTTTTTCCGATCTCAAACTCAAACTCATCGGCTCCATCGTCGCCATTTCCGGGATCGAGTTGCTCAAGTATTTCATCAACGTCAAAGATGTCTCCAACCACGAACTCGGTTGGGCGGTGGGCATCCACCTCACGCTGGTGTTCTCCGGCGTGATGTTCGCGCTGATGGATCGCATTGCCGGGATCAAACACACGGACGGCGACGAGAAGTAAAAAAATGGAGGTTGCAATGAAACGAGCCGCTGCATTAGAAATTTTGAGCAATAACAAGGCTGCGTTAGCGCAACGCTACGACGTAACGCGCTTGGCCTTGTTCGGCTCCACAGCTCGTGATGCAGCGCAGAACGATAGCGACATAGACATTTTGGTTGCTTTTGACGGCCCGGCGACATCTGAACGCTATTTTGGTGTTCAGTTTTATTTGGAGGATCTGTTTGGCTGTGCCGTTGATCTGGTGACCGAGAAAGCATTGCGAGCGGAACTGCGTCCTTTTATTGAAAAAGAGGCAGTGCATGTCTGATGCCCCGCAATCGCCTTATCCACGGCTATCTCGGTATTGATTCCAAGTCGCGTTCAAGTTGATACGGTGTTGTCGGCTCTTGCCGTGCTATACGCACTGTCTGCGAGCCTCCGCCTAGTCTCAACTTGAACGCGACTTGGAATGACAACGACACGCTGTGGAGCATCGTTCGCAGCGACATTCCAGTTTTGCTTACACAGTTGATTGCACTCAAGAGTAGGGCGGCATGACCACGTGTGAAGCTTCAAGGAATAATAGCCCGCCGCATTATTTTGCCAGAGCCAGCACAATGATCGAGATTGATTCTAGTAGCCACCGCTCTATGACCGCGCCATTATCGCGGACGATGAGCTAGAAGCGTTGCGCGACATCGTACAGCAGTTGCTATTAAGGGGCAGCGTGATAAGGGCTTTGCATTCATTTATCCGTCTGATCAAGTTGTGTATGTTGTGGTCGTCAAAACAATTCACGCTGACCCCTTTCCCGTCACTTAGAATTTTCCTGACCCCCTTTTTTTTCATTTTAGCGATTGCGAATCTCGATCACCGTGTCTGACTCTTTAACGAGGGGTTGCGCTTTGATGCCGGGTAATGTACACCTGAATTGTAACTCTGTAGAGCCGAGTTGCCCCGGCCTCGCTGGCGTAGTTGTTATATGCAGTGTCTCGACCTCAAGTCCTTTCTCGCGGCAGAAGATATTGGCTTCACGATAGACCTCTGCTTTATTGGTGAGTGACACACCAAGTCCTGGTGCGCCATCTTTCTTACCAATCATGTAGGAATCTCGATCCATCGGAATAACACCAGTGCTTTGACAGCCAGCCAGCATCAATACAGTTATTGCGAAGATCAGCGGTGCTATACGATTCAATTCTATCTCCTTTTGAATGCCCAACGTGAAGGTAAGGGGTGGCATTTGCTCAGCCTCCGCCATTTGACCACAGAGGCGCGTTATGTCCGCCTACTTCGCACCGGCCCGCCGCGACCACCGTTGTCTTTAACGTTTAAGTAGGCTACTTTCATTTCCAAGCGATCATTCTCCTTCTTAAGTGAGGTAATTTCTGCCTCTCTTTGCGTGACTTGTTGGAGTGCTTCTCGCGTCCGCACCTGCTCATGAATGAGTTGTCTTTCTGCTCTTGCAACAGCTTCGATTAAGGGGGCGATTTGTGTTTCTAGGGACTCTATTTTTTCGACCAACTCCAGCCCTGGAGTCGTAAATATATCGAGATGCTCGTCAAGCACACGCTGGATTTGAACTTGAGCGCGCTTTATGGCTTCCAATCGAGCTTCCTCTTCAGCAGTCGAGCGACCACGATTCCCGATCTCTTCGTCACGGATGAGTGACATAAGACCATCCGCGATGCGCTCCAATATGTTTTCGTAGAGTGATGGATAGCCCATGTCTATTCCCTGTGCCTAACGTGGAGCCAAGGGGCTGTGCGCTTTTGCGCAGTCCCTCTTGACCGCAGGGTTAGCGTAGCAATCGGCTCGCAGCCGCAAATCGCCCGATAGTCGCTCAGCAAGTGCCATTTAAATCAATCAGTTAAATGGAGCGACTTAAGAGGAATCAAACTTTGCCTCTGTTCATTTCAGCAATCATACTCATTGCATCTTCATCCGACACAACAACTATTTTGTTGCCGTAATAGCAGTACAAATGTGGTTTGCAACCAGTTTTTTGTTTTAGCTGAACCCAAGCCCTAAATTTTGTTCCTAGGGGATAGCGCAAAGTATTGACCATATGGCGACTGCACTCAAGCAGCATTGTGGGCGGATAAAGTTGCCCCGCCACAGGTCGAATATGCACTTGGCCACGGTGTCCAGAAGTGTTTTTGATCTCAAATGACTCAACCACCATCTTCATGGCTATGTGATTCCTAACGAAGCTGTAGAAAAAGTATCATCATACCCGCATCATGCCGTGAACCAAATAGAATATCAAGGTCAAAGTCGGTAGGGTGGGCACGCATTTGTGCCCACGCGGTCGCACATATAAAAATCAATGGGGTCAAAAATCAATGGGTAGAGTGGAGAACAGGCTCTCGCCTGCCCTCCCTCATCAAACCGTGCATGCGGTTTTCCCGCACACGGCTTTCCGATGTTTAAGAATTCTAAGGGGTCAGGCTCGAATTGATTTGGAATAATCCGCCTAGAAAATAATAGGGGACGAAAATAATAGGGTGTGTACCATCATTATCCGCGGCAGCTTGTTTATAAAACAGCCATTGGTTTAGTCATCGTAGTGGAAACGGCAAGCGATTATCACAAGCTCTGCGTCGTTTGCGCGATACACCAGCCGGTTCGCTTCGTCTATTCGCCTTGACCAGTAGCCCGACAATTTGCCGCGTAGTGGTTCGGGCTTGCCTATTCCAACGAATGGGTCGCGTGCGGCAGCGGTAATTAGCAGGTTTAGACGCTTGAGGGTTTTCTTATCTTGATCGTGCCAATATAAATAAGCGTCCCATGCGTCTGGCACAAAGCGGATAGCGCGCACGTTTATTCTGCGGGGAGCAGCTTTTGTTTTCGCGCGAGCCCAGCTTTATCTTGCGCTATAGCCCTTGCCAATGCGGCTGCATTTGCCGGGTGGCTGGTGAGGTGCAGCGTTTCCATGATGCTGTTGTAGCTATCCAATGACATGACTACCGCGTCGCCCTCAGCATCGCGGCGGCTGATGATGGTTACATCCGCGTCTTGGACAACGTGGTCCAATATCGATTTGAGCGAATTTCGCGCATGTGAATAGGTGACGACTTTCATGCTGGCCCCACTTGATTAACGAGTTGTTCAATAAGTTGGACAATTGTAATGCGGGAGAGTGGTCAGGGCAAGCATTAAAAATGACTGATCAAATCAATTATCCTAAAAACCGCAGTTGAAGGCAAAAGTTTATTATTTTCATAGGACTAAGTTGGGGTTGTGGGTGCGAATTTATTCGCACAGAACACGTTGATCGTGCGAATAAATTCGCACCCACAGTGCCTTCAACTGCGTTTTTTAGGATTATTCATTCCCGCAGAGAATTCTGAGTAGGGTGGATCGTTCAGCAGATCCAACTTGATCAAAGAAAAATAATCTACCCCACTTTTTCTAATTGCAGCCTCAGCGCCAGCCACGATTTGATTCGCCATTCGTACCCACCTAAACCGCCTACATCCTCGCCAACACCTTCGCCACTGTTTCGCCCATCGCCGAAGGGGTGGGGCAGATGGTGACACCCAAGTCTTTGAGCATGGCCACTTTTTCTGCCGCGCTTTCTCCCGCCGATGAGATGATCGCACCGGCGTGTCCCATGCGGCGACCTTCGGGCGCGGTGAGTCCGGCGATGTAGGCGATGAGAGGTTTGCTCATGTGGTCGCGGGCAAAGCGGCCTGCTTCGATTTCTTGTTGCCCGCCGATCTCGCCTATCATCAGTACCACTTTGGTGTCTTTGTCTTGTTCAAATTTTTCTAACACGTCGCGATGCGAGCTGCCGTTGATGGGGTCGCCGCCGATGCCCACCGAGGTGGAAATGCCGATGCCCAGCGCTTTCATTTGGTCAGCAGCTTCGTAGCCGAGTGTGCCGGAACGCCCGACCACGCCGACATTGCCGCGCATGTAAATATGCCCCGGCATGATGCCGAGCATGGCTTCGCCGGGACTGATGGTGCCCGCGCAGTTGGGGCCGGTGAGCATCATTCTTTGTTCCTTGGGGAGGCGGCGCAGATAATTTTTGACGGTCATCATGTCTTGCGTGGGGATGCCGTCGGTGATGGCGACGCAGTATTTGATGCCCGCGTCGGCGGCTTCCATAATCGAATCCGCCGCGAACGCGGGCGGCACAAAAATGATGCTGGCCTCGGCACCGACTTCTTCTACCGCTTGTTTGACGGTGTTGAACACCGGCAAGCCGAGGTGTTGCTGCCCGCCTTTGCCGGGGGTGATGCCACCGACGACGTTGCTACCGTACCGGATCATGTCTTCGGCGTGAAAGCTGCCGATTTTGCCGGTGAAGCCTTGCACGATGATGCGCGTGGTTTTATTGATCAGTATTGCCATTATGCGGCCTCCCTTGCTACAACCTCGTTACGCGCTTTCACCGCTTTTTCGGCGGCATCGGCGAGGGTTTCGGCCATGATGATGGGCAGCCCACTCTCGTTGATGATGCGCCGTCCAGCTTCGACGTTGGTGCCGGACAAGCGCACGATTAGCGGAATTTTCATGTCGATATTTTTAACCGCCTGCACCACGCCTGCGGCGATCCAATCGCAGCGGTTGATACCCGCGAAAATGTTGACTAGCATGGCTTTGATGCCTTTGTCGGCGAGCACCAGGCGGAAGGCTTTTTCGGTGCGCTCGGCAGAAGCGCCGCCACCCACGTCGAGAAAATTCGCGGGTTCGCCCCCCGCCAATTTAATCATGTCCATGGTCGCCATCGCCAAACCCGCACCGTTAATCATGCAGCCGATGTCGCCATCTAAACCGATGTAGCTGAGGTCTTGATCGGCGGCGGCGACTTCGCGCGGGTCCACTTGGCTCTTGTCGCGCAGCTCGGAAACTTTATGGTGGCGGCACAGCGCGTTGGCATCGAAATTCATTTTTGCGTCGAGCGCGAGCAGTTCGCCGCCCTCGGACAGTACCAGCGGATTGATTTCGAGCATGTTCGCGTCGAGGTCGCGCAGGGCGCGGTAGCATCCTTTGATGGTTTTGATGGCATGGTTCAAATGCAGCGTGTCTATGCCCAGAGCGAAAGCCATGTTGCGCGCCTGAAAATCTTGCAGGCCGACCGCGGGCTCGACATAGAGCTTGACGATGGCATCAGGTTGCGTCGCCGCCAGCACTTCGATTTCCATGCCGCCTTGCGCGGAGCCGACCAGCACGATGCGCTCGCTGCTGCGGTCGACCAGCACGCAGAAATACATTTCACGGGCAATCGCCGTCGCCGCTTCGACATACACGCTGGAGCAGGGCTTGCCTGCCGGGCCGGTTTGGTGCGTGACCAGCGTGTTGCCGAGCATGGCCTCCGCCGCTACCGCGACTTCTTCGTGCGATTTGCAGAGCTTGATGCCGCCCGCTTTGCCGCGCGCGCCAGAATGTATCTGGGCCTTGACCACCCAGGCGTTGCTGTCGATTTCGCGGGCGCGTTGTACCGCTTCGAGAGGGCTGTGCGCCAGGCCACCCTCGGCGATTTTGATGCCGTAGCCGGCGAGAATTTCTTTGGCTTGATATTCGTGGATGTCCAAGATAACTCCTGTAAATAAAATGCTTTAGACACAGAGGAATCAGAGGTATCAGAGTAAAACCATAACAAAACAAAAACCAGCAATTCTGTTTTGGATTTTAGACTTTGAATTCCTCTGCTTCCTCTGTTACCTCTGTGTAAATAATCTATTGGCGGTGCAGAAAATTATTTTTTTGCCGCAATGGCAGCAGCGGCTTTGACCACGTTGTCGGCCATGCGCGCCGAGGCCGCATCTATCATGCGGCCATCGAGCGAAGCCGCGCCTTTGCCTTGCGCGGCGGCTTCTTTCAAGGCGGCGAGGATGCGTTGCGCTTTATCGACTTCTGCGGCGGGTGGGGTGAAGACTTCGTTGGCGAGCGCGACTTGCGAAGGATGGATCGCCCATTTGCCTTCTACGCCCAACGCCGCCGCGCGCCTTGCGCCCAGCATGTAACCGTCGGGGTCTTTGATGTCGCCGAAAGGTCCGTCTATCGGGCGCAAGCCGTAAGCGCGGCAGGCGACGGTCATGCGGCTAATCGCAAAATGCCATTGGTCGCCGGGATAATCGGGGTTGAGCCCGCCGATGTTGGTGGTGCGGGCGCGGTTGCTGGCGGCATAATCGGCGACCCCAAAATGCAAGGCTTCCAAACGCCGGGAGGTAGCGGTCGCGCCACAGCGCGCGATGTCTTCGACATTGGCCATACCCAGCGCGGTTTCGATCAAGGCCTCGATGCCGATTTTATTTTTCAATCCTTGCTGCGCTTCCAACTGGTTCAACATCGCTTCGACCATATACACGTCGGCATAAACGCCGACTTTGGGAACCAGCAGCGTGTCGATTTTATGCCCAGCCTGTTCGACCAGATCGACCACATCGCGCACCATGTATTGTGTGTCCAAGCCATTGATACGCACAGAAAGCGTTATTCCATGAGCCTTCCAGTCAAGATCGTTGATCGCCTGGATGACGTTTTTGCGCGCCTGGATTTTATCGTCGGGCGCGACCGCATCTTCGAGATCGAGAAAAACAAAATCCGCGCCGCTTTTTAATGCCTTCTCAAACATGCCGGGGTTCGATCCCGGCACCGCCAGTTCGCAACGCTGCACACGCTGCACCGCAGCTTGGTATAAAGTATGGCTCATCAACTCTCCCCCGAATATTTTATTTTTAGTGTATTCGACCCAATGCAAAAAAGCCGAAGGCGAATAGTATCTAATTTATAAATAAGGTCAATCTTTGTGTGCGGGTTTGTTGCCGCGTTTCTCCCGTTCCCCTCGTTCGATGGACACGCCCAATTTTTTCACGCCGCGCAGCATGTTGAGCTTGGCGACGCTCACCTTTACCCACGGCGAATCGAAATCCTTAATCACCAGTTGCGCGACATGTTCCGCCAGCGCTTCCAGCAACGAAAAATGTTGGCGCGCGAGGGCGGTGTGGATGTGCGCGACGATTTTGGCGTAGTCGAGCGCGTCTCCAAAATCGTCGCTCCTGCCCGCGAGCCTGTTTCTGTGAGGGATGGCGATTTCCAGATTCAATTCCAGCGTTTGCGGGATTATTTTTTCCCAGTCATAAACGCCGATTAAGGTGGTGATTCTGAGTTCGCTGATAAAAATAATGTCCATGGCGGTCGTAGGTCGGGCTTCAGCCCGATATTGTTTGAGGCGATTTCGCGTAAAATCAGCCGCTGAGGGCATCTCTAAAAATTCAAAGTTCTAAGTGAGACGAGGCGCGAGCAAAAAATGTTGACGCAGCATATGAGTTGATATGTAAGGAAACATTTTTTGAGAGCAACGAAGTATCGCGACGAAATTTGGATTTTTAGAGATGCCCTTAATTCTATTTCAAATACGATGACCCTGTTCGCTTTTATCCTTGCCGCTTACTTGCTCGGCTCAATTTCTTTCGCGCTGGTGGCGAGCAAGCTGTTTGGCTTGCCCGACCCGCGCACCTATGGCTCCAAAAATATCGGCGCGACCAATGTGTTGCGCAGCGGCAAAAAGGCCGCCGCCGCATTTACCTTGCTGGGCGACGCGGGCAAAGGCGCACTGGCGGTAGCGTTGGCGCAGTATTTCAATTTGGGTGAAATGGAAATTGCGGCGATCGCGCTGGCGGTTTTTTGTGGACATCTGTTTCCGATTTTTTTGCGCTTTCGTGGCGGCAAAGGCGTGGCCACCGCGCTGGGAATTTTGTTGACGTTACATCTCATGCTGGGCTTGGCGGTGCTGGCAACCTGGATCGCGGTCGCCGCGATCTGGCGTTATTCATCGCTGGCGGCCATTGTCGCCACCCTCGCCGCACCTGCCTATGCGTGGTATTTTTTGGGCGCGGGCTTCGCCGCGAGCGCGGTGCTGGCGATGTCGATGCTGATCCTCTGGCGGCACCAGCGTAATATCCAAAATCTGCTCGCTGGAACGGAATCCAAAATGGGCAAAGCACCGTAGCGCGTAGGGCGGAAAAGCGCAACGCCTTCCGCCGGATGAGATGTGGCGCGTAGCTTCGCAACGTGACACCTGCGGGGAAGCACGTAGCACGTAGCGCCGAATGTAGGTTTGTGGTGCAATGCGCTACGTTTATTGCACCCTACCAAATTCGCGTAGGTTGTAACCCTTAAGGGGGTATTGAAAAGAATGTCGAGGCACGAGGCGCACCATAAAATGTAAGCAGCATTGCTGCGCTTTTAGGATTGAGCTAGCGCTTCCAAGTCCCAGCGTGCGCGCACGGTGAAGCGGGTTCCTGATGCCTGATTTCCCGTTTTTGATTCTTGCTCCCTGTTCCCCGTCCTCCGATACCGCATCGCTCCCGCGAGCGCGATCATCGCGCCGTTGTCGGTGCAAAATTCCAGTTCCGGGTAGAATACTGTGGCTCCGATGTTCTCGGCGCGCTGCGACAGCGTTGCGCGCAGCAGGCGGTTCGCGCCGACCCCGCCTGCGACCACGAGTTGTTTGTGGCCGGTTTGTTTGAGCGCCGCGAGTGATTTTTCGGCGAGCACATCGACGGCGGCGGTTTGGAAGGCGTGGGCGATGTCGGCGCGGGTTTGTGCGTCCAAGTTTTGTTTTTTGGCGAGAGTTTTGGTGAGGGTCAGGACCGCGGTTTTTAAGCCGCTGAAGCTGAAATTCAAATCGCCGCTATGCAGCATGGGGCGCGGCAAGCTGTGTCGCCCGGCGATGCCTTGTTCGGCGAGCTTGGCGAGGGCGGGTCCGCCGGGGTAGCCCAGCCCCAATAATTTGGCGGTTTTGTCGAAGGCTTCGCCCGCTGCGTCGTCCACGGTTTCGCCCAACAAGGTGTATTGCCCGACTCCGGCGACGGTCATGAGTTGCGTGTGTCCGCCGGAAACCAGCAAGGCTACAAACGGGAAAGCGGGCGCGGGGGTGGACAGCAGCGGCGAGAGCAAATGGCCTTCGAGATGGTGGATGCCGAGCGCGGGAATTTTCAGCGCGTAGGCGAGCGCGACCCCCACACTCGCGCCCACCAGCAGCGCGCCCGCCAGCCCAGGCCCTTGCGTGTAGGCGATAGCGTCGAGTTGTTCGAGCGCGACCCCGGCTTTGTCCAACACTTCGCGGATCAGCGGCAACACGCGCCGGATATGGTCGCGCGAGGCCAGTTCCGGCACCACTCCGCCGTATTCGCTGTGCATTTCGGTCTGCGAGTAGAGGGCGTGCGCGAGCAAGCCGCGCTCCGCGTGATAGAGCGCGATGCCGGTTTCGTCGCAGGAGGTTTCTATGCCGAGGACTAACAAAGCGGGTGAGGGAAGAACCCTTTTACAAAAATGGTCGCGCTAGTATATAATGCCGCCCTTGTGTCGCACGACCAAAATATTTCAACCATTTATTGACCGTTTATTTCAGGATTGGATTTATGACCACTGTGAGAGTTAAAGAGAACGAGCCGTTTGAAGTCGCCATGCGCCGCTTTCGGCGCACCGTCGAAAAAACCGGGCTGATCAACGAGTTGCGCGCCCGCGAGTTTTACGAAAAACCCACCGCCGAGCGCAAGCGCAAGCTCGCCGCCGCGGTCAAGCGCACCTACAAGCGTTTGCGCAGCCAGTTGTTGCCGCCGAAGCTGTATTAAGTCTGCCAAGTCGGGTCGGGCGTGGCCGTAACCCACCCCGCAAAATTCTAAAAAACGGGCCGAGGCATCCTCGCCCGTTTTTGTGTTTTTATCGGTATCCAAAAAATGTCCCTCAAAACTAAAATCAGCGATGACATGAAAGACGCGATGCGCGCCGGCGACACCAAGCGGCGCGATGCCTTGCGTTTGGTGATGGCGGCGATCAAGCAGCGCGAGGTCGATGAGCGCATCGAGATGGATGACGCGAACGTGGTCGCGGCGATAGAGAAAATGCTCAAGCAGCGCAAGGATTCGATCGCGCAATATCAGGCCGCCGGGCGGCAGGATTTGGCGGATCAGGAAATTTACGAAGCCGATTTGCTGCGCACTTACATGCCGCAAGCCTTGAGCGACGCGGAGGTCGAGGCGGCGGTGGCTGGCGCAATCGCCAAGCTGGGTGCGGCGGGCATCAAAGACATGGGCAAAGTCATGGCGGAACTCAAACTGCAGCTCGCCGGACGCGCCGATATGGGCAAGGTCTCCGCGCTCATCAAAGCCAAGCTGACAGCGTAAATCTGGGGCAACGCCCCTGTTTTTTTCTGCCCAAAGTATCCTATACTGCTGTGGCGACACCCCGTTATTTTTGCACAGGAACTCACCTAGTGTAGTGTTTCACGCTAACCAGCACATAAGAATGTCCAGATTGTCGCCATGCGGCGTTGCTCGTCGTTGCATATGAATAACTATGCGCCTCCTCGCGCCTTGCCTGACAACAATCTGGACATTCTTATTTAAGTGCTGCTTAGCGTGAAACACTACACTAGAGCTGTGCGAATAGCTCTGCATAACCAATCGACTAAGCTGGCATAATACGCCAGCAAGTCGCTGGTAAAATTCGCACCTACACTGATGATCCCCCAGTCATTCACCCAAGAATTGCTGCACCGCGTCGACATCGTTGACGTGATCGAGCGGCATCTGCCGCTCAAAAAATCCGGCGCGAATTTTTCTGCCTGCTGCCCGTTTCACTCCGAAAAATCCCCTTCGTTTACCGTCAGTCCCAGCAAGCAGTTTTATCATTGCTTCGGTTGCGGCGCGCACGGCAGCGCGATCGGTTTCATTATGGAATATAACGGCCTGGGGTTTGTCGAAGCGGTTAAGGAATTGGCCGCACAAGTTGGGTTGCAAGTGCCTGAGCATCAGAGGTCAGAAGGCAGAGGACCGGGGTCAGAAAACCAAGAAACCGAATATCGCTCGCAGGATTTGTTCGAGGTGATGAAGGTGGCGACGCAGTTTTATCGCCAGCAACTCAAACAGTCCGACACGGCCATTGCTTACTTGAAAAAACGCGGGCTGAGCGGCGAGACGGCGGCGCGTTTCGGTATCGGCTACGCGCCCGCGGGCTGGCAGAATTTGTCGGCGGCGTTTCCGAATTACGATGACCCCAAGCTGGTCGAGAGCGGCCTGGTGAAAACGGGCGGCGACGATGAGGTCGACGGCAAAAATGGAGACAAAAATCAGGCAAAAGCCAAGCGCTACGACCGCTTCCGCGACCGCATCATGTTTCCGATTTTGAACCAGAAGGGCATGGTGGTGGGCTTCGGCGGGCGGGTGCTGGATCAGTGTGAACCCAAATATCTGAACTCGCCGGAAACGCCGCTGTTCGAAAAAGGTCGCGAACTTTATAACTTGTTTGCGGCGCGCAAGGCCATCCGCGAGGCCGGACGGGCGTTGGTGGTGGAGGGTTACATGGACGTGGTGGCCTTGTCGCAGCACGGCATCGACTATGCCGTGGCGGCATTGGGCACGGCTACCACGCCGCACCATATCCAGAAATTGTTGCGTCAGACCGACGACATCGTGTTCTGTTTCGACGGCGACAACGCCGGGCGCAAAGCTGCCTGGCGCGCGCTGGAGAACGCGCTGGCGCAGTTGAGCGACGGCAAAAAATTGAGTTTTTTGTTTTTGCCTGAAGGCGAAGACCCGGACAGTTTTGTGCGGCAATCCGGTAAAGCCGCGTTCGAGGCGTTGTTCAAACAGGCGTTGCCGTTGTCGGCGTTTTTGTTCAAGGAGCTTTCCGCCTCGCTGGATTTGCAAACGAGCGAGGGCCGCGCCAAACTGGTGCAGGATGCGCGGCCTTTGTTGGGTCAGGTCGAGGCTCCAGCGCTGTCGTTGATGTTGTTGAAACGCTTGGCAGAGCTTTCCGGCACGAGCCAACAGGAACTGGATGCGTTGCTGCAAATCAAACGCGGCAAGACGGCGAATAAGCCGCGTGAACGTGCGCCGCGCACGCAACCGGCTTCGCCACATCGCTGGCTGATGCAGGTGTTGCTCCACGATGTGCGTTACGTGCATAAATTAAAGCGCGAATGCATTGCCGGGCCGAGCGATGAAGCTGCTGCGCTGCGCGCGTTGGTTGAATTTATCGACGCGCATCCGCGCCTCGCCGAGAGCACGTCCATGATCGTTCCCGCCGTGAATGCGTATTTTGCGGCGAGCCCGCATCGCGCGCATTTTGAAAAAGCTGCGAGCGAAACCTTCTCGTGGGACGAGGGTATCGACCTGGATGCGGAATTTTCCGGCGCGCTGTCGCGTCTTGAAGAAATGCGTTACAAGGAGCGGATGACGCTGCTGCGCAACAAGTCGCTCGGCGAATTAACGCAGGAAGAAAGGCGCGAATTGCAGAACGGACGGTCGTTTGAGCGTGCGATTTAGTGCAGTGTCTCTGAAATAACTTAACATAAAAGCGCCCAAAATTTCGCCATGCTGCGTTGCTTGTCGTTGCATATGAATAACTGTGCGCCCTTCTCGCGCCTTGCCTGACAAAATTGTGGGCACTTTTATCAGTCAACCTATTTCAGAGACACTGCACTAGCGAAATCTGTCGCACAGGCGCGGTGTAGTTTTGATATAATCCACGGCTTTTTTACGGTAGCCCCCAGCTTTTTCGTCGGCAATTTCAATAGCCTGCACATTACATCCGGGAAATTCTATGACCAAGCAAGCAAGCAAAAAGGATTTGAAGGCAGCTAAAGGCGCGTCCAATATCGCTGCGGCGAAAACTCGCGCGGCAACCGCAAAGCCGCAAGCAGCCAAGGTCGCTAAAGTGGTCGGCAAGCCCGTCCCTAAAAACGCGAAGGTCGTCGCAAAGAAAACCCCGATCGCGATTAAAAAAACCACCAAAACCGTGCCTGAAACTGGCAGCCGCGAGCAAAAAATCGATTTGAAAAAATCCGCCGGGAAGAAGCCGCCCGTTGCCGAAATCGCCAAGGCAGTAATCGCCGCAAAAGAGGCGAGAGCATTTGAGGACAACGCAAAAGAGGCGCAGACCAAAAGCATGAAAGATACCAAGGCTTCAAAAAACGGTAACGCAACTTCAAAGGAAACCAAAGCGCAGGCCAGAGAAATGGAGAAGATGCCGTTGCCGCCGCAGGACGTGGAAGCGCAGCGTATGCGCCTTAAAGCCTTGATTATGCAGGGAAAAGAACGCGGCTATTTAACTTATTCGGAAATCAACGACCATCTGCCCGACGACATGCTTGATGCCGAGCAAATCGAAAGCATTATCAGCATGATCACCGACATGGGTATTTCGGTGATGGACGAAGCGCCCGATGCCGAGACATTGCTGCTCACCGAAACTCCGCAACCGGTGGTCGATGAGGATGCCGCCGAGGCAGCCGAAGCGGCGCTGTCCACGGTGGATGCGGAGTTTGGCCGCACCACCGATCCGGTGCGCATGTATATGCGCGAGATGGGTACGGTGGAACTGCTTACCCGCGAAGGCGAAATCGAGATTGCCAAAAGAATTGAAGACGGATTGAAACACATGATCCTGGCGATTTCTGCTTGCCCGACGACCATCGCCGAAATCCTCGAGCTGGCCGCCAAAGTGGCGCGCGATGAAATGCGCATAGACGATTTGATCGACGGGCTGATCGACCCCAACACGCAAGATATCATCAGCGAAGAAATGCCTGAAGAGGCCATGGGGGACGACCTGGTCGAGGAAGGCGATGAAGATGAGGAAGGCGCGGCGGCGGCGGCGGCGGCGAGCGCGAGTTTGCTCAAGCTGAAAGGCGAGGCACTGGAGCGTTTTTCGGTCATTTATCAGGCCTACGTCGAAATGCAGAAAGCGCTGGCAAAGAAAGGTCCGCACAGCAAAGCCTACAAAGACATACAGGGGCAAATATCAGGCGAATTAATGGGTATCCGGTTTTCCGCAAAAATCGTGGAAAAGCTGTGTGGTAGCCTGCGCGGGTTGGTGGAAGGCGTGCGCGGTCACGAGCGTAAAATCATGGAGCTGTGCGTGACCAAATCGGGCATGCCGCGCAATCATTTCATCGCAGTTTTTCCGGACAACGAAAACAATCTGGAATGGGCGATGCAGGAGGTCTCTGCGGGCAGAGCGTACAGCGCAATGTTGGCGCGCAGTGTGCCGGCCATCGTCGATCAACAGAAAAATCTGCTCGGTTTGCAGCAGCGCACCGGCATTCCGGTTAAAGACCTGAAAGAGATCAATCGCCAGATGTCCACCGGCGAAGCCAAAGCGCGTCGCGCCAAACGCGAAATGACCGAAGCCAATTTGCGGCTGGTGATTTCGATTGCGAAAAAATACACCAACCGCGGCTTGCAGTTTCTCGACTTAATCCAAGAAGGCAATATCGGCCTGATGAAAGCCGTGGATAAATTCGAGTATCGCCGAGGCTACAAATTTTCGACTTACGCGACTTGGTGGATACGCCAAGCGATTACCCGCTCGATAGCAGACCAGGCGCGCACTATCCGCATCCCTGTGCACATGATAGAAACCATCAACAAAATGAACCGCATTTCGCGGCAAATTTTGCAGGAGACCGGGCAGGAGCCGGACCCGGCATTGCTAGCGCAAAAAATGGAAATGCCCGAAGATAAAATTCGCAAAATCCTCAAAATTTCCAAGGAGCCAATTTCCATGGAAACACCCATCGGCGACGACGAGGATTCGCATCTGGGCGATTTTATCGAGGACATGGCGACTATGGCTCCGGCAGACGCGGCAATGTACACCAGCCTGCGCGACGTGACCAAGGATATTTTAGATTCGCTCACCCCGCGCGAAGCAAAAGTCCTGCGGATGCGCTTCGGCATCGAAATGAACACCGACCACACGCTCGAAGAAGTCGGCAAACAGTTTGATGTCACCCGCGAACGCATCCGCCAGATCGAAGCCAAAGCCTTGCGTAAGTTGCGCCATCCTTCGCGCTCTGAGCGATTGCGCAGTTTCCTCGATACCGAGGGGTAATATCGGCATTCCAGCCTGGCTTTTGATTTCAAATTTGGAATTAAAAATTCAAAACTTAACCCGGGTCTGTAGCTCAGTTGGTTAGAGCAGAGGACTCATAATCCTTTGGTCGAAGGTTCAAGTCCTTCCAGACCCACCAATTTAATAGATATTCTAAAAGCGCGTTGACTTATCAGCAAAATATCTTCATAATCTACGGTTCCGTTTGGAGGGGTTCCCGAGCGGTTAAAGGGATCAGACTGTAAATCTGACGGCTCTGCCTTCGAAGGTTCGAATCCTTCCCCCTCCACCACGCATACGTATAGAACCATTGCTGGAGAGGTGGCGTAGTTGAGCATGGCGGGGCTGGCGTGGTGGGTTGAGTGCGGTGAGCTGGTTAGGCGCGGTTTGGCGTTTGACGCGCGGGTGTAGCTCAATGGTAGAGCAGAAGCCTTCCAAGCTTACGACGAGGGTTCGATCCCCTTCACCCGCTCCAAATTTGTCGGGTTAGGTGTTGGTATTTACCGCGAGCAAGAAAAGGTTTTGTTCCGGCAGTGAGTAAGGAACAACGAAACAATTATCAAAGCAAGCGAACAGAAGTAATCGGCCTATGAGTTTTAAGGCAAGCGAGGCAAATGAAAAAATGCTTGCCCATGTAGCTCAGTGGCAGAGCACTCCCTTGGTAAGGGAGAGGTCGCCAGTTCAATCCTGGCCATGGGCTCCAGTTGATGTGGTTGGTACGGTTGGTAGATCGGGCTTTAGCCCGGCTTACGAAATACAAGTGGTTGAGGTTGAGTTGAGGTTGAGTTGAGGTTGAGTTTGAGTTGATTCTAAGTTAAGAACTAAAGGAACCCATCATGGCAAAAAGCAAATTTGAGCGGACCAAACCGCACGTCAACGTCGGCACCATCGGTCACGTCGACCACGGCAAAACCACCCTGACCGCGGCGATCACCGTCGTGCTCACCAAAAAATTCGGCGGCGAAGCCAAGAGCTACGCCGACATCGACTCCGCCCCCGAAGAAAAAGCGCGCGGCATCACCATCAACACCGCCCACGTCGAATACGAGACCGCCAACCGCCACTACGCCCACGTCGACTGCCCCGGCCACGCCGACTACGTCAAGAACATGATCACCGGCGCGGCGCAGATGGACGGCGCGATCCTCGTCGTCTCCGCCGCCGACGGCCCCATGCCCCAAACGCGCGAGCACATCCTGCTCGCCCGCCAGGTCGGCGTGCCCTACATCATCGTCTTCATGAACAAAGCCGACATGGTCGACGACGCCGAACTGCTCGAACTCGTCGAAATGGAAGTGCGCGAACTCCTCGACAAATACGACTTCCCCGGCGACAAGACCCCGATCATCATCGGCTCCGCGCTCAAAGCGTTAGAAGGCGACCAGAGCGAGATCGGCGAACCCGCCATCTTCAAACTGGCCGAAGCCCTCGACACCTACATCCCCCAGCCCGAGCGCGCCATCGACGGCGCCTTCCTCATGCCCGTCGAAGACGTATTCTCCATCTCCGGGCGCGGCACCGTCGTCACCGGCAGGATCGAGCGCGGCATCATCAAAGTCGGCGAAGACATCGAAATCGTCGGCTTGAAACCCACGCTCAAAACCGTCTGTACCGGCGTCGAAATGTTCCGCAAACTCCTCGACCAAGGCCAAGCGGGCGACAACGTCGGCATCCTGCTGCGCGGCACCAAACGCGAAGAAGTCGAGCGCGGCCAAGTCTTGGCCAAACCCGGCAGCATCACCCCGCACACCAAATTCACCGCCGAGATTTACGTCTTGAGCAAAGACGAAGGCGGCCGCCACACCCCGTTTTTCCAGGGCTATCGTCCGCAGTTCTACTTCCGCACCACCGACGTCACCGGCGCGGTCGAACTGCCCGCAGGCACCGAAATGGTGATGCCCGGCGACAACGTCTCGGTCACCGTCAACCTGATCGCCCCCATCGCCATGGAAGAAGGCCTGCGCTTCGCCATCCGCGAGGGCGGCAGGACGGTCGGCGCTGGCGTGGTGGCGAAGGTGATCGA
>Ga0209824_10000329_pt1 | contig 31296 bp, 26 predicted proteins | sample VDWuncwatermetaG_FD_184124 | JGI IMG/M metagenome (GOLD analysis project Ga0209824, IMG submission 184124) | Wastewater microbial communities from Netherlands to study Microbial Dark Matter (Phase II) - VDW unchlorinated drinking water (SPAdes)... ...
GTGCGTGCATTTCTGGACCGGTATCACTATCATCGGCCACATCTCGGGTTATCCCCGCTGCGGCCACCGTTGTCGCAAAGCGATGGAGAACAGGACGGACTGTCGGATATTTACGGAGAATAGTGCGGGAGTCTCTCTGCACGGCTGTCGCATTTCGCTACAGCATCAAGCGTTCACAGTAGCAAAAGGCGACGAATATGCGGCATTGCATGAGGAATATAACGTATTCGGGAGGCATGCCCCGTGCGAGAAGCTCACAGTCGGAGGACGAGTAAATCTGAGATCAAAGAGTGGACCTAAGGGGATGGGATTTGTGACTCATACCTGCCTGAATCAGCACACAACTGGATTGCATGGATTGCGCACACAGGTCATACGTGGTTTGGCAGCTTGCATGATCATGGCGCTGGGTGTTGCTTGCGAAAACAAACCGGCAGAGACCTCCACGGTCAAACCGGATTTGCCTTCCGCGCGAACGGGGTTGTTGCGTCTGACGCCCGAAGAGTTATCCCGAATGCAGCTGGAACTTGTGCCGGTGGCGCAGGGGCAGCTTCTTTCACATCGTGAATTTTCCGCAACGGTTCAGGCCAACCAAAACGAATTGGCCGAGGTCACCACTTTGATCCGGGGCCGGGTTGTGAAAGTCCATGTCGATGTCGGGCAGGATGTGAAAAAAGGCGCTCTTTTGGCGATGCTCCACAGCGTGGACCTGGGCGTGGCGGAGGGAGGCTACCTCAAGGCCGGGGCCAGGCTGCATGAAGCGGAGCTAGCACATCTCCGTGCCAAGGATCTGTACGAAAACAAGGCCGTCAGCCTCGCTGAGCTGCAGAGACGTGAGGCCGCCATGAAGACCGCGCGAGCTGAACTGCGGGAGGCCAAAAACCGTCTCGAACTGCTTGGAGTGCCACTAGAGGAGATCGGCAGGCTGGAGCGGGAATTGACGATTAAGGCCAACATGCCTTTACGTGCACCGTTCGATGGGCGGGTCATCACACGCAACATCACGCGGGGAGAAGTGGTCGAGACGGAACAAAAGCTGTTCACCGTGGCCAATCTTACGGATGTGTGGGTGATCGGTAACGTGCCGGAGAAGGACGTGCGATTCATCCGCAAGGACCAGAAGGTGAATGTGGTCCTAGCCGCCTATCCCCATGCGATCTTCAGCGGGGCCATCACCTATGTGGGAGATGTGCTTGATCCAGCAACGCGCACCATGCGTTTGCGTGTCACGGTTCCCAACCCCGATCGTCTGTTGAAACCGGAAATGTTCGCCATCGTCAGCGTGTTTGCGACATCGAGTCCAGACGCGCTGAGCGTACCGCTTGCATCTGTTCAAGACGGACTTGGGGGCAAGATGGTATTCGTTCAACGGGAGGATGGCGCTTTCGAAGCGCGAACGGTCAAGTTGGGGGATGAAGAGGGTGATGTGGTCAGGGTGCTGGAGGGGGTGAAGGCAGGCGAGCAGGTCGTGACGAAGGGCTCCTTCGCCCTTAAATCTGAAATGGAACGACACAAGATCGAGCCTTCGCTATGATCGTCTCGCTCCTGGAATTCTCGCTGCGGCAAAGAATATTGGTCATCGGCTTGGCCTGTCTGCTGTCGGTTGTCGGTGTGATTGCCTTTCAATCGATCCCAATCGATGCCTACCCCGACGTGACGAATATCCAAGTGCAGGTATTGACCGAAGCGGCCGGCCTCTCGCCGGTCGAAGTCGAGCGGTTCATCACCTATCCGCTCGAACTTCAGATGACCGGGTTGCCTGGATTAGCGGAGATCCGATCGCTTTCTAAGTTCGCACTGTCACAGATCACGGTCGTGTTCAACGACGACGTCGATATCTACTTCGCCCGCCAGTTGGTCCTCGAGCGGATCATGGCGGCCAAAGAGCGGTTGCCAGAGGGGCTCGAACCTGTGATGGCCCCCGTCACAACGGGGCTGGGCGAGGTCTATCACTATTATGTCGAAGGGCCCCATGCGACAGCGACCGATCCACAGGTCGTCGAGAGGGAGCTGACGGATCAGCGCACCATGCAGGAGTGGGTCCTGCGGCCCCAGCTCAAGAGTGTGCCGGGAGTGATCGATGTGAACGGTATGGGTGGGTTTGTGAAGCAGTACCAGGTCCTCGTCGATCCGGCCAAACTGCGCAAGTTCGACCTGACGCTCCACCAGATCTATGAGGCGGTGGTGAAGAACAACGCCAATGTCGGGGGCAACGTGCTGGAGCGTCATGCCGAACGCTCGATCGTTCGAGGGCTTGGATTGATCAGGACCGTGGGTGATATCGAATCCATCATCGTGAAAGCGGTCGGTGGCACGCCGGTCTTCGTCCGAGACGTCGCTGAAGTCGGCATCGGCCACGCCGTTCGCCATGGTGCGGTGGTCCTCAATGGGGAGCGGGAAGTCGTGATCGGAACAGTGCTCATGCTTCGGGGAGGCAATGCCCGTCAGGTGGTTGAGGCGGTCAAGACGAAGCTGGAGGATCTGCAGCAGAGCAATGTTCTTCCAATAAACACAAAGCTGATCCCTTTCTATGATCGCATCGAACTCGTTAGTGCGGCCATTAATACGGTGCGGGATGCATTGATCGAAGGGATTGTGCTCGTGGTCTTCGTCTTCTTTTTCTTCCTGGGCCATGTCCGCAGCGCCATCATCGTCACGGTGACGTTGATCGTCACTCCGCTCGTGACCTTTATCGTGATGGAGAGGTTCGGGCTCTCGGCCAACTTGATGACGCTTGGTGGGCTGGCGATCGCCGTTGGCGAGATCGCCGACGGGTCCCTGGTCGTCGTGGAAAACGCCTATCGGCATCTCGCCCAACACAGCGGCGCGTCGCAGGAAAGCAGGCTCAGTATCATTCTCCATGCGACGAAGGAAGTCGGTCGACCGATCCTGTTCGGCATTCTGATCATCAGCGTCGTCTTCCTGCCGCTTCTGACGCTCCAGGGAATGGAAGGCAAGATGTTCGCGCCGCTGGCCTACACACTGGTGATTGCACTCTTGGCCTCAGTCGTGGTGACGCTGACCCTGTCACCGGTGCTCGCGTCTCTCTTCTTGCGTGGAGACCATCCTAAAGAGACGCGCGTGACGCTCTGGATGAAACAGGGCTATCTGCCGGTGTTGCAATGGACGCTCCGGCACCGCGGCCTCATCCTGACGAGTTCAGTAGCGATCGTGCTGTGCAGCCTTTCCCTCGTTCCATTCGTGGGGCGGGAATTCATTCCACTCCTTGAGGAAGGGGCCCTGACACCTCAAGTGGTGAAGTTGCCAAGCGTGTCGCTTCCTGAGTCTATCGAGCTAGAGAAGCAGACTCAGAAGGCCATGTTGGAATTTCCCGAAGTGAAGATGGCGGTGAGCAGGATCGGCCGAGCGGAGATTCCCTACCACCCAGAAGATCTCTACGAGAGCGATCCGATTGTCTCCCTCCACGACCGAAGCACCTGGAAGACGGCGAAGACTCAATCAGAATTGACCGATGCGATCCGCCGGAAGTTAGCCGAAATTCCCGGTATCTCCATCCTCATGAGTCAGCCAATCCAAGAACGAGTGGACGAGTTGATCTCCGGCATCAGGACCGAATGCGCCATCAAGCTGTTCGGAGACGATCTCGACCTGCTCCGTGACAAAGCGCAGGAGATTGCCGCCCTGGTACAACACATCAACGGCGTCAAAGATATCAAGGTTGAACAGGTCGCTGGACAGCCCTACCTCATTATCGACATCGATCGGCAAAAGATTGCTCGTTTCGGCATCAACGTGGCCGACGTGCAAGAGATCATCGCCACCGCGATCGGTGGGGAGGCGGCGACGTATGTCTATGAAGGTGAGCGCCGGTTTCAGCTCACCCTGAGATTTCCTGAACCGTACCGGAACAGTGTTGCCGCCATTGGAGAAATCCGCGTGAAGTCTCCTTCCGGAGCGCTCATTCCCATGAGTGACCTGGCCAAGATCGAAATGCGTGAAGGCCCGGCTCGTATCAGTCGAGAGCATGTGAAGCGCCGCATCTACATCGGCTTCAATGTCGTAGGCCGGGACATCGGCGGTGTGGTGGATGAAGGGCGCGCGAAGCTGGCGGCACAACTCCACTTACCGGAAGGCTATACCGTCGTGTGGGGCGGCGCGTTCGAAAATATGGAGCGGGCCAATGCGCGGTTGATGATTGTTGTGCCGATCACGCTGGGCCTTGTGTTCATTCTTCTGTACTGGGCCTTCCATTCGCTGCGGTACGCGACCTTGATCATTCTTAACTTGCCGTTTGCGTTGATCGGTGGCGTCGTGTCGCTGTGGCTGAGTGGTCAATACCTAAGCGTACCGGCCTCTATCGGTTTTATCGAGCTGTTTGGGCTGGCCGTGGGGAACGGGATCGTGCTGGTCTCCTATATCAACCAACTGCGCCACGAGGGGCAGCAGATCGATGAAGCGATTCTGGCCGGCTGCAGTCTTCGTCTTCGCCCTGTCGTGATGACCATGATGACCACGCTGCTTGGACTTCTGCCACTGGCACTGGCGCAAGGAATTGGGGCGGAGGTCCAGCGGCCGCTCGCCAGTGTCGTGATCGGCGGACTCTTCACGTCGACGGCGCTGACGCTGGTTGTACTGCCCGCGCTCTATAGTCTGTTCGCTCGGCAGGAGGTGAGGAAAGAGGAGGCGCCGGAATGGGTGTGAGGGGAGGGAGAGCGACATCGTCAATCCCTTCGCTTGCCGAGGGCGCACGATTGGAATGTGCTCCCTCAATGCGCGCGGTCAGGGATCGACGATATCGCTCTCCCAATTGGAATGAAAATGTATGGGGGAAGGGCTAGATAGGGGTCGTCAGAGTGCTCGTTCTATGCACGCAGTTGAGGACCAATGGCTCTATCTCTTGGAGAAGGAATTATAGTGCCGCCACGGTTAGGCACTAAACTTGTAGGTGTTTGGTAAGTTTGCTAGGTTTGTGACCTTTGTGGGCAGGCGAGGCCGAATCCACAGGCCGATCAGTCAGAATGGGGAGAGGGGGGCTTCTTATGAGACATGTGTTGGCGGGGATGACCTTGTTGTGCTTCTTCATCGCTCCGGGGGCTGTTGCGTATGCAGCTGGCGGAGAGCAGGAATTTTCCAAAGGGGAGAACCTGTTGAAGAGCAAACAGTATGCGGAGGCGCGGGCAGCGCTGGAGGCCGGCATTCTGAAGGATCCGTCCAATATCCAGGCCCATTTCAATCTCGCCGAGGCTTGCCGAGCCCTAGAATCCTGGGTCTGTGCGGAGCAACATTACGAGAGCGCATTGGATCTGGATGCCAAATCCGGGACGAAATCCTATTTACCCAAGACTAAAGCGAAAGTGTGGCGCTTACGGGAGGAAACGACGGCATGGCGGCTCCTGAACGAGGGGAAGGGCCTGATCGCCAGTGGAAAAACGAAGCAGGCGGAGGAGGCTCTGCACAGCGCCGAGGAGCTTGGTCTCAACAATGAGCAACAGACACTCTATCAGCAGCTGCAGGCGAAGCTGCCACGAGCACGATCTGCCTCCTCGAAATATCTGACCTCTGCCGGATCGGTAGGAGGTGCGGGGGAGACCGAGACGCTCGATACGCAGATGGTCCTAGTGCCGGCGGGGAAGTTTATGCGGGGAAGTAATCTCGGAGACGACGAGAAACCTGTTCGGCAGATCTATCTCAATGCCTTCTATATGGACAAATATGAAGTGACGGTCGGGCAGTATGCCAGGTACTTGGAGGCGACTGACATGGAGGAGCCTCCGGACTGGAGCACCATGCATCAACCGCAACATCTGCGGCGCCCGGTCGTCAATGTGAGTTGGGAGGATGCGGTCAACTATTGCAAATGGGCCGGCAAGCGCCTGCCGACCGAGGCGGAGTGGGAAAAAGCGGCGCGGGGAACAGATGGGCGGATCTATCCCTGGGGTAATGAAGCTCCAAGTCGGCTCCATGCCAATTACGGGAGAAAGGAATGGGACGACCACCTCGCCTTAGCCCCTGTCGGATCGTATGAAGCGGGGAAGAGCCCCTACGGGATCTATGACATGGCCGGGAATGCTTGGGAATGGGTGTTCGATTGGTATGAACTGGATTACTACAAGAGAAGTCCTGAAAAGAACCCCATTGGGCCGGCAAAAGGCGATGGGAAAGTGTTGCGAGGCGGATCCTGGCTGTACGTGTCTGAGTTTCTGCGGTCCGCGCACCGGTTCGATGCGCAGCCGACGAATCGGCTCTTTGGATACGGGTTCCGTTGTGCGAAGACGCCATAGCTCTTTTGCCAGCGCACCGATTGATGGGGGGTGGGTATGTCCGGGTTGTCGGAGTGCTTCCTTGGTTCAGAAGATAGGGCTCAACGATATTTGGCGAAGCAGATCAAGTCGAGATGGTCATAATGATCGGGAAGAATCGTTTCGGCCTTGTACCCGAGGTTCATGAAGAACTGAATGTTTCTGGCTGTACGCAGCATGGTGCAGGCGTAAAACTTGTGGGCATCGGTCGTGGCTCGTTCAATTTCGTGGATGAGGGCCTTTCCCACTCCATGACGCTGATGAGTGGGACTGACGGAAAGCAACCGGATCACGCATACGCCAGCTACCGTCCAGAAGCGCACGGAACCGGCGATCGCTCCCCCCACTTCTGCCATGAAAATATGTTTCTCTCTGGCATCCTCTTGCAGGCTCTCAAGGGTTTCTGTGGTCCACCCGCTCACCTTGTAGATGCCCGCATATTCGCCGAATGCAGCTTGTTGCACTTGGAGCAGCGAGGGAAAGTCCGCGTCGGTCGCCAGTCGAATTTGAACCATCACATGTATCCGGGGGAAGAGGAAGCAGCGTCCGTCTTACATAGCGGAAGCAACAGAAATTGGCAAGATATCGGTTTGGTGCGTGGAAACTGGTGATGAGAGACATCACCCCATTGGGATATCCGTACATTTTCGATTCTCATAACATGAAGGAGGTTCAATGCTGAAGGAAGTAACGGGGGACATTTTACGGACAAAAGCAGAAATGGTGGCACACGGTGTGGCTCCGAACGACGGCTTTGCGAACGGTCTCGCGTTGTCCCTTCGGCAACAATGGCCCGCCATGTACAAAGATTTCAGACATTATTGCCAAACGTTTACGCCGAAGACCGGAGAGCTGTGGGCCTGGGCGGGTGCCGGGGGTGTGCGAATCGTGAGTCTCTTTACGCAAGAACCAGCTCCCAGCCACGGGTCTAAACCAGGGAAAGCCACGATCGAGAACGTCAATCACTGTCTCAAAGCCTTCGCGAAGTTGATCGAGAGCGAGAAAATCAAGAGCGTTGCGCTTCCCCGCTTGGCCACTGGTGTCGGTGGGCTTGACTGGAAAGAGGTCAAGCCGTTGATTGAAAAACATCTCGGCCACTTGTCTATTCCGGTCTACGTGTACGCCACCTATCAGCCAGGTGTCCAGGCCACGGAGGGATGAAGTCTCGTTGTCCGGTTGAGGAGGCTTGGCCAGTGCGAATTGGCGCACGGAGAGAGTCCACATGCAACAAGTTCCGCAAGACCTGTATGACCGGCTGGTTGCGCTGCGAAGAGAGCTGCATCGGTATCCGGAGCTCAGCTGGCAAGAAACGCGTACAGCCGGTGTGATCCGTCTATTTCTTCAGAGCTTCGGCATTCAATGCCGCACCAATGTGGCAGGTACCGGCGTCGTCGCGGATATCAGCGGAAAGACCGGAGTGCCCTGCGTGGTGCTGCGGGCCGATACGGACGCGCTTCCCATTCAAGAAGAAACCGGCCTTGAATTCGCATCGGTGCACAATGGCGTCATGCACGCCTGCGGCCACGATGGACATACGACGATGTTGCTTGGCGCGGCTGCGCTGCTCTCCCAGGAGAAAGATTTGCCGGCGCCGGTGCGGCTGATTTTCCAGCCCGCGGAAGAAAAAGGAACCGGCGCCATCGCCATGATCAAGGAAGGGGTGCTCGAGGGAGCCGGCCTGATCTTCGGCGGACATCTGGATCGCCATTATCGTCCCGGCACCATCGTAGTGAGCGAAGGTCCGGTCAATGCGTCGTCGGATAACTTTTCGATTGAGATCATCGGGCAAGGCGCACATGGGGCAAGGCCACACGAAAGCATCGATGCGGTGGTGGTGGGGAGCCTCATGATCATGGCGTTGCAGACGATCGTCTCACGTGAGATCGATCCGGCCCGCCCCTCGGTTGTATCCGTCGGCCAGTTTCACGCTGGGACTGCGCCGAACGTGATTGCGGGGCAGGCCAAGTTGGAAGGGACCGTGCGTGCCCAAGATCCGTCTGTCCGCCAACAACTGCTCAATTCCGTGCGCCGCATTGCCGAATCCATCGCACAGTTGCACGGTGCGAAGATTCACGTTGCGGTCACAGAAGGAACGCCGCCACTCATCAATCAGCCTGAGTCGGCCAACATGGCGCGCCGTGCCGCGATCGAAGCGGTCGGGGAGGCGAATGTGTTGCCCCTGAAGACGGCGAATATGGGGGCGGAAGATTTCAGCTACTACCTTGAGCAAATTCCCGGCGCCTATGTCCGATTCGGCAGCCAAGTTCCTGGTCGGGAAGGCTATCCGGCACATTCGAGCAAGTTCGACTTCGATGAAGAAGCTCTGGCCGTAGGAGCCGCGTATTATCACGCCATCGCCAAGATCGCCGGCCAGCAACTCGAGAAGAAGACAGCGTCCGTCTGATCCATCGCAACGGGACGATCATGATCAGAGTCCGAGAAGCCCGTGAAGAGGATGTGGGCCAGATCCGTGAGATCTTTCTCGCGGTCTACGGTACGGATTATCCACATCGCGAACTCTACGATGAACTTTGGCTGAAGCGCTCCGTCTTCACCGATGATGCCCTCATTCTCGTTGCTGAGGATACGGAAGCCGGTCGTGTCGTCGGGACGGCCTCCGTGCTGTTCGACTTCGGGGCCCATTCCGATCTCGTAGGAGAGTTTGGTCGCCTTGCCGTGCATCCCGAGTATCGCCGGATGCAGGTCGGGAAGTTGCTCATGGACAAGCGGCTGGAGGCCATCAAAAACCGTTTGCATGTCGGACTCGTTGTCGCGCGCACCGTGCATCCATATGCCCAGCGCATCAGTCTGTCTCAGGGATTCATCGCCACAGGTTTTCTACCCTTGAAGCATTTCTTTCGCCACCGCGAGAGCTTTGCGCTGCTGGCTCGGTATTTCGGCGATGCCCTGGCCCTCCGCCGTAACAACCCGCGTATCATTCCAGAAGCCTATGCCTTGGCCAATCTCGTGATGAGCCAGCCGCCCCTCACGCCAGATTTCATCGTCGACGAAGACTCTGCCTCTTATCCGTCCGGCGGTGACTATCGACTGGAACAGCTGCAAGCCGAGGGGTATCCCGCCTTGCTGCGCATCGAACGAGGTCGAGTGAGGAATCGGGAAATCTTTGGGCCTATGCGGTTGGACTACGGTTTCTTCAAGCTGCAGGCTCGCCAAACTAGTTACTTTCTGGCCCGCTCCGGCGGCCAGATTGTGGGAGCCGTCGGCTACACGATGGACCCGGTCGAGCACATCGTGCGGGTATTCGAGCTCATCGCGCTGGCCGACGATGTGGTGCGATTTCTTCTGTCCGAACTGGAGCGCGAGTGTCGGGAGGAGATGGGGATCGAGTATATCGAGATCGATGTCAGCGCCTACGCGCCTCGTATGCAGCGGACATTACTGGAGTTGAACTTTCTTCCGGTCGCCTATGTGCCGGCCATGGTGTTCTATCACGTGGAACGGCTTGACATTGTGAAGATGGTGCGTTTGAACAAGCTGCAGGAATTGGGGCCACTCGGGTTGACCGAGCCGGTTCAAGCCGTGGCGGATGTCGTGATGCGGGGGTTTTCAACGTGTGTCATCGCGCCTCGCATGGCGCAGGCGATCAAAGAGGTGCCGTTGTTTCGGGGAATGAACACCGAACAGGCGACGAGGTTAGCGGGAGTCTGCACCGTGAGGAGCATAGGGGCGGGTGCTCGGCTCTTTTCGGGGCATGATCCTGGCGACCGGCTCTATCTTATGCTTCAAGGGCAAGTCACCATCAGTAGTGGTTCTTCTCCTCACGTGATCGGTACTGTGCAGACCGGCGAGACCTGTGGAGAAGTATCGCTCCTTTCGGCCAGGCATCACTCCGCCACCGCGACGGCTGTGAACGACATTGAAGTGGCAGAGCTATTCCGGCGTGACTTGGAGGATCTCATTCGGCGTCGCCCGGATATCGGTGTGATCATCTACCGCAACTTGGCCGTAGGACTAGGAGAGAAACTCCTGCGTTCCGGCGAATGGAACCGGGATCCGGAGCGAAGCGAAACCGACAGCCTGACTCTCACGTCGGAGAGTGCGTTGCATAGGACCTGATGGCCACACCCAGCACCGGTCGTTCTCTCTTGGCCTCGAGCGGCAAGCGGTTTCGGGATCGGCTGGGGGTGTGATACCCGTCACGCAGCTTGGCCACCGTACCGGCGGCGCTCGGGATATGCGGCTCTCCTCGGCTGTGACGTGACGCGCCGATTATCACGGATCACATCGTCGACGATCATTCCACAATTGACGCAGCGCCAACCATGAAAGTCCGATGGCGAACCAGTCTGCACCGCGAAGCTGTCGTCACTGACGGCCAGGCCGTTGCATCGTAGGCAATTCATCGTTCACCTCCCCGTAGAATGTCCTTTCCTCCCTGAGGATCCGGTTGCGGAGTTCCGATAGCGACAGCGTGCACAGGCTGGACTCGTGCGGTTTGCAGCAAGGCCGTCCCATCTTGGAAACCCATCACGTACCGTCTGAGGATCTCGGGGGGACACAGTTGATAGATGTCGGTATGGTCGCTATTCATCAGCGCATCTCGCAGTCCATCTGCTTCCGCACTCCACCCATCGACTTCCGGTTCCGTGCGAGCCTGTGCAGATTGCCGTCGGCACCACTCGATACGAACAGTGACGAGATTTGTTGCGTGTTTCATGATTCACTCATTAGGTATCCGATAACGTCCTATTTCTCGTATCAGCAAGTTAAATGCCACAGTAATGAGTGACAAAGAACTCTGTCATGATGGTTCTACTCACTCAGCAGTTTGGTACGTAATTGTAATGAGTTACACGATGAGATGAGATAGGTGAGGATAAGGTCTATGGATACCTGAGTAGTCGAGGTCAGTGTATGAGGTGTAGGATAGGGACTCTACTGTTTCCTAATGAGACTAGGTAAAGCCCTAGAAGAAATATCTGGTGCTGAAGAGAGTAGGTTAAGCGTATGGCATCCCAACTTCTGCTTCTCCCTCATTCAAGATTCCACGATCACTCCAGCATGTACCTCCCTTTGAGTTTTAAACGGACACACGAATACGACAACTTGAACTCAAGAGTGGTCTTATCAGACAACATTATTGCATGCTCTTCGCTCAACGGTTATAAACAGTACAGAGGATCTTCGGCTCAGGCATTTCTCTAGCATGGCCAACAAACCACGGCGTTCATCAGAGCTTCCCAAAGCAGCGGTCGAGGCGCTGTGGCAGGGCAATGTGATCGAAGCGATCAAGGTGGTTCGCCAAGAACGGAGTATCGGTCTGAAAGAGGCGAAGGAAGCGGTCGAGACTTACATCGCTTCAGAGCCGGCCCTCAAGAAAAAGATGGACCAAGTACTTGCCACGGCGAAACAGAAATTTATTCAGTGGCTCATCGGGTTTCTGGTGCTCGCCGCCGGAGTTGCGTATTTCGCGATGCAGGAGCAATGAATGACCAATCGTACGCAGAGGCGTTGGCAGTACACTTACTCTCCTCAAATGGCTAACAGGGAATTATCGTGATACGAAGGCCGACCGCAGTTAACATCACAGGCGCAGTACCCTTCGCGCTTTCTCAGGCGAGACGGTGGTGCGTAATTGGAGGCATCTGATGAACGATCAAGACACACAACGAGCGGTCGAAATTCTCAACCGGATTATGGAGCATGAACTAGCGGGAGTCGTACGCTATACGCACTACTCACTCATGATCTACGGCTATAATCGCATTCCTATTGTGTCGTGGTTGAAGAGTAATGCTGACGAGAGCCTTGCCCATGCGCATAAAGCCGGGGAACTGGTTACCTTGCTTGGTGGTCACCCGTCGCTGAAGATTGGAACGCTCTTGGAAACCGAGAAGCATGACGTGGGGGATATTCTGCGGGAGAGCTTGGAGCACGAAAAGGGTGCCATCGCGGCCTATTACGATTTGCTAAAGATCTCAGAAGGAAAGTCCGTGCTGTTGGAAGAATTTGCACGAGAAATGATCGTGGGTGAAGAACTGCACCTTGATGAGGTGAACAAGATGCTGCGTAAGTCAGGTGATGTTCAGCCATTTCGCTCCTAAGCCTTCAAACAATCGGGGAAGACACCCATGCAGACAACATTGTCCGCCTTATCGCATGGCGGGCGATGTGCTTCGTTGATGGAGGTGCCAATGCGGCGATATGGCAAGGTGAATGTTCGGATTGGTCTTGGTCTGGTCTTGAGCTTGGTGTTGGGGGTGGAGGTGGTGTCGGCCAAGGTGCAGGTCTTGCCGGAGACGACGTTGCTGGTGGAGGGAAAGAAAGTCACCGGACAAAGCGGTCTGCTGCGCCATCCTGTCGTGAAAGGGCTGCTTGCGGCGTTCGAGCGGGCTGAAGCGGCGTTACAAAAAGAAGATATAGATGCTCTCATGCGGTTTTATGCGCCCGCCTATGACTATCATGGGTTGAAAGATAATGACGTGCGACGGGTGTGGGGTGAGGTATTTGAGCATTACAAGGCCGTAGAATCACTCCATCTGTTCTCCGATGTCAAAATCCTGCGGGTGAATGACGAACTCCGTGTAGAGGTGACCTGCACGGGTGGTTTGTATGGCACCGACGAGCGCACAGGGAATCGCGTGACACTCGACAGTTGGTTTCGTGAAGTCCACTATCTGGTGAAAGAGGGTGATACCTGGCGGTTTCTTGGCAATGCCGGAGAGGTGCCGGCTGGCGCTCCCTTCTCATCCGCCCCACATCACCCGCTGTTTTGACACCCAACGTCCGTGATTGCCTAGGTCCCTGGGAGGCGAGCGAGGAGGGCGGGCATGGCGGCGAAGAGTACGAGGCTCGCGTAATAGGCCGCGCCTGTGACTGAATCGCGGCTGAGGAAGACTTCTGCTGCCGACATTCCCCGTAACAGCATTCCTACTGTTAGATCGGCGATCAAGACAAGACCCATCGCGATGAAGCCAACGGAGAACGTCGAAATCAGCCGACGATCATCGAGTCTATGGCGAACCGTCCATCGCGCAGCCGAGACGATAACAATGAGCATCAGCGGCATTTCCAACAGTTCCGCCGTTCTCTCGCCTAGCAGCGGAACGAGGAAGAGGACCCGCCCGGTTCCCAGCACGAACCCCGCACTGAACACCAAGAGAAAGTAGAGAACTGCTGTTTGCAGGATCCGCATGGACCAGTCAACCTTTCGCATTCCCGGAAAACGCTGTTGCGAAGATTTCAGAAGCCTATCGTACTCAAAAACGGGGTTAGTACGGGCAGCCGAGACCGGGGAAGACCATTCCGCATTCATTGATGAATGAACAATCGACCTGCCCCACACGTTGGGACGGAGGATTCCCTACAACGCAACACATGCAGTCAGTGGCTTGATGAGAGTCACGTCCTATCCTGGATGCCGACGGTTGATCTTTTCGTTGCTGAAAGATGTGCCTCTCAACGAACCTCAATAAACCACCGAGGCTTCATACACCAGAAATCCTTTCGCGCATGATGCTTCAAAGTCTTCTTTGAATCCAGTACGTAGGTTCTACTCGAATCTCGGACAAAGACGACCCAATGCCAAAATGCCCGTCCCCTCATGCGATGCCACTTGATGGCTAAGAGGGCTCGATCTGGGAGTGCATCCCAGGAGGCAAACGGCGTTGGTCGTGCCGATGGTTGAAGCCGATAGTGTGTCAGGAGTCGACATACATACGTTGTCTTTGACCACAATCGGCTGTCCGTTGCAGAGATGCCCATCCGATTGGCCACACGCTTTGCGGCTGCATAGCTCACGCCAGCAAGGGCGGCGACGCTGGCGATTCCACATCCAGTTGGTTCCAGTTGAACGACGGGCTTCATCACAACGTCAGTTTTAACTTCCGTCCCCCTGAGATACTAAACCCGTTCCGTTGATAGAAGCTCAGGGTTCGATCGAATTGTGGCAAAGGAGGTGTTGTCACTTCGAGACGTTTCCATCCTCGTGTCTGACCAATCTGTTTAGCTTCTGCGAGGAGTGCGGATCCAATCCCTTGCGAACGATGTGGCGATCGGACATAGAACTCCGGGATCGTTCCATAGACACCTTCGGTGTACAGGGCATAGCTCTCATACAGAGAAAGGAATCCAACCGGCTTGGAGTCTGGTTTCGCAAGCAGGACGGTGTACAGACCTTCCTTCATCCACGCACAAGCGCGCCCCACAGTGTCAGCATGATCAAACCCAAAGACCTTGTCATTCACCGCCGCCATGATGTCATGCAAGAGGTCACCCACCATTGCGGCAATGGTATCCGCCTCGTGAATTTCAGCGCGAGCAATATGGATAGCCACCGTGTCCTCCATGGTCACGCTACTACCTGTGTTGTGCCTCGTCAACGATGAAACGGACCATGATAGTCCAAGGTGTGCCGTCAGCAAGCGAACAATACTATTGCAACTTCGGGGCGAATACTGATTATGTTTGTCTCTTGAAAAGGGCGGTCAGCAGAGACATGAGTGATGACCATCTCACGCTACTGTCCGCAATGTGGACATGAACTGGCATTGAGGGGCGAAACAGATGATGGATGCGGCACGGTTCTATGAAACACAGGCACTGACGTATCTTGAGGATCGAGATCGGTCCCGTGTAGGCGCTGAGGTTGTTCAGGGCTGGGCGAGATCTCTGCCGTTTGGTGCTTCCGTCGTCGAAATCGCCTGCGGCGGAGGGTATCCCATTACGCAGGTCCTTGTGGATTCCGGGCTCGCGGTATGGGCGATCGATACATCTTCTACCTTGCTGAGACAATTTCGATTACGTTTCCCCACGATTTCCACGCAATGCGCGACGGCCCTTGACAGTGACTACTTCGGGCGGACATTCGAGGCGGTCATCTCGATCGGCCTCGTGTCTTTTCTACGCGAGGACGAGCAGCTGGCCTTCATCCATCGTGTATCGGAGATTCTCAAGCCGCGAGGACATTTTCTCTTCACGGCGCCTGTCGAAACAGGAATCTGGCAGGATATCGCCACCGGTCTCGACTGTTGGTCGCTCGGTCGAATCGCGTACACTCGCGCTCTCGAACGCAATGGACTTCGCGTGATCCGCACGCATGTCGACGAAGGGGAAAATAATTACTATGAAGCCGAAAAGATCGGTGAAGCTGCGTGGTAGTGAGACAAGGCCCATTATGCCTGTGAGAGCCGGTTTGACAAACAGCGGGTTGCTGCTGAACCGGAGCGTTGGCCTGTTCAGGGAGGCGGTATGAATTTTGAGGATCTGTCAGACACGGACATTCTCGAGATCGCAACGCCGATCATGGATAATCTGATGGAGGCTTCTACCCGGATCGATTACGAGGCGCATGTCAGGGATTTCAGTGATCGGATGAAGAAGGTCGTGAGCAAAGAGCATCTCCAAAAGGTGTGTCAGCAATATCAGGCAGAGAAAGGATTTTTCGCTGAGCGTCAACTGGTCGCCGTGTTCAAGCGGCCTGAGTCGGCAGTCATCGTGTGGAAACAGCGCTTTACCAAAGCCAAGGGCGAGTTTGTGGCGGAACTGGTATTGGTGCATCAAAATGGTCGATATCTCTGCGATCATGCCATGGTGTTCTAAGCCATGCCGTGAGTGCTAGCGTGAGTATTTGGTTGTGGCGATGAATCCAAGTCATGATGGGGCCGTTGGTTAGATCGTCAGACATCCACCATGTCCCTCATACTTCAACCTCCGTTCGTGGCCATGCTCGTTGTTCTGTCAGCTTGGCTCATCCATTCCCAACTCGGTCCTTGGCAGGATATTCTTCGCGTACCACTTCTCGGAGGCGCGCTCGTGGTGGCCGGATTTTCATTCATGATGTGGGCGCGCATCTTCTTCACGTCCAGAAATACCACTCTCTTTGTCGACACACTATCCTCTCAACTGGTGTGTGACGGCCCATTTCGATTCTCACGTAATCCAATGTATGCCGGAGTCCTCGTGTCGTTACTCGGCGTGGCCTTGTGGATTGGCACGGCCCCCATGTATATGGCTGTGCTTAGCACGTTCCTGGCTTTCAACTTCTTTCACATTCCACGTGAGGAGGAGATGTTGCGTCAATCGTTCGGCGAGCGGTACCTTGCCTATTCCAAGGACGTTCGGCGGTGGCTCTGACGACCATCATCGCGCTTCCGCTCATTGAGTATGAGGCCTGTGGGGTTTGGGGAGCACACACTCATTAATAGAGGAATTAACCAGGGCAGAATCCAGGCCTCGGTCTCCATGTGTCTCACTCAGGGCACAGAGGAAATCAGGAAGACGCGCAGCGGTCTTTTCTGGTAGACTCTGCCCGTGACAATGACGGAGGAATCAAGAGTGGCATACGATCTTCCCAGGAAGGCATTGGAGGCGCTGTCGCAAGGCGATCGCAACAAAGCGGTCGATGAGGTTCAGCTTGAGAGAAACATGAGCCGGGAGGACGCCAGGGAAGTGGTCGCGACCTTTATCTTCTCGCAACCTTCTCTGCAAGCGGCCCTGAGACTGAAGGAGGCCAAGGCGGAGACCAAATGGGGTCTCATGCGTTGGTTGATTCTGTTGCAAGCAATTGTCGTCGCGATCGGATACTTCCTCTTCTTCCACAATCAATGGTGAGCTGGCCTTAGGCGGGAAGGTGACCGACCGTCGCTGACCCGCTGGTTCGGCTTATCCCCCGTTTACGGTCGCTTTCTGTTGCTCTGGCCCCATCCGGAGACACGAGCATGTTCCTTCCGTGGCTTTTCTTCATGGTCTCCGCAGGCGCGATTGTCTTCGCAGGGACGAAACTCTCACGCTATGGGGATCAAATTGCTGAACTGACCGGCTTGGGGCGATTGTGGATCGGCGTCGTGTTGATGGCAGCTGCCACGTCCCTTCCGGAAGTCTTTACCACGATGAGCGCCGGATGGATCGATGCTCCGGACCTGGCGGCCGGCAACCTCTTCGGGGCCGGGATGAGTAACATGCTGACGCTTGGGCTAATCGACCTCCTGTACCGTCAGAAGCGGGTGTGGCAGCAGGCGGCCTTGGGGCATACGTTGACGGCGACCCTTGCCATGGTGTTGACGGCCCTCGCGGCGTTTTTCGTGCTGTTACGGGTCGAGGTTGTCCATTTCGGCGTAGGCTTTGAGAGTGTGATACTCCTGATCCTCTATGTGTTAGGGATGAGGCTGGTGTTTCGGCAAGAGGACATGGCGCGCCGTCAACTCGAACACAAAGCCGTTGTGGAGGGTCTGGCTGAGGAGCCAGGTTCCGACGGGAGTCGACGTGATGCGCTTCGTTATGCCGTCAGAGGGTTCTCCATCGGCGCCCTCGTCTTGCTGGTCGCGGCGCCGGTGTTGGCCTGGTCGGCTGAGCGGATCGCAGAAGAAAGCGGCATGACCGCCACTTTTATCGGAACGTCACTGGTTGCCATCACCACTTCGTTGCCTGAGCTGGTCGTCTCGATTTCCGCCGTTCGATTGGGCGCGTTCGATCTGGCGGTCGGCAATCTGTTCGGCAGTAATGCCTTCAACATGGCGGCGTTCTTCTTTGCGGATCTTGCCTATCGAGGGGGAGGGTTATTGAGCACCGTGAGTTCAACGCATGCGCTCACGGCTTTGTGGGCGATCATTATGATGAACATCGGGTTGATGGGGATCATTTACCGGGCGGAACGACGGTTCAGGCTGATTGAGCCGGATAGCCTGTTGATGATCGTCGTCTACGTCTTGGGGCTCTGGCTTCTCTTCAACGGATAACCAGCAACCAACCACTCCTCCAAGTACTCCCACCTTCTTTGTGTTGCATTTGACCACCATGGCCCTTTGCTGTCGTGGCATAACGCCACAGTGAACAGCACAACGACGTCAGATAGTCGAATGCTATGCATGGCATGCACCCTGCTGTGAATGGTCCTAACGAAAGGGATGTTATGGGGATTGAGAAGAGGCTACCGGTACCCGGTGGGACAAAGAGCGCAATGGCATGGTATGCCAAACCGACAGAAGCTCTGGCTGGTGAACTTCAGACAGACCTCAGCGTTGGTCTGAATGCCGATGAAGCGACACGCCGGCAAGCGCAAGAAGGTCCCAACGAACTGCCTGACGCTCCTCCTCCCTCGCTGCTGAAACTCTTTCTCTCGCAGTTCTCAAGCCTCATCGTGTGGGTGCTGATCGGGGCGGCCATTGTGTCGGGGTTGCTGGAAGACTGGATCGATGCGGGAGCGATTCTGGCCATCGTGTTTCTCAATGGTGTACTGGGGTTTGTGCAGGAATTCCGAGCCGAGCGATCGTTGGCGGCACTGCGCAAGATGTCAGTCGCGATGGCCCGCGTCATTCGTGGCGGTGCGTTGCAGTCCATTCCGGCACGGGAACTGGTCACAGGAGATGTGATTGCCCTCGAAGCGGGTGACCGCATTCCTGCGGATGTACGCCTGTTCTATACGACGAATTTCCAATCTCAAGAAGCCTCGCTCACTGGCGAATCGACACCTGTGCACAAGCAGGCAGAGCGACTCGATACCGCCGAGGTGCCGCTCGCCGATCAACGCAACATGGTCTTCATGGGTACCGTCGCGGTCTCGGGTAAAGCCCGCGGGCTGGTGGTGGCGACTGGTCTCAATACGGAACTGGGCCGGATTGCTGCCATGATCCAAAAGGCTGCTGAGGCGGAGCGTGCTGAAACCCCGTTGCAGCGGAGGCTGGAACAATTCGGCCAGACACTTCTGTGGCTGGCGCTCGGCGTCGTCACGGTGGTGTTCACTCTCGGATATTTCCGTGGGGAGCCGTTGGTCGAGATGTTTCTTACTTCGGTGAGCCTCGCCGTCGCAGCCGTACCAGAAGGCCTTCCTGCTGTCGTCACGATTACGCTGGCCTTGGGCGTAACCAGGATGGCCAAACGACATGCGCTGATTCGCAAACTCCCCGCAGTCGAAACACTGGGTTCCGCCACCGTGATTTGTACCGACAAGACCGGCACCTTGACGAAGAACGAGATGACCGTGACGCACGTGATCATGGACAATGTTCACTTCGAAGTGACCGGCGAGGGGTATGAACCATCTGGAGAGATCCGCCCCTCGCCCATCAGTCATTCACCCTCACCCCTTCCAGCAGGCATTCATCATCTGCTCACTACGTCGGTTCTCTGCAATGGGGCGGCCTTGCGACAGGAGAACGGAGTCTGGCAAATCATCGGCGATCCGACGGAAGGCGCATTGCTCGTGGCAGCGGCGAAGGTTGGCCTGACGAAAGATGAGCTGGAGCGCCGGGCACCGTTCGTACGCGAAGTGCCGTTCGATGCTGAGCGGAAGATGATGACGATCGTCCGCCGAACAGAGCAAGGCCCGGTGGCATACTGCAAAGGAGCGCCTGATGTCCTGCTGAGCCGTTGCACTGGACGCGTCACGCTGGAGGGTCGGACTGAGGCCCTGGACGAAGCGCATCGGCAGCTGATCAGCGAAGCCAACGCCTCGTTGGCTCAACAAGCCCTCCGCGTACTAGGTGTTGCGTATAAGCCCATTGGGCAACCGGCAAGTTCAGATGAAGAAGTTGAGCGCGATCTGGTCTTTCTCGGCCTCCTCGCGATGAAGGATCCCTTGCGGCCCGAAGCGGCAGAGGCGGTGCGCCTCTGTCGGGATGCGGGCATCCGTACTGCCATGATCACTGGTGATCACAAGGAGACCGCGATCGCGATTGCGCGTGAATTAGGCCTGCATCGCGATGAGGGGGTGGCGTTGTCCGGGGCAGAGCTGGATGGCTTAACCGACGAGCAATTGGCGCAACGGGTCGAGTGCGTGAGTGTATACGCCCGTGTGTCGGCCGAGCACAAGCTCCGGATCGTCGAGGCCTGGAAGCGGAACGGGGCCGTTGTTGCCATGACGGGCGACGGAGTGAACGACGCGCCCGCCATCAAGGCTGCCGATATCGGAGTGGCCATGGGCATCGCCGGCACGGATGTGACGAAGGAAGCGGCCGATATGGTCGTTACCGACGATAACTTTGCTTCGATCGCCGCAGCGGTGGAAGAAGGCCGAGGGGTATTCGACAACATCCGGAAAACGGTACATTTTCTCCTGTCGTGCAACGTCAGCGAAGTGCTTGTCATGCTGTTCGCGACGCTCTTTGGCCTGCCGCTTCCGCTCCTGCCGATTCACATTCTGTGGATGAATCTCGTGACGGACGGATTTCCTGCTCTTGCGTTGGCGGTCGATCCGAAGGCGCCGGATTTGATGCGGCAGCCGCCGCGACAGGCCCAGGCCCGCTTATTGGACGGTGGGCGGTTGTGGGCCATCGCCGGCGAGGGGTTGATGTTGTCGGTCATCGCCCTAGGCGCGTTCTGGTGTAGCCTATTTGTGTGGCAACAGCCGATTGAGCAGGCACGGACCGTGGCCTTTACCGTGATGGTCGCCGCGCAGCTGGTGCATGTCTTCAATTGCCGGAGCGATCGCTGGTCGCTGTTCCAGATGGGCGTGACGACCAACCATGCCCTCATCTGGGCTGTGGTGGTATCTGTTGCCTTACAAGTCGGTATTTTGACGATCCCGTTCATGGAGCCTATCTTCAAGGTCGCGCCGCTCCCGATTGAAGATTGGGAACTGATGGCCGCCATGGCGCTTCTGCCGTTGGCTGTCGTCGAAGCGGTCAAGTGGTTTCAACGACGAGCAAGCGCCAGGCTATAGAAGGCACGAACCGATCAATGAATTCCCCAGTGTGGGCCTTCCACGGTAGATACAACCCCTCTTTTGTGGGTGATCCACTGGACCAGTATCAACCGGCAGGGCACTAGCAATTACTCACCCCATTCTGGTTAATTATTATATGGAGTGTGGAATGGCTATGTCTCCGACGGTCGGGCCCTGTCCGGCCTGCTCCCAGAGACTATCGGTGTTCAGAAATAGTTCTTCAAAAGCTTTCTGGTGTTCCTGCAACACATTCCCTTGCATACGTAGATGAAGAAAGTGTCATGACAACTGATCTGGATGATGCGGCCTCAGAGTTGGGCTCCCATAACATTGGAGGGATGGCCTGTGATGGCCAGGTTTTTTTGTCGGTGATGACATTCGGACGAAGGGTAAGGGGCACGATCACGCTGTCGGGTAAGAAGCCTGCTCCTCGTGAGCAGCGAGAGGGGTTAAAGAACGTTGAATGGTTGGATTACTGTTCGGCTAGTCCAGTTCCACCTGGGAAAACCGTAAACGGAAGCTTTGTACCAGGAATGCGAGGATCGGAGCAATGGACAAAACGAGGGAGCGAGTGCGGGTATTTGTCCAATGCTCTCCGGTGTCGATGGAGGCACAATGGCCGTGGCGAGAATGCACAATACGCTCAGTAAGAGCCACGTGATGGCTGATCGTATGGCAACGGTGAACCGCCTGGAAGAGGTGGTCTCGACATCGGATGAGTTCGATCAAGTCGTCTCGCAAGCCTTACCGGTTCTGTTGGATCGGGCCACGGGTTATACGAAGCGATTCTTACGGGAGACCGGCCAATGGAGCGACGACATCGAACATGAAAAATTTGCGTTGCGCTGGGGCTCTGAATATCTTGAACGGTTTCTAGTCTGTGGACGTAGTGAAGTCCCATGTCGGCCCTTGTTTCTGTTCGACTCCTTGGTGGCCAAACAGCACAGCAAGCCGGAACCATTTTGTTATCACCCTGACTTGCTGCGGCCGCTCGGTCGATATCTCGATGGGCTCGTCGCGAGGGCGGTCGTCAGTCGTGACGCGCTGATCGCGCTCTATCATCATTCCTATGGATGGGGCGCAGGGGACGTGATTGCGGTGACCGGACTCAATGGGTTGGAAAGCCAGCGTATCTACAAGAATTTTCGACGGTGGCGTGAGAGCGGCTGGCAGCGCACGATGGATGAGGTGGGCCTCACGAAGGCTGAGCTGGCCGAACTTGGGCAACAGCAGCAGCGACATCGACAACGATTCAACAGCGAGGCCGAGCGACTCATCCGAGTCGCTCAGTCGCATTACCGAAAAAGTGAGCCGGATCATTATCCTTGTCTCTCACGGTCTCAATGGGGAGACATGTTCACTCAGGGGTATGGCTGTGATTATCGAATTTGGCACCTGGCGCTCTGCCTCGATTGCATGCAAACGGCCTGGGGGCTGGGATCTAGCGGATCTTTGACCGGCGAAAAGCCGCGCCTGGAATTGCAGGTGCGACCGTAGGGGAGCGCCTAGTGGGCGCGTAGATGCAGTTAGGAAGGTAAGGAGGTTCTTATGGGTCACGAAGAGGAATTGGATGCGTATCGATCCCAACTCCTTGAATCATTGAACAGCCGGCCCGCGATTCGTAGCTGGTCGGATCCTATACAGGTCTATATCAATGAGCGGCGTGTTGGGGAGCTTGAAGGCGCAGGGATCGGTGCAACACTGCAAGTCCAGTGCGTCGATCACATCGAGACGGTACAGCTTCGCGCCGAAGATGGAACGCTCTTAGGAGGGCTTACGGCCCCCGAGTGTGGATATCGAACGGACCGTGTCCAGATTTCCGCTGATACGGTCGAGCTCTCTGTACACAATATGGCACAAGGGGGAACGCTTAGTGCGCTGTTCACTCCTGCGCCAAGTTTTTGGAGCCGCGCCTGGAAGAGCATTGCCGATGTTACCGACAGAGTGGTCGCCCGCCGTCCGGAACCGGCACTGGCTTATGGAATGCGAATGGTCGCTTTCACGCAAGCGCTATTGGCAATTGCTGTCGTTGGGTTGGTCACTGACCGTATCACGACAGGAAGGACATCGGATCGCACGCCATCTCCGGTTGTTCAAACAGCAACTCTTTCGCCGGCACCGGTCGCTGACATGGCAAAATTTGAACAACAGCTGGATGAGCTGGCACGGATGCAAGCGAAGGTTGATGACGCGCTCGGGTCTCAACAGAAAGGCGTGGTGCAGCTGCAACAGGCCTTGGTCAAGCTGTCGTCGACGCAGGAGTCCTTCGAGTCCAATGTGCTGACTGTCAGGGAAGAGATCGAAAAGCGGCTGGAAATGGTCGGTCGCGAGACAGATCGCCAGACACGCCAGATGGCGAGCCGAGGGCGGGTCGAGCAGGAGCAGTTGGAAGCTGCTATCCAGAATCTTACAGCGGATAATCATCGGCTCTCCAAAGAAGTCGTCAGCTTGGAAGAATATAATCAGGGGCTGAAGACTAAGTTGCAGACGGCAGTCGCGAGTGCATCGAAAGGTGTCGATCCAAGCCCTGAGCGGCTCTTGAAAATGGCTGACAGCCTCCAGGCGACTCAGCAGCAGATGCCGTTTCTCTTCTGGGTGACCTTCAGCGATGGAACCAGCCAGGAAAGCATCGACAAATGGGTTTATGAAAAGCAGGGTCACAAGGGAGCCGTCAGCGAAGGCTGGCAGGAAGTACGGATCGTTCCACCGGCAGTCCCACCCGATCGATTCCTGGAGCAGATCAGAGGAGAGAAAATCGTCAAGGCAGCGCGGATCAGCCAGTAGGATGTTCCGCGAGAAACGCTTTTCTTGCGGCATCGTTCGGTGGGGATGGACCTGCCGAAATCGCCACGGGAGGGGACGTGTTCCCGGTGTCCCGTCCGTGAGGTGATATCGATGTTCGTTGCTGGTAAAACGCTTGGATCACGTCGAGTCAGCTGCGGGGTTTTCCTAGTGGGTGCAAACCATGAGGCTCACTATTCAGTCAAGCGTCCAGGACTGGACATATTCCGACTCGCTCCGAGAAGTTTTGTCCGTTGAGCCGGATGAGCGTGGTGAGTAGCATGTCGCTCATGAATGATGGACAAACCAGCAACACCAACGGCTCACGTGTCCGATCGAGACTCTGGTATGCAACCTTCAGCCGATCATTTGACGATTACAGTCCGAACTGGCCCTTATAAATAACGAAATCATAAACAAGCCGACGACTGATCACGCGCAGTCGCCTACGAGAGGAAGAAAGGAAGACTCATGAGAATCGCACAAGTGTCTCCATTGTGGGAAAGTGTTCCGCCCAAGCTGTATGGGGGTACGGAACGAATTGTTTCGTATATTACGGAAGAGTTGGTTGCCCAGGGACATGACGTCACGCTGTTTGCCAGCGGCGACTCAGAAACAACCGCGCGGCTTGAAGCCATCTGCCCTCAGGCCCTCCGGTTGAACACCGGCATCTTCAACCGAGACGCTCCGATGATGATGCTTCAGGAACGGGGCCTTGGCGCGGCGAAGGGCTTTGACATTATTCATTCACACCTGGATTTCATCGGATTCCCGTTGGCACGGAGGAACAGTATTCCAGTTGTGACGACCTTGCATGGTCGTCAGGATCTTCCCGAATTGGTACCCGTCTTTCGTGAGTTCCCAGAAATGCCTTTGGTGTCCATTTCAGATGCCCAGCGCAAACCGCTACCGTGGGCCAACTGGGCGGCGACTATCCACCATGGTCTTCCTCGAAATCTCTATACGTTTCATCCTCAGGCGCAAGGGTATCTGGCTTTTCTGGGGCGGATCTCCCCTGAAAAACGTCCGGACCACGCGATCGAAATCGCCAAACGCACTGGCCTTCCCTTGCGGATTGCGGCAAAGGTCGATCCGGCCGACCAGAACTACTTCGAAGCTGAGATTGAGCCGTTGCTCAACCATCCACTGATTGAGTTCGTTGGAGAGATCTCCGATGCTGAGAAAGACGACTTTCTCGGCAATGCGATGGCGTTGGTGTGTCCTTACGATTGGCCGGAGCCTTTCGGGTTGGTGCTGATCGAAGCCTTGGCTTGCGGAACGCCGGTGTTAGCGTACCGACGCGGATCGATTCCTGAGATCATCAATCACGGCGTCACCGGATTTATTTGCGAGACGGTCTCCGAAATGGTGGACGCGGTTGGGCAGGTCTCCTTTATTGATCGACAGCACTGTCGGGCGGCCTTTGACGAACGGTTTACGGCGGAGCGGATGGCTCGCGACTATGTGGCGCTCTATGAACGTCTTCTCGAAGACGGGACCGCGCAAACCGCACACGCCTTCGCTGCCGAACCGCACAAGATTCTTGGACGAGGCTGACATGTCTGACGTACGTACTCATTCACAAGGGACTGGTTCCACTCCGAGCCGTGCTCGAGGCTGGGAGTTGGTCAAAACGAGAGACTTCGGTTTTTTGTTCGCTGGTCAGACGGTCTCTCAGATCGGCGACAGCCTCAATAAGGTCGCGTTGCTCTGGTTTGTGTATGACCTAACCGGCTCGGCGCTCAAGATGGCGGTGGTTGGGCTGCTCCAAACACTACCCCCTCTGCTGTTTGGGCCACTCATTGGTGTCTATCTGGATCGCGTTCGAAAGAAGCCGGTGATGATCGGGGTGGATCTTCTCCGAACCCTGATGGTGCTCCTGATCCCGGTGCTCTTTGCAATGGATGCCTTGTCGCTTGATCGGCTGTACATCCTTGTATTTGCCACAGCACTATTTTCCACGGTTTTCGGGCCGGCTTTGACCTCGGCGGTTCCTTTTATTGTGCCCAAAGAGCGGCTGATTGCCGCCAATGCCTTGCTGCAGACGACGACCAATGTAGGGCTCCTTGTGGGTCCTGCCGTCAGTGGCCTCGGGATCGCGCTCATCGGAGCGCAAAACGTGCTCTATATCGATGCAGCCACGTTTTTTATCTCCGCGCTTTGCTTGTTCCCTATTCGGGTGCATGAAAGGATCGACCGTCTTGGTGTTGCACGCAAAGGGTTGACGGAAGGCATCGCCAGCGATTTGATGGTGGGTTTCCGCTTCGTGTTCGTGGAACAGAAGACCGTCACGCTTCTTATGTTGACGGCTACCCTTTATAGTGTCGGCATCAGTGCCTTTATCTTTCTACTGCCGGTCTTTGCGAAAGAGGTGCTTGGCGTGGGGCCCATCCAGCTTGGATGGCTGTGGTCGGCGCTGGGCGTCGGGATGGTGCTCGCGTCTCTCGGTTTGACATCGATTGCGCAGGGCGACGTACCTTGGCGTCTGCGATTCATGTCCGGCGCCTTGGCGGTCGGCGGCATTGCTGTTGCCGCACTTGCTTTCTTCGATACTCCCGTCGCCGCCGGAGTCTTGATTGCGGTGATTGGGGGAAGCACCGCCATGTTTACGCCCTTGGTATGGACGATGCTCCAAGAATTAACGCCGGAGCATCTCCTCGGGCGAGTCTTTACAAGCTTCGCAACGGGGGGGATGGCCTCTTCGATGGCTGGAATGGCTGGTTTTGGATGGGCGGCTGATCACATCGGTCCTGCCGCCAGTTTAGGAGGGATCAGTCTCATTCTTCTTCTGACGGCTGCGACCGCGTGGCTATTCAGCTTTTATAAAGCACACTCCAGGGGATTGGCCGTTTCTCCATCCAGTTCATTTACCTCGCAACCAAGCACTGCCCAATCATAGAAACTGGACCTCACGGCCTGGTTGAACGACAAGACAGAAGCCTCCGGCTCAACCGGAGGCACGTCAATCGAAGCAGCCCCTTGACGATGAAGGTTCTCTCGCCTAGGTGCAGATGACAGAGCATCATGAGCGAGTTACAATGACTGAGAAAATCTCAGGAGTGTTATTCACGAGGAGGACTCGCGCGATGATCACATCGTCGAGAGCGCTGATTGTTCTGTGTCTGAATGTGTTGGTACTGGCGCCGATAGGTGCGGGTTCAGCGTTCTCTGAAACGCAAGAAAAAGAAGGTGCGACGGAGGCCAAGCCGCAGCCTGCTCCTGCGCCGAAGGTGGACACGTCGACCGAGCACAAAGAGGTCGTGCCGGAGAAACCTGCGCCACGTCCGCAGCACCACCAAGCCGATTCCGACAGTCAGCTGGCGCCGCACAAGCCATCATCTGAACATAAAACGCCATCACAGCTCGTTCCTCCCATAAAGGCTGATGGGCTGCCTGAACCGGAGATGAAGGAGAGAGAGTCAGCCAAAGAGAAGGAACCGGTTCAGGAGAAGGAGTCAGCCAAAGAGAAGGAGCCAGCACAGGAGAAAGAGTCGGTCAAAGAGAAGGAGCCGGTCAAGGAGAAGCAACCGGCCAAGGAAAAGCATCCGGCCAAAGAGAAACAGCCGCTCAAAGAAAAAGATCCAGCCAAAGAGAAAGAGTCGGTGAAAGAGAAGGAGCTGGCCAAAGAGAAGGAGTTGGTCAAGGAGAAAGAGCCAGTGAAGGAGAAAGAGGCGCCCAAGAAAGCGCTTGGCTCGCTGATCTTGTCCGTCAAACTTGCACTGATGGGAGATTCACGGCTCTTCCACTACGAGATTGAGGTGGAGGATGATCAGCAAACGATTACCCTGAGCGGGCGTGTGGTGAGTGAAGAGGAAAAGGCTGCTGCAACGGAAGTTGCGCAGACCATTCATGGCGTGAAGACCGTCATCAATAAAATTATTCTGGACAAGGACTTGGCAAAGTCGTTGTTGAAAAAACAGGATGAAATCCTGACGACGCTCATTAAAGAACGCTTCGTCAAGAGCGCCACCTTGAAAGCGGCAAACTTCGAGGTGAAGACCGAGGACGGTGTTGTCCTGCTCAACGGAACCGTACGTTTTCAGGTGATCGCACTCGAAGCTGCCGAGACGGCTCGTCAAGTGCCAGGTGTTCGAGCTGTGAATACCGAGAAGATACGGCTGGAGGGTGAGAGCTGATGCAGGGCCGCTCCGGCTCATTGGCTGGCGCTCCCACCACAGCGGAGCAAGCAAGCAACGGTTTGGTCGAGAATCGTCCACTCCTCCTGACCCGTGATTTCGGACTCGTGTGGTCCGGACAACTGATTTCTCAAATAGGCGACGGTGTCTCCAAACTGGCCCTGCTGTGGTTTGTCTATGCCGTCACTGGGTCACCACTGAAGACCTCTATCATTGGGCTGCTACAGACGATTCCCCCGATTGTTCTTGGCCCTCTTATCGGCGTGTATGTCGATCGATTTCCAAAGAAGGTTCTGCTGATCACCAGCGATATCCTGCGTGCGGTGCTCCTCGGGTTGATCCCCTGTCTGATCCCAGTGGAATCCTTTACTGTCTCGGTGTTGTACGTCTTGGTGTTCCTCCATGCCATTTCCACGGCGGTATTCGGTCCAGCGCTGACCGCTGCGATACCGGAGTTCGTACCCAAAACGAAGTTCACCGCTGCCAATGCCCTGCTCCAAGGTACTACCAGCCTCGGTATTATCTTCGGTCCGGCGCTCAGTGGATTGGGGATTGCCGCGTATGGATCGCAAGAAGTGCTCTGTATCAATGCTGCAACCTATCTGATTTCAGCTGCGTGTCTCGCACTGGTCCGTTTTGCCAAGCCCGCCACACATTCCCCATTGCTCGCATCAAAGCCATCCATGTTGCAGGATATGGTCGAGGGGATACGGTATGGCCTCATGACCCAACCGGGACTCTTGCTCTTGACGGGCACCGCCGCGCTCTATACGTTTGGCACCAGTGCGTGGACCGCATTGCTCCCGGTGTTTGCGAGGAAACTGCTTGGGCTGGGCCCGGTTGAGGTCGGCTATCTCTGGTCGGCCCTCGGTGTCGGCTTGCTAGTGACATCGATCGGACTTCTGTGGGTGACAGATTGGACGGTCAAGGATCGCATGCGCCTGATTATGGGCGCCAGCGTATTGAGCGGTGCCGCGCTGTGTGCATTCACCTGGACGGTTGATCCCTACCTTGCCGGCCTCTTTATGGGACTCATCGGCTGTGGCATGGGTGCGTTTACGCCGATTGCCTGGGGCATCATTCAAGAAATTGTACCCAGTCACATGATCGGTCGAGTCCTAGGGTTGTATGGAACCGGAGCCATGACTGCTGCCATTGGAGGAATCTCTGCCTTTGGATGGATTACGGAGCAACAGGGCCCTGAAACCAGCATCCTCGGGATCGCACTTGTTTTCATGCTGACGGGCTTGGTTGCCACACGGATGAGTCGAGAGAGTGCGAACAGATAAAGGAACCAGTTCATGAACGACATCATCCGCTGGAATGATCAATACTATATACGTGCATCATCTTCGTTGGCCGATGGGCGCACAGAGGTCTTGAAACAGGGAGAGACCTTTGCGGTGTTTGATCGCTATGGCGATATTCACCACGCGCTCTCCGGTCCGCAGGGCCTCTACCACGAAGGCACACGCTTCCTGTCGCGGTTCGAACTGTTGTTGCAGGCGCAGCGTCCAATGCTCCTGAGTGCCACAGTGAAAGATGACAATGCTCTCTTCACCGGCGACCTCACCAACCCGGATTTGATATTGGACGGACAACGGCCTATCCCGCGCGGCATGCTCCATGTGTGCCGCACACGATTTCTATGGCAAGGGACCTGTCACGAGCGCATTAGTGTCCACAACTACGGGACCACGAAGGTTCCCCTCTCGCTCACCTTCATCCTGGAGACGGATTTCGCTGACCTCTTCGAAGCGAGAGGTCGACAGCGGCCACGTCGTGGGTCGCGTCTCAAGACTCTTCGCTCTAAAGCTGGACTGGTGTTTGGGTACAAAGGTCTTGATGGGACCATTCGCCGAACGTCTGTCCGATGCTCTCCGGAACCAAAACGGGTGACGGCTGACGGCTTCGTGATCGAATCGAACATTCCTTCGCACGCAAATTTAATATGGGAGATCTCCATAGCTTGTGAAGTTGAGCCCCAACGGAACCGAAAATCACTGGCCTATGACCGAGCGCGCCATGAGGCGGATCGGGCATTGCAAAGCGACAAAGCCGATGATGCCCACGTCTATACGGCAAACGAACAATTCAACCACTGGTTGAACCGATCATTAGCTGACCTCCACATGTTGATTTCAGCAACCCCGCAGGGACTCTATCCCTACGCCGGAGTCCCCTGGTTCAGCGTGCCATTCGGTCGAGATGGCATCATCACCTCGCTTCAGATGTTGTGGATGAATCCACTGTTTGCTCGAGGGGTGTTAGGATTTCTGGCTGCGACACAGGCGACTGATGTTCGACCTGAGCAGGATGCAGAACCTGGAAAGATTTTGCATGAGACGCGCCAAGGGGAGATGGCGGCCCTGGGCGAGATCCCCTTCGGGAAATACTACGGCAGCGTCGATGCGACGCCGCTCTTCATCGTCCTGGCCGGGGCGTACTACGAACGTACCGGCGATCGCCGGTTTCTTACGACCATCTGGCCGCATATTCAGCTCGCTCTCCAGTGGATCGATCAGTACGGCGACCCGACCGGCATGGGCTTCACCACCTATGCGCGGCAGTCTGCCAATGGACTCGTGCATCAAGGATGGAAAGATTCTCATGATTCTGTCTTTCATGCGGATGGAACGGCTGCGAACGGACCGATCGCCCTGTGCGAGGTTCAGGCCTACGTGTATCGAGCCAAACGAGCGGCGGCAGACGTGGCGCGGGCGTTGGGAGATATCGATCACGCCGATCGATTGGTGAAGGAAGCCGAGTCACTTCGCGAACGGTTCGAGCGCGCGTTTTGGTGTGAAAGGCTCGGTTCCTATGCCCTGGCTTTGGACGGAAAGGGGCGCCCCTGTTGCGTGCGTACGTCGAACGCGGGCCATTGTCTCTATGCCGGTATTGCCGGGCAGGATCGCGGTAGCCGTACTGCCCGAGCTCTGTTGCGCGAAGACATGTTCAGCGGATGGGGCATCAGAACACTTGCCACATCGGAGGCGCGCTACAATCCTATGTCCTATCACAACGGATCTGTGTGGCCTCACGACAACGCCATGATTGCAGTCGGCATGGCGGCCTACGGATATAAAGAAGGGGCGATGAAGATCCTCACCGGACTCTTCGACGCCAGTCTGTTTCTCGACCTCCACCGAATGCCAGAGTTGTTCTGCGGATTTTCCCGGCGTCCGGGAGAAAGTCCGACACGCTATCCCACGGCCTGTGCCCCGCAAGCCTGGGCGGCTGGTGCCGGTTTTCAGGCATTGCAAGCCTGCTTGGGTTTACAGATCGATGGGACTCGGAGCCTCGTGCAGTTCGTACATCCCGTTCTCCCACCGTTCCTGGAACGAGTCGAATTGCGGAACCTCAGGATTGGAACTGCGAGCCTCGACCTCGTGCTCGATCGTCATGAAAACGAAGTGGCCCTGAGGGTCGCCCGGCGCACTGGCGAGGTGGCCGTCGTGCTCACGATGTAGTTCCCACCCCTTTGTGTATCGTCTTCGTC
>Ga0209824_10000331_pt1 | contig 31188 bp, 30 predicted proteins | sample VDWuncwatermetaG_FD_184124 | JGI IMG/M metagenome (GOLD analysis project Ga0209824, IMG submission 184124) | Wastewater microbial communities from Netherlands to study Microbial Dark Matter (Phase II) - VDW unchlorinated drinking water (SPAdes)... ...
ATATTAACTATCAGTACAAGGCAAGACTGTCAGAGGTGCCGGTGAGTATTGATGCAATAAAAAAAGGTCAGACTGCAAACCTCGGCTCAACATTTGCTGCTACAGCAGTCTGTGTAGCTAAAGTAGCCGATAGCTATGCCATACTTCCAAAAGCTCCTGCAGGTACCCCAGCTAAAACAAAATTGACATGGCTGCCTGGAGGGGCGGGTACTTTGAAAGACTGTTATGGTGCAAGGGTTCAATGGACTCCGCTCGGAGATGCATCATATGCAGAATATGCGGTAGCTGCAGTAGGGGCTGGCATTGTCCCGGCTGGTTTTACTGTAGGTGCAACTACCGATGTAGATGGTGATGCTTCGTTTCATACCTTTGGGTTAGGCGTAGGGGATGAAACCTATGCACCTGTAAGTGTAGTAGGACTCTCAGCGGCAACGCCTGTTCCTCCCGCACAAAATAGTTTAGCTGAAGGCGGCGGCGCATATTAAAGAAAAGCAATGGGAATTTGTAGGGACATGCCATGATATGTCCCTACAAGAGCCAGATTTGTTTATTAGGAGGTGGAGAAGGTTATGAAACAAAAAGGTTTTACATTAATTGAATTGATGATTGTTGTTGCTATTTTAGGTATTTTGTCTGCTGTTGCTATCCCAATGTATCTCAATTATCAGTATAGGGCAAGGACAGCAGAAGCACCGGTTAGTATTGATGCAATAAGAAAGGGTATAACAGCAACTTATTCTTTGGCATTAACTGCCCCTGCTAAAGCTGGAGATACTTATGTTAGCGTTACAGCCACACCTACTGGATGGGTAGTAGGAGCAACTGCAAAACAAAAGAGAACATGGGATACTGCTAATGCAGCTACTTGGGCTGCTATTGCATATTGGACTCCAGAGGGGTCAGCATCATATGGGTTCTATCGGGTGGTGCAATGTGGTACTGCTACCAACTGTGCTACTATTGCCGGCGTGACTGATGTTGATGGGGATAGCTCCCCACATGTTTGGGTAAAAGGTGTAGTATCAATGAGTGATCCAGCAACTATAGCAGCACAAGTTTACCCAGCCGAGGATATATCCGGTGGCAGTGTGACACCTGTTGCAGGTATAGCTGGCGTAAGAGATTTAGCCGAAGGTGGTACTGGTGCATATTAGATAAAAAGCCTCCGTCTATCTTTATGTAGACAAGACTAACTGTCATTCCCGCAGAGTCTCTGAGCGGGAATCTATAAAATAGACAAAACTGGATTCCTGCTAAAAACACGCAGGAATGACATACTTCCAAATAAGGAGGGTTGAGGGATGCGAGAAAAGGGATTTACATTAATTGAATTGATGGTGGTGGTTGTTATCCTTGGAGTATTAGCGGCAATAGCCATACCATTTTATAATAACTATATCTTCCGCTCAAGAACAGCAGAGGCAACGGTAAATATAAATGGCATAAGGACTCTTGAAGAGTCTTGGTTTGCTGAGAATAATACATATATAACAACTACTACTGGCACTGCCTGCTGTGCCAATGCCCCTACAAGCCCTCCCGGTAAGCAAACAATAAACTGGACAGTAGCACAGGTAACAAACTGGGGAACTTTAGGCTTTGCGCCAACAGGCGCTTCTACATATTATATTTATGGCGTAAACTCAGGATGCCCTGCAACTGTTACCGGGGTGTGTAATGCGCGTCTGACTATTGGCGCTGAAGGGGATTTGGATGGCGATGGCAACAGGCACACCTTTGCTTATGCTACCGGCACTGGCGTTGTATTAGACCCTACGACAGGTTTCCAAATAAATATTACACCTGCGGCCTTTGGCACAATTGCAGAAGGCGGCCTTGGGGTGTTTTAATAAATAAGAAATAAAATTCGCAGCAAAAAAAGGCGGACTCAGATGTTCGCTTTTTTTATTTTCCCTGCTTTACCCTTGCCAATTTGAGTAGGGACATACCATGGCATGTCCCTCCACGCTCACCAAATAATAATGGCAAATGAAACGGTGGGCGCAGCCCACCCTACTTTCTTTTTCTCCTTGATAATAAAATATAAAAAGTGATATAATTAATTAAATTTTTAGCGACTTAATAAGATTGATTAGAGAAGTAAAGGAGGGTTGTGATGCCTGTAACGATACCGATTGAGGCTTATGAGGAGCTTGAAAAAGGGCTTGGTAAGGAAGGGGCAAAGAAGATTGTAAAGGCTCTTGAGAGTGTAATCTCCGATGCCACAGAATACAAGTGGAAGGTGTCAAAAGAGGAGATTATTGATGCTATGAGAAAAGAATCTGATAATATGAGAAGTGAGTTTAACGGACTAAGAGGCGAGTTTAATGGGCTAAGGAATGTGTTTGATGGACTAAAAGTTGAGCTAAGAAAGGAATTCGTTACCAAGGAGTTGTTTGAGTCAGAATTTAAAAGGGTAGAAATGAAGCTTAATTTTTTAATTATCCTCATGATTATTGCCCTGACCCTCATGAACCCTGTAATGGCTGAGATAATAAAGGGGCTTTTAAAGCTGTAGATGCGATTCACCCCATTAGAAGTAATATACAAGGGTGGGTTGCGCCCACCAATCAATAAATACCTGTCCCGCCTAATTTTTTTCTCCTTGATAATCCACGAAAAGTTGATATAATTTAATATGGATGATATATAATTCAGAAGTGCACCACCGCCGCACAATTAGATTAATAAATTATGATTATAGACAGAATGGGGCGTATTTTGTGACGGTATGTTCATGGAACAAGGAATGTTTGTTTGGGGATATTGTGGATGGAAAGATGCGATTGAATGAATTTGGGCAGATTGTAGAAAAGGAATGGTTGCACACGCCCATTGTGCGTCCGTATGTGGAATTGGATGAATTCGTTATTATGCCAAATCATTTTCATGGCATTATTGTTTTGTCCGACAATGTAGGGGCGACCCGGCGGGTCGCCCAGAAAAGGGCGAACGGCCATTTGCCTGGAAGAGGGCGATTCACCGAATCGCCCCTACAAGAGCGGATTGCTGGAGCGCCATCAGGCTCAATTGGCGCAATCATCGGCCAATTTAAATCAATTATCACAAAATGTGTAAACCAGATCCGTAATACCCCTGGTGCCCCTGTTTGGCAGCGCAATTATTACGAGCACATTATCCGCAATGAAAATGAATTAAGCGAAATCAGTGAATACATTTTCAATAATCCTTTGAAATGGGAATTGGACAATGAAAATCCAGAAAATATCGCAAGGTAGGGGCGACCCGGCGGGTCGCCCAGAAAAGGCAGAGCGGCCGTTCGCCCAGAAGAGGGCGATTCACCGAATCGCCCCTACAAAATTCATAATTATATACCTTATAATAATGGCTATATGCCTTTATCTTGCCATCTCTATCCAAAAAAGGATAGATACCCAAAAAGGTCTTCACAAAAAAGAGGGCATAGATATTGTTGTCCCTTCGGGGCAATATATGAAGGTTGCAGTGCTTGGATATAATAATGTTGTTGCAGACCTTTATTACCTTAAGGCGCACCAATATGTCGGCACACAAGAGGTAAGGAAGGCTGATTTCCCTCAACTTTATCCAATAATTGATTTAGTTACAGACCTTGACCCGAAGTTTCTTTCTCCCCATTTCTTTGGCGGTCTTGCCCTTTCATTAACAGGCATGCATGTGGATGAAAGCATTCTAATACTTAAAAAAGCATACAAGATGGACCCAACTGTGTGGCAGACAGGATTTTATTTGGGGTTTAATTATTGGTATTATTTGCAGGAATATGACAGGGCTGTGGAATATACTTCTAAGGCAGCATCCCAGCCCGGGGCGCCGAGTTTTTTATCTGCCCTTGCAGCCAACCTTTATGCAGAATCAAAAAGACCTGATATGGCAATAGACTTTCTCAAAAACCTTAAAGAAACAACAAAGGCTGAGGATGCAAAAAAGGATATTGATGCACGGATAATAGTGGCAGAGGTTACAAGGGATGCTCAAATATTGGAGGATGCAATAGAAAGATTTAAAAAAAGATATAATAAAATGCCTGCCACACTTGATGATTTGGTAAAAAAAGGTATAATAGATAGTATTCCCATTGAGCCGAATGGGGGTTACTATTTTATAGATTCTAAAACAGGAGAAGTAAAGAGCAGCAAAGTAGAGGGCAGATTAAAGATGCGAGCCTTTTATCAGCATCCTGATGTCCAAAAGAAAGTGGAGGAGATAAAGAAGAACAGGGCAATGATTGGGGAGTAAAAAGGGGGCAATGGGCAATTGAAGTAGGGGCGACGCATGCGTCGCCCCTACAGGGGACAATGTGGAACACAGATATAATCCTGAAATCCACCATCGTTGTTCAATTCGTTTAAGGGATTATGATTACTCACTGGCAGGTGCATATTTTATTACGATATGCACAAAAAACAGGGAATGTCTATTGGGTGATGTGGTGGATGGGGAAATGCGGGTGAATGAATATGGGCGAATTGTGGAAACATGCTGGAATGAAATACCGTTACATTTCCCGGATACAGAAATAGATCAATTTGCAATTATGCCTAATCATGTTCATGGGATTATTTTTATTTCCAACATTGTAGGGGCGACGCATGCGTCGCCCCTACGGAATACATCGGGGCCAAAATCACGATCGATTGGCGCTATTGTTGGTTCATTTAAGTCCGCCGTTGCCAAACGCATTAATGAATTACGCAACACCCATGGTGTTCCTGTTTGGCAGCGGAATTATTATGATCACATAATCAGGGATGAAGATAATATGAACCAGATTCGTGAATATATAATTAACAATCCATTAAAATGCGCAGAAGATGAGGAAAATCCATTAAGAGGTTGATAGGATGAATAATATGATCCAGACAGAGAATCTAAGTAAAATCTTCAAGGTTGGTTTCTGGGGCAGGAAATTTCCTGCCTTAAATGATGTAAGCCTTGAGGTAAAGGAAGGGGAGATATTTGGCTTCTTGGGTCCGAATGGCGCTGGAAAGACAACTACCATAAAAATACTCCTCGGCTTGATATACCCAACATCCGGCAGGTTCTTTTTAATGGGCAAGGAAGGCAATAGTAATTCTGTAAAAAGGGATATTGGCTTTTTACCAGAGAATCCATTTTTTTATGATTACCTTACAGGAAGGGAGTTCCTGAATCTCGTAGGCCAGTTATATGGCTTAAACAGCGATGAAAGAATAAAAAGGATGGATGAGCTTTTCAGCCTTGTGGGCTTAAAGGGCGCAGAAGACCTTCAACTACGCAGGTATTCAAAAGGAATGGGACAGAGGATTGGCATTGCACAGGCCATTATGAATAATCCAAGGCTTGTTATACTTGATGAACCTATGTCCGGCCTTGATCCAATTGGCAGAAAGGAAATGAGGGATATAATCTTAAGATTAAAAGACGATGGGAAGACGGTCTTCTTTTCAACCCATATACTTCCAGATGTAGAGATGATATGTGACAGGGTTGGGATTGTTGTTAAAGGGAAATTAAAGGCAATTGGAAAATTAGACGAGCTTGTTGGAGACTCTCTCCATTCAGTAGAGATTACCGCAGGCGGGCTTTCAGCAGAGGCTCTGAAAAAGATTGAAAAGGTTTCTGACAAGATTATTAAAAGAGGCAAGAAGGTCTTGATTACAGCAAAGGACAATAAAGTATCCAGCAAGGTTGTATCTTTAATCCAAAAATCTAAAGGCGAGCTAATTTCCCTTGTTCCGCAGAAAAGGTCATTGGAGGAATATTTTATGGAGAAGGCAGAGAGTGACTAAAAAACTTTATTTTCGTCCAAATAATGTCATTCCCGCAGAGTCTCAGAGCGGGAATCCAGAAAATCTGGATGCCTGACAGAAACATTCAGGCATGACAAGAAGGTAGATTCCTGCTAAAAACATGCACGAATGACAAAAGGGGCAGAATGACAAAAACCAAGAATAGAGGGTTTAAAACATGAAAGTTTTGGCAATTGCAATAAATACCTTTAAAGAGACAATAAGGGACAAGATATTATACAATCTCCTCTTTTTTGCCCTTTTAATGATTGGAAGCTCATATTTTCTGAGCGAGCTGAGCCTTACAGACCATCAAAAGATTATTGTAGATGTCGGGCTTGCAGGCATCTCCATCTTTGGCGTGTTAATGGCCATCTTTATTGGAATCGGCCTTGTCTCAAAGGAGATTGAAAGAAAGAGCATATACACCATTATTGCCAAGCCTATTTCAAGGCGTCAATTTTTGCTTGGAAAATATTTTGGTCTTCTGATTACACTGGTTTTGAATATTTTTATAATGACCATCAGCCAGATGCTAATGATGTATCTGAATAAGGCGTCTATAACCCTTATCTACTTTCAGGCGATAATGTTTATATTTTTTGAATTGGCATTTATCACTGCCATTGCAATATTATTTTCAACCTTTACTACAACTACTTTAAGCGCCATTCTTACACTCTTTCTATTTATAATTGGCCACCTGACAAATTATTTGGATTTTTTTGTTAGGAAATCAAAGAATGAGTTAATTAAAGGATTTTTCAAAGGCCTATACTATTTCCTGCCTAACTTAGAGAACTTTAATCTAAAAGGTTATGTTACATATAATATCAGTGTAGAGCCGTCTTATTTCTTTTTTGCTATACTTTATGGCGTCTTATATATTTCTGCCATACTCACCCTTGCCATTATTATCTTCTCAAGAAGGGATTTTAAGTAAGTTATGATTACACGGAATCAGTAATTTATTGATGTTGCAAAATGGTATTATATTTACTATAATATGTTTAGAAAGGATTAAAAATGCCAGCCACTGTACAGATAGAGAAAAAAAAGACATATACATATGAAGATTATGAAAGGCTTCCAGAGGGCGCTCCCTATCAACTTATAGGAGGGGAACTTGTAATGGCACCTTCACCCATTCCGTATCATCAGGATATTTTAAGAATACTGGGGCTTAAACTTGCAGCCTTTGTTGAAGAAAAAAGGCTTGGAAAGATCTATTTCGCCCCCATAGACGTCTATTTCTCAGAGACCGATATATACCAGCCAGATATTATCTTTATATCAAGGGATAGATTTAACATTATTGGAGAGAAGAAGATTGAAGGGCCGCCTGACCTTGTAATTGAAATCCTCTCTCCTGCTACCGCATACTATGATCTCAGGATAAAGAAGGAGATGTATGAAAGAGGCGGTGTAAAGGAATATTGGATAGTTGACCCAATGCAAAAGACAATAGAGGTATTTGTTAATAAAAATGGCAAATTTGAATCTTTCGGCAATTTTAAAGGTGAAGATGTGGTAAAATCAGGCCTTATTCAAGGATTTAATATAGTGGTAAGAGATGTCTTTGAATAGTCAGTTTTACTAAGCCGAAAGCAAATTGCAGGCTGCTCGCCTGCCGCCCTTCTTGAAGAATTTCCCTCCCTGTGTTATTATTAAAATAATGGCTGAGATGCAACCCATTGAAACTGCAAAAGAGATTGGTCATAAGGCATTAAAGGGAAGTAAATGGGTTCTTATTTCTACTATATTATCCAAGTCCTTCCAGTTTTTATCAACAATTATACTTGCAAGATTACTCCTGCCTGCTGATTTTGGAATTATTGCTATTTCACAGATAATAATCGGCATTGTGAGCCTCTTTCAAGACATGGGTATGACCCAGGCATTAATCCAGAAAAAAGAGGATATTGAAGAGTCTGCTGATACTGTTTTTTTATTTAATATATTCTGGAGCCTGATTTTATATATTGCAGTTTTTATTACAGCTCCATACATAGGTTATTTCTTTGAAAGTAATAATGCTGTGGTGGTTATAAGGGCATTATGCCTATCGTTTTTTTCCCAGCCCTTTAATATAATATCCAATGCCTTTATGAAAAGGGGGTTTCATTTCAGAAGCCTTTTAAATATAACTTTATTACCAATAATATTATCAGGTATCCTTTCAATTATTCTTGCCTATCTTGGATACGGTGTCTGGTCATTGGTTCTGGGGATATTGACTGGTAATCTTTTTAGCGCCATATTAGGATGGCTGAGCATATCATGGAGGCCTGCATTTAAATTTAATATGGGGATTGCAAAGGATATGTTGAATTTTGGAGGCGCCATTTCAATACAAAATGTTATAATATGGTTTGAGAATACCTTTGACGATATCCTTGTCGGAAGATGGCTTGGAACCCCGCTCCTTGGAGTTTATAGATTGGGCTTTAATATTGCGATAATACCAGCTTCGCAGATAGCAGGGCCGATTAATGATGTTGTGTATTCTACATTTGTAAGGCTTCAGGATAATAAAGCTGAGTTAAAACGGTTCTTTTTATATATAATAAAGTATATCTCTTTGATAACATTTCCTATAGGAGCTTTTTTATTTACTGCAGCAGAGATATTTATTACGACTGTTTTAGGTGAAAAATGGAGTAAAGCTGTTCCAGTTGTTAAATTTGTATCAATATACGGCACAATCGGCTCTATAACATTTGTAATACCAACATTGACCCGTGCAATAGGAAAACACGATGTTTATTATAGATATTTGATTGTATTTTTATTTGTTATGACGCCACTCTATATATATGCAGTGCCTTATGGGTTAAAGGCCATTAGCGCTGTTCATCTTTTGCTGGCTGTTATCTTTCTGCCTTACATCTTTAATATTGGAATGAGATTGCTAAATATTAAATTGTCTGAAATAGTTAGTAGTCTCTGGGTTTCTATTGTAATATCAACAGCGGTCGGTGTATCTATACATGGTTTTACTATGTTTTCAACGTCAATCTCCCTCTCTCAGACAACTAGTTTATTTATTATTTTGTCCATTTCGATTTTTTTATATATTGCGTTGCTGTACCTGATAAGCAGGGATACTTTTCTTGAATTCATAAGGTTTAGTATAATTGCGGCTAAGGGTGAGGAGAAATAGTTTGAGTGACTTAGAAGGTAAGTTCTATAAATATATGAGTTTTGATGATTCAGTCCTTTCAGATAGATATGCCTATTACCTCCCATTTTTTAAAGACAAACAAAATATCCTTGATATAGGATGCGGTAAGGGTCACTTTCTTGAGCTTTTGAAAAAGCATGGCAAAAAGGTAAGGGGGGTTGATAATGACGCGGAACTAATAAAATATGCAAGGGATAAGGGGATACCAGCTGTTAAATCTGATGCCTTTGATTTTTTAAAAAAGGAAAAGGCAGGATATGATGGCATCTTTTGCTCCCATGTCATCGAACACTTAAGTACTGATGATGTTATAAAACTATTTAGATATTGCTACAGACTCCTTGAACCAGAAGGTGTAATTGTTGTTGCTGCTCCTAACCCTGCATGCCTTCATACGCAGTTATACGAGTTCTGGCGCGACCCAACACATGTAAGGATGTATAATAAAGAATTGATAGCATTTTTACTCAGCAATGCAGGATTTCAGGTAACCGCCTCTGGTGAAAATGAATTCCATAGAATATATAGTGGTGTAGATTTCAGAAATAAAAATAAAACCCTGTTTAAAAAGGCGCTGAGGAGGTTAAGAGGAGTAATCAATAAAGAAAATAGATTCACAGATATAATAATGGAACAGTTTAATTTTCCTGAAATCTTTGCTTCCGGGCAAAAAGTAAAATGAAGGTGATATGCCCAGCATGAAATTTATATGATAAACTAATTATGCGTGAATCAATTAAACAGTTTGTAAAAATATGCGCTGAAACATTGCCTATTTCTGATACTTTTAAATATTTATAGAAAGATTAGGTGAATACGCCCATTATTTCAATAATAATTCCCAACTGGAATGGCAAAAGGTTTTTAAAAGGCTGCCTTGATTCACTAAAGTGCCAGACCTTTAAAGACTTTGAGGTAATCATAGTAGATAATAATTCAGATGATGATTCTGTTTTATTTGTAAAAGAAAACTATCCTGACGTTAGAATAATCGAGCTTGCTTCAAATAGAGGCTTTGCAGGCGGTGTGAATGAGGGTATAAAGGCAGCAAAGGGAAGTCTGATATTTCTCTTAAACAATGATACTGTTATTGGCGAATACTGTTTACAGGCTCTTTATAATGCTGCGGGAGAGAATCCCGATACAGGTTTTTTTGCAACAAAGATGATATTTTATGGCACCAATCCATCTGTAATAAATGCTGCAGGCGATGCGCTTGGCATTGATGGCGCTGCAAGAAATATTGGTTATAAGGAAGTTGACACTGGACAATATGATGTAGAGAGAGAAGTTTTTGGCGCCTGTGCTGGAGCGGCGCTTTACAGGCGAAAGATTTTTGATGAAGTAGGCCTGTTTGATGAGGATTTTTATATTGTCCTTGAGGATGTGGATTTGGATTTCCGCGCGCAATTGGCAGGTTACAGGTGTTTATATGTGCCGAAGGCAGTAGTATATCATATTCATGCAGGTTCAATGGGCAAGGCAAGTAATTTTACCTTCTACTGGATAACAAGAAACGATTTAAATGTATTAATAAAAAATATGCCATTGTTTTTGCTATTTAAACATTTTCATAGGATATTTTTTAGGCAAATAATTTATACATATGCGCGTCTTTTAGGAAATAAAATACGGCCTCTTATATCAGGAGAATTGAGCTCCTTTTTATTGCTTCCTGTAATGCTATCAAAAAGGTATCAAATACTTAAAGGTAGAAAGGTATCAGTATCATATATTGATAAAATTTTATTTAAGGATGAGGCAGTATCAGTTGACAAATTAAAGAGATTCACAAAAGAACAGGAGAAGGCTTCTGCCTTAAATTACCTTTCTTCTATTGCGCTTTTTATTTTTACAGAATTAATAAATCTTCCTATTTTTATCTTATCTATCATGGGGTGTGCACTAATTGATACAGCACATTTTTTAAGAAGAAGGATTTTTCACAGATGAAGGTTCTCTACCTTTCAAAATACTCCTTTATTGGCCCAAGCAGCAGATACCGTATTTACCAGTATCTTCCTTATCTTGCTGAGGATGGTATTGATGTTGAAGTAAGGGCTCTTTTAAAAGACAGATATTTCGGAATAATTAAGGTAGAAAATCTTATTGTAAAAAATCTTTTTAAGATATTTTATGCTGCTTACAGGTATATTATCAGATTTTTCGATGTATTAAAGTCTAATAAATACGACCTTATTGTAATTGAGCATCAGGCATTTCCGTATCTGCCGTTTTTTTTAGAATATATTTTGAGGATGCTGAATGAAAATATTATTCTTGAATTTGATGATGCCATTTACCTTACACACCCAAAGAAGATGCCAAAGTTAATAAAGATGAGTAAGACGATAATTGTTGGGAATAATTTTTTGAAGAAATATGCAGTCAAATATAATAAGAATGTAAAGGTTGTGCCAACTGTGATTGACATGAGAAGATACGTTGAAAAGGGGCAAGGGTCAAGGGTCAAGGGGGAAGAAGGAAAGATAATAATCTGCTGGATCGGCCTTGCATATAATATTGATTACCTGAAACAGCTTGCAGACGTTTTTAGAAAACTATCGGGTAAAATAGCCTTGAAAATTATTAGCAACAAAAGCATAGTGATTAAGGGTGTTAATATTATATTTAAGAAATGGAGCAATGAAACAGAGGTAGAGGAGATACAGAGTTCGCATATTGGCATTATGCCATTAAGAGATGATGAGTGGTCTCGCGGCAAATGCGGCCTGAAACTTTTGCAGTATATGGCAGCAGGCATCCCTGCTGTTGCATCGCCAGTTGGCGTGAATAAAGAGATTATATCAAATGGGTTCAATGGCTTTCTTGCGTCAACAGAAGATGAGTGGTATGAGAAGCTTTTGAAGTTATGCGATGATCCTGAGTTAAGGAAAAAGATGGGTAACGCTGGGAGAAAGACGGTGGAAGAGGAATATTCTATTGATATATGGGCTCCAAAATTGGCAGAGATATATAAAGAAGGTATCACATAAATGCTGTCATTCCCGCAGAGTTTCTGAGCGGGAATCCAGAAAAGGAATTAGATTCCCGTTTCCACGGGAAATCCTGGATTCCTGCTAAACTTGTCCCCGCAGGCAGTAGGCGGGGAAACATGCAGGAATGACACAAAAATAAGGATGAATTAAATGTGCGGTATCTGCGGTATTGTTGATTTCAAGGGTAACCCGATTGACCCTAAACTTGTGGAGATAATGAGCAATAGTCTTAGCCACAGGGGTCCTGATGGAGAAGGTATTTTTATAAATCAAGGGGCATGGGGCAAGGGTCAAGCAGCCTTAGGTCACAGGAGGCTAAGCATTATTGACCTTAAGACAGGCAGTCAGCCTATGTTTAATGAGGATAAAAGCATTGCAGTTGTTTATAATGGTGAGATATATAATTTTAATGAATTAAAAAAGAATTTAATTAAAAAAGGACACAAATTTAGAACCAAGAGCGACACAGAGGTTATCTTGCATCAATATGAAGAAGATGGCTGGGAATGTGCAAAAAGGTTTAATGGCGTCTTTGCCTTTGCACTATGGGATGATAATAAAAAGACCTTGCTTATAGCAAGGGACAGAATAGGCATAAAGCCGCTTTATTATTTTTATGATGATAAGAGGTTGATATTTGCATCAGAGATAAAGACCATTTTAATGGCGCTTTCTGAAATGCCTAAAATAGATTCATCATCATTGTTCCGTTATCTGATTCTTCAATATATCCCCGCTCCTGCTACGCTTTATAAGAATATTTATAAGCTTATGCCGGCAACTGTTATGTTATTAAATAGAAAGGGGATTGAAATAAAACAGTATTGGGGGTTAGAAGAAGTTAGAAGCCAGAAGTCAGATGTCAGAAGTAATGACCCTTATGATGAAGAGGCAATTAGTAAGAAACTATTAAAGACTATTGATGAATCAGTAAGCAGCCAGCTTATAAGCGATGTTCCTCTCGGCGCCTTTTTAAGCGGAGGGATAGATTCAAGCGCTATTGTGGCACTTATGTCCAAAGGAATGAAGGAGCCTGTTAAGACCTTTTCTGTTGGATTTGATACAGCAGACCCTTATTATAATGAATTGGACTATGCACGTGTAGCCTCCAGATATTTTAAAACAGACCACCATGAGATAATCGTCAGGCCGCAGGATGTGGTTAATCTTTTTCCTGTTATTGCAAGGCGACTTGATGACCCTATAAATGACCCTGCGGTTCTGCCGACATATATGGTTTCTAAACTCGCCAGAGAACATGTCAAGGTTGTCCTCTCTGGCGAGGGCGCTGATGAGCTCTTTGGAGGTTATTTAAGATATTCTCTTGATAAACTTGCAAAGTATTATCAACTCCTTCCAAAACTTGTCAGGAACGGCTTGATAAAACCTATCCTAAATGATATTATTGATAATAAAAGAATTGTTCAGGGGCTTGATGCCATTTCAGAGTCTGATTGGTCAGCACGCTATATTAAATGGGTCTCTGTTTTTGACAAAGATGACCTTAAGGTTTTTTTAGGAAATCCTATTTTTATTAATGAAGAATGCTCCAAACTGAAGGCATTTTACAATGCTATTCATAATGAATATAACAATGACGCCCTGAATTCCATTTTATATACAGATATTAAAACATGGCTTCCTGATGACCTTCTTACAAAGGTTGACAGGATGAGCATGGCGCATGGATTAGAGGCAAGGGTTCCGTATTTAGATAACAGGATGGTAGACTTTGCTTTATCAATTCCTTCATGGCTAAAGATAAAGGGTTTTAAGAGAAAATATATCTTTAAAAAGGCAGTATCAAATATTCTGCCAAATGAGATTGTGAGGCGCAGTAAGAGGGGATTTGCTTTGCCGATTTCGCATTGGTTCAGGAATGAGCTTAAAGGCTTTGTATTGGAAAGATTAACTGATAATTCTATAAGGAGAATGGGATACTTTAGCCCTTCTGCTGTTGACATACTCCTAAAAGAACATATGGCTAGCTACTCTGACAATAGCCTGCAAATCTGGGGATTGCTGACATTGCAATTTTTGTTTGAGGAGAATAAAAGATAGTGCCCATTATTTTAATATATGTTCTAACTTTTTTTCTGGCGCTGATTTTCTCGCTGTATGGGACGCCTGTTGCAAGAGAGGCGGCAATCAAATTTAATATAGTGGACAGGCCTGATGGAAGGCTGAAGAATCAGGGGGAACCTATCCCTTATTTAGGCGGTCTTGCAATATACGCCTCTTTCCTTCTTTCACTTGCCATTACATTTAATTTTAGCAACGAGGTATTGGGGTTGCTTTTAAGCGGGACGATTATTGTCCTTCTCGGACTGATTGATGATTTCGGCGTACTCTCACCAAAAGTAAAATTTCTTGGACAGATAATTGCTGCCTTTGTATTGATCAAGTCAGGCATTAAGATAGATATCATCTTTTTTCCTGACTGGTTTGATGTCTTATTGACATTTCTCTGGATAATCGGCATTACTAATGCCTTTAATATTATAGATGTAATGGATGGGCTTTCTGCAGGGATTGCAGCCATTGCAACCTTTATCCTTTTTATTGTTGCCCTGATAAACGGCAATCCCTTAATCGCAGTTTTTACCATTGCACTGACTGGAAGCCTTATTGGCTTTCTTAAATACAACTTCTATCCTGCAAGGATATATATGGGCGATACAGGAAGCATGTTTATAGGGTTTATAATTGGCGCCATTTCTATGATTGGCAAGTATACCCTATTTAATAAAATCGGATTTCTGGTTCCCCTTGTGATACTCGGCATACCAGTCTTTGATACGCTATTTGTGATGTATATTCGCTTTAGAAGGGGATTATCAATGTTCAGGGGGAGCAGTGACCACTTTGCCCTGCGCCTGAGAAGATGGAGGCTTTCTGTAAGGCAGACGGTTTTGCTGAGTTATTTAATAGGCATGATTTTAGGCCTCTGTGCGCTCCTGATAATCTATCTCTCTGATATGCAAGCAGCATTAATGCTGTCTATACTTGCAATATCAATCTTTGTAGCTGGGTATTATTTAAAAAAAATAGATATGACAATGTAGGTAACAATATGATTACACAGATTACAAAGGCAGATTACACCGATAAGAGAGGATTGTTTTGTATGTTAATAATGGTCTTAAAATTGAATTGACATAATCCCTCCGCTGTCATTCCCGCAGGTATTAAGCGGGAATCCATTCCGAATGCGCTGGATGCGTCCCCGAGTGTTCCTATCGGGGATAGAAACATTCGGGCATGACAGACTGGTAATAAGGGATTTTATAAAGCTCATGTTGCTACTATTATGAGACTGTTAATAATTGAATTTTCACAGGAGAAATATGATTGCAATTATCGGTGCAGGCTTAGCAGGCTTAAGCGCTGCCTATCATCTTAAAAAGGATTATGCCATATATGAGCAGGAGAATGAGGTCGGAGGTCTCTGCAAATCCTACACAATAGATGGCTTTACCTTTGATTATACAGGCCATCTTTTGCATTTTCGCAATAAAGAGATTAAGGGGCTTGTTTTAGGTCTCCTCCATGGCAGGCTTAATAAAATGAGAAGAAATGCCTATATCTTTTCAAAGGGTGTTTATACAGAATATCCCTTTCAGTCAAACACCTTTGGCCTGCCAAAAGAGGTGGTCAAAGAGTGCCTGATGGGGTTTATTGAGGCATTTCTAAAACAGGGTCAAGGGTCGAGGGTCAAAGGTCAAAAAAATAAAGAGACCTTTGAGAGATGGATATACAAAACCTTTGGTAAAGGTATTGCTAAGCACTTCATGATTCCTTTTAATGAAAAATTCTGGAAAACGTCATTGGACAAACTTACCAGTGACTGGGTTTCATGGCTTGTGCCAATGCCAAAGATTGAAGATGTTGTTTCTGGCGCTATTGGAATTGGCAATAAGGATATTGGCTATAATCCTATATTTCATTATCCTGTTAATGAAGGTATCAGTATTTTGCCAAGCTCTTTTCTGCCGTATATAAACAATTTAAATCTAAATATGAAGGTAAGCAGTATTTCATTAAAGAAGAAAAAGATAACCTTTACAAATGGTGCAGAGGCTGGATACGACTTCCTCGTATCAACAATGCCCCTTCCTGAGCTTATTAAATCCTGTGATGATGCGCCAGCAAAAATTAAATCACTGGCAAAGGGGTTGAAATACATATCTGTGTATGATATAAATCTCGGCATCAGTCGTGAGGGGATATCAGACAAGCACTGGATATACTTTCCTGAAAAGGATTACCCATTTTATAGGTTAGGTTTTCCAATGAATTTTTCAAAATCTCTTGTCCCAGAGGGATTAAGCTCAATGTATGTTGAAATATCGCATAAAGACGGTAGAGAGATACCAAAGGAGAGACTTATTAATGATGCGGTTAATGGTTTGATAAAGGCAGGTATTTTAAAAAATGACGATGAGATAGCTGTTAAAGATATAGTTGATATAAAATATGCATACGTTGTCTATGATTTTCACAGGCAGAAGGCAGTTCCAATAATACAAAAATATCTAAATGGCAATAATATCTTTTCTATTGGCAGGTACGGCGCATGGGAGCATACATCAATGGAGGATGCTATCTATCAGGGAAAGGTGACTGCACAGAGGCTAAATAAGAAGAGCTTGTTGTAAAACCCAACAATCTCTGATTACACCGATATAAGATAAGATTACACAGATTAAAAATCCTTAAAATATCTGTGTAATCATTTTCTCTAATCTGTGTAATCAAGGCTGTTGAAGGCTTTTTCAACAGCCTAAGAAGGCTTGATGATTAAGGTAGTGCATATAATAACAAAGCTTGAGTTAGGCGGCGCACAGGAGAATACGCTATATACTGTTTCGCATCTTGATAAGAACAAGTTCATTCCAATATTGATAACAGGCTCAGAGGGGCTGCTAATTGATGATGCAAAAAGACTTGGTATAGAGACTCATTTCCTGCCTTCACTTGTAAGGGAGATAAATCCTGTAAAGGACATTCAAGCGCTTCTTGATATCAGAAGGCTTTTACTAAGCATTAAAAGGTCTTCTCAATTGCCTATAATAGTCCACACACACAGTTCAAAAGCAGGTATAATAGGAAGGTGGGCTGCATTTTTTGCAGGCATACCAGTTGCAATCCATACCTATCATGGATACGGGTTTAATGATTATCAATCCTTTTTAAAAAGAGGGCTCTTTATTTTTTTAGAAAGGCTTACGGCAAAGATTACAACAAGGTTTATTGCTGTCTCAAAAAATAATATTGAGAAGGGTATTTACGCTGAAATTTTTAGGAGCAATGGCGTTGAATTAATAAGGAGCGGTATAGATATAAGCGAGTTCAGTGATATAAAGATTGATAAAGCAAAAAAGAAAAAGGAATTAGGAATAGAGCCAGATAAACCGCTTGTCGGCATGATAGCATGTTTTAAGCCACAGAAGGCTCCGCTTGATTTTATAAAGGCAGCGCACCTTGTTCATCAAAAAATGCCTGATGTTAGATTTATAGTTGCAGGCGACGGTGATTTGAGGCCAGCAATGGAGGATCTGATTAACAGCCTTGGATTAAAGGATAAAATAAGGCTCCTCGGATTTAGAAGGGATATACCTGAGATCATGAAATGCCTTGATGTTTTTGTGCTTACATCCTTATGGGAAGGGCTTCCGAGGGTGATATTACAAGCCTTTGCAGCAGGTATACCTGTTGTAGCAACAGCAGTTGACGGCTCATCCGAGGTCGTGAAAAATGGTGTAAATGGTTTCCTTGTCAAACCCGGTGATGTTGAAGGGATTGCGGAAAAGATTGTGAATATATTACAAAAACCCGAAGATTTTAAATTTAAAATTTCAGATTTCAAATCAATTTTAAATGAGTTTGATATTGATCTGATGGTAAAAAAACAAGAAGAGCTGTATGAAAGGCTGGTCAAAGGCGCTGGATACCAAATAATGTCATTCCCGCAGAGTTTTTGAGCGGGAATCTATAAAAAGACAAAACTGGATTCCTGCTAAGAACGCGCAGGAATGACAATACTGATAGGATAACTTATGCGTGTATTATTAATTTCAGCAAACAGAGAGATGCTTCCTGATCCGGTTACTCCAATAGGCCTTGCTTATGTGGCTGCTGCAATAAAGAAGGCAGGGCATAATGCTTCTATACTTGACCTATGCTTTTCTGAAGCCATTGAAGGCGCTATAAAGGATGAAATAAAGATATATAATCCTGAGGTCATTGGCATATCTATAAGAAATATTGATAATGTCTCATATCCAAACAGCATTTCTTACATCTCTGCCATAAAGGATGTGGTAGATACTTGTAAGGGTTCATCAAATGCAAAAATAGTATTGGGCGGCTCTGGTTTTACTATTATGCCTGAAATGCTCTTTGATTTTTTAAATGCTGACTTTGGCATAATAGGGGAGGGTGAGGAAACCTTTCCTGAATTATTAGAAAAAATCAGAAACGGAAATAGTTTTGAAACGATCTTTGGACTTGTATTCAGAAAAGGAAACAGGATAGTTAAAAATCCTATTAGAATTATAAAAGACCTTAATAGTCTTTCAATACCTGACAGGGCGCTTCTTGACAATACGCGCTACCTAAAAGACGGCGGCAGTGGGAATGTCCAGACAAAAAGGGGATGCTATTTTAAATGTATATACTGCACCTATCCATTGGTTGAAGGTACTGATGTAAGGCTCCGCTCCCCTAAACTTGTTGCAGATGAGTTTGAACTGCTGGAAAAAGAATATAATCTTTCTCATGTCTTTATAGTTGATAATGTTTTTAACTATCCGCTCACACATGCAGAGGAGATATGTAAAGAACTGATTAATAGAAGGTTAAAGATAAAATGGAGTTGTTATGCAAATCCAGGTTTTATTACTGAAAGGCTCGTTGATTTGATGGTAAAGGCAGGGTGTACAGGTATTGACCTTGGAACAGATGCTGCCTCTGAGAAGATGTTAAAGAGTATGGGCAAGAATTTTAATCTTTATGTCTTGAAAGATGCCTCGAGGATATGCAATAATGCAGGGCTTTCTGTATGCCAGAGCCTTCTTCTCGGCGGCCCCGGTGAGACAATGGATTCAGTAAAAGAGACCATGGAAAATATAGAAAATCTGAAGCCAAAGGCAGTTGTTGCAATGACAGGTATAAGGATGTATCCAAATACAACACTTGCAAAGATAGCAGAGGAAGAGGGTATGATACAAGAAAAGGAATTATCATTAACGCCGTATTTTTATATTGCAAAGGATGTAAGGGACAATTTAGTAGAAACAGTAGAGGATTTTTCTTTAGGGCTTTCCCATTGGATACTTCCTGGCAGGAATATCAGGATGACAGAAAAGATTCAAAAGATGCTGAGGAAATATGGCGCCTTAGGCCCATTATGGGAATATGTTAGGGGAGTCAGCAAGAAATGAACAAGATTTCCTATGTCTTTCCCGGACAGGGTTCTCAATATGTTGGTATGGGCAGCCTTCTATATGATAAATTTGACAGTGTAAGAAGGTTTTATAATGAGGTTAATGATTTACTTAAATTTGATTTGAGAAAGGTCTGCCACGAAGGCCCGGCAGAAGAACTTAATAAGGATATTATTGCCCAGATTGCAGTTTATGTTAATAACCACATTCACTTAATGCTCTTAAAGGAGAATGGCTATGCACCTGTCATGGCCACAGGCTACAGCCTCGGTTTTTATTCTGCACTTGTAGCAGGCAGTGCGATAGATTTTGCAACAGGTCTTGCAATAGTAAAAGAGGCTGCAAAATTGATGGAGGATGAGATCGGCAATAAAAAAGGGGGCATGACGGCAATAATAGGGCTTCTTGTTGATGATGTTAAGGCAATCTGTAATGAAGCAAGAAAAGAGGACGATGTCTGGATAAGCAATATAAATGCAGCAAGGCAGATAATTGTATCAGGGATGGAGAGCGGTTTAAGGGCTGTTGAAAGGTTTGCACAGGAGAATGGCGCCTTGCATATTATTCCCCTTAATGTCGGCCTTCCATTTCATACACCGCTGATGAAGAGGGCAGGGGAGCGGTTTTACGAATATCTTAGGACAGTAGATATTAAGGATTCAGAGACTCCAGTTGTTTCATATATGAATGGCCAGATTATTAAAGGCAAGGATGAAATAAGAAGGTTATTATCAGAGCAGTTGTATCATCCTGTAATGTGGAAAGATACAATTCAAATGATGATTAATAATGGTGTTGACACCTTTATAGAGGTTGGCCCTGAAAGGGCATTATATAGGATGATACAGTGGATTGACCGAAAGGTAAAGGTTATGGCAACAGAGGACATTTTAATGCAACCGAATTAAATTAATATTGATAGAACAAGTTGTCATTCCCGCAGGGTTTTTGAGCGGGAATCTATAAAATAGACAAGACTGGATTCCTGCTAAATACATGCAGGAATGACCTGTTTAGTATTTAATGAGGTCTTTATGATATTAAAAGATAAGGTTGCACTGGTTACAGGAGGTTCTAAGGGCATAGGCCGTGCTATCTGCCTTGACTTTGCAAAGGCAGGCGCTAAGATTGTGATAAATTACAGCAGCGACAGCAGCGCAGCAGAGGCGGTGGCAGAAGAGATTAAAAAGGCAGGAGGGGAGGCTATTGCAATAAAGGCTGATGTGGCTTCTTCAATAGCAACAAAAGAAATGCTTGACCAAACCATGAAGGTTTATGGTAGAATACACATCCTTGTAAATAACGCAGGGGTAATAAAAGATGGATACCTTATGCTTATGAAGGAGGAGGACTGGGACAGGGTAATTGCAACTAACCTAAAGGGCGTCTTTAACTGCTGCAGGGCTGTAGTTCGGCAGATGATTGCACAGAAGGGCGGCAAGATAATCAATATTGTTTCACCCAGCGCTATAACAGGCCGCGCAGGCCAGACAAATTACTCTGCATCAAAGGGGGGAGTTATTAGTTTTACAAAGTCGCTTGCAAGGGAGCTTGCAAATTTTAGAATAAATGTAAATGCTGTATCGCCTGGCGTAATAGAAACAGAGATGATAAAAACAATCCCGCAAAAGATTCATGATGAGCTGTTAGGCATGATTCCATTGGGAAGGTTCGGCAGGACTGAAGAGGTTGCTGATGTTGTAACATTTCTTGCCTCAAATGAGGCATCATACATAACAGGCCAGATAATCAGCGCAGACGGCGGGATTGCGATTTAAATATGAAAGGGGGAAGCCTTTGTTGGAAGGAGTAGCACAGGGTTTAAATGATAAGGTCAAAGACCTTATCATACGAAGACTGAAATTAACAATTGATCCTAAAACTATCAAAGATGATGCGCCTTTATTTGGAGAAGGGCTTGGATTGGATTCCATTGATGCCCTTGAACTGGTAGTAGGCCTTGAACAGGAATTCGGCATATCAATACCTGATGAGGATGTAGGCAGGGAGGCATTTGCATCTATCAACGCCCTTGTAGCATATATTAATAAAACGAAAGGTCAGGTTTAAGAGTTTATTTATGGATGCAGGGATAATTAAAGTGGGTCTTGAGGAGATATATAATATCCTCCCCCACCGTTATCCCTTTTTATTTATAGATAATATTGTAAATCTGGTGCCTGGAAAAAGGGCAACAGGTTTGAAAGGCATTACTTTTAGTGAGGATATTCTCTTATTTTCTCCTTCACTGATTATTGAGGCTATGGCGCAGGTAGCAGGCATCACACTTTCTTATAATAATCAGCATAGAGCAGGGGATTACTCAGGCTATCTGATTGAAGTGAAGGATTTTTCTTTTTTAGAAGAGATTCATGTTGGCGACAGGCTTTTTTTTGACATTGAGTTGACACAAAAATTTGGAAATCTATTTAGATTTACGGGCAAAGCGCGGGCTGGGGATAGGATAATAGCGAAAGGCGAACTCTCTATTGCAATAGTAAGCAGCACAGGCTGATTATACTTAGATGAAAAACCTTCCGAAGATAACGAGCAAATCAAACCCGCTTGTAAAATCCGTTCATCTTTTAAAATCTAAAAGGGCTGCTGAATCAGGCCTTTTTATATGCGAAGGTATAAAGCTTGTTAAAGAGGCTGTAAGTAGCGGTTCTCTGATTAAGTATATTTTTATATCTGATAAATTTTGTGAATCAAAGATAAACGGGCCTTTTATTAAAAAGATAAAGGGACTTAATTTAGAAGTTATTCATACTGCTGATTCAATTCTAAATTATCTTTCTGATTTGGTAACTCATCAGGGGATAATTGCTGTTGTTAAAAAGAGATTTTATCAAGATGATAAACTATTTGATAGATCAGATGGCATAATATTACTCTTATATAAGCTGCAGGACCCTGGAAATCTTGGAACAATAATCCGTGTGGCAGAGGCTGGAGGTGTTAAAGGTATCATTATAACAGATGGCACGGTTGACCCTTATAATCCTAAAACAGTAAGGGCTACAATGGGATCAATATTCAGGATGCCAATTGCAAAGATTGATGATGTGCATGGCTTAATAAGAAAGGTGAAAGACTTGGGCTACAAGGGCATCGGATTTTTTCCAAAAGCAGAGAAAGAATATTTTAATGAAGACCTCACTGGACCGATTATCTTAACCTTTGGCCATGAAGCAGCAGGCCTGACTGACGAGATTGGAAGATTAATGGATGTGCGGTTGAAAATACCTATGTCTGGAGATGTGGAGTCCTTGAATGTGGCTGTTTCTGCATCTGTTGTAATATACGAAAGTATGAGGCAGAGGCAGAGGCTGGGTAAGGGGTAAAACTTATTGACAAAGAAATTGATTATTGATATTTTCTATTTTGCAAACTATGTTATCTGATATAAACATCAAAACAAGGTCTCAGATAGAGTTTATTGACATAACATCTCAGGTGCAAGGGGTGATAGATAAATCAGGCATTAAAGAGGGTATCTGTAATGTTTATGTTCCACATACTACTGCGGCTGTAACGATTAATGAAAATGCTGACCCTGATGTAATCAGGGATATTATAACAAGGCTTAATGAGATTGTGCCATTAAATGGTAATTACAGGCATACAGAGGGGAATTCTGCAGCGCATATAAAGGCAAGCATTATTGGGGCATCTGAGACAGTTTTTATTAAAGACGGAAGGCTGGTTTTAGGCACATGGCAGTCAATATTCTTTTGCGAATTTGACGGCCCCCGAAGCCGAAGGTTGTTTATTAAATTAATAACACAATAATCTGATATAAATAAGCATATAAAGTGTAAAGGAGGTGATTTATGGGAAGCGTAGTTAAAAAGAGGATAAAGAAGATGAGCAAGCATAAGCACAAAAAGCTCTTAAAAAGGACAAGATGGGAGAGAAGAAAGAGGGGTAAATAAGATCATTTCCATGCCAGATATTATTCTGGTATATTGCACATATTATAGTGATTTTACTATCTGATTTGCTGGTTTTTATCAAGGGCACTGACCGTAGACTTGACCCCTATGAGGAAGTTAGGGGAGGTCTACGGCCATTACAACATGGGGGGGGGAAGTTTGGAAATATGTTGTGCCCTCTTGTCTGGGGAGGTGCTATTTAAGTAATATTTAACTTGCCATTGCCATCTCTTTTACTGGTTCAAGGAATTCTATCCTTACCTCTTTGAAGCCTTTTATCAATTTCTTTGACTGTTCTTTCATTGGCCTTAATGATCCGCTTCCCTTAACCCGCTTATTCAGCTGATCTACAAACTCTTTATTATTAGATATAAACCTTACCCGCTCTGCATGCAGTATGTATGCGTTAAATAGACTGTGGATAAACGCCTCGTATTCTGCCTCAATCATGTCCTTTGCATCAATTACATGACTGATTTTTTTCAGGACCTTTTGATCTTCTTCGTCTTCTATTCTTATCTTCAGGATTGCCTTACCTAAACTCTCCTCCCACCCGCTGGCATAAATCAAAAGATTTCTGCTCATTGTTGCCTCCTTTCTAAGCCGCATTTTGGAGATTTAATGCCCGTCTTATTGTTATCTTTAATTCTGACATTTTAACGGGCTTGTTTAGATAATCATAAATACCAAGATTCATCAGTTCAAGATACGATTCCACGTCTCCGAATCCAGTAAGAACAATTATTTTGGAAGCAGGGCTGATTGATTTAATCTCATTAATAAGGTCAGCGCCCTTTGGCTCAGGCATATTCTTATCTGTTATTATCAGGTCAAACAATATATCCTTTACCTTTTTTATTGCATCAGGCATACTTTCAGCTACGGATATTTCATAACCCTCGTCTTTCAGTACATCGTGGAGGAGGGTTAAGAATTCTTTATCATCATCAACAGCCAATATATTTATCTTTTCTTTTTTCATTTCCCTCTCTCTTATTGCAAGATTTAAAGATAATTAGACATTTATAATATAAGCAAGAATTGTGCCATATTTATTTTATTACAATAATCCTATAACCTATTGTTTATGAAGACTTCTGTCTCTTAGAAGAAAGGATTAAGAAAGTGGTGCTTATGTATATTTTGTCACAAAAATAGCTCTTAAATATTTGAAAATGTCATAATCTCTTTATTATGCAAGAAGATAGTAGTTTAATGACAAATTTGTCCAGCTTGTGACATTAAATGACATACGGTAAAAATGCGCCATCTGTTATTTTAGGAGAATTTTTTTATAGAGCTTATCATATTCAATTGCAGATTTATCCCATGAATAGTCATTTTTTATGCCATTTTTTATTATTTTATCCCACTCGGAACGGGAATAATAGACTTGAAGCGCTCTTTTAATGGAACATAACAATTGTTCAGAAGAATATTCTTCAAACTTGAAGCCGTTTCCAGTTTTAGTTTTAGGATTATAATCTTTTATAACATCATCAAGTCCGCCGGTTGCCCTTACAATTGGTATCGTGCAATATCTGAGGCTTATCATCTGATTCAGACCGCATGGTTCATATCTTGAAGGCATCAGAAACATATCAGCGCCTGCCTCAATCTTGTGCGCAAGGGTGTCGTCAAAGGTTATCATTGCGCTAATCTTATCAGGATATTTATCAGAGAGATTTTTTACAATATGGTGGTATTTCTCATCTCCTGTTCCAAGTATTGTAAACTGGACATCCATCTTCATCAAATCATCTGCTGCCTCTTCCCATATATCCCATCCTTTCTGGCTGCTGAGCCTTGATATCATGCCAATTACTGGTATGTCAGGCGATTGAGGAAGATTGAATGTTTTCTGCAAATCCTTTTTGCATGATTTTTTTCCCTTCAAATTATCTATTGTGTAGTTTTCAATTATAAATTTATCTTTTGAAGGGTCCCACTCATCATAATCAATTCCATTGGTAATGCCAAAGAGCTTTTCTGCTTTTTCTTTCAACAAACCCTCAAAGCCATAGCCATATTCAGCCGTTTGTATCTCTTCGCGGTATTTTTTGCTTACTGTTGTAATAACATCTGAAAAAACAATACCTGCCTTTAAGAAGCTTATCTTGCCGAAGAATTCTAAATATTGCGGTGCAAAGTATTCTGGTCCGAGATTCAGAAGATGCATATCCAATGCCCAGAATAAACCGTGGTAGCCAAGATTGTGTATAGTAAGAATAGTTCTGGCCTTTTGAAAATCAGGATGGTCTTTATAATGGGTCTTTAAGAATAAAGGCACAAGCCCTGTCTGCCAGTCATGGCAGTGTATTATGTCAGGATTTAAATCAAGCGCATTAATTGCCTCAAGCGCTGCCTTAGAAAAGAAAACAAATCTTTCTGCATTGTCAAGATAGTCTCCCTGAGGGGTTGAATAGATATAATCGCGGTTATAATATTCATCTTTTTTGGTAAAATAAACAGTTATATCCTTTCCGAGCCTTCCGCTTAATATCTGAGCAGGCACTCTTTTACTTGAGATAGGCGCCTCAATATGCCTGCCTGTGGATACGAGGTCAAATTTTTTCTCATCTATGGTCTTATATTTTGGCGTAATTATGTAAATCTTATGACCAAGCTTTTCTAATGCCTTTGGCAGGGCAGCAGCAACATCAGCCAGGCCGCCTGTTTTTGAGAACGGCGCCACTTCAGATGACACAAAGACTATCTTCATATCTCTGCTTCCTTAAGGTACCTTGCCGCCTCTTCAGGAGGGGTTGGATTGATATAAAAACCAGAGCCTGCCTCAAAACCTGCAACATGCGTTAGTTTTGGCATTATCTCTATGTGCCAGTGATAATAGTCTTCGTATGTTGTTTTTCCATCTTTTAAAGGAGAATTATGTATGATAAAATTATATGGCGGGTCATTCAATACCCTGCTCATCCTCTTTAATGATTCAGAAAGTATCCTTGCAAGATTCTCCATATTTTGCTTTTGTATGTCTTCAAAAGATGAATCATGTATCTTTGGCAGTATCCATGTTTCAAAGGGGAACCTTGGGGCATAAGGTGAGAGGGTTACGAATTCATTGTTTTCTGCAACAACACGGCTCCTGTCTGTTGTCTCCTGACGAACAATATCGCAGAATATGCACCTCTCCTTATATTCATAATATTCCTTTGCGCCTTTCATCTCCTCTGCTACCAGGCTCGGGATAATTGGCAGTGCAATGAGCTGGGAATGAGGATGTTCTAATGTTGCACCTGCTTCAAAACCCTGATTTTTGAATATCAATATATAGCGGAATCTTGTATCCTTTTTTAAATCCATCATCCTGTCCCTGAATGCCCAGAGGACATTCTCAACCTGTTTAATGGGAAGGGTTGCAAGGCTTTCTGTATGCTCAGGTGATTCAATAATTACTTCATGCGCTCCGATACCGCTCATCTTGTCAAATATGCCGACGCCTTCCCTGTGCAAATAGCCTTCAATCTGCAAAGCAGGGAATTTATTCGGCACAACCCGAACAGACCAGTTAGGTGTATTCGGCTTTGAACCATCGTTTCTGTAGGAAAGCACCTCTGGCGGCGTCTTATCCTCGTTACCAGGGCAGAATGGGCAGAAGCCTCCTTTTAGTATATCCTCACGTTTATGTGTGAAATTGGACGGCCTCTTCCCCCGTCCTGTAGATATTATAACCCATCTGCCGATGATAGGGTCTTTTCTTAATTCAGGCATTAACTACCTCCCATAAGTTGAATTCTAAATTACACATAACTAATGTGGTGTCTCCTAAATTATCTTTACACTTTTTGTCATTCCTGCATGTCTCTGGCAGGAATCCAGTCTTGTCTTTTTCCTATCCGCCGACAGGCAGGCTGGATTCCCGCTCAAAATCGCTGCGGGAATGACAGTGGTGAAGTTAATTCAATTCAATTCAATTTTGAGACCATAGCAACTATTTAGTTTGTATAATATGTATTTTTATCCCTGTCTCCCATTCCTCTTTTGGCTTCAGGTTCAATCTCCATGAAGGCAAAAATGATGTCCCCTGATATGTGCGTTCAAAGCCCTCCTCAGACTGCGATATGGTTTCTACTGGATATATCCACAATCTTGAGCTTACAGAATAGGATAAATCCACTTTTATTCCGGACCATTCATCAACAAGGGAAATTTTATTAATGTCATCATAATCGCCTGATACTGCCATCTGCCTTTTTTCACCTTCCTTATCCTGAAGGATGAAATACCTGCTTTCATCATTTCCTGCTAAAAGTGTAAAATTAAATTCTATGCCAAAGAAGGATTCAATGGGAATTATTCCCCTGTTTGTCAAGGAATAACTTGCATTTATCATACCACTATTTTCATTAAAGGAAAATCTTTTTCTAACAGTTATAGGAATAGTATTTTTTCCAGTATAGACTGCTCCGTCTCTCTTTAAAATTATATAACCATCTGCCCTGTCTTTAAAAAAAGAAAATTCTTCAATAGTATACGGTTGATTTACAAAATCACCGAGCTCTTTATAATTACATTCTGTAAATGCCTCAAGTGTTGTAGATGAATCAATAAAATGGTCCAAAAAAGAGTAGCGGTTGTGCCAGTCATAATACAAAAGCCCTTCAAGCCCTTCTTCTTTGGATTTTACTATATGATGTATTGAGACAGGTTCTGCTGAACTGCCTGTGTTATTTTTTGCAGCCTTTAATTTATAATGATAGCCCTCCTTGCGTCTTGCAAGTAGATTTGAGATGTTAAATGCCTTTGGTTTAAAGTCTATTTCAACAATACTGCCCCCGTAGTTAGGTGATAAATAGGCATTTATATATGGATTGCTGATTAATATCTCTTTGAATCCATCGCTGTTGTAATCAATTGTTTCAGCTTCAAGATAGCTGTCCTTTTCTTTGTGCATTTTTTCATCTGCTGCATTTTCAGACAGAATAAGGTGCTTATAAACAGCATGTCTCAGATAATTGAGATAGAGTCCGCCGAACAGGCCGTGCCAGTATGCGCAGTTGCACTGGCTGCGGTAAAGCTCTTTTTTTGCAGCCTCTCCTTTTATATCACTAACTTTGAAAACGCTGTTTACCTTCTTGCTTACATACAGCATCTTCTTGTGCATATTATTTGCCTCTGGATATTTTGCAAGAAAATTATCCCAGAATCCGCCCCTGATAAAAGGTTTATATTCCTCCAATTTTCCTGCTGCCTTTAGTTCCTCAATAGTCTTTTCATATTCTTCAATTGCCTCTGCAGGCAAAGCCCATTCCATCATCTCTTCGTATGATGCAGTTGGAAGATAAACCCTGCCTGTGGGAGGATATTTATCAAGGAATTCGCTAAAGGTCATAAGATTAATCCAGTCAGAATTCTCATCAAGGGCATCAAAGAATTTCTCAAGCCATCTCTCCTCGAAGACCCATTTATATGTGCCTGGCCACACGCCGAATTTCTCTCCGTCGTCTGCATATGTAATGCCTATCTCCCCTTTTTCGTCTGCGGTTCTTTTAAGGTAATCTATTGTCTCTTCAGGCAGCTTAAAAGGAATAAAATATCTAAGGGTTTTGTCAATTGGAAATATTGCTATGGCAGAGTTTTCCCTTTCGGTCAGATAGTAGCCATAAATATCTTTGTGTTTCAGGCCTGCATAAGTGAAATGGGATTCATCAAGAATGGTATATCTTATATCTGAAGCAGAGAGGAGCTTTGGCAGGGAAGGGTCCCAGACCCTTTCAGCAAGCCATAGTCCTGTTGGGTTATATCCGAATCTTTCTTTTATAAATCTCGTGTGCAGCCTTATCTGGCCTATTGCATCTGTCTCAGGAATCATCGGCAGAATTGGTTCATAAAATCCGCCTGTCAGGAGCTCTATTTGATTTTTACTAACAAGGGCATTAATCCTTTCAAAAAAATCAGGCGCATTAAATTCTATCCATTCCCATAAAGGCCCTGTGTAGTGAAGCGTGAGCCTTATCTTCGGATGGCTTTCAAGGGCTTGGATGAAGGGGAGATAGCATTTTTCATACGCATCTTTAAACACATTGTCAAAATTTCCAACAGGCTGGTGATTATGTATGCCAAGGAGAAGATTTATCTTTGCCATTAAACCCTCCACATGATTCTTTCAAAATTTTCATCAGGCACAGTGAGCAGTATAAAACCCTTCTGGGGGTAGCGCTCTATTTCAATATCATTTTTTTCAAGTTTTATGTTTATCTTTACATTTTCCCCTGTTTTTAGGTTTAATTCAGAAAATGGGATGGATAATTCAATTATCTTGTCTGCCTTGATGCTTTCTATATCCTTTATCTTTTCTGTTTTACCGTTAAATGCCCTGATAAGTGTGTATGAACTTACATCCTTTTTCCCAAATGGGAATACTAATCTAAACTCTTCATTGTCAAAGATGATGATCTCTGCTTTTAAATCATCTTCAAGCTCTATATTAAGAATCGGGTCAATGCGTATGTAGAGTTTATTCAGGTCAAAGCCGTAATATATCTCCTCAAGGAATCTCTCTGTCTTATACATTGTGCCTCTGTGCCGGGAGCTTATTATACAGCCTGCCTCAAGCCATTCAAAATAATCTGTTACCCTTCCGTCAATTAAAGGTGTTATAAAACCAACCGGCGCCTTTTCAGGCATTACCTCATGGAACTGTATAATCGGTGTTTCAAGATAAGATGGCACATCATTTTTTAATATTCTGTAAACATTGGAAAGATGCGTCCTGAATATCCTGTCAAACTCCTCGTCATTATCACTGAAAAAATCATCCCCATACCACCAGAACCAGTCGCTTCCCTCTGCCATATATATAGCTTCGCAGCATTTGTTTATATCATCTAAAGAATATTGGCCTGTGCCCTCCGCCTCTTTCAAAAACTCTCTTGTCCTTTTTAAATAGTCCCATCCAAGATTCTTTTCATATGAGCCTATCCATATAGCAAAGTTGCTGTTTATCCATGAGCCTGAATGGATATTCTCCAGTGTATCTGAAGGCGGGTTTTCATTAAGATAGTCATTAATCCTTACAGTCTCAAGCCCATCAGCATCTGACAGTCCTTTATAGAGGTTTCTCAGGAAATCACCGCCGTTATTCGGATAGTGCTCCCATGGGTTTTCGCCGTCAAGTATTATTGAAACAAGATGGGAATCGTCTGATAAGGCATTTTTTATCTCATAAAAGTGCTGGATAAGGTCATTTGCAGCAGCAGCCTGCGGGTTTTTAGAATATGTAAAACCAAGAAGGTCAGAGAGTCCCTGATCCCTGAATATAGTTGCTATTTCTGTATCATGGTAGACGGCCTTATAAGGCTTGTATAAGTATCCTGCTTTGTCCTTTTTTCCTATTGTCTTAAAAAGTATTCCTTCATCTGTGGCAGTCCACTTGATGCCGGCTTTGTGCAGGATAGGGATAATCTCAGGGCACACAGAGCCTTCTGACGGCCATATGCCGGCAGGTTTTTTTCCAAAGACCTTTTCATGATACTCTATTGCCAGTCTTATCTGAGAGCTGACGTCATCAGGATTGCTGAATTTTTCAGGCATGGGATTGTCCGGAAGGGAGCGTCTTGAAATCTCTGTATTATATAGAAGAGGCATAATAGGATGATAAAATGGAGATGTGCTAATCTCTATCTGCCCCCTTTCCTCTGCTGTTTTATAAAGAGGGATTATTTTTTTTAAAATTTCTGACTGTATATTAAGGATGCTGTTTTTTTCATCCTCAGAGAAGCTTCTTCCCTTCTTCTTTAGCTCTCTTATCTCTTCATATTTCTCATCTGCCTTAAAACCAAACCATGCAAGATTGAACCATGCCTGCAGATCCCTTATATCATTATCATTAAA
>Ga0209824_10000332_pt1 | contig 30993 bp, 25 predicted proteins | sample VDWuncwatermetaG_FD_184124 | JGI IMG/M metagenome (GOLD analysis project Ga0209824, IMG submission 184124) | Wastewater microbial communities from Netherlands to study Microbial Dark Matter (Phase II) - VDW unchlorinated drinking water (SPAdes)... ...
ACTCTGGAGCAGGGTAAAAAGGTGCAAGTCGTTGTCAGGCGTTCGTTGCTGCATTTCCGGCCCAAGACTGCATTTCTGACCGATCGCTTGACAGCGACGAGTGAGGATAGACGTGAGGCAGCTTGTAAGCTGAACGTCTACGGTTGATTTTGGGTCGCTTGAACGTCTCCACCAATATAAGGGACGTGAATCTACCTGGTTTAGACTTGCACGAATTACGAGGCGATCGGAAAGGTACTTGGTCGGTGAAGGTCAGTGGCAACTGGCGCGTCACTTTTACCTTCGTTGGAAGAAACGCGCTAGACATAAATTACGAAGACTACCATTGAGGTGAGACTATGCTCATGCACAACCCTCCCCATCCGGGTGAAGTGCTTAGAAGGTTATGCCTGGAACCTCTGGGTTTGAATGTGACCCAGGCAGCCAAGGCCTTAGGCGTAAGTCGGAAGACGCTGTCTGCTATCCTTAATGGCCGCGCGGGGATCAGCCCCGAAATGGCCGTTCGCTTGTCCATTGCCTTTGACACCACGGCGGAAAGTTGGCTGAATCAGCAAGTTCAGTACGATCTATGGCGAGCAGAACGGCGTCGGAAAAAGTTGCATGTGGCCCGACTGTCAGCAGCCTAAGCATCTACGGGGATCAACATGCTCAAGCCAGCGACTGCATGACGAGGCCACAAAGGTGAACACGACTTCGGCTCTGGCCTGAAGACACGACTTTAATATAACCCAAGTCACTTCTTAAAGCTCCTCACCACCTCGTCGTAGAGAAGCTTCAAAGGTATCTTCTTCGCCTGGGCGATGCGCCGTAAGTCTTCGTATTCGGGCGTCGCTCTCTTTGTTCCGTCCGGCTCTTCGATAACTTTAACCTTCACTGTGCCGAATTTGGTTTTCACGCGTGAGACAGCGCGCTTGAGAATCATGCGGTTCACCGGATAGTAGCGTATGCCGATGGTGGAAGTTTCGCGAAAAAGAATTTTGGCGAGCCTCTCTCTATGGGACGGCTCGGCGATCACGCGGAGCAGCGTGCCGGGGCGGTTTTTTTTCATCTGGATCGCGGACAAAAATACGTCGCGTGCGCCTGCCGCGAAAAGACGGTCCAAGACGTAGTCGTAGAATTCCGGGTTCATGTCGTCGATATTGGTCTCCATGACCAACATCTCTTCCTGTTTCCAGGGCGCCTCGTCAGCGCCGAGGATCAGGCGAAAGAGGTTCGGTCTATCCGGAAATTCCTTTTGGCCCGCGCCGTAGCCGATTTTTTCGATGGTCATGCGCGGCTGATCTCCGAAGCTGGTGCCCAAGGCAGTGACGATGGCCGCCCCAGTGGGTGTCACGGTTTCGCCGTCGAGATGGGTCCACTCGACCGGCAGGCCTTTGAGAAGCTCGAGCGTCGCGGGTCCGGGAAGCGGCAGCGGACCGTGTCTGGAACGAATCACCCCTCGCCCAAGGGGGATGCGCGAAAAATGGAGAGAGTCGATCTTCAAGTGCTGGCAGCCGATCGCTGCGGCCATGATGTCCACTATGGAGTCGGTAGCGCCCACTTCGTGGAAGTGGACCTTGTCAGGTGGCACGCCGTGGATCTTCCCCTCCGCCTCGGCCAAGCGGGCGAAGATTCTAAGACTCTTTTCTTTGACCTCGGCATCGAGCGCGCTCTGCCGGATCAAATCTCGGATCTCTTTCCAAGGCCGCTCAGGCTCTTTTCTGCCGCAGATCACCTGAAATCGAGTCGCGCGAATCCCATGGACGGGTTTTTTTGTGACCTCGAGCCGGTAATGGAGCGCGGGGAGTTTTTTTAGTTCCGACTTGAGTATCTGGATCGGGAGTCCGAGATCGATCAGGGCCGCGACGAACATGTCGCCGCTCACTCCGCCGATCAGATCACCGTAAGCGATTTTCATCGGATAAACCTCTGTTCGTCAAAGCACTGCCGTTGGCCCGCGCCCTCGGGGAACGCGCTCTCGGCTGCGGCCGATGGGCTAGTGCTGACTTTGATACTTCTCATTCCTACGTCCGCAGCCTCACTCGCGCTCCCCTCGGTCGCTCCAGAAAATTCCTCCAGCCTCTTCTTTCTCCCGGGACCTCCCTGTCCCCGTAAGCGAAGATCGGCTCCGAGGCGTTGGAACTCTCTGCGACGCCGAGGATAAGCAGCATCGATGTCTGAGCCCGTTTTTGTTTTATGGGCGAGTTTCGATGCTGGCCGAGGCGAGCAGTTAGAGTTACAGCCGAGGAGACGCTGAGCCAAGGGGATAGGGAGATCCCTCTCTTGCCTCACCACGGCGTGTGGATCTCTTTGCCGCTCATCTCCACGTAGATCTTCTCCGGTTTGAAGGGCATTCCCCGTAGCCTGTCCGTGAGCCAATCGACGATCAACGTCCGGGAGCGCGGGTTGCGGATCGAATGTTTCTCTCCTTCGTAGACGACCAAAACTTTCGGGCTGCGGATCTCCTCCATCAATTGGTAGACAAATTCGATGGGGCAGAGCTCGTCGTCTTCCCCGGCGACGATCAGATAAGGACAAGTTATTTTGGCCGCTACGCCTTTGAGGGTCAGCGTCTTGGCGAATTCGTCGAAGGCCTCTTCGTTATCGTATCCCGACATGTACATGTAGTTGAGCTTGAAGGTCGGCGAGGCGGTGTTGAAGATCGAGTATTGCCCCGGCTCCACGCAAACGCCGCTCACGGCGCAGGCCTTGAAGCGCGGCTCGGCCGCGGCAACTCGCGGCCCCCAATAGGAACCCATACTGGAGCCCATGATCGCGAGGCGGTTGGCGTCGATTTCCGGCCGCTTGACCAGGTAATCACAGGCGAGCTTTCCCGCATCTGCGTAATTGGACGCCGTGCATTTCATGCCCCCGGCTCGGGTCTCGCCCTGGCCGGGGCCGTCGATCGCAAGAAGCGCTATTCCCCGCTCCAGAAACGGATCGCCGTAGATGGGGTTGTCTTCTTTGACGCCGTCCATGCCCGGAATGTAAAGGATGGCGGGGACTTTCTCTCCTGCTTTCATGCGGGGAGGCAGGTGAAGCAGGGCCGAAAGCGACTTGCCCTCGAAGGGCAGCTCCACTCGCTCGATGGGACGGCCGGCGAACTGGATGAACTTGTCGTAGCAGGCCCTCTTTCTTTCTCCCCAGGCGATTCGCTTGGCGTTGCCATCCTCGTAGATCGCCCACATGGCGTTGGTGTAAAAGATCGCCGCCACGTAATAGTGTTCGCGCGCTTCCACTTCGTGGCCGGCCTTTTCGGCCTCTCGCGCCAGCTCTTCGCGGCGCTCAGCTGCGCGGGAGAACTCGCGCGGGATGTCGGTAAATTTTTGTACCCTGCGGCTGATCTCTCGTATGTCTCCTTCCACCCCCGGGCCGCAATTGCGCAGAATCTTCCCGGTCCGCCCCTGGTCCCAATCCAGCCCCCTGGTTTGGATTACCTGATCCAAGAGCCACCTCTGCTCCCGCCAGCGGCGCATTTTTCTCTCGGTCTCAACTCTCATGATTACCTCCCGGTGCCGGCCCCACAAACTTCGCCTAACTTCGTTTATCGCCCCCTCGGTCTCCCTGCGGCGGCTAGACTCTAGACAAAAAAAGTAAGGATCGCAATGGGAAAAGAACCGCAGCAGATTTGGTTGACCCTGATGGGTTTTTATGTCTATAGTATTTTCGCTGATTTTAAGAGCGACACCCTAACCATGTTGTTTGATTTCGCTAACGTTTTAGTCTTTATGGTCTTAGGCGCGGCCTTTGTGGGCGTGAATCTACTGATAGGCCGTTTTCTCCGTCCCTCTAATCCCCAGACACGAAAGCTCTCCACTTACGAGTGCGGCGAGCCGGCCAGTGGCAGTGCGTGGGTCAACTTCAACATGCGCTTCTATATTGTAGCCTTGATTTTCATCATCTTTGAGGTAGAGATCGCCTTTGTTTTTCCCGTAGCAACCGCCTTCCGGCGCTGGGTCGAAGGCGGGCAGGGAATGTTTGCCTTTGTCGAGATTTTGCTGTTCGTTGGGATCCTCTTTCTCGGCCTCGTGTATGCCTGGGTGAAAGGGGATCTGGAGTGGGTTAAACAGGTTAAGACCTGAGGTACGAAGGTTTGGAGGAATGATATGAAGCCGCTGCTGAACTCTTTGCCCGAGACGGTCTTTACCACCAAAGTGGATGACCTCCTCAACTGGGGGCGGGCTTCCTCGCAGTGGTACATGCTCTTCGGCCTAGCCTGTTGTGCCATCGAGTTGATGCAGACAGGAGGGCCACGCGCCGATGTGGATCGATTCGGCTGCGTCCCTCGGGCGACGCCGCGCCAATCAGACCTTATGATCGTGGCTGGAACGCTTACCTATAAGATGGCCAAGCGGACCAAGCTCCTCTATGAGCAGATGCCCGATCCAAAGTATGTGATCTCGATGGGAAGCTGTGCCAATTGTGGCGGGTTGTTTCAGCTCGCTTACTCGGTCTGTAAGGGTGTAGACAAAATCATTCCGGTGGATGTTTATGTGCCTGGCTGTCCTCCCCGCCCTGAGGCCTTAACGGAAGGGCTGATGAGAATCCAGGAAAAAATGATGCGCGAGCGGTGGTTGGTCAAGCAGCCTGCAGCGGTCGGAGAATCGACGGGGGCGTGAGACGTGGAGGCAAAGGAGATATACGCGAGGCTGAAGAAGCAGTTTCCGGAAAAGGTCAGTGGTTTTCAGGGAGAGGTCTTCGATCCGAACCTCCATGTTGACCCCCAGGCGATTGTCGAAGTATGCCGCTATCTCCGGGACAATCCGGATTTGAGATTCGAGACCCTGTCTGATCTCACCGGACTGGACCTGCCTAAAGAGAACAAGATCCAGGTCGTCTACCATCTCTTTTCTTATTCGCATCGTCATCCAATCGTTATCAAGGTCGATCTCCCCAGGGAAGATCCCCATGTATCTACGATGGAAGGGGTGTGGAAAGCGGCCAATTGGATGGAGCGGGAGGTTTTCGATCTTTTCGGGGTTGTCTTTGAGGGCCACAGCGATCTCAGGAGGATTTTGCTTCCTGAGGATTGGGTGGGCCATCCTCTGCGCAAGGACTATGTAGAGGAGGAGGAGTACGACGGGATCAGCACCCAAAGGGCGCCCTTGGTAGAAAAATTACTCCGCTAAATTAGAGATTATGAGCGAAGCTGTGCACGCCGAAAGCGAAGCCTTCCACACGGAAGACATGACCATCAGCATGGGTCCGCAGCATCCTAGCACCCACGGGGTGCTGCGTTTCATCGTCAAGACTGACGGTGAGGTCATGCGCGAGGCGATTCCGGATGTGGGCTACCTCCACCGCTCCATTGAGAAGATCGGCGAGAAGGTGACCTGGCATGGCTATGTCCCTTATACGGATCGCGCCGATTACCTGGCAGCGATGTTTACCAATCAGGGCTTCTGCATGGCGGCGGAGAAGCTTGGGGGCGTGGAAGTTGCCCGGCGCGGGGAATTCTGCCGCGTGATCGCCTGCGAGCTGAATCGAATCGCCAGCCACCTCATTTCCGTGGGCACCTTCGGTCAGGATATCGGCGCCGTCACGCCGTTCCTCCATGCGCTCAGGGAAAGGGAAACCATCAATAATCTGATGGAGGAGATCTGCGGCGCGAGGCTCACCTACAACTATATCAGGATCGGCGGAGTAGGCTACGACATCACGCCGGAAACCTGCGGTCGCATTACCCAGTTCCTCGATCACTTCGAATCCATTGTGGATGAGTACAACCGCCTTCTCTCTTACAACAAGATCTTCGTCGAGCGGCTGGCCAATGTCGCGACGATCACCAAGGAGGATGCCTTTCAGTACAACATCGTCGGGCCAAACCTGCGCGCCTGCGGATTCAAATGGGATATCCGGAGGGACATTCCTTACTCGGTCTATCCCGAGCTCGAATTCGATATCCCTGTCGGCACAGGGGAAAAGGGGACTTTGGGGGATTCTTACGACCGGTATATAGTGCGCATTCGGGAAATGGAGGAGAGCTGTAAAATCCTCCGGCAGTGCCTTCAGATGATGCCCAAGGGTCCGGCGATCGCCAAGGTCGCGCGTAAATTCAAGCCACCCGTTGGAGAGGTCTATGTCCGGGTAGAGAGCTCGCGCGGGGACATGGGCTTCTACGTGGTCAGTGACGGCAGCGAATACGCCTATCGTGTAAGGATTCGCACCGGTTCCTTCACCGCCATGAGTCTGATTGATAAAATCAGCCGTGGCCTTATGGTGGCCGACCTGATCGCCCTGATAGCTAGCTTAGATGTGGACGCGCCGGAGATCGATCGTTAGGAATAAATAGAGTCATGCAGCAGCTCGTAGATCAGCTCCTCCAAGAGGGATACTTTCAAGGTTTGCCCAAGGACGCCATTTACGCTGGCTCGATGATTCTCGCCGCCTTTGTCGTCCTTTCTTTTTTTGTCGCTCCCCTGGCCGGGATTACGAGCTGGTTAGAGCGTAGGGTCTGGGCCAGGATTCAGTCGCGGGTCGGCCCCAATCGAGTAGGGCCTCAGGGGATCCTCCAGTGGCTCGCGGACGGGATAAAGAATTTGCTCAAGGAGGATATCATTCCCGCCGCTGCCGATAAGTGGCTCTTTGCCTTTGCGCCGTATGTCGTCTTTGTCGGCTTTTTGGCAACCTTTGTCGTGATTCCCTTCGGCAGTCAGCTCATCGTGGCCGACCTCAACATTGGGATTTTCTATCTCCTGGCTGTGACCTCCCTGGTCGTGGTCGGCATCTTGATGGCGGGCTGGGCCTCGAACAACAAATGGTCGCTCCTCGGAGGAATGCGTTCTGCGGCGCAGATCGTGAGTTATGAAATCCCGGCGGGACTCGCCGTGTTAACGGTCATTTTTGTCGCCGGTACGATGAGTATGCAGGGGATCATCAAGGCCCAGGGCTGGGCGCCTTGGGACTGGCTTCTCTTTTATAATCCCTTCACCTTTGTCGCTTTTTTTCTCTACTTCACGGCGGCCCTGGCCGAGGGGAACCGGACGCCGTTCGACATTCCGGAGGCGGAATCCGAGCTGGTGGCCGGCTATGTCACGGAATACAGCGGCATGCGTTTCCTCTTTTTCTTTTTCGCCGAATGGGGAAACCTCTACGTCATTGGCGCGATAGCGACCACCCTCTTCTTGGGTGGGTGGCAGGTTCCTCCGGTGACAGATAATCCGGTTCTGCTGGGGATTCTTCAGTTCGTCGTTTTTTTTCTCAAGGCATACCTCTGGGTTTTCGTCGCCATGTGGGTTCGAGGGACGCTGCCGCGGGTAAGGGTCGATCAGTTGATGTCCCTCTGCTGGAAATACATGGTCCCTCTTTCCTTTATCTGTCTTTTGGGAACAGCGGCCTGGATGGTCGTCTTTCCAAAGGGGAACCGGGTGGCAAGCATAGGCATGTTTCTCATAGGTCTGGTTATCCTGGGATTGTTCTTTAAGCGGGTGAACTTTCAGATCCGTCACGCCCGCCCGGAGCTCTACTTCAAACCCTACATTTAGTGAGGCCCATGACAGCACTGGTAAAATATGTCATCAACATTGTAGAGACGGTCACGACGATCTTCGAGGGGATGGCCATAACCTTTTCCCATTTTATGCGCCGTCCGATGACCATCCAATATCCCGACAGGATAGAAAAACCGGTACAGGAAACGCTGCCTTTGAGATACCGGGGGATTCTGGAAGTGGATATGGATATCTGCACTGGCTGTCTCGCCTGCGAGAGGGTTTGTCCGATCACCTGCATTACCATCGGGATCGAAATGAACAAAGAAACGAAACAGCGTACTTTTACTCATTTTGATATCGATATCTGCAAGTGCATGTACTGTGGTCTCTGTGCGGAGGTTTGCCCGACAGGGTCGATCCGCCATTCGCAGGAGTTTGAAGGAGCCTGTTATAATCCGGCCGGCCTTGTTCGGCACTTCGTCACCGAACCTGTCCCCCTTTACAAGCCCAAAAAGGGTGGAGAGACGGACCCTGGGCTGGCAACCAAGGTTGAGATTGGGCAAAAATATCTGGATGAATTTGCCACCCCGGAAGAGAAGGTGGGCGGGGCAGGCGCAGAGGAGGGGTAGGGGATCTTCCTGTCATTGACCCTGAGAGCCTTCGGCTCTTGGAGATTCCAAAAAGATAAAAGATCATGGAGCTCGCCACGGTCATTTTTTATCTGATCGCCGCTGTCACGGTTGGCTCTGCCGCGATGGTGGCCTTTTCCCGCAACATCATCTATTCCGCCTTTTCTCTGCTGGGGGCCTTTGCCGGAGTCGCCGCGAACTACGTATTTTTGGGAGCGGACTTCGTGGCCGCCGTGCAAGTACTGATCTACGTCGGCGGCATCTTGGTTCTGATACTGTTCGCCGTCATGCTGACCCATAGAATCACCGATGTCCAGATCACCAACCGCGCGGTCGGTACCATTCCAGCTCTGGTGGTGATGGGGACCTTTGTCTTTCTTCTCGTGCAGATCATTCGGGAAACCCCTTGGCAGAAGGCTAAAGAAATCATCTATGCCCCGACCACGGCGAAAATCGGCGATCTCTTTTTAGAAAATTACCTGTTGCCTTTCGAGCTCGCCTCCTTGGTTTTGCTTGCGGCCCTGATCGGCGCCGTAGTCCTCTCTCGCAAAGAGCTCAAGGAGTAGCGGAGGGCGCTTGATGACTATTGGGCTCACCCATTATCTGGTCCTTGGAGCTATCCTCTTTGGCCTCGGTCTTTATTCTGTCTTGACCCGGCGCAATGCCATCAGCATCCTGATGGGCGTGGAGTTGATCCTGAATGGGGCCAACATCAACTATGTCGCTTTCTCTCATTTCAGCAGCGGAAACGTCGAAGGTCAAATCTACGCCATCTTTGTCATCATGCTGGCTGCAGCCGAGGCAGCCGTTGGCTTGGCCATAGTCCTCGCCATCTTCCAGATCTTTCATACCATCGATGTAGAGGCGGCGGAAACGCTCAAAGAATAGTTCAAGGGTTAAAGGGTTCAAGGGAGAAAAAATTTTGCACCGCCGACTTTGGATTAATCTAAAATCCAAAATCTAAAATCAAAAATCGAAAATGGATCACCCGATACAGACAGATTATCTTCGCTGGATCGTGCTCCTGCCTTTGCTCGGGGCGGCGGCGAATGGTCTGCTGGGTGCGCTCTTACAGAAGCGAGTGGGAAAATGGGTGATCAGTTTCTTCGCTTGCGCGCCGGTGTTGCTCTCCTTTCTTCTCTCCTTTCAGGCCTTTCTCAGTCTTTTGGCCTTAAAGCCCGAGGGGCGTTTTTTAATCGATCGTCTTTATCCCTGGCTCTCCCTGGGTACCCTTCATGTCGATGTAGCCTTTTGGGTCGATCCTCTCTCAGCGGTGATGATCTTGGTTGTTACCGGAGTGGGCGGATTGATCCATATCTACTCTATCGGCTACATGCACGAGGACAAATCATACTGGCGCTACTTTGCCTTTCTGAATCTCTTTACCTTTGCGATGCTCCTGCTCGTCACCGCAGACAGTCTCCTTCTTATGTTTATCGGTTGGGAAGGGGTGGGGTTCTGCTCCTACGCCTTGATCGGTTTTTGGTATCACGACCATGTCAATACCAGGGCCGGCAACAAGGCCTTTATCGTCAACCGGGTCGGCGATTTTGGATTCATCCTCGGTCTATTCCTCATTTTTTGGTCTTTGGATCAGCAGGGTCACGGCACGGTGACCTTTCGCGAGATCGAAAAATTTGCCTCTCTCATTCAAGGGCAGGAACTCTGGGGTGTGGGCGTCGTGACCCTGGCCACCTTGTTCCTTTTCGTTGGCGCCACAGGTAAATCAGCGCAGATTCCGCTCTCCGTCTGGCTCCCGGACGCCATGCAGGGGCCTACGCCGGTGAGCGCGCTGATCCATGCCGCGACCATGGTCACCGCCGGTGTCTACATGGTTGCCCGACTGCACTTTCTCTACTCCGCTGCCCCCGACACGCTGGCGGTGATTGCCGGTATCGGCGTAGCGACGGCGCTCTTTGCTGCTACCGTTGCGCTCACCCAAAACGATATCAAGCGCGTGCTGGCCTATTCCACGATCAGCCAATTGGGCTATATGTTCCTTGCCGCCGGAGTGGCCGCCTACGGCGCCGCAGTCTTTCATCTCATGACCCACGCCTTTTTCAAGGCCTGCCTCTTTCTCGGTTCCGGCAGCGTCATCCATGCCATGGGTGGAGAGCAAGACATGAGGAAAATGGGAGGGCTGAGGCGCGCGATGCCTTATACCTTCTGGACCTTTGGGATCGCCGTTTTGGCGATTGCGGGCACTCCCTTGACCGCAGGCTTTTTCTCCAAGGACGAGATTCTATGGCAGGCCTTTTCCAGCCCGCATGGTTCTCCTTTGCTTTGGATGCTGGGAGTGGTGGGAGCGGGGCTTACGGCCTTTTATATGTTTCGACAGCTTTTTCTCGTCTTCTTTGGCGAGTGTCGCGCCAACAGCCATACCCGGTCCCATCTCCACGAATCACCGAAGGTGATGACCCTTCCGCTGGTGCTGCTCGCCGTCGGTTCGATTGCTGCCGGCTGGATCGGGCTGCCAGAAATCCTCGGCGGCAGCCACTTTGCCGAATGGTTGGAGCCCGTCTTTGGCGCGCCTCACGAGGTCCATGCCTCAGCGAGCTCAGAAGAGACGTTGATGATCCTTTCCGTGACCGTTGCGGCGTTGGGTTTTTACCTCGCCTATCTTATCTATTATAAGGGCAGGCTGGCGCCTGAACGTTTTTCCTCTCTGGCCGGCGGTCTGCCCTATCGTTTGTTCTATAACAAGTATTATATCGACGAGATCTACCAGTTTCTTTTCGTCGGCGGGACACTCTTGCTGGCCCGTATCGGCACCTGGATCGATCAGTATATCATCGATTTTATCGTCGATGGTTCAGCCAAGACGACAGCCTTCATCTCTTGGTTTAACGGCCTCTTCGATAACCACGTGGTCGATTGGGCCGTTAACAAGATTGCGGATGCGACCTTCGACGCGGGAGACAAGTTCCGCAAAGTTCAAACGGGCAACATCAACAGCTACCTTTACGTGATCTTGGGGGCGGTGCTTCTCGCCATGATCATCAAGTTACGCTATTGGAGCTGACTCGAATGGGAGACCTCGAAAGATGACAGACAACGTTCTTACTTATATGACTTTTTTCCCTTTGGCTGGGATGATCGTCGTGCTGCTCTTGCCGTCCGGCCGTCACAACCTGATTCGCTGGGTTTCTGCCCTCTTTACTGTGCCGCCGCTCCTGCTTGCCTTCTGGCTCTACCGCCATTTCGATCCGGTCAATCCGGGTCTCCAGTTTGTCGAAAAGATCCCGTGGATACCAGCCTATAACATCGACTATTTTGTCGCGGTTGATGGGATCAGCATCTCGATGGTGTTGCTGACCGCGCTGCTCAGCTTTCTCTGTATTTTTGCCTCGTGGGGAATCGACAAGGGAGTAAAAGGCTACTTTGCCCTTTTTCTCCTGCTCGATACGGGGATGATGGGGGTCTTCGTTGCGCTCGACTTCTTTCTCTTTTACATCTTTTGGGAGTTGATGCTTCTCCCCATGTACTTCCTGATCGGGATCTGGGGCGGGCCGCGCAGAGAGTACGCCGCGATTAAGTTCTTTCTCTATACCCTTTTCGGCAGCGTGCTGATGCTGCTCGCCATCTTGGCCCTCTATTTTACCAGCGAGCCTCATATCTTTGACATGACCAAGCTCATTGCCCAGAGCGGCAAATACGGTACTCAGCCGCTTGCGATTTGGCCTTTTGATCAATGGGGCTGGGGCTTTCAGCACGTCGTCTGGATGGCGCTCTTCATCGGCTTCGCCATCAAAATACCGGCCTTTCCCTTTCACACATGGCTACCCGACGCGCACGTGGAAGCGCCCACTGCGATCTCGGTAATCCTCGCCGGCGTCCTTCTGAAGATGGGCGCCTACGGGATCCTGCGGATCAATTTTCCCATGCTTCCGCAGGCCACTGCGGACCTCGCCTATTATTTTCTCGGCGTCCTGGGTGCCTGGAATATTATTTACGGGGCGCTCTGCGCCATGGCGCAGAAGGATTTAAAGAAACTCGTTGCCTATTCCAGCGTCAGCCATATGGGCTATGTGATGCTGGGAATGGCGACCTTCACGACGCAGGGGATTAACGGCGCGGTGCTGCAGATGTTCAACCACGGAACGATCACCGGCATGCTCTTCCTCTTGGTGGGCGTGATCTACGATCGGGCCCATCACCGCGATATCGATGGCTTTGGCGGCCTGGCGGCCGTTATGCCGGTTTATACCGGTGTGACGGCGCTGGCCTTTTTCGCCTCGATGGGGCTACCCGGTCTCTCCGGTTTTATCTCCGAGGTGCTGGTGCTGCTGGGTGCGTGGCAGAAGTACCCGATCCTCTCGACCCTCGGGGCGAGCGGCGTCATTCTTACGGCAGGCTATTTTTTGTGGACGATCCAACGGGTCTATCTGGGGCCGACCAACGAGAAGTATAAGACGCTGCCCGAGATCAACGGTAGAGAGCTGTTCACGCTGATTCCTTTGGGGCTTATCGTCATTGCCCTTGGGGTCTATCCGGAAGCCGTCCTCAGCCTCTTGCGCGCTTCCCTGGATCATCTTAATCAGGTTGTCATCCCGCACCTCTCATAGACCCTATGGACCTAAACAATCTCCAAAGCCTGAAATTCTTTTATCCCGAGACTATCCTCACCGGGACCATCCTTCTTCTCGTTCTTTTTGACCTTTTCCTTAGGAATAAAAAGAACCTCGGCTATATCGCCGCCGTGGGCTGCCTCATTTCCTTGTGGGCCACCTTAGAGCTTTACGGGACGCGTGGGGGCTGGCTTTTCCACCGCATGATCGTTCTGGACAACTTCAGCCTCTTTTTTAAAGTGATCTCCTTGCTGGCTGCTTTGATGGTCATCTGCATGTCTCTAGACTGTCGCGAGATCGACGGGGTCCACCAGGGGGAATACTACACCGTCCTTCTGACGTCTACGCTCGGCATGTTCTTCATGGCCTCATCGAGCAATCTGCTGATGGCTTATCTCTCGCTGGAACTGGTGAGTCTTACCTCCTATATCCTGACCGGCTTTCTGCCCCATAATCGCCGATCGAGCGAAGCTGCGCTCAAGTATCTGATCTATGGTGGAGTGGCATCGGGTGCCATGATCTATGGAATGAGCTGGCTCTTCGGCATGACCGGGAGTCTGGACTACGCCAGGATCAGTGCGGCGCTGCTCCACGGTGAAGTCCATCGGCTCGGCCTCTTCATGGCCTTTGTCTTTATCCTCGCCGGCTTCGGCTACAAGATTGTTTTTGTCCCTTTCCACATGTGGTCCCCCGATGTCTATCAAGGGGCGCCGACTCCCGTCACAGCCTTTCTTTCCGTAGCATCGAACGCCGCCGGCGTAGCCATCATGATCCGCTTTTTCTTCCCTGCGGTCTCGCGCCTTGGGGAAGGAGGGAATTGGTTGTTTATTCCTGGAGTAGAATGGCCTCATTTTCTTCTTTTCGTTAGCATGGTGACGATGACACTGGGGAACCTTTGCGCCCTCAATCAGCAGAACGTCAAGCGCATGCTCGCCTATTCCGGGATCGCACACGCCGGCTATCTCCTCATGGGGCTGGTGGTGCTCAATAACGACGGGCTCACGGCGATGCTCTTTTACGTCATGGTCTACCTCATTATGAATTTGGGGGCCTTCCTGGTGGTGGTGATCGTCGCTAATGCCACCGGCAGAGAGGATATTGAGGGCTATCGCGGTCTGGCCTGGCGCGGTGCCGCAATCCCAGCGGTCTGCATGGCGATCTTTCTTTTCTCTCTAACCGGACTTCCGCCTTTCGCAGGCTTTGTCGGAAAGTTTTTTCTCTTTGCGGCCGTGATCAAACAGGGGGGCATGTTTGTTATTCTGGCTGTGGTCGCGATCCTCAACAGCGTCATCTCGCTTTATTACTATGCCGGGATTGTGAAGACGATGTTTCTCGACTTCCCGCAACCCGGCGATCCAAAGGTCGAGATGACGCCCAACAACTCCGCCCTGCTTGGATTCCTTTCCTGCCTCACCCTTTTGCTCGGGGTCTACTGGGGACCCGTGGCGTTCTATGCCGCTCAGTCCCTCCGGTTCTTTATAAAGTAAAAATTTCCCCTAAAGAATCTTAAGCGAGAGCAGAGCGGATTGAGAGTACGTAGTCCGCAAAAATTCCTATTGACATGTCGATACGTATATAATAACTATATACGTGTGGAGGCCCATGAAGGTCTTTCCTGAATTTGAGGGTTTCGATTGGGATCGTGGAAATCGTGAAAAGAGTTGGATTCAGCACAAGGTTGCCTGGTGGGAATGTGAAGAGGTGTTCTTCAACCAGCCTTTGTATGTTTTTCCCGATACTGGGCATTCTTTGAACGAGGAGCGCTACTATGCTCTTGGGAAAGCGAATCATGCTCGGCTGCTTTTTATTGTGTTCACCCGCCGAAAAAATAGGATAAGAGTTATTTCTGCAAGAGATATGCACCGAAAAGAAAGGAAGGTTTACCATGAGAAAGCTAAAAAAGATTCCGAAGTTTAAAAGTCTTAGCGAAGAGGAAAAATTCTGGAGTACTCACGACTCGACAGATTATATCGATTACTCTAAAGTTGAACTCGGTTTTTTTCCTGAGTTAAAGCCGTCGAGCAGGACTATTTCTATTCGACTGCCGGAGCCTTTGATTGAGGCGGTTAAAGTCCTGGCCAACAAGAGGGATGTGCCTTATCAATCGATGATGAAGGTTCTGCTTGCCGAAAAAGTTCGTGAGGAGCTTGAGTTGAAAAGAGAGAAGCGGAATATAGGGCGGCGAGGTAGGAAGAAAGGGCACTTGACAGAGAAGGACGTCGAGAGGATCGTCTTCGAAGACCGTTAAGCCTTCAGATAATTAGCTCCATCGGCTCCCTAAGCCTTCCATCAGGCTGAACGTCCTTAAAGATCTTCCCGATAACAGAATTCTTGAATGCGCCGTTGAAGCCCGTGCGGACCTAATAGTTACAGGAGATCGCCATCTCCTCAAGCTAAAGAAATTTCAAGGTATTCCTATCATCCGCCTAGTGGACTTTCTTAGAATGTTTTCTGGAGTCGTAAACTGAGAGCTGTCTTGCCTGGCTTGCCTATTGCTCCGGGCAGGGAAATTGGATAATGAAAGCTATCTTACGAAAGGAAGGTGTGAACATGATCCATCGGGCTGTTATCGCTGCAACCATAACTGCGCTGCTTCTGATTGTCCCGGGCTGGGCTAGCGCCCAAGGGGGAAAAGAGATGCTGAAGCAAACCGCGACTATTACATTGGAAAAAGGGGGAACGATTAAGATCGAGTTCTATCCTCAGGATGCGCCCAACACTGTGATGAACTTCATCACCTTAGCCAAGAAAGGATTCTACGACGGGCTCACATTCCACCGGGTCGAGCCTAGCTTCGTCGTCCAGGGAGGTGACCCCAAGGGGAACGGCACGGGTGGCCCCGGCTACACCATCAAGGCCGAGTTCAACAAACAGAAACACCTCCGCGGCACGGTGGCGATGGCCCGTGCCCAGGACCCTGACTCTGCGGGGAGCCAATTCTACATTTGCTTGAATCCCGCCTCATTCCTTGACGGGAAGTACACCGTCTTCGGCCGGGTGGTGAGCGGAATGGAGATTGTCGATGGGATCAAAGTTGGCGACAAGATGAAGTCGGTGCGGATCGCCGAGGAGTAAGAAACGAATCCTTCGCCCCGATTTTAGTTACCCGAAAGGACAGAGCAAATGGATCAACCCCTCATTGGTTTTATCGGCCTGGGTATCATGGGAAAGCCCATGGCCAGGAATCTTATCAAGGCAGGTTATTCCCTGGTCGTCCACAACCGCAGCCGCCCGGCGGTCCATGAGCTGGAAAGAGAGGGCGCCAGGGCGGCCGGGAATCCGCAGGAGGTCGCTGCGCAAACGGAGGTGGTCATCACCATGCTGCCGGACTCGCCGGATGTCGAGCAGGTCGTGGCGGGTGAGCGTGGCGTGCTCGCGGGCGCGAGGCCGGGCACGCTGCTGATCGATATGTCCAGCATCTCACCCGTGGTGGCGCGACGACTGGCGGCTGAGGCAGAAGCGCGCGGTCTGGAGATGCTCGACGCGCCGGTCAGCGGCGGTGAAGTTGGCGCCATTAACGCGGCTCTTTCGATTATGATCGGCGGTAAGGCGGCGGCAGTGGAGCGGGCGATGCCCATTTTCCAGGCGCTGGGCAAGAACATTGTCCATGTAGGCGAATGCGGCGCGGGGCAGGTGACGAAGGCGGCGAACCAGGTGGTCGTCGGGCTTACGATCGCGGCGGTAAGCGAGGCCCTCGTGCTCGCCGCAAAGGCGGGAGTGGATCCGGGAAAGGTGCGCCAGGCGCTGCTCGGCGGGCTCGCCCAGTCGCGCATTCTGGACGCATACGGTCAGAAGATGCTCGAGCGCAACTTCAAGCCCGGTTTTCGCATTCGCCTCCACGAAAAAGATCTGAGCATCGCCCTCGCTGCGGGAAAAGAGTACGGCGTGTCGCTCTTGCTCACCGCCATCGTCGATCAGATGATGGCCGTCATGAAGGCGACGGGAAGGGGCGAGCTGGATCATTCGGGACTGGTGACTCTGATCGAGGAGTGGGCCGGCCCTTCGGGATTTCAAATCGCAAATTTCAAATCTCAGATCTGAGATGTGAGATCTGCAATCTGAGATTCCGAGCGCAGCGAGGCATCCCCTTGACAATCCGATGGGAGTCAACCTAACTAAGGATAAAATATGCTGCGTCATGTCTGTTAGAAAGCAGTAGGGTAACCGAACTCCCGGAAAGGATCTTTTATGTTGGACACGGCGAAAAGAAAAGAGATGCTGCGCATGATGATTAAACTGCGCGCCTTTGAAGAGAAGCTGGAAGAGCTTTACCAAAAAAAGGCCATGTTCGGCAGCACCCATTCCTATCGCGGCCAGGAGGCCATCGCCGTCGGGGTCTGTTCCGCCCTCGAAGCGACGGATCTGATGGCTAGCTACCACCGCGGCACAGGCCATCTGATAGCCAAGGGGGCGGATCTCTACCGCCTGATGTGCGAGTGCCTGGGCCGCCTGGACGGTTACTCCAAAGGACGCGGCGGCAAGATGCACATGGGGGATCTCTCGTTCGGCTTTGTCGGCAATACCGGTACCGTTGGCGCGACGGTCCCTTTCGCTACGGGAGCTGCCCTGGCCGCTGAGATCAGGGGGAGCAAAGAGGTGGTCGTGAGTTTCCTTGGCGACGGGGCGATGAACCAGGGAGTGGTCCATGAGGCGATGAACTTTGCCGGCATATGGAAGCTTCCAGTTATCTACGTATGCGAGAACAACTTGTACGCGATGACCGTAAGCGTGGAAAAAAGTATCGCCATCAAGCATGTAGCGGAGCGGGCAAAGGGCTATGGTTTCGAGGGGAAAGTCATCGACGGCAATGACGTGGAATTGATTTATGAAGAGACGCGAAAAGCGGTAGAGAAAGGAAGATCAGGGAAAGGGGCGACTTTTCTAGAGTGCTTGACCTACAGGTGGGACGGTCACTTTGGCGGCGATCCGGGCACAGGCTACCGTACCAAGGAAGAGCTGGAGGAGTGGAAGCAGCGCTGTCCGATCAAACGGCTCAAGGAGAAGCTGATTGCGGAAGGGAATTTAACTTTAGAGGAGTTTGAGAGGATGACGGCGGCTGTTTACGCTGAGATTGACGAGGTCGCCAAAAAGGCTCAGGCGTCGCCGATGCCTCCTAAAGAGTTTGACTTGGAAAGCGTCTTTGCGGGATCGGAGGTGGCTCATGGCTAAAGCGGAAAAGTTGCAAGCGCCTCAGGGAGAGGTCAAGGAGATGCGCCTTCAGGAGGCGCTCCGAGAGGCGCTGCGTTACGAGATGGCGCGGGATGAGCGGGTCTTTGTCGTTGGCGAGGATGTGGCTCTCTTCGGCGGGGCTTACGGGGTGACCCGCGGTCTGCTCCAGGAGTTCGGCGAGAGCCGGGTGCGGGACACGCCGATTTCCGAGGCGGGTATGGTAGGGCTCGCCATCGGCGCGGCGATCAACGGCATGAGGCCGATTGTGGAGATCCAGTTCTGTGATCTCCTGCCGCTCTGTATGGATCAACTCGTGACCCACGCGGCGCGCTACCATTACATGACCGGCGGCCGCATCTCGGTCCCCATGGTCATTCGCAGCAAATTCGGCACCCGGCCGGGAGGGGGCCCCAGCCATTCGGGCTGCAATCATGGCGCTTTCGTCCATTTTCCCGGGCTTAAAATTATAATCCCGACAACGCCCGCAGACGGGAAGGGGCTTCTCCTGTCGGCGATCCGCGACCCCAATCCTGTGCTCTGCTTCGAGAGCCACCACCTGTATGGGATCAAGGGCCCCGTGCCGGAAGGCGACTATACCGTGCCCATCGGCGTTGCCGCGGTGCGGAGGGAAGGTAGGGATCTAACGATCGTCACTTGCGGCGGCATGGTGCTCAAAGCGGATGAGGCGGCGGTGGAGCTTAAAACCAAAGGCATCGATGTTGAAATTATTGATCTGCGCTCGCTGGCCCCTCTGGATAAAGAGACTATTCTTAAGTCCGTGGCCAAGACCAAGCGGGCGATGGTGGTCGATGAGGGGCCGATGGTTGGCGGCGTCACCTCGGAGATAGCCGCTTTGATTCAGGAAAATCTGTTCTCTGATCTAAAAGGACCGGTGATCCGAGTCGGGGCGCAGCATCTGCCCCCGCCTCACAGTCCTCCGCTGGTCGAGGCGATCATTCCCAGTGTGGATCGAATCGTTCAAACGGCGCTCAAGCTTGCCGGGGGAAAATAGGCGGGATTACTTCTCCAGTAATTTCTTCATTCGCTAAACGACTGCGGGAGGAGGCGGCGGCAAGCCGGTGGCCTCGCACCAGTAGCGGATGTCGTAGAACCGCTCTGCCGGGTTGTAGGGAGGCTTGTAGACACCCATCTCGCGGCGCAGCTCCAGCACTTGGCGCAGTGCGGCGGGATCGATCTTTGCCTTAGGCACGACCCTACGGTAGCTTTTTTCCGCTCCCTCGCGGTTAAGCCCTTCCTTGGCCATGATCAACTCGATGGTCTTCTCGCGATGCTCAGGCTGAAGCAGCCAATCCGTCGCTTTAACCCACGCGCGAACGAAGCGCACGACCAGCTCGCGGTGCTGCTCCAGCCATTCTCTTAGACCCCAGCCTCCGGTCAGAGGCCAGTTCGGGACATAATCCTCCGCCTGCGCCAGGAGAACACCGCCTGCGGCAAGGGCCTTGTCGGATGAGGGCGGCGTCAACATCGCCGCAGCCACACGCCCTTGCAAAAAGGCCTCCAGGCGGGGTGGCGAGCTGCCGATGATCTCGACCCGATACTCGTCCTCCGCGATGCCATGAGCGCGCAGGATCTTTCTCCGGATGAGATCGAGATTGGAGTCTCCTGGATCGCCCGCCAGGAGCTGCCCGCGAAGCTGCTCCACGGAGCTGACCCCGGGCCTGCCCACCAGCACGGCATCCAATCCCGCCTCTGCCTGCATGAAAAGCTGGTAGTCGACGCCGTCCGTGGTCATGCGCGCGATCATGGTATCCGGACTGCTAAGCGAGATATGCCAGCGCCCTTCGGCCATCCCGCGGTTGTGATTGGGCGCATAGGTGGTGAGATGATAGTCCACCGTCAGCTTCTCTTCTGCGAAAAAGCCGCGATACTCGGCGACCAGATGGGCTGGCCTTCGATGATAGCCGGTGGTGAGAAGCACGTCCATTGTTAATTCCCTCCGGGGTTCCACCCCAATATCGGACAGAATCCACTAGTTTTAACCCTTTGGTCAACCGCTTTTTCTGGGAAACAGCGCTCGGCTTCAGTCCTACTGGTACAACAACCCTGGCGATCCTAGCCATGAGCGAAAGGTATTAGACTGCCCATGCGGGAGTCAAGAAGAAATCAGTATTATGTCCCCGAATCTGGAATCTAATGCGCGGAATCTAATGGAATTAAAGGGAAGGGGAGTGGAGTCACGATAGCCACGAAAGTAGCCGTCGTTAAAAACCGAGGATGTGGCCAAACTCGTGACCAGGACTTTCCGAGAGATCTCTGTCTGGCCTAGAACGACGTAACGACCGTATTCATTCAAAACCACGAGGCCTCTGCGCCACGCAACGACCTGCGCATGGGTAACAGAGGCCTCGCCTTGTAGCTCCGCTAGTTCCTCCTAGGGACCGAGGACAACCGAGACATCATTGCTGCCCTGATTCGCTACCGCCAGATCCGGTATGAGATCCCCATTGAAATCTCCAACCGCAACAGAACGCGGGTTAGTCCCCACTGGGAAGTTCGCCCCTGCGATGAAGCCACCCAGACCATCGCCCAGGAGGACATAGACAGTATTGCTGCCAAAGTTCGCCACCGCTAGATCCAGATTCGCATCGCCGTTGAAATTCCCAACCACTACAGAGCTTGGTTGAGTCCCCACGCCAAAGTTCGTTGCCGGCCCAAAGGATCCAGTGCCGTCTCCCAGCAGGACGGAGACATTATCGCTACCCTGATTCGCCACCGCTAGATCCAGATTCGCATCGCCGTTGAAATCCCCAACCACTACAGAGCTTGGTTGAGTCCCCACGGCAAAGTTGGTGACCGGCCCAAAGGATCCAGTGCCGTCTCCCAGCAGGATGGAGACATTATCGCTACCCTGATTCGCCACCGCTAGATCCAGATTCGCATCGCCGTTGAAATCCCCAACCACTACAGAGCTTGGTTGAGTCCCCACGGCAAAGTTGGTGACCGGCCCAAAGGATCCAGTGCCGTCCCCCAGCAGGACGGAGACATTATCGCTACCCTGATTCGCCACCGCTAGATCGAGATTCCCATCCCCATTGAAATCCCCAACTGCTACAGAGACAGGACCAGTGCCGACAGCAATCGGAGAGCCCAGCGCCGCTGTGAAGCCACCCAGCCCATCGCCAAGCAGGACGGTCACATCATTGGTACCCTGATTCGCCACCGCCAGATCCTGGAACCCGTCCCCATTGAAATCCCCAACCGCCACAGAGGACGGAGCAGTCCCCACGGGAAAGTTCGTGGGTGGACTGAAGAAGACAAGAGTGAGGTCAAAGGTCGTTGTGACCGTGACATCAGCGTTCATGGTAACAGCGCAGTCGCTTGTCCCACTGCAAACGTCCCATCTCGCAAGGAAGGAGCCCGCATCGGGAGTGCCTGCGAGATTCGCCACCGTACCACTGCTGAAGCTCGCCGAGCAGACTCCAGGGCAGTTGATCCCAGGCCCGCTCACCGTTCCACTCCCGGTGCCCGCCAAGTTCACGGTCAGAGTAAACTGCTGCGGATTCACCACCAAGTTGAACATGGTGGTTCTACCCAAGGGCGATCCTGTCACCGTGATCGGGACGGTGCCCGTTGGTGTGGCGCCGGTTGTGGCAATCGTCAGCGTGCTCGAACAGTCGGGGTTGCAAGAGCCAGGAGAGAACATAGCCGTTGCTCCTGGAGGAAGCCCAGAGGCATCAAAGCTTACCGGCTGTGTGGCTCCTGAAACCAGCGTCGCCGTGATCATGTTCGAGCCAGACGAGCCCTGAATCACTGTGATGTCCCCAGAGTTGGCGAGAGAGTAGTCGAAGACTGGAGGTGCATTCACCACCAGATTGAACATCGTCGTTCTCGCCAGAGGTGATCCAGTCACCGTGATCGGGAAGGTGCCCGTCGGCGTGGTGCCCATCGTGGCTATCGTCAGCATGCTCATGCAGGTAGGACTGCAAGAGGCAAGAGAGAACGTAGCTGTGGCCCCGGCAGGAAGCCCAGAGGCCGCAAAGCTAACCGCCTGCGTAGCCCCCGATGTCAGCGTCGCCGTAATCGTGTTCGAACCAGACGAGCCCTGAATGACAGCGATGTCCCCCGAGTTGGCGAGAGAGTAGTTGAAAGGGGCGTTCACTACCAAGTTGAACATCGTCGTTCTAGTCGGTCCAGTTGGAGGAGACGTTCCGGTCACCGTGATCAGGAAAGTGCCTGTCGGCGTCGCACCGGTCGTCGCAATCGTCAACATCTTCGAGCAGGTAGGGTTGCAAGAGGCAGGAAGAGGAGAGAAAGAAGCCGTGGCCCCGGCAGGAAGCCCAGAAGTGACCGCAAGGTTAACCGCCTGCGTCGCCCCTGAGACCAGTGTTGCCGTGATCGTGTTCGAGCCCGACGCGCCTTGAATCACCGTGATGTTGCCAGAGTTCGCAAGCGAGTAGTTGAAGATTTCTCTGGAGAGGGTGTAGTTACCAGACCCGGCCTTGTTTAAGACCACGATTCCATACCAAGCGCTGGCCGCCGGGGTGAAAACAAATTGCTCAGCTACACCGGGTCCGCCGCTGCTAGAGCCGGCAACGGCATCAACTCTGGCCCGCACATTGTTTCCTCCTGGACCCATCAGGAACAGCTCCGGGTCTTGGCCGCCGTTCGACGGCACCACCCGGAAGCGATACGGGACACCAGCATTTAGGAAGGTATCTCGTACGACGACGACATCACCCGCACCCATAAAAACTGTCTGGGAGCCGTCGGGTAGTGTATCCGCGCCCTGTGCCAACTCGATCTGATAGTTTCCTGTACCTACGAATTGGAACACCCTTGGGAAGTAAGCGGCAAGCGGCCTTATGTTTGAGTTAACAGCGACGAAGTCGATGGTGTTGCCACCGAATGTGCTAGAGTTGAGCAGCACTGTCTGGTTGAAGTCGCTGAACAGTTGGAGATCATAGTCCGCGCCGGGGGGAGGACGGATGGCGACAGCCGACCAGAAAAAGGTTGTCGCGTTGTAACTATAATTATGGGGAGTAGGTATGGGGCGGGTAAGCCCGACATAGTTGCCTAGCGGATCACGGAAGTTGTAATCGATGGTGTTCTGATACACTGAGGCCAGGGCTCCGGTCGGCGCGACGTTGAAGCCGTCAGCGCCACGCTGTGCCCAAAACTGGGCAAAGTTATTGGAAACGTGGAGTTGGAAGGTTCTCCAGATGTTGCCTGGACCACCCGGGAATTCGGTGAAGCGGTCCCAGAATGGCTCGTTATTGCTATCCGAGATGTCGATCAAAGCGCCTGCAACCCGGCCCTCGACAGTGTCGCTATTGTTCCACCCTCCCGTGCCCCAGGTGGGGAACTCTAGGTCCTGGATGGAGCCGTTAGCGAATTCAAAGACCGGTCTATTATATACCGTCGCCGGAAACCACTCAGCCCACCCCTCGGTCCAGGCACAGCCGGTGGAGCTGGCGGCCGGGATAGAGTGCGGGTTACAATTGGGCGCGGGAGGAAACGCGAACTGATAAACGTCGTCCATAATCGCGTGGCCAAGCTCATGATCGACAAGGATGCGCGATCTGGGGTCGTCGGCGCGAAGGTGTACGTCTCTGCTACCTAGGCTGTAGAAGGTACCGTCAACCGAGTTGGGCGCCCAGTTGATAACTTTCTGACGGCAGGGGCCGAGGCTGCCCCAGCAGGCACCTGGTGCAAAGTTAAAGGCATCGTTGACCGCGTCGAAGGCTTGCAGGCCGCGCATGAGGGTGCCGTCGGTCGGCTGAAGGTTACCAAAGTTGAAATCGCCATCGGGGATATTGTTGGGCCCGTCGGCCCTGAATACAAAGTTGTCATTGGTACCGGTCCTTCGCACTCTCCAGTTCGAGTTCTCAGAGATGAAGAGTACGAATATGTTCACCCCCCCACCGAGTGGAAAAGGTCTGCTGTTATTGAAGCAGACCCTGTATCTGCCGTTTCCGTCCGTAACACCATTAGCGAGGAATCGGTCGCCGAAGGGGAAGGGCTCGCGGTCCCAGGCCTGGACCTGAAAGTTTCTGGAAGGACGGGTTGGTCCGGCGGTGTCAACGTAGAACCAGCCGCCAACGACACATGCTATGCCTGGCGCCGCGACCTCAACGCTCAGAGATTGGGTCATGCCCTCGACTGAAGCGGACTTTGGTGAGCCAGTAAGAGGAAGTGGCGTAGGGACATCCGATATTGGCATAGCGGCACCGACCGGGGAAACGTCGATGGCAAATTTGGAGTTCTCCGGGGTCTCCCCGACGGTTACGAAGATATCGTCGTCACCGGCATCGACGCGACCGGCAGCGGGTCCAGTGGCACGCACCCTGATCTGCCCCGCACCTGGCGCAATCGCCCTGACCTCGAACTGATAGTACTGTGTCTGTTTCTCCGGTAATGCGCGTCGCACAGCCGCCCGGCTGACTGGGTAGCCACCTTCGGACGACGGTGCGGTAGCGGCCTGCATCTCTGCGGGCAGACCCACAAACTCGAAGTTCGAGGGCAGCTCAACGCTGATTTCCGCGTCCCCATATGTTTCGTCCGTGGTGACGGTGAACGAAAGCGTCGCTGTCTCACCCACCACCGGCGCATTGGACAGACTTGCGGTCACGTTGATGCAACTGAGCCACTCATCCTGCTGGGATATACTGCCCGACCTCCTCAAGGTACAGGCGGGGGCCTGCGGCTCCTCCGGGAGCGTAGGTGCTCCCTTATCGGGTAGTTGCTCTTGAGCCCCGCCCACCGATATCAGCATCAGCGCCATAACCAGCGCTGTAAAGAAACCTATGAGTCCCTTATGTCTCCACCGCATTGCGACGGGGGACAACCCTAGAGGATAGCGCCATCTGATTCGGCCTTGTGATCTCATTAGACTTACCTCCTTTTTGATCTTCTCACTTCTTTCGAAAGCTCACCGCTTCTGGGACGGGTCATTTCGTGAACGGGTCCCGACTAATTTTGATAGTCCTGCCCTTCGCCAGAACGTAAAACCGCTCCTCATCAACATCGATACGCCCCTCAGCATGCCCGACAGCTCTGGCATTGACCGCTCCTTCCAAATCTCGGACCGCTTTGACCGTGACCTGGAACTCACCGATCTCATCGCCTCGTAGATCACCCTGCCAACTTAATTTTCCTTTTTGCAGCTCGAGTCCCGGTGGGAGTTGAATCTGGACGTTCACATCTTTGTCGAAAAATAGCTGTGACGGAAAAGCCGAAAGCTTCCCGACCCGGGCTGTGATCTCCAATAGGCGTTCCTTGGCAAACAATCGGACTATCAAAGCGAGGTCGAGTGGAACTGCAGGCTCGGACGGGTCAGAGTTGACAAAAAGCACCTGCGTCGCCCCGTCAGCATTCGCCTCTATGGGGGAGCGGCCAACAGTGCTGAGCAGAAGACCTACCAAAGAAAATACCAATACAGCAACAACTCGGAGAGCCATCTTCTTGCGATGAAGTCCTAACGGGTCACGTTGCATACCATGTGTGTTATTTTATCGGCCATATCCTTTGTTGACTCGACTTGGCGAACTCCAATTGCTGACAGCCGCCAATCCCCCGGGATCTTCCAAAAGCTCATCTCCTCTATCACCAGCCAGATACCCTGTCAAGAAAGAAATAGGGCTGTGTTATAGCATATAGCAAAGTAACTATGTCAGGGGTTGTATTAGGCCACCACATTTTGCACTCTTTTGGCTTTTGCTCCATTAAGAACTGCACGGGTGACTTAAGCTTCAATCCCCAGTGAGGTCGCTCGCCGTTATACCACAACAGCCACGGAATCAGCTCACGGTTGAATGCTTGGGGCTCAGGGATTAAGACTCCAATTAAATCTTTACACCTCGGACAGGTCCGGTTTGTAGCGCAGCAAATACCATGCCGAAAAAGTACAAGAGGAGTAGCAAGTGTATGTCATGAAAAAATCAACGAATTTGTTTCGGCAGCGAATACGGCATTTACCGAGATAAAAGAAAATCGGGCACGAGCGTCCTGCTCGGCGCAGGATTTCAGGATTTCTCGTTACGCCCTGCACTTATTTATGATCGAGACAGAGTCGGGCATCCTTTCCCTATCGGGCAGAAATTCCAAAGTCGCCGCTGTGACAGGGCTAGCCCTGATGGTTTTGTCAACTTAACTTTTTGTGATTGTTGTAGCAAAATAATTCTGCATTTTTTCTAAAGGTCTTTTTTATCGTGGGATTGCATCAAAAAATTACGGGTGAGCGACCGTGGAGATGGCTTTAATTTGGCCCTTACTAAGTTGATGTTTCGCCCGTTTGAGATGGGTGGGGTCCTCAGGCAGGACCGAGAGGTAAAAGGACGAGTCCCTTGACCAGGCGGAAATGGCGCTGGTTCTGAGTTAGAAGCGGCAGTTTCCTGGCCAATGCTGAGGCGGCAATAAGTACATCTCCTCGCTCCAACGAGGGATGAGTAGATCTGAGTCGAGAATATTCGTTAATAACCCGTTGATCGATCCGAATAAGACGGAAACGCTCGAGAAGGGATATAATCGCCTGCCTCTCGGAAGCTTTTAAGCCTTGCTTGGAGAGAAGCTCTTTTTTCGTAATGGCTGAGTAATATATCCTAGTCTTTGGATTCTCAAAGTGATAGAGACTATGTTGGATTTTAGTCGATAGCCCCCTTGATAAGGGTTATGAAATTCACGGGAGAGAAGAGGGCGACGGAAAACTTACACAAGGAGGCTATCATGAGGAGAGACTATGTAAAGGAAAAGGTTTTGCCTGGCAGGCAGAGATAAACATTCTCCCAAGTAGCGCTTTGATCAGTTTCGGGGTGCCTTTCATGTCACTCTCCTATTCCCTGCCGTTGCATCCTATTGGAAATCATTGCTCGGCAATCAGGTCGTCCAGCCACTGGTGAAGCGCCCTGGCAAGCGCCGCCAGTCGATTCGATGGGAAACAGATGCCGAAGAGGTGGCTACCCCACTGAGAAGACGAATTAACCTTTTCGTTGACGCCAAAGGCACACTGCGGGTTCAACGGGTCGATCGTAATGGCCGAGTAATCTCCCCAGCGGAAGTGTGTCGAGAAGGTAGGGCTCTGGAAGATTACTGAACCCGGCTCAATCACGCCGGGCGGGTCGGTAGACAAACGGCCTGAGGCCCGTATTTGCGGAAAGTAGCCTGGTTCTTCCCCATTTGGGCTCGCCGATGAACTCCACGTCACAAACACATCATTGTCGTCATTTAAGGCGATCGAGGCGTTCCAGTCATCCGACGTAACGGTTCCGAAGAAGATGCCGCTTTGGACGACCATACCTTCACTAGTGGAAATGTCGATCTCATACCAGCGGGGCTTCGGCAAACCTTCCACCCCGATCGTGTGAACGTTGAAGAGCGAGCCGCCGTTCTGTATGCTCGCATTTACGAATCTTGTATCAACGGTGTCGATCCTGATGCCAGTCTCGGGCTGTCTGGCGCTTGGTGGGATGGAGTAGAGTCCCACCTCCACTGGGGATAAGACAAATAGCGTTACATTGTCCGGATCACCGGAGTTCTCCAGCACGTACAGCCCAACAAAGGCGGTACCAGGCATGTTGTTGATCAGAAATGTCTTCGGGTTATCGTCCAGCACAATCGGTGGGTTCAGTGAGCCGTCAAGCCCCTGGAACACCGGGACACTAAAGCCAAGGCCGTTGTACAGGTTGTCTTTGGGGACAGCGAGCATATCGGCCCACCTGAAAAAAACGCCTCTGTGAAAGATGTTCGCGGTGATAATCAGCGCATCCTTATCCATGCCCAGCTGCGGGTAGTCCCAGAGGTCATCTGGGATAAAGGCTACGTTGATGGGATAGACAAAGAAATCGCCCGTCGCGTCCCCGGTTGTGGAGACCCCGATGAAGTGAAACTGCACGGTGCTGGACTCCGGGAACGCCGCCGCCGTGACAACCCAGCGGTCATGAGTACGGTCGTACACCACACGCGGGTCGAACAGCGTCCTTGCTGTGTACCTGAAAAACGTGGCGAGTGAGACATCCTTTAATCGGTTGCCCGTCCTATCAAAGACCGCCAGCCGGCTGTTCACTACTTCGATGAACTGCTCTTTTCCGATGGCGCCATGCGTGTCCGGCGGGATCAAATTCCCCGACTCGCTCTGGTTTAGGCCATCAAAGTCCACATCGGGGATTGGCGGCCCGTACAGGCTCGGCCACATACCGGTGGGCAGAGGAAGCTGTCGGTCCGCCGCCGCCTTCAGTCTCGCATACTCCTGGGCGTTTATCGTTGGCCGGAAAGGTACCTCGACGGGCAGGTCTGGGAACCTTGTAGACAGCGTAGACGGTTCAAAATTTGGCGTTGTCCTGACCTCGGCAGGCGGCACGCTCAGAATATACGACGGCTCGATCTTGTAGCCACCCACCTGTGCGGCGGCACGCATCGGCAGAAGAAGAAGTCCGAGCAGGCACAGCAGGGCAAGTGCGCTACTTCGGACAATTGGGCGTAGCATGTGTTGCACAGCAGTCGGCACAAGGGCCCGTCAGGTCCTCAGAAGATTATCCGCCAGCTCGTTGGTTTTAACGGGATTAATGCGCACCTTCCTTCGCCAGCTCGCGTTCGACAAGCTTTTGGAATACCGCGAGGCGTTGGGCACCTACCAGCACCCGGCCATTGATGAAGAAGGTGGGGGTCGAGGAGACCCCTAGGCGAGTCCCCTCCTGGACATCACTCGTGACCGCCGCCTGGTACTTATCGCTGACGAGACACGTGGCGAACGCCGAGCTGTCGAGCTGGAGTTCCTCCGCGTATTGCTTGAGTTCGTCCGAGGAGTGGCGAGGTGACCGCTCAAAAAGAAGATCGTGGTACTGCCAGAACTTTCCCTGCTCGGCCGCGCAGCGTGCGGCCTCATGCGCTTTGGGAGCCGCGGGGTGGAGGCCAGATATCGGGAAGTCCCGGAAGACCCACCTTACCTTTCCTTGATACTCCTCCATGAGCTGCCTGACGGTCTGAACGGCGGCTTTGCAGAACGGACACTGGAAGTCGGTAAATTCCACGATCGTCACTGGCGCGCCGTCGGCCCCTCGGGCAAAGCCTTTGTCCGGGTTCACTCGCACACGCGCCGAATCGGGCTCCTTCAGATAGACCGCGACATCTGTCTGTGTTCGGAGCCGTCGAACATACGTGTCTCGCTGCTGGTTTACTTTCTGGGAGCCGAGGTAACCCCGCACCTTTCGCAGAAGCTCGACCTTATCTTCCTTGAGGAGAAGGCCGCGGTTCTCGGTCACGAAAGTGGCCACCTCTGCGTCCGTCACCTCCGGGACGTGGGCGTAGACTTCCTCCTTGAGCAACTGCTCCACGGTGATGCCGCGCCGCCTTGCCTCCCGTGCCAGGAGTCGCTCATCGATGAGCTGCTCAAGCTTTTGGTTCAGAAGCTCATAGCGCTGCTGCTCAAGCCGCGCAAGCTGCCCGCGGAGACTCTCTTCAAGCTCATCCTGGCCGATGAACTCGTCCCCTACCTTGGCGGCTGGGTGCACGCCCATCCTGCCTTGTGAGTCCTCCACCGCTCGCGCTTGCGCAACGGCCAAAAACCCCAAGATAGCAACCGCCGTAAGGATCCTCCACCATGTGCCTTTCATGGTTATCTCCTCTGCGCCGCCATAGTAAGACGATTTGCCCCGCCCACGATGGCCCGCGGTTGGCCAAAACATAAGGTCATTTCCCGCGAGCCAATAAGATTAGGAGAAATACGTTCCACTTCTATAGATAGGGGACAGAACTAGGGCACATTAGCCTGTGCCCCAGCTCTTGCCGGATATACTTCCCCTTAGCCCAAGCTCCTCATTTGCAGCATAGGAAGGGCTCGAACTCGTTGGGGTTGAAAGCGAGAGGATCAGCACATCCGGAGCCGCGCTCAGTCGCGGGGAAGGTGCCCGGAAGACCATTCGGATCGCCTAACGCTCCCGAAAATATCGGGTAGTCGCCACCGCAGGTAAAACAGATCGAGCAGGCGTTTACCCGAGAAGTGTCAATTGGTTCGGCCTGTGCCGCCCTTGCCCTTTGATCCGCTTTGTCTTGTGCCTGCACCGTCAACACGGGCATTAAAACAAAAACCGCTACTAAACAAATGATAAGTGCTTTCATAAATTTTCCACCCTTTCTTGGTTTAGCTTGGTTGGTTGACTTCATCCTACACTTGGTCAAAGACAATGACCTTTCTCCTTGCTTAACTATCCATCCTCAGGGTGGTTTAAATTGCGCATGCATGGTTCTCACCTCCTTATCCCTCACACTTCACAAGTTTCAGCCTAGAATTTCCACTTACCCACGTCCACGACGACTTCGGCTCACAGGGTGTCGGGTTTACGAACGAACCGCAAAGCCCACCCATAAGCTTAAGCAGAAAACTCTTAGCTGCTCATATATCAAAAGCCATGTCAAGGAAAAAAACCATTTTTGTTGTAGCAAAGTAACTATGTCAGGGTTAATGGCAACGTGATTATGTCAGGGTATGGAAAACAACATAGTCCTGACGATGAAAGAACAGAAGCGAGTAGAAGTCATTGAGAGAGTGTTTAGGAAAGAGATCACCATGGTGGAAGCGGCGATGGTGTTGGGGGTCAGCGAGCGGCACGGCTACCGGATCAAGGCAGGGGTGAAAAAAGAGGGAGCCAAAGGGGTAGTGCATGGCAATCGAGGCCGACCCTGCAAGAAGAAACTTTCAGAGAAGACCGAAGGGCAGATAGTGAAGTTAGCTCAAGGGAAGTACCGAGGCTTTAACGATCATCACCTGACCGAGAAGCTTAAAGACGAAGAACAGATCGAGCTATCGCGAGAGAAGGTTCGTCAGATCCTAAGAGCCAAAGGGATTGCGTCCCCTAGAAAGAGACGTGCCGGTAAGCATCGCAGCCGCCGGGAGAGAAGGGAAGCCGAGGGGATGATGCTTCAGCTCGATGGCAGTCCCCATGATTGGCTGGAGGGTCGAGGGCCACGGCTGACGCTGATTGGAGCCATTGACGATGCGACTTCCAGGGTGGTGGGAGCCTTCTTTGAGGAACAAGAGACCTCCCACGGCTATCTGAAGCTCTTCTCTGAGATCTTTAAGAACGAGGGACTGTGTCAGTCGGCCTATACCGATCGCCACTCGATCTTTTGGACGGATCGGGAACCGACGCTAGAGGAAGAGCTTAAGGGCAAACATCCCAAGACTCAGGTGGGAAGGGCTTTGGAGGAACTCGGCATTACCTTGATCCCGGCAGGCTCGCCTCAGGCCAAGGGCCGCATCGAGAG
>Ga0209824_10000333_pt1 | contig 30925 bp, 32 predicted proteins | sample VDWuncwatermetaG_FD_184124 | JGI IMG/M metagenome (GOLD analysis project Ga0209824, IMG submission 184124) | Wastewater microbial communities from Netherlands to study Microbial Dark Matter (Phase II) - VDW unchlorinated drinking water (SPAdes)... ...
TGAGCCGCACGTCGCCGCCGTGCCGTGACGCGACGACGGGCGCGATGCCGTCCTCGGCCAGGCGCTGCGCGATCACGCGGCCGAAGAAGCCCGCGCCGACGACGAGGACGCGCTTCAGCGGAGCCTCGCCGCTAGATAGACGCACCACGGGCAGAAGAGCGCGAACAGGACCGCGGTCGAGCTGACGACCAGCATCGGCGCACCCGCGAACGACCCGAGGCTGAGCAGTGCGCCGGCGCCCCACATCGACCAGGCCCAGACGCGCGCGAGGGCCGGCAGCGGCGTCGCGAGGGTCAGCAGTGCCCCTGCGACCGTGTACAGACCGTTGGCGACGCCGCCGGTGAGCGCGACGGTGAACGGCTCGGTCACGAGATACACGATGAACGCGAGCTCCGCCGTGATGTCTGCCACGAAGCCGAGCGAGGCGACGAGCAGCACGACGTGAGGCGCACCAACGCGCGCGCGCCACCACGCGTAGAACCACAGGAGCGACAGACCGGCCGCGACCCAGATGAGCCATCCGGCGCGCCACTCCACCTGATGGGCGCTCACGTACGCGGCCCGCTGCGCGGGGTCCGCGACGATCGGGGTTCCGGGCGCGAGGACGACGGCCATCGCGACGGCTGCGGCGAGGTTCAACGCACCGCAGACCAGCGGCGCCGCGCGGTCAGCGCGCCGCACGCGCCTCCGCCAGACGCGCGAGCCCGCGCCGATCACCCACGGTGACCTCGTGGCCTCGCGCGAGCGCGGTGGGTGTGCTCTGCCTTTGGAAGAACGTCGACCTTTGTATGATGGGGAGGAAAAGGCCATCCGGGGCGCTCACCTGATTCTCGGTCAGCTCGTTCGTCGCTTCTCGGCCGGAGGCATCGCGTGAGGATCGCCATTGTTCATCGGCTTCCTGCTGGGGAGGGAGGATTCGAACCTCCGATTGGCTGATCCAGAGTCAGATCAGCACGATATCGAGCCCAGTCGCGGAATCCTCAGCGAATTCGACGAACAACGAGGGAGCGGGGCCGGTCTCTCGCCCGGAATCAGCTGAGCTTCCGGTTGGACAGCGAAGAAACGGGCGTGCCGAGGACGCGCGCGGAGAGGGAAGAATAGGCTCCCGCGCGAGAGTGCGTCGCGACGCTCAAACCCGAGCGCGCTCGAGTTGCGCGATCGCCCAGGCTGCGAGGCGCTCCGCGCGTTTGGTTCCCGCGTCCGCCTCCTTCGTCGAGACGCGGCGATCTTCATACTCGACCAGGTTCTTCATCTTGAGTAGCCCGCGCAGTTGATCGGCACGTGCACGCACCTCGGGTGAGCCGCTCGCGACCGTTTCAAGGAGGTCCGCGGCTCTGAGGTGATCAGGATCCGCCGACCGCACGCCTGCTAGAGCCACGGTGACGGCATCGCACGCGCTGAGGCCCGCGTGGATCGCGAGCAACAGAGCGGCATCGCTCTGCTGGGCGTCGCGCGCGACCCGGGCGGCGGCAAGGAACTGGTTCGCCTTGCCGAGGTACGTCCGCGCCATGGCCTTCTCGACCCGGTGGCTCTTGGGGCTAGCCACGTCCTGCCCTCTTCGGCAGCAACTGGAGCCCTTCGCGCTCGATCCGTTGCCACAGCTTCGGCCGGCCACGTCGGTGCCGGCTCGGGCCAACGACGACGTTGAGCTCGGTGCCGAAGCGCTCTCGGACGTCGCTCGCCAGGGCCGCGAGCGCCGGTGCCAGCTCCTCTTGCGTTCGCTCTGGGGCGACGAGCGCGACATCGACGTCGCTGCTCGGGCGGGTGGTCCTGCGGCGGGCGCTCCCGAACAGGAAGGCGCCCTCTAACGTTCCCAGGCGCCGCGCCATCTCAGTTCGTAGGTAGTCGATGAGCCGCGTCCGGACGGTCGCCTCAGTCTGGAAGAGCGTTCGCACCTGCTCTGTGAGCACGTGCTGCTCATTGAACTGGTAGAGATCGGCGCGCCCGGCTGCCTGGACGTGGACTACGCGCTGCGTGGTCAGACCGTGCAGGACGCGCGCAGCGGTGGTGTGCGCGACCCCGGCCCGGCGCGCGATGTCCCGCGCGGATGCGGCGAAACCCTTGGGGAGGCCGACCAGCGCGCGCAGCACGCGGACGTGGGCTCCGGTCTCGAAGAGTTGATCGAGCGGCGTCTCCAGCTGCACGGTCGTCCCTCTCTCTCAGGGCGCTTGGAACAGAACAGTTCCATATGGAGCGCCAACGCTCCATATGGTACGTCCCTGCTCTACGGCCTGTCAAGGTGAGCCGGCATCTTCGTGGTCAGGTGGCGGTCGAATCAGTTGAGCCTCCGGTGCGCGAGATGAAGAAGTGCGGTCGAAAGGGCATCGGAGGCGGACACCTGATTCTCACTCAGGTCGTTCGTCGCTTCTCGGGCCGAGTCGTCCTGTGAGGATCGCCAGTGTTCACAGGCCTTCGGCTGGGGAGGGAGGATTCGAACCTCCGATTGGCTGATCCAGAGTCTTCCCTGCATCATTAGCGGTCATTGCGCGAGAAATCGAATGAATCGGCGCGGCGAGCGGTCCCACGGCATCCCAAACCGACAGCGTGTTAGGCGATCAATCGCGAACCTCTCGGGGCCGGACGTAGCAGGAACGGCGGCGGCGCGGTCAAGGCGGGGACCCCGGCGTGGCGGGGTGCCTTGACGCGGCGCCGATCGTGAGCGCGGTCCGGCCCCGTCGTCGGCGGCAATCCCCGCCGTGGGTCGGTGCGCTTGCTAGAGTCGCGAGGCTGTGGCGAGTGAGCGGGGTGGATGTCTCATGGCGGTGCTGGGGCTAGCGCGACCCGAGCGAGAGGAGTTGTCTGCTGAACCCGGAGAGGACGCGGCTGGGGCTAGCAAGTCCTCGGCTCCGAATCGCGCACCGCTGACGTCTGGGGCGCCTGAGCGTTCAATACGTGATGCGGCTCGGCGGCGTCTGGCTCGGGCGGAGGCGGTGCGCGTGCCAGCGCGAGAAGCGGGCGACGCGATGGCGGCCTATCGCCTGAAAGATTCAGTGCTGACTCGGGGCGAGCGGCCATTCTTCGCAGTGCTGATGGCCGTCGTGCCTGAGCGGTACGTTGTCTGCCCGGGCATCGGGCTCATCGAATTGTTCGATGTTGCCGGAGGCGACCGCAACTGGAAGGCGCTCAATCCAATCATCTCTAAGCGGGTTGATTTCGTCGTGTGCGAGCGGAGCACGATGCAGCCGGTCTGTGGGATCGAGCTTGATGACGCGTCGCATGGCCGTTGGGACAGGCGCGTGCGTGACGAATTCGTCGAGCACCTTTTCGAGCGGACTGGGCTCCGGCTCGTACGATTCTCGACGCGGTATGAGTACAACCCCGCCGACGTTGCTGCGCGGCTAAACCTCGCGCAGTAACGCTCTTAGCGCGGATCATGGTCTGAAGAACCATGTGTCGCCGGTTCAAATCCGGCCCTCGGCATATCCGCGCGGCGCCTGAAGCTCGCGGGCTAGTCTCCGACGCGTGGCTCGTGGCTCCTTGGGCGCGATGCAAGGCGCCCGGAACCTCACCCGTCGCATCCTCCAGATCCTGCTTCCGCTGGCGGCCCTTCACCCTGGTGTTCGTCTCTTGTTGGTGGTCGGTTACTGCGGGCTCGCCTTACTGCTCTTGATCGATCTTGCGCTGCACGCTGCTCGTGTAGAGCCGTCCGTAGAGTTTGTCCTGAACAACGAATCGGTCTCGATATCGCCCCTGACGATGCTCTCTTCTACGGTCGCGCTCGGCGTTGGTGGGGCGCTACTTCTCGCTGGTGCGACGGATTGCATTCCCCTGCTTCTGGTCATCGTGGCTTCGTTCATGTTCTCGATCCTGCTGAAGTTCACAACCCTTCACTGGTCCGAAAAGGCGGTCTTTGGTGTTCCTGCGCTCGCCGTCTTCATCGGTCTGGTGCTCATACAGGCCACGACTCGGGGCACAGGTATCTGGCGGTCGTACCCGGTTCGCCAATGGATCCTGTGGCTGGCCGTCTTCACCGCGCTGCCCGCGACGGCGTGGGTCGTGCAGAGCCGCAGTGCAACCGCGGGCGAACTCTACTTGGCAATGGCGTGGATTCAAACGGCATCGATCCCTGTTTGGGTTTTCCTCGGAGCAAGCGCCGTGAAGCTTTGGTGGGACGTCGGCTATGCGGTCTTCGAATTCTCGGCCCGTCTGATCCGGCACGTTCGCTTCGTCGCCACGCTGCTGTGGGCCCTCGACGCGAGCTATGCGATCTTCGCGGTCCTAGCTGCAGGCGATTCATTTGGCTGGTTCGCCCTATTGGTGGACCTGCCCGTGTATGGTGTCGCCTTGGCGGGACCCATCGCGATCGTCTCTCATGGACACAGGTGGCAGCGCGCGCTTGTCGTCCTTGCCTGCACAGCGGTTGGGCTCTCCCTCTCCGTTCACCTCGCATTCGGCTCGGGTCAAGGCGCGATTGACGCCGCTCTGATTCTGGTCGGTCTACCGTCAGGATTCGTGTTCATCGCGATCGCCACCCATGGGACGATGGCTTTGATGTCGGGGCTCGGCGGGCTTGACTCTGTCCGTCTGTCAGCGCGAGCGAGGCGGGATTTTCGCGCCTGGATTCTGCGCAACGCTCGGGTGCTCATGGCAATGGGTTATGCTGTGGTCTTCTGCGCGTCAATCCTGTACGTGTCGAACGTACGATTGCAGACTGGCCGGAACATCGACGCGATTGAAGAAGGTGCCCGGCTTTTCTTCTTTCCAGGTGCGGTCATTGCAATGCTCTTCCTCGGCCGGGTGATTCGAAACCGACTCTCCGAGGACATGCCGGATTGACCAGCGTTCATCCTGGAAGTCGCTCTACTGATTGCGGCCGTGACGGGCGGGTACAAGTAATTCGGTCTTGGCCGCGCTGTGGAAGCCTTGTAGTCAGCTCGCCGGCGAATCAGTTGAGCCTCACACGGATGAAATGAAGGATTCGGGCAGATGAGGCCATCCGAGGCGCTCACCTGATTCTTGGTCAGCTCGTTCGTCGCTTCTTGAGCCGCGTTGTCGCGTGAGGATCACCAGTGTTTACCGGCGTTCTGCTGGGGAGGGAGTGCTGGGGAGGGAGTGTCCGATTTCAGCCTTGACACATCACAGTGCTGGGGAGGGAGGATTCGAACCTCCGATTGGCTGATCCAGAGTCAGCCAATCGCCTCCGAGCCGCAACCGACGCGTTCTCGAGCATTTTTCGCATGCTTGGCACGAGAAATTTCGGCGGGCGGGCCCGCTAACACGCCGAATCAGCTGAGCAGTACCTTCCCTCGCCTCGCCGATCGGATGCTGGCTCAGATCGCAAATGCTCTGAAGAACCGCGATCCGGTTTAGCTCTTGAGTTTCCACGCAAACTCGCGACTCGCGCCAGCTCTCGGCTTGCGCCTGGCGTGGACCTATCGTGACAAGAGTGGTGTCGGACGTCTACGAGCTCACGCTCGGGTTCTTTGACGAGCACGCGGATGCGAAGCCTCGCATTCATGGGTTGCCTGCCTGGGTTAGAATCACTCACAGCGCCCAAGGACTGACTGCGCTGCAGATGATCACGACGCTGAGCGTGCTGACTGGCGTGCTGCGCAACGCGCGTTACCCGCATGTCAGCGGCCGGAACCACAAAGGCCGCTCCGGAAGCCCGAGCTGAGCGCACGGGGCGCCGCCACGGGCTCGGGGGTCGTCTCCACCGATGACATCCGGGTGCATCTGGCCTCGCGCCAGAAGGAGGCGCTGGTCCAGCTGCTGATGGACCAGGTCGGACGCGACGAGCGGCTGCGAGAGCAGCTCATGCTTGAGGTCGCGCGCCGCGGCGCGAAGGTCGTCGACGTCGGCCCGCTCTATGCCGCCATCGACAAGGCGGTCGGCTCTGTCGACGAGTACGTGGACTGGCGCGAAACGCCATCGGTGGGTGGGGCGCTCGATGGCGTGGTCGACCGCATGCAGACTCTCCTCTCCCTGGGCCACGCGGCAGAGGTCGTCGAGCTCGCCGCACACGGGCTGACGGTCGCGACGGGCGCGCTCGAGTTCGTGGACGACTCTGACGGCTACCTTGGGGCGGCCGTGGAGCGCCTCGGCGCGCTCCACCTGGCCGCGTGCCGCAAGGCTCGCCCCGATCCGGTCGAGCTCGCCCGCTGGCTGTTCGGCGAGCACCAACGCCAGGATTATGGCGTCGTCGACTCGGTGGCCGGCTACAAGGCAGTCCTCGGCAAGAAGGGGCTCGCCGAGTACCGCCGTCTGGCCGAAGCCGAATGGGCCACGGTCCCGGTGCGGCGCGCCGGCGACGACCGCCAGGGGACCGACGGGCACGGGCGGATCGCTCACATCATGGAGGACCTCGCCCGGGCCAGCGGCAACACCGACGAGCTGGTCGAAGTGCTGAGCCGCGACCTCTCCCATTCCTACGGCTACGTGCGGATCGCCGAGGTACTGAGCGACGCCCGGCGCGGCGAAGAGGCGCTGGAGTGGGCCGAGCGAGGCGTCCGCGAGTTCCCCGCCCACGCCGACTCGCGCCTGCGCGAGTTCCTCGCCGGTGCCTATCACAGTCGGGGGCGGCACGAGGCGGCGATGACCCTCGCCTGGACCGAGTTCGACGAAGATCCGGCGTTGGAGCGCTACCAGCGGTTGAAGGCGCACGCTGTGCGTGCAAGCGCCTGGCCAGCCTGGCGGGACAAGGCGCTGACCAGGATGCGCTCCGACGCTGCAGCCGCGAAGAAGCGAGCCGGCAGCGGGCCGTTCGCCACCGCTATGGCCGATCGTTCGCAGCTCGTCCGGGTCTTCCTATGGGAGCGCGACGCCGAGGCGGCCTGGCAGGAGGCCAGCGCCGGCGGCTGCTCGGAGGCGCTGTGGCGAGAGCTCGCGACCCGCCGAGAGAAGGCCCACCCGGAGGACTCCCTGGCGATCTACCAGCGCCATGTCGAGCTCGTCTTGGTCCAGAAGAACAACCTCGCCTACGACGAGGCCGTCGAGCTCCTCCAGCGAGCGCGCACGCTCATGCACAAGCTCGGCCGCAGCGGGGAGTTCAGGGATTACGTGACTGCCGTCCGCGCCGCACACAAGCCGAAGCGCAATTTCATGAAGCGCCTCGACGCGATCACCTGGTGACGCGGGAGAGGTGAGTGTCACGAGGGGCCAGGAGGCCCGATCGGGAGAGAGCGACCTGCGGCTGGAGGTCGTCGCCGGGAGCGCGGTGCGAACTGCGCGGTCATCGGCTGCGAACGAGGTGAAGGTCGGACCGGCATCAGATGGACCGGCCGACGTGCCCAGGCTCGAGCAGCTTGTCATGCGAGCGGCCGAGGCTGCCCTCGCGGAGCGCCGGTTCGTCACCGCGATCGATGTGCTCGTAGGGATCGGCTGGCTCGCAGCGCCGCGCGTCGAGGAGTGGCGCCAAGGACGCGTCGACTGCCGGGAGGGCGTCACGCAGGCCAACCTCGCCAAGCTGTCCAGCGCCATGAGGGTCTTTCGCGGCTGGGCAACACGCCGTGGACTGGTGCCGAGCGGGACCGCCTACGTGGCGCGCACGCGCGATCGTCGGCCCCTGCGGTTCTCGGTGAGCGGGAACCCTGATATCGAGCGGGCCTACCGGACGCACTGGGTCTCGCCCGCGCTCTCCGAGGCGAAGCGCCGGCAGTTGGCGGAGCGCCAGAGCCGCCCAGACGACCTCGTGGTCGTTTCGCCACTCAAGGAGTGGACCTGCAGCCGGACGCGCCCTCGACCCGCAGGTCATTGCACTGGCAGTAGCGGCTGCCGTGCGGCATCAGCACACGCAGTACGACGAGTTGCTCATGACTGGGATGCCGCGCACCGCGGCCCGGGAAGTGGTTCACGACGACGTGCAGAAGATCCTCGATAGCTGGCGGTCAGTACCTGCCGGGTGATCAAATTGATCGCGTGACGCCACTGCCGTCTACTTGCCTTTCACGCCAGGTTCGTCCCCATCGTCGCCGTGCAGGCCGATCGCTACGTCGCCGAGATCGACTAAGTTTCCGCAGGTAATGGGTACGGGCGAGGGCGACCGCCAAGATCCGCGCCGGCGTTCGAGCGAGCGAGTTCAGCGGCGCTGGCGGGACTACGTTGCGCCAGGCGGCGGGCGACCCGTACGGGCGTTCATTGCCAAGCTCCGTCTCGACGACCGGGCCGTCATCGCCGCGGCGATGCGCGAGGTCCGCGTCCATGGGACGAAGCGCGCCCGCCACCTCAGAGGCGACGTGTATGAGGTGCGGGCGTTCGCCGCCAACCGCGGATACCGGATCCTCTTCGCCGAGGAAGGGCGGCTCAGCCAAGTGCTCCTCGGCCTGCACGCGATCAAGAAGCAGACCCAGCCGACCCCGCCGGCGGCGATCGCGCTCGCGGAACGACGCCTCCATGACTGGCGCGAGCGGGGCCGCGCCCACCGACGGGGTCGCTTGCCTGATATGCCGAATAAGGCATAATATGGATCGACGGGAGGTGGACTCGATGAAGAGGACCCAACGCGCGCAGCGCAAGCGCGTGCGTCGAGGGCGCCCGGACTTCCTGGACGAGATAATCGCCGAGGGGACGAAGAGTGATCCTCAGTTCAGCCAGCTGGTCGACGCTGCCTACGAACGGCGAGAACTCCTCAACCAGCTGGTCAACGCGCGCCTTCGCGCGGAGCTGACCCAAGCTCAGGTCGCGGAGCGGATGGGCACGTCTCAGGCGGCGGTCGCGCGCATCGAGTCCGGCGACTTCGATCTTCGCACGACCACCCTTGATCGCTATGCGCTCGCGGTCGGCAGGCGCATCAACTATCGGCTGAGCGCAGCGAGCTAGCGGGCAGGGCCCGAGGCGTTCCGCGCCCGCTGCACCGACTGCACGATTGGATCTCGTGTGGGAAGCCGCGGTCGCACGATCGCCTCGCCCACAGCGTAGGAGCGGCGCGCTCCGCTGCGGCGACCGGCGACCGGCGCTGGCTATTACGCTTCACGCCCGTGGCCGTCACCGCCAGCCAAGTGGAGCAGATCGCGACCTGGTGCGAGATGACGCCCGATCTCGCCGAGGAGCGCGAGCAGGCGCGGCGCCAGTTCTTCGGCGAGGACGACCCGCGGCCCGTTCGCTACTGGCCCGGAGCCGGTGACCACCGCTCCCGGCTGCGCCGCTTCCTCGGATGGTTCATGTTCGACCACGAGCTGCCCGAGGGCGACCGCCCGGCCGCCCGCGCCGCGCGCGCGCTGTACCGCGGCGCCGCGCAGGAGGAGGCGCTGGGCGCGGTCGCCGGCGGTCGCTTCGTGCTGGCCATCGTGAGCTCGGTGCTGCCCGGCCGGAGCGTCTGCCTCGAACTCGAGGACGAGCGCTTCGAGGTCCGGGACCGGCAGTGGTCGCGCAGCCTCACCGCGCAGTCAGCGGTGTTGGCGCACCTCGTGCCGACGGGGCGGCGAGGTCAGTGGCTACCGGGCCCGGGCTGGCTCGAGTGGCCGATCCAGATCGGGCCGCACATGCGGCAGAGCCTGCGGAAGTTCCAGCTGGACCCTCTCGGCGTCGAGCAGTTGCTGCAGTCGCGAGCGGGACCGGAGCTTGACCGCCGGCCCACGCCACCGCAGGACGCGACCCTGGAGCAGGCGGTGGCGCGGATGAGCAGCGCCGCCCGAGCGGCGGGGCTGACGCGTCTGGTCATGTCCGCGCCCGAGTGGGAGGCACTCGTCGTCAGGCACATGGGCGGTCCCGACGTCACCGCGTTCGCGCGGGAGATCGCGGAGCGGGTTGGGAACGCCGACAGCGTCGAGGACCTCAACCGCTGGCTGCAGCTGGCGATGAACATCTGGAACACCGCGCCGCAGCCGGACCGCGGCGGCAAGAGTGCCTACGAGCTGTCGCGCACGCAGTGAGGTGTCGTCGTACCCAGGAGCCGCCATGCTCGCTCCCGGTCTCTCGCTCGCGGCCCGGACCACGCCTTTCTGCGACCGGGATTGTCCAACCAGGGCTGCGACGCCTGGCCCGAGGATAGGATTAAGCGTTCTGCCAGCGCTCTTCCGGCCTGTCTCACCACGCCTTGCGTGCGAGCCTCGTTACTCGGCATCCAGCCCTCAGCCTTGCGCCGATTCGCGGCGACCTGGACTGAGCACCCGGCGAGGATCTCCGGCGCTCCGGCCGGTCCGGAGCCATCTGAAGGCGGAGAATTGTCTCAGCATGACTAGGCGCGACAAAGCCCGGCTGGCTGCCATGGTCGAAGAGGCGACGGTCGACTGCTACAACGAGGCGGAGCAGGCGACGGGCCTGTTCACCATGATCGAGGAGAACCTGGCGATGCCTTTCGAGACGACAGTTCTGGGGGTTCCGGTCACCGTGGAGGGCGTGGACATCGAACCAACCGGTCAGATCGTCGCTATCTGCGTCCGGGAACGGATTCGCCAGGCCATCCGGATCCTGGACCTGCCTCTGCCCACCCCCGCCCCCAGGGGAGCCGAGTGGATCGCGGCCTACCGCCACTGGCTGGGCCCGGAATAGGTCGAGCGTCCTGAATGAGCGACCTCTGGCCGAGCTCAAGATTCCAGTCGCTCTGCGCCCGAGGGCAGCGAGCATCATCGATTCGACCGACCGGTTCTGCGCCGAACATCTCGACGGTGAGTACGCCGAGCTCTGCCGCCGTCTCGTTGCGCGCCTGGCACGCAAGCGACCCTCGCCGCTCGAGCGAGGGGACCTCTACGAGCAGCCCAGCCTGGATGCCCCATCGAGCGGTACGTACCTGAGTATGTACAATGGTGCATATAGTACGGAGGTGGCGAGATGAGCGTCGTGAATGTGAAGGAACTGGGGCGCAGCGCGAGTGCGGTCGTCGCGGGGGTGGTGGATACCCGCCGTCCAGCGGTCATCACCCGGTCCGGCCACCCAGTCGCCGTCCTGGTGCCCCTCGATGCGGCTAGTACGGCGTCGGCGCTGGAGGACTGGGCGCTCGCACACCTGCCCGAGTTCGTGCGCAGTCGAGCGGTGGCCGACAGAGAAAGCGGGGCTGGACAGACGATCGAGGCGGGGGCCTTCTTCAACGTGCAGGGGCGGCCCCGCAAGCCGGCGAAGAGAGCCGCCAAGCGCAGCCGCTAACGACGCCAGATGGCCCGAGTCGACCTCAGTTCATCCGCGCAGAAGGATCTGGGCAAGCTGCTAAAGACGCCGGTCGGTGCGGAAATCAAGCGCGTCGTCATGGAGGAGCTCACCGCCGAGCCCTGGCCCGACAACCTCGATGTCGTATCGCTGGAGGGAACAGGGACCTGGCTGCGGGTGCGCGCGGGGGCGTTCCGCATCGTCCTGCGCCCAATGCACCCGGCAGAATGCAAGGCACGCAACGTCGGGAAGGGTTACCTCGTCGGTCGCATCGTCAACCGGCGCGACCTTGAACGAATCCTCAAGGCATATCGCTAAGCCGGGCATCTGCGAATCAGCTGGGCACTGCGCGAGTCAGCTGATCAGCAACCCTGCGAACTTTCCAGCAATTGCAAGATTCGTGTTCGAGCGTCGCGATGGTCTGATTCCGGGTTAGCCGATCACACTCTGGAAAACCCCAGTGTCTGCTGGGGAGGGAGGATTCGAACCTCCGATTGGCTGATCCAGAGTCAGCCGATCACCCCAGCCAGTCGCGAACTCGAGTTTCGGAGCAATCTCGCAAGTTGCGAACATTTAAGACGCGGCGGGCAGGCCCACTAACAAACCGAATCAGTCAATCACACCGAATCAGTCAATCACCCCTCGGCGCTCACACCGGCGAGCAATGTGACGCTGCGTGTTGCGGGCGGCTTCACATCGGCGCGTCACACCCAAGCGCACGGCACGACGAGCGCCTCCACTGGGTCAGCGACTTCCATTCTGCGTCCGCATCCGACCAGGCCTATCCGGCCACGTCCTGAGAGGCGGCGTCCGAATGCCAAGCGCGGACGGCCGAGAGGACGGCACTCTAGCCAAGTCCAACCGGGGCTGCTTAACTCCGGCCACCCTCGTCCTCCCAGAAGGTCAGGCTCATTTCGCCTCGATCTGGCGGATCATCCACTCCTTCCGCGCTTGGCACCGGTGCAGGCCGGACCAGGGCAGTTATTTCGGTCGGTCGACAACAGCGACCTCTTGGGCATCCAGACAACGAATGCCTACCACAATGCGGGCAGTCCCAGGCGCCGACGCAGCTGGATCGCACCATGAACCGTTGGCTCTTGCCCGTCGCCGCGTTGGTCGCCTTCGTTACCGCGACGGCGTTGCTTCGGCCCCGCGCTCTGGGGTCGAGCGGCGTCCCGACTGCGTCGAGTGCACGTACCGCGGGGGTCCGCGACGCCGCGGTCCTCGAGCGCTATTGCCGCTCCGGAGAATCCCGCGGGCGGAGCGTCAGAGCTCGGGTCGATCTGGCCCGCTGGGAGTTATGGAGCTGAGATTGCTCGAGGCGAAGCGTCCACCGGAAACGAAGGCAGTCGTAGGTAGGCCGCTACAACGCGGAAGCGCGCGGGTCGTGCGTAACCATCAGTCGTGCGGACGTCGCGCGACAGTTTCGTAAACTTCCGCTTCCGATCCGGCCCGGCGATCACGAAAAATCAAGCGAAAGTGGTCAAGGACGGGCGGCAGGCACCGAATCCGTCACCCCGAACTCCCGTTCCACTCTCCGCGTACGCCGCGCGATCGCGTCGCGGGTTCTCTTGGCTCACCGAGCTCCTCGGTGTTCGACTCGAGGGCGACGTCAGCCAACGAGTTCGAGCAGCGCCGCCACGATCTCCTCCAGTTGGTCGTCCCCGAGCGTCGCGATTGGTTTGCCAATCCGCTGCGTCGAAAGGGTCCGAAGCTGGGACACCTTGACCCATGAAGGGCGCGAGAGCAGACCTGCGGGGATCGGCCAGCTGAGCGGATAGCCCGCGCGTTGTGGCCGGCTCGTGACGGCCATCGCGATCACCGTCTCGGAGCGTTCGTTGAAGAGGTCATGACTCAACACGAGCACCGGCCGCGGCCCTGCCTGCTCTCGGCCCGTGGTCTCAGGAAGATCAGCCCAGCGGATCTCGCCCCTCAGCGCGCGGGCCATGGCACCTCGTCCCGCAAGGACTCCTCGGCGAGGGCGCGCTCTTCGCGTGGGTCCAGCTTGGCGAGCTCGCGGAGCAGCCGACGCCGACGAGCCCGCCTATCGCGCAGCGACAGAAGGCCGTCTTGAACCACCCGGCTGCGGTTGGGATAGTCCCCGGACTTCACCCATCGGTCCACTTCGTGGAGTAGCTTCGGGTCGATGCTCACGGCGACTTTCGCGCTCGCCATGTCCTCACCTCCTGGTATGACTATTCATCATACCAACCCGCATTTGGATCCCTCCGTCACTCGCCGAGCCGAAACCCCGGCATCGAACAACCCGCGCATCGAGCCTCGGATTCCGATCACCCGGATTCCGCAGTAGAACCAGCGAACTGCGCCGGAGGCGAAGCATGGCCGACCAAGGTTCCGAGTGGCAGCGCAAGGGCGCGACGCTCAGCGACAAGACGGCGCGGAAGGAGTTCGGGTTGAAGCAGGATGAGATCATCCGGGCAATCCGAGCTGGCAAGCTCCAGTACCGTGCGAACTCGATTTACGGGAACCCATTTCTTCGCCTGCTCCGACGCGAGGTCGAAGCCCTGGTCAAGAGGAGGCACGGGGACGACTTCCTGAAGGATAGGCAAACGAAAACGGAGTTGGCGCGAATCAGCCGCGAGCTCAAGGGGCTGAAGACCCAGGTTGCGGCTCTGGAGGAGCGGAAGGCGTCCTTGACACAAGAACTCGGTCGCCGCGCCGGCACTGACTCTTGAGGTAGCTGATCAAAGGAGTTCGCTCGAGCCACTACCCCAAACGCGGTCCTGGCGCAGCGTCGCGCCCAAGCTTCTTGATGGCGGCGAGCCGGCTGTGCCGCGCGCGGCGGATCGCGTCGTCGAGCCACTTGGCCGCCTCGGCCAGGCTGCCTTCGCCGGAGGTCGCGCCCATCAGCTCCTTGATCTCGTAGCCGCGCGCGCGTGGCGAGGAGCATGCGTGGGTAGAGCGAGCTGGCACGCTCGCGATGAACGGCGCACGCAGTGAGCGCACTGGGACGGTGTCGGGCAAGCACCGCCACCAGGTACGGCTCGCCGTGTCGAGTGGCTGGCCGAGGCGAACCCGCACCTGCCGGAAGGGCAAATCCGGCGGTTCTTGCGCGCACGCCGTGGCGATCGGACCTATTGCGCATTCCGATGAATCCGATCACCCAGTCCGGCGATTCCGATCACCTCGTGTCGGAGGCCGCGAAGCGGCCGACGTGAGGGCGTGCCTTAACCCCTCACTTTCACCTCCTTCGTGATCTCCGCAAGTCTCGCACCAAACGCGATGCTCCGGCGGGGTCGCCGGAACGGCGAAAGGGCCGGCATCGTCGCTTCGGCCAGGTGCTGGGGGTCACGGGACATCGCTAGCGGCCGTCCTGGGGCTTCGTAGCGCCTCGTTTTCTCGTCGGGACGCTCGCTGCGGGCTCGACGTCGCTCGCGCGGCCATCTTCGCGCGCAGCGCTCGCGTCGGCCCGTGCCGCTCCGACCGCCTGCGCGCGCCGCAGCGAATCGCCGCGCAGCTCGATGCGCTGCGCGTTGTTGACGAGGCGATCGAGGATCGCATCGGCGAGGGTCGGATCGCCGAGGGCCTCGTGCCAGCGCGCGATCGGCAGCTGGCTGGTGATGATGGTGGAGCGCAGCCCACTGCGGTCCTCGACCACCTCGAGCAGGTCGGCGGCCTCCTCCGCCGAGAGCGGCTGCAGGGCAAAATCATCGATGGCCAATACGGCGACGCGCGACCAGGCCGCGAGCAGGCGCGGGAAGCGGCCGTCGCCGCGGGCCACCGCGAGCTCGCCGAGCAGGCGCGGCGCGCGAAAGTACAGCGCGCTGTGGCCGCGGCGTATCGCGGCCTGCGCGAGGGCGCAGGCGAGGAACGTCTTGCCGGCGCCGGTCGGACCGCTGATCAGGATGCTCTGGTGGCCCGTGACCCAGCCCGCCTCGGCCAGCGAGAGCACCAGCGCGCGGTCCAGGCCACGCGAGCTGCGGAAGTCGAGGTCCTCGATGCAGGCGCCGCTGATGCGCAGCCGCGCCGCCTTGAGGTTGCGCGCGAGTCTGCGGTCATCGCGCTCGCTGATCTCGCGGTCGGCGAGCAGGCCCAGGCGGTCGGAAAACGCGAGGGCCGCGTAGTCGGCGCGCTCCTGCTGCTCGAGATACGCGCGGGCCATGCCACCCAGGTTGAGCGTGCGCAGCTTGTCGAGGGTCGGGTGCACCAGCATCGTCGTCACTCCTTCGTCGTCTTTCGTCGTCGGCGGTCGTCTCTTCGTCATCGCTCGCGGTAGTAGTCGGGGCCGCGCAGGTTCTCGTGGCTGATCGGCGCGGGCGCAGGTGCGGGGAGGGGCTGCCCGTCGAGGCCGTTCTTGAGAATCGACTCGACCGATCGGTAGCTGTACGCGCGGATCACAAGGGCCCGCGCGCAGGCTGCTTCCAATCTTTGGTCGCCGAAGTGGCGGCCCAATCTCATGATCCCCAGGCAGGAGCGGAAGCCCTGCTCGGGGTGCGCGCGGGTGGCCATCACCGCCTCGACGAGCGCGACCGTCTGGGGCCCGCTCCGCGCGGCCCAGCCGGCGATGCGGCTGGGGGTCCACTCGGCCTGGCCGCGGTGCGCGGGGGGCATGTGCTCGGACAGGGTGGTGTAGCCGCCGACCACGTAGCTGCGCAGGTGGCTGGCGACGCGTTTGCCCTGGTGGAAGATCTCGACGGTGGAGAGCGACAGGCGCACGTCGCAGCGCTCGCCGATCAGCCGGTAGGGCACGCTGTAGTAGTGGCGCTCGGCCTCCAGGTGGTAGTCGATCGAGACCTTGCGATTGCAGCGCCACTCGCCGTAGCTGTACGGCTCCGCCGGCAGCGGACAGAGCGCCGGCCGATCGATCTCGGCGAACCAGCTCGCCCGCGAGCCCGGCAGCTTCTTGAACGGCCGCGCGTTCAAGCGTTCGAGTAGCTCGCGGATCGCAAGGTTGGCTTCGGCGAGTGAGAAGAAGCGGCGATTGCGCAGCGCGGCGAGAATCCAGCGCTCTGCCAGGAGCACTCCCTGTTCGACTTTGGCCAAACAGCTTCTCGCCGGCGCGGTGCTCCTGGCGCATCACCGGATCCAGGCGCGCCTCCCACTGCCGGTACAAGTTGCAGTACTGGCTGTACTGGTAGCCGTCGGGGGTGGCCTGCTTGTATTCGAGGTGGAGGAGCGCCAGGGTCACGTTGGGGCGGCGCAGCTCGGCGTGGAGCGCCGCGAAGTCCGGCAGCGGGCGGCTCGCGGCCGGCGGCAGCGGCGCGCGCGCGAACAGGCGCGCCTCCAGCGCGCCCTCGTCCAGCTCCTCGGGCAGCGGCCAGCCGAGACCGGCGCGCTGCGCGCGGCGCAGGTAGTCGGCGACCGTGGTGTACGGCAGGCCCGTCGCGGTGGCGACGGTGCGCCGGCTGAGCCGTTCGCCGAAGGTCAGGCGGAGGACCTCTTTGATCTTGCGCATGGCGGATCGGGGTCGCGGCATTGGCATCTCCTCGGAACGTTTTCGCGGTGTCCGAGGCGAACCATGCCGCTGCTCGCGGGCTCACGCCGCTGCTACGCGAAACCTCCGCAAAATGGGTGATCGAAAACCTTCGGAATCACTGATCGACTGATCGGATTCGATCGGAATGGCTGATCGGATTGGCTCGGAATCCGCACGGAGCCCGGGCTCACCAGGCGGCCCAGCGTCAGCACCTCGGTGAGCAGACGCGTCCGCTCCGACAGGCTCGCCTGCGCCAGCACCCGATCCACCTCCAGCCGGCGCCACATCTGGTGGCCGACGTGGACCGGTCCCGCCTCGCGGACCTCCTCGAGCGAGATGCGATCGCTCTCGATGGTGACGGAAGAGCCAAGCGGGCGCCTTCGTGCGTACCTCGACTCGCATGAGAAACAGGTGTCGGTGGAGGTCATCCTCGAGGAGGCCGGATTCGACGAGGCGCTGAAACAACGGCGGGCGCTGCGAGCACTCGGCGACGCGGCGCGACGCGCCGACGAGTGAAGCGCCTCGCGCTGACTCGGGATGAGCCCCGATACCTACCATGCGAGCTGAAGCCGCTGCGGTCGGGAAGAGTTTCAGTCCGCACCCACCAGCCAGAAACACCCGTGGGCTTTCGCGACCGTCGCGAGAGTCGGAGGACCGGTGAGCTGCCACGCTTCCGTCGCGCCGACTTCTGTTGGCGGGTTCGTCCGCATTCTTCACGCGAACCCGCTGTCGCGGGAGCCTGGCGACGAAGGCATCATTGAGCGGTGCCGACATCAGCTTCTCGTAAGCGAACCGGCGAGTTCGCCAATTGGTTAGCTGCGAGCCGCTACCGGGGCTCGGTCACAGCGTTCGCCCGCGCAAACGGCCTCCCGCGAACGACTGTGCAGTCGTGGGCTCATGGTGGCGGGATCGGCCCCGCGCATGGTGCCCGGCTGCGAGCGCTCATCGGTCTTGGCGACGACGCACCGTCCAGACGGGGTGGCGACGCCTTTCGGACGCGGGCCCGCCGGATCGAGCACCTCGTGCGCGAGCTTGGCCGTGAGCTGACCTCGTTCACTGGAGACGATGTCCGTCGACGGGAGGTACTCCGCGCAGGCTTGGACGCGCGCGTGACGCACCGGGTCGCGAACCTGCTTCTGCTGCTCCTCGATGAGCGCCGCTACGCCGAATATCGGGACCTGAACCGCGCCCTCGCGAGGAGGAGCTGATGGCGAAACGCCTCGCCCGCCGCGTCGAGCGCGGCATCGCCGTCCGGCGCGCCGATGGGCGCCAGCGGGAGCGGCGGGTCCGCGACGCCGCGCGCGACGGACCGACGCGCGTCCCCTTCCGCGTGGCGAACCTCGGGGAGATCCTCCGCCACCTCGTGCGCCTTTACCCGGGCCCGCTCGCGGGTCTCAACGAGATCGTGACGAACAGTGCGGACGCGTACCGCGAAGCGCGGTCCGACGGTGGGACGATCTTCGTCCGCCTGCGCCGCAAACCGCGCTTCGAGCTTCTCGTCGAGGACTTCTCGCAGGGGATGCCGCGGAGCGATCTCGCGGAACTGCCGCAGAACGTCGCGAGCTCGCACAAGCGCGAGCTCGACGACCCCACGGTAGTTGGGTCCAAGGGTATCGGGGTGTTCGGGGCGCTGGCGCTCGGGGCGCGCGCGGACATCACCTCGCGCCACGCGTCCGCCCGGGACACTTGGCGCCTCCACCTCGCCTATGACCATCTTGACCAGGGCGCGGAGCTCGAACTCGTCGAGAAGGGCGGTCTCGCGCTCCCCGGCACACGCGTCGTCGTGCATGACATACCGGCGACGACGCAGCGTGTGCTCACCGTCCCGCGCATCGTTCGCTACCTCGCGGAGCAGAAACGCGAAGCGCTGCGCGCGGCGCTCTACCGCGTCGTCGTCATCGACGAGGATAAGAAGGAGCAAACGGAGGTACGCCCGGTTGTCTTCCGCGGCGAACCGCTCGGCCTCCACGAGGTACGGACACCGCAGGGCACGATCACATTCGACCTCTTCGTCCACCCCGCACCGGCTGACAGCCGCGTCGAGGTGGTGGGGCGCGGCGGGAACCGCATCCTTGCCGACCTGGCTTCTCTGGAGCCTTTCCGGACGGGCGCGTGGGCATCCGGCCAGGTTGAGGGGACGGTCACGTACCTCCGTCTCGAGCCGACGACCGGGCGGAACGGGATCTTCCAGGACCGCACGTACTACCCCCAGCTTGTGCATGCGGTGCGCTCGTACGAGGTAGACGTGCGCGCAGCACTCGCCCGCCAACGCGACGAGGCGGCACGCAAACTTGCCGGGAAGATCAATGAAGCGCTGCGCAGGATCTACAAGCAGGTCGTCGCCGAACTGCCACCGGATGTGGCGTTTGCGGCACGGACGCCCGTCGCGCATCCGAAGGGTGAGGAACTCGAGGGTGCGGCGGAGTCCGAGGCGGTGCCGGGCGTCGGGCAGCTGAATGAGGATGGGGAGGGCCGTCCCGGCGGCGAAGGCTCGTCAACCGCGATCGATCGCGCGCAGCCCGGCCGCGCGCGAGCGCGTTGGCGCAGCTACCCGACCTGGTATCCCGATCCAACGATGTCCCCCGACGCCCCGCGCTCGCGCTTCGTCGAAGCGGCAGGCGCGATCTACCTCAACACGCAGCATCCCGATTACCTCGTGGCCAAGGCGGAGCGGAACCGGGACGATGCCCGTCCTCTCTTGCTCTATCAGCTCGGGCTGCTGTGGAAGGAGTACCTCCTCGCCACCGATCCTTTCGCCGACGCCGCTCGGCAAACCGACGATCTCGTAGGGCTCATCACCCGATCGCAGCGGTATCTGCCCTCGAGGATCTGAGGGCCAGCGCCCTCGGGGCCAACGTTGGCACAACGCCGGAGTAGCGAGGGCTGCAGTCAAGAACAGGGGTCACCGGTTCGGAGCGCAGTCTCCCGAGCAATATTTCAAGAACTACGATTCGTATCGACAGAGGAAGGACTTCGGCCTGCGAAGGCGCTTGGGGGCGGCGGCCGCTCCCGGCAGCGAACGCTCGCCCGGGGACCCAAGAAGGAGAACCGACTTGAGGACGGGACCGGAGGACTAGGAATTGCCAGGGGTGACAGAGCTCGTCGCTCGCAGTGTCGATCTGAAGCGGGAGCTCGTCGCGTTCGCGCAGCATCCACGTTTCACCAAGGCTCTACGCACTGCGGTTAGCCGACTCCCGGCCGGGCGGATCCGCGACGAGGCAGACAAGGTGAACCTGCTCGACTCCTTTGTCATCGGACATCGGCTACCCGACGGCCGAACCTTGATCGATAGCTTCGTCGCCACCCGTCGCGATCTCGGCGAGCGGGAGCGAGAGATGCTGCTCGGCTGGCGGGATCCTGTCGAGGGCTTGTTCGAGGTCCAGCGCCGCGACGATCAGGTCCTGCTGCTGCTCAACCTGGTCGATGAGCTGACCTATCGGGTCCACTCCAACATGGGTACCGCAATCTTCGCCAAGATGCCGCCACGGTCGTTCGTGATGACGAGGCTTGTTCCGGTGGGTGGTGATTGGTTGTTCAGCGGCCGTCAGAGGCTGGTGCGCGCTTCGGCCCGGAGGGAGGTGGCCCGCCTGGTAGCCGAGCTGTCGCTTGAGAGCCCGGCCCTGGTCTTCCGCAATCCAGAGAAGCTGAAGCGGGCCTGGGAACTGCAGCGAGGGGAGCGAGAAAGATTCATCGACTTCTTCGGTGCCGACCTCATCATCCTGTCCCGTGACGAGCGGGACGAGCGGCTGCAGGCTTACTGGACATTCCGCGACCGGGAGGCGGCCGGCGGCAAGCCGTCACCCGGCTGGACCCCGTCAAGACATCGGAATCAGCGATCGCCTGCACCGGGACCTTTGCCGTTCGGCCTAGATGATCTCCCCGATTCGGACACCGTCGGCGTGATCTTTGACGAGACGGAAGGATTGAGCTTCTTCCTGGATTTCGGATTGGTCGCGGAGGTCTTCGACCGACCCGAGCTAGTTACCGCACCGCGGCACCGGCGGGTGGTCAGGGGTTACCTGGACGATGAAAGCGTATCGCCGCTCGCGTTCCGGCGGCTGGCCGAGAGGGATCCCAGCGCGGCCAGCCGGGTCTTTCAGCTCTTACTGAAGCGGCCTGCGTTTGTATGGGAGGCGGATGGCGAGGCGCTCTTGCGGCGCCACAAGGCAGCCTGCTACGCGCGGACCATCCTGCCCCGTGTCACCCCAGTCTCCGGGATCGCCCTGGAATACTACCGGCCCAAAGGCAGGGCATGGATAGGAGGTATCTGGCGATGACGTCCTGGGTTGCCGTAGACAGAATCGTCGGCCTTCCGCAGGCGGACCCCATCGCAGGTTTCGCGATCGGCTTGCTCATCGTCCAAATCGGCCCCGACGCGAGAAGAGAGGTCGCTGAGCGGCTCATGGACGTGAATGACACCGAGCTCGCGAGAAGGGTGGAGACGGTGGTCGCCGCGGTACCGGGCGTCGGACAAATCAGCGATGTGCAGGCACGCTGGCTCGGGCGAGTGGAGAGGTTGGCTCCGCCCGGGAGGAGCGTCACCAAGTAGGACGAGTAGGACAAGGTCACCTCCACCACGGCTTGGACCTAATGCAGAGGTCCTGAAACGTTGGCTTCGCCATCCCTTGCACGTATTGCCGGTTCACCGGAAGTGTCCCGGCGAGGTGAGGAACGGTGACCGCATCCGGGTTGACATGAGCTCCGAGCGGTAGGCGGTATGTCGCGGGTACTGGGATTGGGCGGCCTCCGCTGCGGCATCACCGGCCGCTCGGCCGCTGGTGATGGCGATCGCCTCGGCATGGGCGACGGCGAGCGCGGCGGCCTGCGAGTAGCGACGGCGGTCCTTGTTGCCGACAATCCGGGCCACTGCGGCCGCGGCCAGCGTCGTGCCGGCGTCGAGGTACAGATGTCGCTTGGTCGTGGGGATCGCCATGCGCTCCAGTGCCTTCGCCAACAGGTTGCCGAGCGCCAGGTCGTGGCTTACGTCGGGAGGCAACTCGGGAGCGTCATCGTCCTCGTCGAATCCGTCGATGAAGGACGAGGGGAAATAGCCCCGGTCCGCGAGCGTCTCTGCCGTGTTCAAGAGTCCAGCGATCACCGATCCTGCGAACCTGTCGTGGCGGGTGGCGTCGGCACCGGCAGCGAGGAGGATCGGGATTAGCAGCTCCGCGGCGAGCGAAGCGTCGGTGGCGCGAGGCAGCTTGTCGACGCTTGGAGCCAATCCTGCCCGGTTCTCCTTGACGGCCGTGTCGAGTTGGCCCCCGAGCACGAGCAGCACAACTCGGATTGGCGCAGGGACTCCAGAAGGAGGACGGCGCTTCGCCAGTTCGGTGATCGTCGCCTCCTCGACCTCGGCCCGCCGGGCGGCCTCAACGATCTTCAAGAGACGGTCGAGGGAGGGCAAGGAATCCCATGCCTCGACCCGAGCGACGACCGCGTCCTCGAGCCTGCCGGCTGCATGAGCCATCATGGCCACGCGCTCTGCCAGCGCCGCCCGTTCCGCGCTCCTCCGCAGGCTCCGCAGCCCTTCTTCACCGGCGATGAGAGCCGTCGCGTCGTCGCCCTGTCGCCGAGCGGCGTCGAACCAGGCGACGAAATTTCTGCCGGCTCGCCGCCCACCGCGGCGGGCGAGCTGCGCCAGGCCCGGCAATCCCTCCAGCTGCTCGACCACCTCGAGCAGGAGCCGGTGTGCCCAGTCGCCGTAGTAGGGGTCATCCCTTTCGACCAATGGCGCGAGCGCTGATACCCAGTCCTCGAGCAGCATCTCGCGCGCTGCCGGCGCCGCCGCCCGAGCGCCCTCTACTGCCGCGTACGACACGCCGTTGCCGAGGAGAGCCCGACCCAGCAGCGATGCCGCACGCCGCAGACGATCCGGGCGATCCTCGCGCTTTCCGCACTCGCCCACCGCCCGCAGATATCTGGCGGCCGCCTCCCTCATGACGTCAGTTTCGCTAGGCTCGGTGGCGACCGACCAGCCGTTCTCTATGGCAGCTGCTGCCACGCTGAAGAGGCGCTCGTATGCCTGTACGGCGGCCGCCGGATCACCCCTCAGAAAGACCACGCCGGCACGGCGCAGCAACTCCACGAGGTTCGGGGCCCAGTCGGGTTCGCGAAATTCGTCGTCGGAGGACCAGCCGTGGCGGTCGCGGTAATCGTCGTCGTCGTCCCAGCGCGGCTCGCCCGTGGACTCTGCTTCCTCTTCGAGGAGTTCCACGTCCGTCAGCAGCGCTTCGATCGGCTCGAGCGGTCGAGCGGGTCTCGCGCCGAATCGTTCCAGGAACACCAGACGCTCCGAGGCTTCGACCGACTCGGCGAATGCCAACACCATCTCGCGCAGGTCCTCCATCGCTATCGTGGCGATACGGTCCTCGATGGCAGAGAGGAACCGGCCGAGCGGCACCGTGGCTCGTCGCGACCTACTGCTCACGTGCTCTGGTCCGATCGCGCGTCATCCTAACGCCGATTCTCACGCAGCGAGATCGACCCCACTTCGATCACCGAGACCTACGGCCCGGCGGCCTAGAGAGCGCCGACGAAAAACCTCCGAACCCTGAACTCCCGCGCACGAGCGGCGAACACCCGCGCTCACGCTCGTTGCGACAGGAGAGAATTGGCACAACTACGCGCCGACGCAGCTGACGGTAGAGCAGCGGTTTCTGGAACTCTCGCGTTCCGCTTCGCAACGTGCCAGACTCATTAGGAAATACGCGCCGACGTAGCTCAGTTGGTAGAGCAGCGGTTTCGTAAACGTCCGCGTTCTATCCCAACGGACGCCACAAGAAATCCGGCGAATTCAGTCAAGGACGGGCGGCAGGCACCGAATCCGTCACCCCGAACTCCCGTTCCCCTCTCCGCGTACGCCGCGCGATCGCGTCGCGGCTTCTTCTGGCTCAGCGAACTGCTCACGTCTCCGGCGACGTCCCGTGGTCAGACCATTGGTCGTCGCCAACTTCCGAGTAACACCTGCGAGTTTGAACGTCGCGACCGCAAGGACGGCGGTGAACGTAGCGGCAAGCGTGGACGCGACCGCGGCCACGACCGTCGCCAGATCGACCCACGACTTGGGGATGTCGGGCATGTCGAGCCAGATGATGTCGCATCCTCAGTAGCCGAGCGCTGGATCGCCGACTTCTCGCCCTTTCTCAGAGGCCGGGGGCCTTCCTTCTCTGTTGCGGATTTCTTGGGGTGATAGCTCCCCAGCAGTAACCCGTGGATGCACAATTGCGCCCGGCGCCTGCGCAGAGGGCACCGTCCTCATATTCGCGGAAAAGGCCAAGGCCGACAGCGCTTGGGCGAAGCTCGACGGCGACAGCGTATACGGCGGCGTGTAGCGAAACGCGCGATGTCGCCGGTCGCGGGCACGCCTGGAGCGGAGACTTCCGAACGGCCTCGAAGCGAAGCTCGAGATCGAGAAGATCTAGATCCCCAGCACCTGCTTCTTCTTGGCCGCGAATTCGTCGTCGGTGAGGATGCCTTCGTGCCGGAGCGTCGCGAACGTCCGCAGCGCGTCGGCGATGGCGGCGGCCGAAGCGGGCGCCTGCGCCGATCCTGCCGTCTTCAGGCGGCGATCGACGATCGCCTGCACGCGCGCGCGTAGCGGCGTGAAGAGGGTCACGATCACGAATAGCGCGAGCACGACCGCGAGATCCGAGCTCGCTCCGGTCGTCGCGATGAAGGTTCGCTTCAGCAGCTCCTGGGCCGCGACGAATGATCCTCCGAGGAGGGCCGTGATGGTCCCATACACCAGCGTGCGGTTGATGAGTATGTCGATGTCGTACAACCGGTAGCGCAGGATCGCGATGCCGACGGAGATCGGCACCAGCGCGACGCCGAGCGCGAGCAGTGCGACGGCGCCGCCGCTTTGGGGGATCGCGCCGACACTGGCAAGGAAAATGACGGCGATGAAATCGAGCGCGAGGAAGAGCGTGGCCGCCGCGACCCACTTGAGTTGCTGTCGCTCCACACCGACTGCGTGCTGCCACCGCCAGATGAGCGAGCCGACCGACGTCAGGATTGCAGCCGGGATCGCGAACAACCCGAGTGCGGCGAGGCTGTGCAGCGTCTCGTACTCGGGTCGTCCGGCGAGTGCGTTGTTCCCGACGATCGCCAGGTAGCCGACTGCGCTGATCGCCACGACCGCCCACCACCGCCGCGACGGAAGTCGTCCGTCTGGGAACAGCAACAGGCCAATGGTGATCGGCAGGAGACTGCCCGCGAACCAGCTGATTGTGAAGACGGCGTCTGCCAGCGGCCCAAGCGGCAGCGGGAGCTGCTGCGCGAGGGCTGAGTACGCGACAGCGAAGATGCCGAGGGCGATGAGCAGCGCGCTCGCGACATAGATCCAGCCGATCGGGTGGCGTCGACGACCCGTAACGATTAGGGCGCCGGTCAGCGCGAGGGCCAGGACCTCGAGCGCGGGCGCGAGGATCCCCTCAAGACCGGCGGTGGCCACGGGCTGGATGAGCAGGAGGGCGATCGCGCCGGCGAGCAGCACCATGGCGAGGAGGGCGAGTGCCCAGGCCACAACGGCCGCGCGGTCAAGCGCGTTCCTCACAACGCCACAGTCTGACCTAATGGCGTCCGGTGAGCATTACGAAGTCCCCGAACGAACGCCGTTAGTGCGGCTCACGCGGACGCAATGTCGGTCGGATGGAGAATGAATCGAATGATCGTCGTTGTCGAGGGTCCGAGCGGCGCGGGGAAGACGACCTGGTGTCGTACCTTCGCGGGCGCGCACGCCTTCTTGGAGGAGTTGCCCAATCATTCCATCGTTCCTGACGTTCCCGCAGCGCGAGCGCGCTTTTGGGTCGAACGCAACGTGGCGCGCTGGCAGCGGATCATCGAGCGGGAGCGACGCGACGGCTTGGTGGTCGTCGACACCGATCCGCTCAAGCTGCATTACGTGTGGACGCTCTGGCGTTCCGGCCAGACGAGCGAGGCCGAATGGGCGCTCCAGCGCGACGCGTCGCGGGCCGCTTTCGGCGCCGGGCGCTACGCCCTCGCCGATCTCTTCCTCGTCGCCGATCCCGATGCGGCGACGCTCCGGGCTCATCGGGACAGCGACGTCACCCGAACGCGCCGCAATTTCGACCGCCACGTCCGACTGCGCGGCTCCCTGCTGCGGTGGTACGCGGCCATCGACCAGCTGGAGCCGGGGCGGGTCGTGTTCGGCCTGCCCACGACCGGCCTGAGTCCCGAGCTCCTCGTGCTAGGGCCGCGTCGCGAGCGAAGCGGCGCGGTGCTGTTCGATCGACTGCTCGCGGCGTTGGACCAGTTGTAGGCTTGCGGCTCCGCTTGAGTTCTGATCTCGTGTTACTGACCGCAGGGGGAGGATGGTCGGCGCCTCTGTCTTCGCGTTGGCCCCACACGATGTCGAGGATCCGCTGGGTCACGCTCCCAGTCGCCGACGCAGCCCCATGTGCGAGCAATGGTCTAGATAGAGCAATGGTCTCGGCTGTCTGCCCGGGCGAGTAAAATGGGCGCCTCGCCGAGGTAGCTCAGCTGGTAGAGCAATGGTCTGAAGAATCGCGCGCGGGCTGATGAGCGAATTTCTTAGATAACTCGCGGCACACCAATGTCTGCTGGGGAGGGAGGATTCGAACCTCCGATTGGCTGATCCAGAGTCAGCTGCCTTACCGCTTGGCCACTCCCCACTGGAGTCGCACCATTCTATTGAGCGCGAGGCGCAAGGGCGAGTGCCGAGCGGGTGAGCATCCGGCCGTAGAATCGGCGTCTCATGCGCGGCGACGCGCGGGACCTCGCGCTCCCGCGCGGGTTCCGCGACATCCTCCCGACCGAGGCGCGCGAGCTCCACGCCATCGAGCGCACGCTCATGGCGGCGTTCGCGTCGTACGGCTACGTCCCGCTCGAGCCGCCCACGGTCGAGTTCGCGTCGACCGATGCGGCGACGCTCGACGAGCGCCGCACGCTACGCTTCCTCGATCGCGACGGCAGGCTGCTCGCGCTTCGCCCTGACCTGACGACGACTGTCGCGCGCGTCGTCGCGCAACGCTACCGCGATGCGACCGACGCGGCGCTGCGGCTCGCGTACTTCACGCCCGTGTTCCGCGAGGAGCTCTCCATGCGCGGGTCAGAGCGCGAATACGACCAGGCCGGCGTCGAGCTCATCGGCGCCAGTGGCCCGCGCGCGGACGCAGAGGTCATCGCGCTCCTCGCCGCATCCCTCGCGCGCTGCGGTCTCGCCGCCGCGGAGATCGACGTCGGGCACGCCGGCTACCTCGCCGGATTCCTCGCGGAGCTCCCGGACGAAGCGCGCGCGAGTGCGGCGGATGCCGCGCGCGGCGGGGACCTCGTCGGCGCGCTCGCGGCCGCGCGTGCGGGTGGGCTCTCGGCGAAGACCGTCGCCGCGCTCGAGCGCGGGCTGCGCCACCGCGTCGCGGGCACGCTCGCGGAGCCGCGTCGAGACGCGCCGCGGGCAGCCGTCGCGGCGCTGGAGGAGCTCGAGCGGCTCGTCCCGCTCCTCGAAGCCGCGGGCGCGGGCGGCACGGTCCGCTTCGACCTGGGATTCGTACCCGCCCTCTCCTATTACACCGGCGTCGTGTTCCAGGTCACCGCACCGGGCCTCGGCTTCCCGATCGCCGCAGGTGGCCGCTACGACGGACTGCTCGCGCGGTTCGGCGCCGATCGGCCGGCGACCGGCTTCGGCATCGCGGTGCCGCATCTCCACCAGGCGATCGTCGCCGCGGAGGCGCGAGGCCTCGTCGAGGAGGAGACGCCGCTCGTCGTCCTGGTGCCCGCGGCGTCCGACACGACGACGCTGCGGGTCGCGGCGGCGCTTCGCTCGGCCGGTCTCGACATCGCGATCGGCGAGATCGCGGATTCCGCGGGTCGCGCCACCGTCCGCGCGCGCATCGTGGACGACACGCACGTCGAGTACGAGGGTGTCGCCCGCGCGCTCGAGGCGTTCGTCGCGGTGCTGCGCCCGTGACCCTCCGCTGCGCTCCGGGCTTTCTCGCCCGGCTGGCGCCGGACGATCAGTGAGCGATGTCCTGCGCCTCGCGCTGTCGCAGGGCGCGCTCATGGCGGACACGCGCGTCGCGCTCCAGGCGGCGGGGCTCGCGGTCGCGCCGCTCGGTGCCGATTCACGGCGCCTCCTCGTTCCGGCCGGCGACGTCGAGTACGTGCTCGCGCGGCCGAGCGACGTCCCGACGTACGTCGCGCACGGCGCGGCCGACGTCGGCATCGTCGGCAAGGACGTGCTCCTCGAGTCCGACGCGGATGTTCTCGAGCTCGTGGACCTGCGCTTCGGGACGTGTCGCTTCGTCGTCGCCGCGCCCGAGGCGAGCCTCGACCGCTCGCTCGACGAGTACCGCCACCTCGGATCGCTCGAGGTCGCGACGAAGTACCCGCGCGTCGCCGCCGCGCACTTCCAGCGGCGCGGCATCCAGGTGGAGATCATCAAGCTGGCGGGCTCGGTGGAGCTCGCGCCGCAGGTCGGGCTGTCGGACTGGATCGTCGATCTCGTGAGCACCGGACGCACGCTCCGCGAGAACCGCCTCGCGGTCGTCGAGGAGATCGCGGTCTGCACGGCGCGCCTGATCGCGAACCGAGCCGCCTACGCGCGCGACCGCGAGCGGATCGCGGACCTCGCGGCGAAGCTCGAGGCCTGGGCGGCGTCGCGATGAGCTGCGGGACGCGCGGCGCACGGGCCGTGCCGCGATGATCCGAGTGCGCGACGCCGCCGCGCTCCGTCGCGAGATCGCGCGCCGCCGCGAGGCGGATGCATTCCCGCGCGAAGTCCTGGCCGCGGCGCGAGCGACGATTGAGGCGGTCCGCCGGCGAGGCGATACCGCTCTCCTCGCGAGCGTGCGGCGCTTCGATCGCCGCGGCGCGGTCGCGCGCGACCTCTGGGTGGATGCGGCCGCGCTCCGGCGCGCCGCGCGTCATTGCCCGCGCGAGCTGCGCGAGGCGCTCGACGTGGCGCATGCGAGCATCGACGCGTTCCATCGCAAGCAGCGGCCACGCTCGATCGCCCATCAGGGCCGTGGCTTCCGCGAGGCACTCGTCCCGCAGCCGCTGCAGCGTGTCGGCGGCTGCGTGCCGCGCGGGACGGTGGGCTATCCGTCGACCGCGCTCATGGTCGGCGTGCCGGCGCGCATCGCCGGCGTCGCCGAGCTGGTGCTCGCGTCGCCCATGCCGCGCGACGGTGCGATCGACCCCGCGCTCGCGTACGCGGCGACGAAGGTCGGCGCGGTCGGCCTCCTCCGCGTCGGCGGGGCGGCAGCCGTCGCGGCGCTCGCGTACGGCACGAGGAAGATCGCAGCGGTGGACAAGATCGTCGGCCCCGGCAATACATACACGACCGCGGCGAAGTGGCTCGTGTCCGCGCACGTCGGCATCGACGCGCTCCAGGGGCCGAGCGAGCTCGTCGTCGTCGCGTCCGGCGACGCCGACGCGGCGGCGATCGTGCTCGACCTCGAGGCGCAGGCCGAGCACGGCGGCGAGTCGTTCGCGGCGCTCCTGAGCGACGATCGCGGATTGCTCGAGACGGTCGCCGCGGTGGTCGGCCGGATCGGTTCGCGTGCCGGGACGATCGGCCTGTACCGCGCGCGGAGCCTCGAGGCGGCACTCGAGCTCGCCGCTGCCGTCGCGCCGGAGCACCTGCATCTGGCCGGCGCGCGCGCGGCGCGGCTCGCCCCGCGCGCGCGCAACGCGGGCGCGGTGTTCGTCGGCTCCCGGACGGCGGTGGCGTTCGGGGACTACGTCGCCGGATCGAACCACGTGCTCCCCACCGGCGGATCGGCGCGCTGGGCATCGCCGCTGCGGGTCGACGACTTCGTCCGCTGGACGACGCGCGTCGCGGCGAGCGGCGACCTGCGCGCGCTCGCCCGTGCCGGCTCGGCTGTGGCACGCTACGAGGGAATGGCCTACCACGCCGCGTCGATGGAGCTTCGGGGATGACCGCGCGCCGGCAGGAATCCGAGCCGACGAGCGGCTTCGCCGCCCAGGGGCCCCAGGTGCCCATGCTGCCACGGCCGCGCGACGATCTCGGCGAGTTCCAGCCGTACCGCACACAGCAGATGCCCGCGAGCGTCCGGCTGAACGCGAACGAGTGGGCCGAGCCGAACACCGCGGGGCGCTGGCTCGGCGCGGCGGAGCTCGACGCGCTCCTATTGAATAGGTATCCCGCGCGGAACGACCCGCGCGAGCTCCTCGCCGCGAAGTGGAGCGTGCTGCCGGAGCAGCTCATCTTCGGCAACGGCAGCAACGAGGTGCTCCTCTACACGTTCCTCGCGTTCGGCGGCCACGGGCGCACGACGCTCGTGTTCGAGCCCACCTACTCGATGCACGGGCGGCTCGCGACGATCGCCGGCGGCGCGGTCGCGCAGGAGCAGATCGGCCTGCCGTACGACATAACGCTCGATCGCGCGCTCGCCGCGACGGCGCGCGCGAAGCCGCACATCGTCGTCTTTTGCACGCCGAACAACCCCACCGGCAACCGGCTCGATGATGAGGTGATCCTCGGCGTGGCCGAGCGCTATCCGGAGACGCTCGTCGTCGTGGACGAGGCCTACTCGGACTTCGCCGGCTTCACGCTGCTCCCGGCGATGAAGCGCTTCCCGAACATCGTGATCTCGAAGACGTTCTCCAAGGTGCGCGCGGCCGCCGGCCTGCGGCTCGGCGTGGTCGTCGCGCATCCGGAGCTCGCCGCCGTGTACCGCGCGGTGCAGCTGCCGTACAACGTGAACGCGATCACGCTCGCCGTCGCGGCGCGCATGATCAAGGACGAGAGCGCGCTCGAACACCGGATCGAGCTCGCCCGTCAGGAGCGCGACAAGGTCTATGCGGCGCTGACGCGCGTCACGGCGCTCGAGGCCTTCCCCTCGGTGACGAACTTCATCCTCTTCCGCCTCAAGGACGGCGACACCGGGGGCACGCATCGGCGCTTCCTCGAGCAGGACGTCCTCATCCGCGACATCTCGATGTGGCCCGGCTGCGAGGGCTGCCTGCGCGTTTCGATCGGCACGCCGGCGGAGAATGACCGCTTCATCGCCGCGCTGGACCCGGTGTTCTCGCTCCACCGCGCGGGGACGCGCGAGACGGTCGCACGAGAGCGCGCGGGCTGAGCCGGGTATGACTCGCGCCGGGGCGCAGGCGCGCAAGACGAAGGAGACGAACGTCGCGGTCACGCTGAAGCTCGACGCTCGCGGCAGGGCGGAGGCCGCGACGGGCATCCCGTTCCTCGACCACATGCTCGAGCTCATGGCGGTCCACGGGCTCATGGACCTGACCGTGCGCGCGAGCGGCGACCTCGCGGTCGACCAGCATCACACGGTGGAGGACACGGGTCTCGTGCTCGGCGCGGCGCTCGACAAGGCGCTCGGCACGCGCGACGGGATCGTCCGCTACGCCTCGATCACGCTGCCGATGGACGAATGCCTGGTGAACGTCGCGATCGACCTCGGCGGACGGACCGCCTTCGCGTACGACCTGAAGCCGACGGAGCGC
>Ga0209824_10000339_pt1 | contig 30516 bp, 31 predicted proteins | sample VDWuncwatermetaG_FD_184124 | JGI IMG/M metagenome (GOLD analysis project Ga0209824, IMG submission 184124) | Wastewater microbial communities from Netherlands to study Microbial Dark Matter (Phase II) - VDW unchlorinated drinking water (SPAdes)... ...
GTCTGCCAGCCCGGAGCGCCTGTATTCCGAGATCGGACGGCTGAAGATGGAACTGGACTGGCTCAAAAAAAAGTCCGGGATCAGCCAGTAGAAAACCGCCGCCAATGGGTCAGCACCACCGAGCCACCAGCGTTGTCCGCAGGATACCGGGCTTTGCCCATAACCCGGCAATGCGAACTGGCCGGTGTCAACCGCTCCACGGTTTATGCGCCGCATGGGAACCGCCAGGGTCAGGTCTAGCTTAGTAGCATTTCATTTTTCAATGTAATTAAACTGGAGGGAAAAGGGTCAATATTCCAAAACAATTCACGTTGACCCCCTTCCTTCCGTTCGAGAGGGACGCGCCAAAAGCGGCGCGCCCCTTCTTTACGTTAGATCAGTAGTGTCCGGCAATTTAGTTGAACAAATTCAATTGGTTACTATTTTCCGGGATCGTCATTTTGTATTCTGTGTTTTTAAGTAATTGATCAAGCGGTGTTTTCTCGAAAAGTGTCAGGCTTAAAATCTGTAGAATTGTGTAAAGCGAAGCATCGGTATTGAGACGTTTTTTTATAATGGCGACCAGCACGTAAACCGCGATGGCGATCCAGATTTGTGTCTTGACCGCGTTTTCGGTGGTGCCAAAAAATCGCTTGATGCGAAGATGCTGTTTGATCCATTTGAAGAATAGTTCTACCTGCCAGCGGCAGCGATACAAGTTGGCGATGGTGAGCGCGGGCAGGTCGAAATTGTTGGTTAGAAACACCAGCAAGCGGTCGTGTTTGGCATCGTAGAATTTGACGCGGCGCAATTGTGCCGGGTAGTCCTTTGCGGTGTTCGCCCCCGCGAGCGCGATGGTCTGATCGCAGCGCAAGCCTGTGGCCTTGTCCACGGGGTGTGAATAGACCCGCTGCCATTGTAAGTTGGACTTGCTGCGGATCACGAAAAAAGATTGCGCCAGATGCAGGCGGTAGAGCCGCCCGCAATCTAAGAAGCCGCGATCCATGATGTAAAAACTGCCCGCTTCGGGTATCAGGATGTCGAGCACGTTGACCTCGTGCACCTTGCCGTCGCTGATGTGGATGAAGGAAGGAATGTTGCCGCGCAGATCGAGCAGAGTATGGAGTTTGACAGCGGCTTTGGTGGAACGGAAGCGCGCCCACGGAAACACGCTCAAGCACAGGTCGATGGTAGTGGTGTCGAGCGCGTAAGCCGTCTGACCCAACTCCACGGCGAAGTCCTCGCCGCTGTAGAGCACTCTGACGATGCCGATCAAGCTCATCGCGAAATCGGCAAAGATGCGCCAATCGCGGGATTCGTTGGCATCGGCCAGGGTGCTCTTGGCGATATGCCCGCGTATGCCAAGATGATAGAGCTTGGCTTGATGGGCGCGTAGACAGGTTTCGATGTCGCGCAGGCTCTCGCGGTAGGTCAACTGCGCGAAGGCCATGCACAGAAACTGATCGAGATGCGAAAAAGTCTTGGTAGGATAGTTGCCGGGATAACGCGCCACGCAGCGGCGCAAGGTGTGCAGGGGCAAATGCGCCATGAGTTGCGCGAACACCAGATGACCTTGATACATAATGAGTGCTCCTGAGGGAAAACCCCCAGTTTCTCAAAATTATGTTGAAGTCGGTGACACCCCTAAACATACTCTTTCCTATTGGTAATCAATTTGTTGCAAAGCCGTCTTGGCATGATTGCCGGACACTACTGACGTTAGATATAAAATAGCGATACTCGCTAAAATTGCCGCATTAAATTTGAATGGAGCCCAGATGATGAACACACAACTCTTACAGCAAGCTCGTGTGCTCGACATTGACGAGCAGATCGAACTGGTTGAAGCCATCTGGGACGGCATCGTTAGTCGCGGTGTCGCGCCATCGTTGACAGAGGCACAGAAAACAGAACTTGACCGCCGCCTCGCAGACCACCTTGCCAACCCTGACGATGTGGTTCCATGGAGTGAAGTAAAAACTGCTGTTCTTGCCAAAATCGGGCAATGAGCCTGCCCGTTACTTTTCATCGTGCCGCCAGTGCAGAGTTCATCGAAGCAAGTGCGTGGTATGATTCCAAGCCGCAATCAAATTGATACTGCGTTGTCGGCTCTTGCCGTGCTATACGCACTGTCTGCGAGCCTCCGCCTTGTCTCAATTTGATTGCGGCTTGGAATGAGACCAAGCGAGTTGGCCTTGCTCTTGAGTTCATGGCCGAAATTGACCGTTGCGTGTCACTGGCATCCAAACATCCGCTCCAGTTTGTCGTTGTTCGAGGGGACATTCGGCGTGTCGTCGCCAATCGTTTTCCATACAGCGTTTATTTTCGCACAGAGGAACATCGCATCGTTGTCTTGGCAGTATTTCATGGCAGCAGAGACCCTGCCATTTGGCTAGTGCCATTCGGGTCAGGGTCAATATTCCAAAACAATTCACGCCGACCCCTTTCCTTCGATACTGCACTTCGAACTCGAATCCGCCATTGGTTTATTGGGGGCTATTTTGGGTTAGGGCTTCTCTGCCGAATCGTAGTAAAATAAGTCTCGTTGCTAACACGAGGGGATGAAATGAATTTCACTATTCAACACGAGCAGGAAGATGACGGTCGCTGGTTGGCAGAGGTGCCCGAATTACCGGGTGTGCTTGCTTATGGACTCACCCCTCAAGAAGCAATGGCTAAAACCGAGGTGCTGGCGTTGCGCGTAATCGCCGAACGTCTTGAGCATGGCGAGAGCCTTCCCATGGCAATCAATATTTCCATTCCCATTGCGGCATGAACCAATGGCCGTCGGTCAAAGCCAAGCGGTTACTCTCTGCCTTAACTCGCCTCGGCTGGCAGATAAAACGCCAATCTGGTTCTCATAAAACGCTTGCTCGCGTAGGCTACGCTGACTACGTTTTCGCATTCCATGATGGCGAGAATATCGGTCCAAAAATGTTATCTCGTATCGCCAAGAGGACAGGACTTACGCCAAATGACTTGTAGCCCTAACAAAGAAAACCGCCGGGGTCGGGTCTAGCTAAGTAACATTTTATTTTTCAATGTAATTAACCCCCCCAATTTCCCCAGGCGCAGATTGAAAATGTCCAGTAAGGGCGCAACCCGGCTGCACAAAACGATTGACATTTTACAAAATTAGACTATATTCAGCAAAATTTTTGATTAAAACCACAATAGGTTGTGGTTTCTGTCAAAAACACCGATGGAGGTGAATATGTCTGAAGACCAGTTTTCTGCGCTCTGGAACCCGCTCGTTTTGACGCTCGCTGCCGTGGGGTTGTTGTCGCTTTTTCCAGAAGGCCGCATGGTGACAAAACCCGCCGCCTGTATTATCGAGAAGACGGCTTATCGCCTGGATATGGAGGGTAAGCCGCAAGCGGTGAAAATCGAGTGGGTGGGGGAACGGCGGCAGTTGGCGAGGTCTCAGTAAGTCCGTAGGTCCGTAGGTCGGGCTTCAGCCCGACAACCCCGCTACGTTTAACTTGCCGTATTTGTCGGGCTAAAGCCCGACCTACACTCTATATCAATTTATTCGCTTCTTTCAGCAAAAATTCCCTGAATGCTTTGGCCACCAGCGGCAGGCGTTTGTTTTCGCGGTGGACGATATGCCAGTGGCGCATGATCGGAAAATCGACCACATCCAGGACTTTCAAACGCTTGGCCTTGAGCTCCAATTCCGCCGTGTGGACTGAAACGATCCCCAATCCCATGCCCGCCTGAACCGCTTGCTTGATGGCTTCGTTGGTGCCGGTTTCCATGCCTTTGTTGAGATTGATGAGGTGCGAGGCGAAGAATCGTTCCATGGCGTTGCGCGTGCCTGAGCCGGATTCGCGCACTAAAAAAATTTCCTGTTCCAAACGTTTCACCGGGATGTGCTTGGCTTTACACAGCGGGTGCTGCGGCGGCGCGATCACCACCAGCGGATTTTCCATAAACACTTCCGAGGTGACGCTGCCATCTTGCGGCGGCATCCCCATCACTGCCAGATCGGTTTCGTTATCGGCCAACAGTTTCAGCACGGCCTCGCTGTTCGATACTTGCAGGCTGACGGTCACGCCGCTGTGGCGCTGGCAAAACTTGGCGATCAGTTGCGGCGCAAAATAATTGGCGGTGGAGACTACGGCGATATTAAGTTTGCCGCGATCCAAGCCTTTTAACTCGCCCAGCGTGGCCTCCAAATCCGCCAGTTGCTGCGCGATGGCGCGGCTGTAATGGTGCATCTCTCGCCCGGCATCGGTGAGAAAAATTTTCTTGCCAACTTGCTCCAAGAGCGGCAAGCCGGCGTTGTCTTCTAGCTGCTTGACCTGCATCGAGACCGCCGGCTGGGTGAGATGCAACTCCTCTGCGGCGCGCGAAAAACTTAAGTTGCGCGCCACCGCTTCGAATACTTTGAGTTGGCGCAAGGTCAAATGCAGCATATTTTTTCCTCCTGAAAAGCGTGAATAGTGAAAGGTGAAAAGTGAATGGAGTTGTTCGCCGTCAACGATCATCTTTCGCGTTTCACGATCATAAGATTAATCTTATCAGAATTATCAAAACTCTTGAATTGCTCTTATAGCTGGCCACTGCTACTGTCAGACTAATTTCATAGGCGTTTTTATCGGGGATGGGAATAAATGGCCTTACAAGCGGTTCTGTTTGATGTGGATGGCACGCTCGCCGATACCGAGCGCGACGGGCATCGCCTGGCGTTCAACGCCGCGTTTCGGGACGCGGGGGTGCCGTGGGAATGGGATGTCGCGCTTTATGGCGAGCTGCTGGCGGTGACCGGCGGCAAAGAGCGGATGCGCCACTACGTCCAAAAATACGCGCCCGCCGGGACGCAAGGCGTGTCGGACGGCGCGTTGTTGCAACTCATCAGCGACATGCAGGAAGTTAAAACACGGCACTTTGTCGCGTTGATGGCACGCGGGGAAATAAAACTGCGCCCCGGTGTAGAGCGGTTGTTCCGGGAATGCCGTGCGGCGGGTGTAAAAATCGCCATCGCCACCACCACTACCGCGCAAAATGTCACCGCGCTGTTAGAATCCACGCTCGGATCAGAATCGCTGGGCTGGTTTGATGTGATCGGTGCGGGCGATGTGGTGCCCGCCAAAAAACCCGCGCCGGATATTTACCATTGGGTATTAAAAGAATTAAAACTATCGGCTGCGGATTGCATCGCCATTGAGGACTCTTATAATGGCCTGAAATCTGCGCAGGATGCGGGTTTGGCAACCTTGATCACCATCAACGACTATACCCTCGAACATGATTTTAGCGGTGCGCTGGCGGTGCTCAGCGACTTGGGCGAAGCCCACCAACCCTACACGGCGATAGCGGGCGAGGTTGCGCCGCGCGGGGTTGTCGATTTGGCGATGCTGAACGCGTTGCACCGAAATGCTTGCATCGCCCCTCTACAATTAAGCCCTGCGAGTTGAATTTGTAGGGCGGGCTATGCCCGCCAGCGTTAGCGAGTTGTCGGGCATAGCCCGACCTACAAAAAATTTATGTAGGGGCGGGTTCTAAACCCGCCCGTGCGTTGGGCGGGTTTAGAACCCGCCCCTACATTCACGATTCACAATTTAATTAACTAAAGGAGTAGGCATGCTGAACGAAAGAACCACGCTCACACAATTCATCATCGAAGAACAGCGCCGCGTCAAAGGGGCTTCCGGCGATTTCAGCGGCTTGCTCAACGATGTGGTGATCGCCTGCAAAGTGATCTCCAACGCCGTCAACAAAGGCGCGCTGGTGGGCGTGTTGGGCAGCGCGGGGTCGGAAAATATTCAGGGCGAGACGCAGAAAAAGCTCGATGTGATCACCAACGATATTTTTATCCGCTCCAACGAGTGGGCCGGGCATTTGGCGGGCATGGCTTCGGAAGAAATGGAAGACATTTATCCCATCCCGGCCAAGTACCCACGCGGCAAATATCTGCTGGTGTTCGACCCGCTCGACGGATCAAGCAACATTGATGTCAACATTTCGGTCGGCACGATATTCTCGATACTGCGCGCGCCGGAAGGATCGGGCGGCAAACTCGCGGCCAAAGATTTTTTACAGCCGGGCGTAAAACAAGTGTGCGCGGGCTATGCCGTTTATGGCCCTTCGACCATGCTGGTGCTGACCACCGGCCACGGGGTCAACGGCTTTACCCTCGACCGCGATGTCGGCGAATTTATACTCACCCACCCCGACATGCGCGTGCCCGCCGACACGCGCGAATTCGCGATCAATTCGTCCAACGAGCGTTTTTGGGAAAAGCCGGTGCAGCGCTATGTGACCGAATGTCTGGCCGGCACCACCGGCGCGCGCGGCGCGAATTTCAACATGCGCTGGGTGGCCTCGATGGTCGCGGAAGTACACCGCATTTTGGTACGCGGCGGGGTGTTTATGTACCCCAAGGACACTAAAGATTTGAAAAAACCCGGCAAACTCCGGTTGATGTATGAAGCCAACCCGATGTCGTTTATCATCGAACAAGCGGGCGGTGCCAGTTCGACCGGGCGCGAGCGCATCATGGAAATGGTTCCCGGCGAACTGCACCAGCGCGTGCCGGTGATCCTCGGCTCGAAAAATGAGGTCGAGCGCATTGTCGCCTACCACCTTGAAGGAGTAGAATCTGCTGCCGTCCCCGCTTAATACATATTTGGATTTATCCTGAAAAAACAGTTTCACCACCAAGTCACCAAGCTCACCAAGGCGCACCAAGGTTTTAGAGCACACCCACTCATCACCAGATGGGTGGGCACAAAAATTCAACGCTTCCTTTGTGCTTCTTGGTGTCCTTGGTGACTTGGTGGTTCAAATACGGTTTTTAGGTTTATGGAGGTGCCCGGAAAACATGACCAATCCCAACAATCCATTATCGCGCCGCTTCGCCAAAAAGGCGCTGGAGCTGGCCGAACACGGCGGTCTGCTGGTGATTGCGATCGCCACCATCATCGCCGCTTCGCTCGATGTGGTTCACATGATAGAGATGAGAAAAGTCGCGCTCGCCGACTTGCTGTTGCAATTCCTCTACCTCGAAGTGCTGGCGATGGTGCGGCTGTATTTCGAATCCGGCAAACTGCCGGTGCGTTTCCCGCTGTATATCGCCATCGTCGCCATGGCGCGCTATCTGATTTTGGATGTGAAAGACATGTCCGACCTGCGGATGCTGGAAGTCGCCGTGGTGATTTTAATATTGACGTTCGCGGTGTTGGTGATACGCTACGGGCATATGCGGCTACCTTACCCGGAGGATATTGACGAGAGAAATAAGCTCAAAAATCAACCTTCTGATCAGGAGATAAGTTAAATGGAAAAACCACTTGTCGGTATCGTCATGGGCAGCAACAGCGATTGGGATGTGATGCAGAGCGTTGCCAAGACCTTGAAAGAGTTTGGCGTGCCTTATGAAGCGCGGGTGCTTTCCGCGCACCGCACCCCGGCCGCCGCGATAGAATATTCGGGGACGGCAACCGGTCGCGGTTTGAAGTGTATCATCGCCGGCGCGGGCGGCGCGGCGCATCTGGCGGGGGTGATGGCCGCGCTCACCACGCTGCCGGTGTTGGGTGTGCCCATGCCCTCCAAACATTTGCAGGGCATGGATTCCTTGCTCTCCACGGTGCAAATGCCCAAGGGTATCCCGGTAGCGACATTCGCGATTGGAGAAGCGGGCGCGGGCAATGCGGCGTTATTCGCCGTCGCCATGCTGGCGCTGAGCGACAAAAAACTCGATAAAAAGCTAACCGCGTTCCGCCGCAGCCAGACCGAGAAAATAAAAGCGATGACGCTGCCGCCAGTATAAGCTCACCCAAAAAATCATGAATACTCCTCAAACCGGATTGCTGGAAACACACCTCGACAGCCTCAAATTCCTGCATCGCGGCAAAGTCCGCGACCTTTATGAAATCGATAAAGATCGCCTGCTCATCGTGCAAACCGACCGCCTTTCAGCGTTCGACGTGATCCTGCCCACGCCCATCCCCGGCAAAGGGCAAGTGCTCACGGCGATGTCCAACTTCTGGTTCGAGAAATTAAAACACGTCCTCCCCAACCACCTCACCGGAACCGCGCCGGAGGATGTCGTTTCGGCAGCAGATCGAGATCAAGTCGCGGGTCGCGCCTTCGTGGTGAAGCGGCTTGCGCCCCTGCCAGTCGAGGCCATCGTGCGCGGTTATGTGGTCGGTTCGGGGTGGAAGGATTATCAAAAAACCGGCGCGATCTGCGGTATCAAGCTGCCCGCCGGGCTGCGCGAAGCCGATAAAATTCCCGGCGGCGCGATTTTCACGCCGTCCACCAAAGCCCCCGCCGGCGCACACGACGAAAATATCCCCTACAGCGAAGTCGAAAAATTGATCGGCAAAGAGTTGGCTGCCGCCGTGCGCGACCACGCCATCGCGCTTTACACCCTAGCCGCCGACTACGCCGCCACCAAAGGCATCATCATCGCCGACACCAAATTCGAGTTCGGCCAGGATGCCAGCGGCAAATTGTATTTGATCGACGAAGCCCTCACCCCCGACTCCTCCCGTTTCTGGCCCGCCGAACAATATGCCCCCGGCAAAAATCCGCCCAGCTTCGACAAACAGTTCGTGCGCGACTGGCTGGAAACGCAGGACTGGAACAAAAAAGCCCCCGCGCCCGCGCTGCCGCCCGAAGTGCTCGGCAAGACCGCCGAGAAATATGCGGAAGCGTTGCGGCGGTTGACGGCGTAGGTCGCGATTTCACGGCATCCCCACCCACATTTGCGTCCCCGCAAACGCCGAAACACAACCGTATTCGTCGTGCTATTCGCCGCGTAAATCCGCGCGCATCCCGGAATAATTGACCTCTCGCATGGCAGCGGAGTAAGCTGTGCCATGCGCAGAGTCTCCCCGGCAGCTATTGTGAACAATCACCCCATCACCAGCCCCTCTCCTGCAACCGCGCAGATACGCGCGGCGATTACCTGCGCCCCATCCGCGCACCTGCTGCATGTGTTGTACGCGCTGCAACAGCAATTCCTGCACATCCCGCGAGAAGCGATGCTCGAAGTCGCCGCGCAATTTGATTTGCCGATCAGCCAGATCGAATCGGTGGTCGATTTTTACGCCTTTTTTTACAAAGCACCGCGTGGCCGTTACCACATTTTGTTCAGCAATTGCACCAGTTGCGGCTACCGGGTTGGCGGCGATAACTTGTTGCAGCGCTTGTGTCAGCAGCTCGGCGTGGTTGCCGGCGAGACACGCGCCGACGGCCAGGTCAGCGTCGATCAGACTTCGTGCATCGGTATGTGCGATCACGGCGCGGCGTTGCTGGTCAACGGCATACCGATTGCGCGCCTCGACCGCGAGCGCGTTGATGCCATCGCCGCACGGGTCGATGCGGCAACGCCGCTTGCGGAATGGCCGAGCGAGTGGTTCAGCGTGGACGACAATCTCCGCAGCCGCGGTCTGCTGCTTGGGGGCGAACTGGTCGCTGGCGAGAGCTTGCGCGCGCTGCGGGCCCGCGGCAGCGACGCGACGCTGGGCGAAATCATCGTCTCCGGACTACGCGGTCGCGGCGGCGCGGGATTTGCCACCGGCATCAAGTGGCAGTTCTGCCGCGAAGCGCGGGGCGACACGCGCTATGTAGTCTGTAATGCCGACGAGGGTGAGCCGGGCACGTTCAAAGATCGCGTCCTGCTCAATAACCGCGCCGATGACGTGTTCGAGGGGATGACGGTGTGCGCCCGGATAATCGGCGCGGCAAAAGGTTTTCTTTATCTGCGCGGCGAATACCGCTACCTGCTGCCGCATCTGCAAGCGGTGCTGGCGCGCCGCCGCGAGCAGGGGCTGTTGGGCGATGTCATCCTCGGCGAGCCGGGATCAGGTTTCGAGATCGAGATCGTGGTCGGCGCGGGCGCTTATATCTGCGGCGAGGAGTCGGCGCTGATCGAGTCGCTCGAAGGCAAGCGCGGCGTGCCGCGCAACCGTCCGCCGTTCCCGGTGACGCACGGCTATCTCGGCCAACCTACGGTGGTGAACAACGTCGAGACCTTCGCCGCCGCCGCGCACATCGCGCTGCACGGTGGCGCGTGGTTCCGCGCTGCGGGCACCGACAAATCGGCGGGCAGCAAGCTGCTCTGCGTCAGCGGCGATTGCGCCGCGCCGGGGGTTTACGAATATCCTTTTGGCATCACGGTACAGCAGGTGCTTGACGATTGCGGCGCAACTGAGGTGCAGGGGGTGCAGGCGGTGCAGATCGGCGGGCCGTCCGGGACGCTGATCGACAAAACCGAGTTCGACCGCAAGCTGGGGTTCGAAGATTTGCCCACCGGCGGCGCGTTCATGGTGTTTGGCGAGGGGCGCGACCTGCTGGCGATCATCGCCAATTTTGCGCGCTTCTTCGCGCACGAGAGTTGCGGCTTCTGCACCCCCTGCCGGGTCGGCACCGCGCTGCTCGAGCGGGGCGTGGACAAAATTACCAGCGGCCACGGCACGCGCCACGACTTGGAAGAAATGACACATTTGGGCGCGCTGCTCAAACGCCGCTCGCATTGCGGTTTGGGGCAGACTGCGGCGAACCCGCTGCTGGATGCGTTGCGGCGTTTTCCGCACCTGTTCGAGCAGCGGCTCGCGCACCGCGATTTTGAGCCGTATTTCAATCTCGACGCGGCGCTGGAAGAAGCGCGTCGCATCACGCATCGCGACGATGCGGCGGCGCATCTTGAATGAACCTGAAAACCGCAGTTCAGCCACGGATTAACACGGATAAACACGGATAAATTCAAAAGCTTTTGGGTTGCTTTTATCCGTGAAAATCCGTGTCGCTTAGAAGCGCCTACTTCTGGTAATCCGTGGCTAAAAGATTTTTTCTAGTTAAAGTAAATTGACATGGATGCAGTAACCAACACCTTCTCCCCGGCGAATACCCTCACCATCGACGGTCAGGAGATTCCGTTCACTGCGGGGCAGACCATCATGGATGCCGCGCTGGCCGCAGGCATTTATATCCCGCATTTGTGCCACCGTTCTGGACTCACCCCGCACGGCAGTTGCAAGCTGTGCAGCGTGGTGGTCGAGGGCCGGGGGGTCGCCGCCAGCGCGTCGGATCGCCGCGTCAGCAGCAGCGCAACTTCCGAGGCGGAAGGTCGCAGCGTATCGGCGTGTACCCTGCCCGCCGAGGCCGGACAGCGGGTGCGCAGCAACACCCCGGCGCTCAACGAAGCGCGCAAGACCCTCACGCAAATGTTGTTCATCGAGGGCAACCACCTGTGCCCGTCCTGCGAGAAAAGCGGCGACTGCACCTTGCAAGCGGTGGCGTACCATCTGGGGATGCTCGACGGGCATTTCCCGCAATTCTTTCCGCGCCGCGAAGTCGATGCCTCGCATGCGACGGTGGTGCTCGACCGCGATCGTTGCATCCTCTGCGAACTTTGTGTGCGCGCCAGCCGCGAGGTGGACGGCAAGCAGGTGTTCGCCATTTCGGGGCGCGGCAGCGGCGCGCGTCTGATCGTCAATTCGGCGAGCGGCAAACTCGCCGACAGCGATTTAGAAACGGATGATCTCGCCGCGCATATTTGCCCGGTGGGCGCGATCCTCATCAAGGAACACGGTTACGAGGTGCCGATCGGCCGGCGCACCTTCGACCTGCACCGCGTGAGCGAAGCGGGTTTGGAGCCGGTGATCCTGACCAAAGCGGGGCATTGCGATGAGCAACGCGAGTAGCGTGACTCATAAATATCGTACCAAAATGAAACGGATGGATTTTCCCGTCTGGCTAGGCGCGAGGAGGCGCATAGTTATTCATATGCAACGACGAGCAACAACGCCAGGCGGGAAAAGACACCGTTTCATGGGACGATATTTATGAGCCACGCTACCAAAGTCCGCATCGCCACCACCTCGCTGGCCGGGTGTTTCGGTTGCCACATGTCTTTTCTCGACATGGATGAGCGGCTGGTCGGCTTGCTGGAAAAAGTCGAGTTCAACCGCTCGCCGCTGACCGACATCAAGCACTGCGACCCCTGCGATATCGGCCTGGTCGAGGGCGGCTTGTGCAACGCGGAAAACGTGCACGTGTTGCGCGAGTTCCGCGCCAACTGCAAAATTCTGATCGCGGTCGGCGCTTGCGCGATCAACGGCGGCATCCCCGCCATGCGCAACCATTTCACGCTGCGCGAGTGCCTCGAAGAAGCTTATTTGAACGGGGTCGGGGTGGAGAACCCGCAAATCCCCGATGACGTGGAGCTGCCGCTGCTGCTCAGCAAGGTGCACGCGCTGCACGAAGTGGTGAAAGTGGATTATTACCTGCCGGGCTGCCCGCCGTCCGCCGATGCTTTTCTGCAAGTGCTGGGCGACTTGCTCAAAGGGGAAGAACCCGCGCTACCCAAAAACCTGTTGCGTTACGATTGACCTATAAACCTATAAACCTAAAAACCGTATTTGAACCACCAAGTCACCAAGAACACCAAGAAGCACAAAGGGATCGTAAAATTTTTGCGCACACCCATCAGGTGATGTGTGTGTGCTCTAAAACCTTGGTGCGCCTTGGTGAACTTGGTGACTTGGTGGTGAAACTGCTTTTTTTAGGATTAACCCGCTATGCTACAAAATAACGACTCCCCCACCGAGAACGCGCCCGCGAGCCGTCGCATCGCCATCGACCCGATCTCGCGGGTCGAGGGGCACGGCAAAATCACGCTGTTGCAAGATGCCGACAACCACATCCGCGAAGCGCGGCTGCACATCGTCGAGTTTCGCGGTTTTGAAAAATTTATCCAGGGTCGCCCCTATTGGGAGGTGCCGTTTTTCGTGCAGCGTCTGTGCGGGATTTGCCCGGTCAGCCACCATCTGGCCGCCGCCAAAGCGGTCGATCAACTGGTGGGCGTGGAGCAACTCACGCCGACGGCGAACAAGCTGCGCCGCCTGCTGCACTTCGGGCAGACGCTGCAATCGCACGCGCTGCATTTCTTTCATCTGTCTTCCCCCGATCTGCTGTTCGGGTTCGGCAGCAACTTGGCACAACGCAATATCGTCGGTGTGCTCGACAAATATCCCGACCTCGCGCTCAAAGGCGTGAAGCTGCGCAAATACGGGCAGCAGATCATCGCCGCGATCGCGGGCAAGCGCATCCACGGCGCGGCCACGGTGCCGGGCGGCATGAACAAGCCGCTGGCGCTGGCGGAGCGCGACACGCTGCGCGCCGATCTCGACAATGTGCTGGCCTGGAGCCAAGAGGCGGTGGCACTCAACGAACAGATCCACATCGGCCATCCCGAACATTATGGCTTCGCCACGCTGCGCACCAATTTTCTGAGCATGGTCGGTGGCGGCGGCGAGCTGGAGCTGTATCACGGCGGCTTGCGCGCGCGCGCGGCCAACGGCGACGGCATTTTCGACCAGTTGGATTATCGCGGCTATCGGGACATCATCCGCGAAGAAGTGCGCCCGTGGAGTTACATGAAGTTTCCGTACTTGATCGCGCTGGGCAAGGAGCAGGGTTGGTATCGCGTCGGCCCGCTGGCGCGCGTCAACAACTGCGATGTCATTACCACGCCGTTGGCGGAAGCGGCGCGCCAGCGCTTCAAGGCGTTCGGTCAGGGCGGTTTTGTGCACGACACCCTCGCCTATCACTGGGCGCGCATGATCGAGGTGCTGCACTGTGCCGAATCCATCGCCGCGCTGCTGCACGACCCGGACATCACCGGCACCGACCTGCTCGCGCCGCACGGCGACAAGCGCGCTACCGGTATCGGCGTGATCGAAGCGCCGCGCGGCACGCTCTTCCATCACTATCAGATCAACGAAGAAGGCTTGATCACCAAAGCCAATCTGATCGTTTCCACCACCAGCAACAACCAGGCGATGAACGAATCGGTGCGCCAAGTCGCCAACCAATACCTCGACGGCAACGAGCTTACCGAAGGGCTGCTCAACCACCTCGAAGTCGCGGTGCGCGCCTACGACCCCTGCCTCTCCTGCGCCACGCACGCGCTCGGCAAGATGCCGTTGCAGGTGGAGTTGCGCGATGCCGGTGGCGCGCTGGTGGGCAGCTTGACCAAGGGCAGCGATGGCATGATCGCGCCTTGATTTTCAGCCCTTGTAGGTCGGGCTTTGCCCGACAACGCTCCAAGTTGATGGCTGCACGATGTCGGGCACAGCCCGACCTACAAAAGCGATTGTCACGCGAAGCCGCGAAGGGCGCGAAGAAGGTCAAGGTCTGGTTTGCTTTTCTTCGCGCCCTTCGCGGCTTCGCGTGAGAGAAAACGCGATAATTTAAGCGCGGGAATTTTTTGTGACACAGTAGGGCTAGGGGCAGCGATTGCGCCTTTATTTTCAGCAGGCTGGTCTATATACTGGTCTGAACGGAATGCACTGGGGGAAATCATGAAAATCGAAATAGGCTCATATGCGGCGAAAACCAAGCTTCCCGAATTGTTGCGGCAGGTGAAAGCCGGCAAAAGTTTTACCATCACCAACCGCGGGGAAGCCGTTGCGGATTTGGTGCCCAGCCAGGGCACCCGGTCGAAAGACAAAGTGGCAGCAGCAGAAAAACTCAAGGCGTTCATGCTGGCCGATCCGGTGCGCGGGGTCGATATCAAAAAACTGATAGCGGAGGGGCGCGCGTGAATTTTGTCCTCGATAACTCGGTGACCCTGCGCTGGTTCTTTGGCGACGGCAAGCCGCAAGAACTCACCTATGCGCATAAAGTGCTCGATGCGATGAAACAAGCCAGCGCGCTCGTGCCCGCGACATGGGGGCTAGAGGTGGCAAACGTTCTGGCCAGAGCGGAAGTCAAAGGCTGGGTGACAGAGGCGCGCAGCGGCGCGTTTCTGGAGATGTTGGAGGGCGTGGACATCGAGGTGGACGCGGCCACATTTGCGCACGCGCTGTCAGACACCTTGCAACTGGCGCGACGCTACAAGTTATCCGCTTACGATGCCTCCTACCTCGAGCTGGCATTAAGGCTCGGCCTGCCGCTGGCCACGCTCGACGAAGATTTGCGCAACGCGGCAAAAAAAGCGGGCGTAAAAATTAATGTCATTTCTATCGCGAATTGACGGACGGATCGAACCCCATGCCCACGCTACTGCTATTCGGATACGGCAATCCCGGGCGCGGCGACGACGCGCTCGGCCCGACGCTGGTCGAGCGCATTGCCAGCTTGCAGCTTGCCGGGGTCGTGTGCCAGAACGACATGCAGTTGCAGGTCGAGCATGTCACCGATCTGGCTGCCTGTGAGCGGGTGCTGTTTGTCGATGCGGATATGGCGTGCGCCGAACCCTTCGACTATGCGCAAATCGCCGCTGAAAAAGACGGCAGTTACACCAGCCATGCGATGACCCCGATGGCCTTGCTGCACGCCTATCGCCAGGTGTACGGCAAGGACGCGCCCCCGGCCTTTCTGCTGCGCGTGCGCGGCTACGATTTTGCGCTGGGCGACCCGTTGGGCGTGCGGGCAGCGGCTAATCTGGACGCGGCCACGCGGCGGGCGCGCCAACTGTGCGAGACCCATCAACCGGAAGAAATTTTATGAAACAATTTACCATCTGTCTGAAACTGCTGCGATGGTTGATTCCGGCATGGTTTGCGGTAGCCGTGCCATCGCTGGCTTATGCCCATGTGGGCGTGGACTCGGCGAGCGGCTGGATGCATGGGTTCACCCATCCCGTCGGCGGTGCGGATCATCTTCTCGCGATGCTGGCTGTCGGCGTGTGGGCCGCGCAAATGGGCGGGCGCGCGCTTTGGCGGGTGCCGCTCACCTTTGTCGCCGTCATGGCGCTGGGCGCGTGGACGGGCGCGACCATCGTTCCCTTCGGCTACGCCGAACCGGGCATCACCCTATCGCTGCTAATTCTGGGCGTGTTGATTGCCGCCGCGATCCGTTTGCCGCTGGCGGTGAGCGCCGCCCTCGTCGGTGTATTTGCCCTGTGTCACGGTTACGCGCACGGCACCGAGATGCCGCAGAACATTTCTGGTCTCGCCTACACGGCAGGGTTTATGCTGGCTACCGCTTTGCTGCATCTTGCGGGCATCGGCTTGGCGCAAATCGCGCAGGTGACCGACCGCAAGCAGTGGCTGCGCCTGGCCGGATTTTTCATCGCCCTATGCGGCGGCGGCTTATTGTTTGCCGGTTGAACCCAAAAACCACAGTTCGGCCACGGATTAACACGGATTTTCACGGATAATTATGGGGTTGAATCACGCTCAGTGTTCACCTGGAGGGTAACGCGCTTCTGCTTAATAAGCTTTTGATTTATCCGTGTTTATCCGTGTTAATCCGTGGCTAAATGCTCTTTCTAGGTTGAATATTATTGCTAGGGTATAGATATATGTCTATGTTTGAATTGCGCATACACGGTCGCGGCGGGCAGGGCGTGGTCACTGCCGCCGAAATGATGTCGGTTGCGGCTTTCGCCGAAGGGCGACACGCCCAGGCCTTTCCCAGCTTCGGCTCGGAGCGCACCGGTGCGCCGGTGGTAGCGTTCTGCCGCATCGCCGACCGCGAGATACGCCTGCGTGAGCCGATCATGCGGCCAGATGCCATCATCATCCAAGACCCGACGCTGCTGCATCAGGTCGATGTGTTTGCCGGGCTGAAAACCGACGGCTACGTGTTGCTCAACACCCACCGCAGTTTCGAGGCGCTGGGTCTGGGCGAGCTCGCCGACGGCAGACCGGCAGAACGTTTGTGTACCTTGGCGGCAACGGAAATCGGCCTGAAACACATCGGTCGCCCCATCCCCAACGTGCCGCTGATCGCCGGATTTGCCGCGCTCTCCGGGCTGATCCGCTTGGAATCGGTGATCGCGGCGATCCGTGAAAAATTTTCCGGCAAAGTCGCAGATGGCAACGTCGCTGCCGCCACCGAAGCCTACAACATGGTGAAAGAAAAAATGTCCGTTCGTGGTGACCCTTCGGCCTTGCTCAGGACTAAAGGCCTTGTCGAACCATGAACGACCTCTCGCACGTCCGCACACCCTTCGACAAGGCTCTCCTGAGTTCATCGAAGGGCTCAGGGCGAACGGGGTGTTTAGCAGAGTAAAGGAGCTATGAATGCTTAAACAGATCGAAGGTTCGCGCGCCGTCGCCGAAGCCGTGGCTTTGTGCCGCCCCGAAGTGATTTGCGCCTACCCGATTTCGCCGCAGACGCACATCGTCGAAGCGCTGGGGGAGGCGGTGAAAAGTGGCAGCCTGGCAAAATGCGAGTTCATCAACGTCGAAAGCGAGTTCGCCGCGATGTCGGTCGCCATCGGCGCTTCCGCCACCGGCGCGCGCGCCTATACCGCCACCGCCAGCCAGGGATTATTGTTCATGTCCGAGGCGGTGTATAACGCCTCCGGCCTTGGTCTGCCGATCGTCATGACCGTCGCCAACCGCGCCATCGGCGCGCCCATCAATATCTGGAACGATCACTCAGATGCTTTATCGCAGCGAGATTCCGGCTGGATGCTGTTGTTTGCCGAAACCAACCAAGAGGCGCTGGATTTGCACATCCAAGCGTTCCGGCTGGCGGAGGAGTTGTCGCTGCCAATCATGGTGTGCATGGACGGTTTTATTCTGACCCACGCCTATGAGCGCGTCGACCTGCCCACGCAAGCGCAGGTCGATGCCTTTTTGCCGCCTTACGCGCCGCGCCAAGTGTTGGATCCGCGCGAGCCGGTCTCCATCGGCGCGATGGTTGGGCCGGAGGCGTTCATGGAAGTGCGCTATCTGGCGCACGCCAAACAAATGCAAGCGCTGGAGCGCATCCCGCAACTGGCGGCAGAATTTGAGCAAATATTCGGGCGCGACAGCGGCGGGCTGACACACACCTATTGCGCCGACGATGCCGAAACCATGGTGGTGGCGATGGGTTCGGTGCTGGGCACGCTTAAAGATACCATCGACGAAATGCGCGCCGACGGCTACAAAATCGGCGTGCTCGGCATCACCAGCTACCGCCCTTTTCCGCAGGCCGAAGTGCGCGCCGCGTTGGTGCGCTGTCAACGTTTTGTGGTGCTCGAAAAAAGTCTGGCCGTGGGCATGGGCGGGATACTCGCCACCGACGTGCGCATGGCCGTCACCGGCCACGGCGGCTTGCGCGGCTTCACCGTGGTGGCGGGGCTGGGCGGGCGCGCCATCACCAAAGCATCGCTGCACAAACTGTTGCGCCAAGCCGAGCAGGAGACGCTGGCACCGGTCACTTTCCTCGATCTGGATCACACGTTGATCGACAAGCAGTTGGCGCGCGAACGCGAAGTGCGCCGCTCCGGGCCGGCGGCGGAAAATATCCTGCGCGATCTCGGCAGCGTCGCGTCGAAAATTGCGTGAGATTCTTGGTAGGCTTGGGGTTTTGTAGGGGCGGGTTCTAAACCCGCACGCGCATTGGGCAGGTTTAGAACCTGCCCCTACCTGATCGCCAGAATACGAATAAATCAGTGTTTACAGAGGTATCAACATGCCCTTTCAACCCGTCAAGTTTTACCAGACCGGCACCTTCACTGTCGGCAACCGCTTGTTGGGCGCGGAAAACGGCAGCGTCCAATCGCACCGCGACCGCAGCAACGCCATCAACTCAGGACACCGCGCCTGCCAGGGGTGCGGCGAGGCGCTGGGCGCGCGCTACGCGCTCGATACCGCGATGCAGGTGACCGGCTCGCAGGTGATCGCGGCCAACGCCACCGGCTGCCTGGAAGTGTTTACCACGCCTTACCCCGAAACTTCCTGGCAACTGCCGTGGATCCATTCGCTGTTTGGCAACACTGCGGCGGTCGCGACCGGCATCGCCGCCGCGTTGAAAGTCAAAGGCCGCAACGAAGTGCGCGTGGTGGCACAGGGCGGCGACGGCGGTACCACCGACATCGGCTTCGGTTGCCTTTCCGGGATGTTCGAGCGCAACGACGACGTGCTTTACATCTGCTACGACAACGAGGCCTATATGAACACCGGCGTGCAACGCTCGTCGGCCACGCCCGCGGCGGCGCGCACCGCCACCACCCTGCCGGTGGGGCTTAATCCCGGCAACGAATTTGGTCAGGGCAAGTACTTGCCCGCGATTGCGATGGCGCACGAAATCCCCTATGTGGCGACCGCCACCGTGGCGGATTTGCGCGACCTCGAAGCTAAGGTGCGGCGCGCCATGGAATTTCGCGGCGCGCGCTATCTCCACATCCTGGTGCCGTGCCCGCTGGGCTGGGGCACGGCGGCGCACGACACCATCCGCATGGCGCGGCTGGCGCACGAAACCGGTTTGTTCCCGGTGTTCGAAGCCGAGCGCGGCAAACTCGTCAGCGCGCTGCCGATACGCCGACAACTGCCGGTCGAAGATTATTTGAAGCCGCAAAAACGCTTCGCGCATTTGTTCGGCGCGCACCCCAAAACGGAGGTCATCGCGCGCATCCAGCAACGCGCCGACCGCAATATCCGCCGCTATGGGTTGGAATCCGGAGCGCGATGAATGAAATGGCGGTTTAACCTAAAAAAGGCTTTTAGCCACGGATTAACACGGATTTACACGGATATTCGTGCAATCAAATCACGCCAGCCGCCCACCTATTGGGTGAGTTGCGTTTATCACAGTAAGTTTTTGATTTATCCGTGTAAATCCGTGTAAATCCGTGGCTGAATTACGGTTTTTAGTTATAAAGGTGCCATAAAGGTAATCTGATATGAACAAGCCCTTCGCCATCACCCTCGACCCCGGCTCCTCGCTGGCGAACCACACCGGTTCGTGGCGCACCAGCAGGCCGGTGTATCTGGATCGTTTGCCGCCGTGCAACGCGACTTGTCCGGCGGGCGAGAATATCCAGGGTTGGCTGTTCCATGCCGAGTCGGGCGACTACGAAAAGGCTTGGCGCGTGCTGACGCTCGACAATCCCATGCCCGCGATCATGGGGCGCGTTTGCTACCACCCCTGCGAAGGCGCGTGTAATCGCAGCCAACTCGACAGCGCCGTCGGCATCAATTCGGTCGAGCGTTTTCTCGGCGATGAGGCGATCAAACGCGGCTGGACTTTCGACAAGCCTGTCCTGAGCAAAGCCGAAGGGCCGGGCACGAGCTCGGGCAAGCGCGTGCTGGTGGTCGGTGCCGGGCCTTCCGGCCTGTCGGCGGCCTATCATCTGGCGCGGCTCGGTCACCGCGTGGAAATCCACGAGGCGGGGCCGATGGCGGGGGGCATGATGCGCTTTGGCATCCCCAAATACCGCTTGCCGCGCGACGTGCTCGATGCCGAAGTGCAACGCATCCTCGATCTGGGCATCACGCTCAAACTCAACACCCAAGTGGCGAACATCGAACATAGCCTGCGCGACGGCCAGTTTGACGCGGCTTTTCTCGCGGTCGGCGCGCATATCGGCAAGCGCGCTTACATCCCCGCCGGCGACGCGGCGCGCATCGTCGATGCGGTGTCGCTGCTGCGCGGCATGGAAGGATCGGAACCGCCGCTGCTGGGACGGCGCGTGGCGGTGTATGGCGGCGGCAACACCGCCATCGACGTGGCGCGCACCGCCAAACGCCTGGGTGCGACCGAAGCCATCATCGTCTACCGCCGCACCCGCGAAAAAATGCCCGCGCACGATTTCGAAGTGGAGGAGGCGTTGCAGGAAGGGGTGACGATCAAGTGGCTGTCCACGATCAAGCACGCCGACGCGTGCAGCCTGACCGTGGAAAAAATGAAGTTGGACGACAAGGGCTTCCCGCAACCCACCGGCGAATTCGAAACCATGGAAGCCGACGCGCTGGTGCTGGCGCTCGGCCAGGATGTCGATCTGTCGTTGCTGCAAGGCGTGTCCGGGCTGGAGATCAAAGACGGCACGGTGCAAGTCGGCAGCGACATGATGACCGGGCATCCGGGCATTTTCGCCGGCGGCGACATGGTGCCGTCGGAACGCACTGTCACCGTGGGCGTGGGGCACGGCAAACAGGCTGCGCGCCATATCGACGCGTGGCTGCGCGGTACGACCTATGTGCCAGCCGCCGCGCATGAAGCGGCGGAGTTCAAACTGCTCAATACCTGGTATTACGCCGACGCGCCCAAAACCCTGCGACCGATGCTAGACGGCATCCGCCGCCGCTCCAATTTCGATGAAGTGCAAGGCGGGCTGGACGAGGATAACGCGCTGTTCGAGGCGCGCCGCTGCCTGTCGTGCGGCAACTGCTTCGAATGCGACAACTGCTACGGCGTGTGCCCCGACAACGCGGTGATCAAACTCGGCGCGGGCAAGCGTTTCCAGTTCAACTACGATTACTGCAAAGGCTGCGGCATCTGCGCCGCCGAGTGCCCGTGCGGGGCGATCAAAATGGTGGCGGAAGAGATTTAAGGGCATCTCTAAAAATTCAAAGTTCGCTCGAATGCAAGGCGCGGAAAAAGCTCTGCATAACCAATTGGCTAAGCTGGCACAAAACGCCAGCAAGCCATGGTAAATTTCGTAGCGCCGCATATGTTTTATATGTAAGCAAGAAATTTTTTCCGCAACGCAGCAGTTGAGATGAAATTTGGATTTTTAGAGGTGCCCTCAATGCATGAAATGTCGCTGGCCGAAAGCATGCTGCAAATCATCGAAGACGCGGCGCGCACGCAAGGTTTCGCCCGCGTCAAGGCGGTTCACTTGGAAATCGGCCAACTGGCGTGCGTGGAGCTGGCGGCGATGCGTTTTTGTTTCGACGCGGTCGTCAAAGACACGCTCGCTGACGGCGCGCACCTGGTGATTGTGGAAACGGCGGGATGGGGCCGGTGCGAGTCATGCGCCCACGAGATGGTGCTGGCCGCGCTGTATGAAGCCTGCGCGAATTGCGGCAGCCACGAGATTCGGGTGATGGCGGGTGACGCGATGCGGGTGCAGGAATTGGAAGTTGAATAGCAGCCTGAAGAATTTATCCCTCAAACGCGTCATTCCCTTGAAGGCGGGAAGTAGGGCAGATTATGGGCGCAGCCCGGTATCCCGTGGAGAGCCGAAGGCGTTTCCACGGGATACCGGGCTACGCCCATAATCCGCCGAATGGCTGCACACATACGGCGGAAGGCGCTACGCTTTTCCGCCCTACTTCCCGCCTTCGCGGGAATGACGGTAATTTGGACTGTTGGGGTAAATTCAACAAGCTGCTAAAGGAGCGAATATGTGTACTACCTGCGGTTGCGGCAACGGCGAAACGCTTATCGGCGGCCATGCGTTTAAGCCGTCGCGCAAACCCGGCAAGGCATTGCGCTATCGTGCCCCTGCGGCGCGTGCGGCGCGTGCGGCGCAGCCGCAAACGCCCGTTCCCGGCGCGTTGGATTTCGGTGCAGGCGAAGCGGGCGCGCACGCGCCGGGAATGAGCCCATCGCGCATGGTGAAAATCGAGCGCGACATCCTCGCCAAAAACGACGGCTACGCCGCCGAAAATCGCCGCGCCTTGACCGCGCGCGGCATTTTCGCGCTCAATCTGGTCTCCAGTCCCGGTTCCGGCAAAACCACGTTGCTGGTGAAAACCATCGCCGCGTTGAACGGGGCAATGCCGCTCGCGGTGATCGAGGGCGACCAGCAGACCGAGAACGATGCCGAGCGTATCCGCGCCGCCGGGGCACCGGCGTTGCAAATCAACACCGGCAAGGGCTGTCATCTGGATGCCGCCATGGTCGCTCAGGCGATGCGGGTGCTGGACCTGGCGGACGACAGCCTGCTGTTCATCGAGAATGTCGGCAACCTGGTTTGCCCGGCCAGCTTTGATTTGGGCGAGACGCGCCGGGTGGTGATCCTGTCGGTGACCGAGGGCGAAGACAAACCGCTCAAATACCCCGACATGTTCCGCAGCGCCGACCTGATGCTGCTCAACAAGTGCGACCTGTTGCCGCATTTGAGTTTCGATGTTGACCTTGTTATCGATTACGCGCACCGCATCAATCCAAAATTGAAAGTGATACGCATCTCGGCCAGCAGCGGCGAGGGTTTGCCGGAATGGTTGGACTGGATTGCGGCGGGATGCCGCGATGCGGCGGTTGCCAGAAGGTGCTAAAAAAGCCTACCACGAATGACACGAATAATAGCCACGAATGCACACGAATAAAAACCTGCCTCATTCATTTTGTTACGCTTTTATTCGTGTGCATTCGTGATAATTCGTGTCATTCGTGGCAAGTGTTTTTTGTTTTTTCTTTTGCTTGTGCCCCGGGTTTTTTTGTGTGGCATTATTTGAGACGCTATGTTTGGGATGAATAATCCGATTCTGTTGCCGTTTGCAGGCCCGCCGGTATTGGCCTGCGGAGCCTGGCTGAAGAACACGGTGTGCGTGACGCGCGGCGATGCCGCGCACGTCTCGCCGCTGATCGGCGACTTGGACAGCGCCGAGGCGCGGCTGATGCTGGAACGAAGCGTGGCGCATTTGTGCGAAACCCTCGGTGTGCAGCCGGAGGCGGTGGCGCACGATCTGCACCCCGATTTTTACAGCACCCAATTCGCGCTGGAATTTGCCGCACAGCGCGGTTTGCCGCTTATCGCGGTGCAGCATCACCACGCGCACATCGCCGCAATCTGCGCCGAACACCACATCAACGAGCCGGTACTGGGGCTGGCGCTGGACGGTGTGGGGCTGGGCAGCGACGGCACGCCGTGGGGCGGAGAATTGTTGCGCGTGGAAGCTGCGGGCTTTGAACGCCTGGGGCATCTGGCACCGCTGTCCATGCCCGGCGGCGACCGTGCCGCGCGCGAACCTTGGCGCATGGCGGCGGCAGCGTTGTTTCATCTGGGACGCTTTGATGAAATCGCGCCGCGTTTTTCCAACCAGCCGGGCGCGCGCACCGTGGCTTTGATGCTGCAGCGCGGTTTGAACTGCCCGACCACTTCCAGCATGGGCCGGTTGTTCGATGCCGCTGCCGGGCTGTTGGGGGTGAGCGAAATTCAAGCCTTTGAAGCGCAAGCTGCGATAAGCTTGCAAAATCTGGCGCAGCAATACAACATCACTGCGGGCATTACTGCGCCGCTCGCGCAGGGCTACGCTATCGCCGCCGACGGCGTGCTGGATTTTTCGCCCTTGCTGGCGGTGCTGGCCGATTGCCGCGATGCGGCGCAGGGCGCGGCGCTGTTCCACGCCACGCTGGCCGCAGGCTTGTGCGAGTGGGTGGTGGTGGCGGCAGCCGCGCAAAACATCGCGCGCATCGCGCTGGGCGGCGGCTGTTTCCACAATGAGATTCTGTTATACAGCCTGTCTGAGCGGCTCTTCGCGCAAGGGCTGGAAGTGTTGACCGCGCGGCAGATGCAGCCCAACGACAGCGCGATTTCGTTGGGCCAGGCGTGGGTGGCACTGCAATCCATGCAACATTGAAGCTGAATTTTTGGAGGTGCCTATGTGTCTCGCCCTTCCCGCTCTGATCGAACAATTCACCACAGCCGACAACGCCATCGTCAATCTGGGCGGGATGCGCAAGGAAATCTCGCTGGCGCTGGTGGAACAGGTCGCGGCGGGCGACTACGTGATCGTGCACGCCGGTTACGCGCTGCAAAAACTCGACCGGGAAGAAGCCGCGCGCACGCTGGCGCTGTTTGCGGAAATGAGTGAATTACCCGACGAACCGCCGCGATGAAATACGTGGATGAGTTCCGCGACGGCGCGCTTGCCAAAAACATCGCCGCCAACATCGCACGCGAAGCCACGGCGGCCTGCGGCTATCGCTTGATGGAATTTTGCGGCGGCCACACCCACGCCATTTCCCGCTATGGTCTGAGCGACCTGTTGCCCGCCAGCGTGCGCATGATTCACGGGCCGGGCTGTCCGGTGTGCGTGCTGCCCATCGGTCGCGTCGATCAGGCGATACGACTGGCGACTGATCGCGGCGTGATTCTCTGCACCTATGCTGACACCTTGCGCGTGCCGGCTTCCGATCATCTATCGCTGATGCGCGCCAGGGCGGACGGCGCGGACGTGCGCATGATTTATTCGACGCAGGACGCGCTGAAAATTGCGCGCGACCACCCGCAGCGCGAGGTGGTGTTCTTTGCCATCGGTTTCGAGACCACCACGCCGCCCACTGCCGTCGCCGTCAAACAGGCGGCGGCCGAGGGACTGAAAAATTTCAGCATTCTGTGCAACCACGTGCTGACCCCGGCGGCGATGCACGCGATTCTGGCGGTGGAAGGCGGGGTGGCGCTGGATGGATTCGTCGGCCCGGCGCATGTGTCCACCGTGATCGGCAGCAAACCCTACGAACCTTTTGCCGACGACTACCGCAAGCCGGTGGTGATCGCCGGCTTCGAGCCGCTCGATGTGATGCAGGCGATATTGATGCTGGTGCGCCAGATCAACGCGGGCCGCGCCGAAGTCGAGAACGAGTTCACGCGCGCGGTGACCCGCGACGGCAACCTCAAGGCGCAAGCGCTGGTGGCCGAGTGTTTTGCGTTGCGCGATACCTTCGAATGGCGCGGCTTGGGCAGCGTGCCGCGGAGCGCGTTGCGGCTGCGGGATGAGTATGCCGGGTTCGATGCGGAGTTGAAATTTGATGTCGGCTACGTCGCCGTGCCCGACAATAAAGCGTGTGAATGCGCCGCCATCCTGCGCGGCCAGAAGCGCCCGCAGGAATGCAAAATTTTTGGCACGGTCTGCACCCCGGAGAATCCGGTCGGTTCGTGCATGGTGTCGTCCGAGGGCGCGTGTGCGGCGCATTATTCTTACGGGCGTTTTCGCGAGCGCGCCTGCATGTAAGCCAGCCATCGAAGCGCCAGGCAAAGAAAAACTTTTCCACAGATTACGCAGATTACACAGATTGGAAAGATCGTTTTGTGCATAAAGCTCGTGCTATCCCTACCGTAAAGCAATGTTTTTTGAATCCGTGTAATCTGCGAAATCTGTGGATAGAGATTTCGTTTTCGCTGTTGTATGCCCCACTATTTCCAATTGCTGCGTCATGAACAAGATCAAACCCAACTACATCCGCCCTCTCGATTTCAAGCGCGGTCGCGTCGACATGTCGCACGGCGCGGGCGGTCGCGCCATGGCGCAACTGATTAGCGAATTGTTCGCGGCTGCGTTCGATAACGCTTATCTGGCGCAGGGCAACGATGGCGCCTTGCTGCCGCCAGCGGGCGGGCGGCTGGTGATGTCGTGCGACAGCCACGTGGTGTCGCCGCTGTTTTTTGCGGGGGGCGATATCGGTTGCCTGTCGGTGCACGGCACGCTCAACGACGTGGCGATGATGGGAGCGAGGCCGCTGTATTTGTCGGCCGCTTTCATTCTCGAAGAAGGTTTCCCGCTCGCCGATCTGAAACGCATCGTCACCTCGATGGCGGATGCCGCGCGCGCCGCCGGTGTGCCCATCGTCACCGGCGACACCAAGGTGGTGGAACGCGGCAAAGGCGACGGGGTGTTCATCACCACCACCGGCATCGGCGCGGTGCGCGAAGGCCTCAAGCTGTCCGGAGATCAGGCTGTGCCCGGCGACAAAATTCTGCTGTCCGGCACCATCGGCGATCACGGCATGGCGGTGTTGTCGCAGCGCGAGAACCTCAGTTTCGACGCGCCCATCGTCTCGGATACGGCGGCGCTGCACGGGCTGGTCGCGGCGATGCTGGAATGCGGCGCGCAACTGCGCGTGCTGCGCGACCCGACGCGCGGCGGCCTGGCGACGACGCTGAACGAGATCGCCCAGCAATCCGGCGTGGGCATGTTGCTGCAGGAAGCGGCGATTGCCGTGAATTCGCCGGTAGAAGCCGCCTGCGAGTTTCTCGGCCTCGACCCGCTGTATGTCGCCAACGAGGGCAAGCTGGTGGCGATCTGTGCGCCGCAAGATGCGGCGCACTTGCTCGCCGCGATGCGCGCGCATCCGCTGGCGCGCCAAGCCGCACTCATCGGCGAGGTGGTGGAAGACGATCACGGCTTCGTGCAGATGGTCACCCGGCCGGGCGGTCGCCGCATCGTCGATTGGCTGGCAGGTGAGCAGTTGCCGAGGATCTGTTAATTCTAAAAACCGTGTTAATCCGTGGCTAAATGCTCTTTCTAGGTTTGAACCCTCATGCCGCTTTCCTCCCCCATCATCCGACTCGCGTTGGATGTCCCTTTGGACACCTTGTTCGATTATCTTGCACCCGATGCCACGCAGCACGACGTGGGCTGTTTGGCCGAGGTTTATTTTGGGAAAAAACGGGTGATCGGGGTGATTATGCAGGTGGCTGCTGGCTCCGCGCTCGCGCCGGAAAAACTCAAGCCAGTTAACCGGATTTTTCGGGAATCGCCGCCGCTCTCAAAAACGCTGCTCGATTTGTTGCGCTTTTGCAGCGACTATTATCATCATCCGTTGGGACAGGTGGTGATGAACGCGCTGCCAGGCAAGCTGCGGTCAACCAACAAAAGCGTCGCTAAAGACATTCAACCCAAAAAAATTAAAAAAAACGTAACCGCAAAAACAGCCGCAGAGACAACGGCGTTCATCGCGTCCCCAAACACCCTGACCGCAGAACAACAAATCGCCATCAAGCAGATCGCCCTCAAGCTCGGCGAGCGCGGCGAATTCAGCACAACGCTGTTGCACGGTATCACCGGCAGCGGCAAGACCGAAGTCTATTTGCAACTGATTGCCACGTTGTTGCCATCGGGCAGGCAGACGCTGATCCTGGTGCCGGAAATCAATCTCACGCCGCAATTGGAAACGATATTTCGCGCCCGTTTTGCGGGTGCCCCTTTGGTGAGCCTGCACAGCAAACTCGCACCGGTAGCGCGTCTCAAGGCGTGGCGGGCGGCGCAATCGGGTGAGGCCAAAATTATTCTGGGAACGCGCCTGGCGGTGTTTACGCCCTTGCCGCAACTGGGTTTGATCGTTGTCGACGAAGAGCACGATAGCTCGTTCAAGCAACAAGAAGGTCTGCGCTATTCGGCCAGAGACGTGGCGATATTCCGCGCCAAGCAAACGGGAATCCCCATCGTGTTGGGCTCGGCCACACCCGCGCTGGAAACGTATCACAACGCGCTCACGCATCGCTACCGGTACCTGCAACTGACACAACGCGCCGTCGCGGATGCGCTGCCGCCCAGAATTTACACCATCGACACGCGTCCGCTCAAGCTCGTTGACGGGCTATCCGAGCCGCTGTTGCGCGCCTTGCAGCAAGGTATTGAAAATAAACAGCAGAGCTTGGTGTTCATCAACCGGCGCGGTTACGCGCCGGTGTTGCTGTGCAAATCGTGCGCGTGGACGGCGGCGTGTCACCGTTGTGCGGCGCGTCTGGTGGTGCACCTCAAAGATAAGAAATTGCGCTGCCACCATTGCGGACACCAGGAACATTTTCCGTCCGCTTGCGCGAACTGCGGCGATCAGGACATCGCGCCTTTCGGGCAAGGCACGCAGCGCGTTGAAGCCGCGTTGCAAGCGCGATTCCCGTCGGCGCGGATTTTACGTATCGACCGCGACAGCACCAAAAACAAACACGCCTGGGCGGACATGCTCAAAGAAATTCAAGAGGCGCGGGTGGACATCTTGGTCGGCACACAAATTCTCGCCAAGGGGCACGATTTTCCGAATTTGTCGCTGGTGGGAATTTTGAACGCCGATGCCGCGCTTTACAGCACCGATTTTCGCGCTGCCGAAAAGCTGTTCGCGCAGTTGATGCAAGTCGCGGGGCGCGCCGGACGCGCCAGCATTCCGGGGAAAGTGCTGATCCAAACCGAATTCGTCAACCACCCGCTCTACAGCGCGCTCAAGCAACACGATTTTGATTTGCTCGCGCAAACGATATTGGGCGAACGCAAAATGGCAGGTTTCCCGCCTTTTGTGCACCAGGTGTTGTTGCGAGCGGAAGCGGCAGAAATGAAAGCGGCGTTGGATTTTCTAGCGCGCGCAAAAACACTGGAAGCCGCGCCCAAGGGCGTGGAGGTGTTTGATCCCGTGCCCGCGCAAATGACGCGACTCAAAGGATTGGAGCGGGCGCATTTGCTGGCGCAATCTACATCACGTGGAAAATTACAAACATTTTTAACCGCATGGAATGCAAAAATCAGCGCGCCGCAGCACCAAAAAGCGAACCGAAAAGTGCGCTGGAGTTTGGACGTGGATCCGCTGGAATTTTAGTAGGTCGGGCTTCAGCCCGACGGATACACAATGTCGGGCTGAAGCCCGACCTACGGGCAGGCGGCACCCCTACAACACATACCGCGCTAAATCCTCGCTCTGCGATAAATCTTTCAAGCGCATATCGACGTAAGCTGCGTCGATATTTATCGTTTTGCCTTCTTTGGCGACCTGGGCGGCATCAAAAGATATTTCCTCCAGCAATTTTTCTATCACCGTGTGCAGCCGCCTCGCGCCGATGTTTTCGGTTCTTTCGTTGACGGAAAAAGCGATTTCCGCAAGACGTTTGATGCCGTCGGGCGCGAACGCCAGCTTGACCCCCTCGGTCGCCAACAACGCTTGATACTGGAGCGTCAGACAGGCATCGGTGTTGGTGAGAATTTGCTCAAAATCGGCGACGCTCAAACTGCTCAACTCCACCCGTATCGGGAAACGACCCTGCAATTCGGGGATGAGATCGGATGGCTTGGCGAGGTGGAACGCGCCGCTGGCGATGAACAGAATATGGTCGGTTTTGATCATGCCGTATTTGGTCGAGACGGTGGTGCCTTCGACCAGCGGCAGCAAGTCGCGCTGCACCCCCTGGCGCGACACGTCCGCGCCGGAAGTCTCGCTGCGGCTGGTGATTTTGTCGATCTCGTCGAGAAACACGATGCCGTTTTGCTCGACATTGTCGAGCGCTCGCAGCTTCATTTCGTCGTGGTCGATGAGTTCTGCGGCCGCCTCTTCGGTGAGCAATTTCAGGGCTTCGCGGATTTTGAGCTTGCGCGATTTTTTGCGCTGGCTGCCGATGTTCTGAAACATGCTCTGGATTTGCGAAGTCATGTCTTCCATGCCCGGCGGTGCCATGATTTCCATGTGCATTTGCGGGCTGGCGACTTCGATTTCAATTTCCTTGTCGTCCAATTCGCCTTCGCGCAATTTTTTGCGGAATTTCTGACGGGTGGCGTTGCCTTCGCTGCCCGCATCTACTTCAGCGCCAAAACCGCCGTCGCGCGCGGGCGGCAGCAGGATGTCGAGAATGCGATCTTCGGCGTGATCGGCGGCCAGATGGCGCACTTTTTGGGTTTCTGTCTCGCGCGTTTGTTTGATCGCGGATTCGACCAGATCGCGAATGATCTGATCGACATCGCGCCCCACATAACCCACCTCGGTAAATTTAGTGGCTTCCACCTTGATAAACGGCGCGTCGGCGAGCTTCGCCAGCCGCCGCGCAATCTCGGTTTTGCCGACCCCGGTGGGGCCGATCATCAAAATATTTTTCGGGGTGATTTCCTCGCGCAACGGTTCAGCCACTTGCTGCCTGCGCCAGCGGTTGCGCAGCGCGATGGCGACGGCGCGTTTGGCGGCATCTTGGCCGATGATGTGCTTGTCGAGTTCCTGGACGATTTCTTGGGGGGTCATTTTAGACATAGGGGCTAGAGGTTAGGGGCTATGGGGATAAGGAAAAAGACGTAACGAGAACCGGGTCTTCTAGTGTAGTGTTTCACGCTAAGCGGCACTTAAATAAGAATGTCCAGATTGTTGTCAGGCAAGGCGCGAGGAGGCGCATAGTTATTCATATGCAACGACGAGCAACGCCGCATGGCGACAATCTGG
>Ga0209824_10000340_pt1 | contig 30451 bp, 21 predicted proteins | sample VDWuncwatermetaG_FD_184124 | JGI IMG/M metagenome (GOLD analysis project Ga0209824, IMG submission 184124) | Wastewater microbial communities from Netherlands to study Microbial Dark Matter (Phase II) - VDW unchlorinated drinking water (SPAdes)... ...
CCCTAACCCTAACCCTAACCCTAACCCTAACCCTAACCCTAACCCTCTCCCAGAGGGAGAGGGAATTATTAGAGATTTCCTGAATTAGAAAAACGCGGCACGCACGGCAGCCACAACGCCCTGTTTGTGCCGCTTTATTTTGTTGTATGGTATATCTGTACCAGAACACTGGGCTTAAGTTACACCAAAAATTCAGTTGTTTTATCCCCAGTAAAACAGTAGCCCTGCTGTATTGCCTTGCGACAAATTGAAGCGTAATTTGCTGTCTCTCTGGCTTTAGTTTTTGATGTGCCTGTTTTGGTGAGCTTGTTGGTTTAGGCTCAATACAAAGAGCTGTATTCACGCAATCGTTAAGGAGTCTCAACATGGCCAACCCTTCTACCCCTCACGCTGCTGTTAATCCTTCTGCTATCAAGCTGGGCAATGTGCCGCTGCCGATTGCTGATGTTGCTTTGCCTCAATCTTTGAATAAGAACGGTGGTTTGAGTAAGAAGCGTAAAGTGGATGAAGAAGCCATGCAGCTTGCTCAAGCTGACGTGGCTGTTGTGGGGAAAGCGGGAACCGCATCCTCTGTCGTGGAATTATCCGCAGCAGAAGCTGCACAAATTGGCGCAAATGCCGCAGGGGGAGGGGCAAGCACTGCAGTCGTGGGGACAGAGGCCGCCGCGATAGGCGCACAAGCCGCCACTGCCACAGGCGTGGCAAACGCGAATGCAGCCGGAGCAGTGGCCGCAGCAGGGGTAGCAACCGCCACCACAGCGGGCATCGCAACAGCGACCACGGGCGCAGCAACGACAGCGGGCGCAGCAACCACGGCCACCACAGGCGCAGCAGCAGGGGGCGGTGCCGCAGCCACAGGCGGATCAATATTGGGCGGCATCGGCATGACCGAAGTCGGCATTGCGGGTGGGGTGGTTGTAGTTGCAGCAGTGGCACTCTCTGGGAAAGATACCAATGCGCCGCCCGTAGCCAATGCCGACACGCTGGCCGCAACAGAAGATACCCCTGTAGAGTTTACCTCGGCGCAATTACTTGGTAACGACACCGACCCTGAAGGCAACGCTTTATCCATTAGTGCTGTGACCAGCGGTACGGGCGGCACAGTATCGTTGAGTGGCGGCACGATTACTTTTACGCCTACTGCGAATTTTAATGGCGCGGCAACCTTCACTTACACCGTTAGCGACGGCACCAATACATCCAATACCGCCACCGTTACGGTTAATGTGGCGGCGGAGAATGATGCGCCCGTGGTAACAGCGGGCGCGACACTGCTGTACACCGAACAAGGCACGGCAACCGTGATCGACAACACCATTACGCTTGCTGATGTCGATGACACAAACATTGCGGGTGCGACGATAACCATCACCGACGCAGTGGCGGGAGACACCCTGAGCTTTACACCGCAGGGCAACATCACCATAGCCAGCAACACAGGCGGCGTACTGACCTTGACTGGCCCTGCAACCGTCGCAGAATATCAAACTGCGTTACGCAGCATCACCTACAACTCCACTTCAGACGACCCCACGGTCAACAACACCCGCCCCAGCCGCACCATCACTTGGGCAGTGACTGATGCCAACAGCGACACCGTCGGCGCACAAACCTCCGCCGGAGTCACCAGCACCATCACCGTCACGGCGGAGAACGATGCGCCCGTGGTAACAGCAGGCGCGACACTGCTGTACACCGAACAAGGCGCGGCGGCGGTGATCGACAACACCCTCACCCTTAGTGATGCGGATGACACCAACATTGCGGGTGCGACGATAACCATCACCGACGCAGTGTTAGGTGACACCCTGAGCTTCGCTGAGCAAAACGGCATCACCATAGCCAGCAACACGGGCGGCGTGTTAACCCTCACTGGTTTGGCCACTAAAGCGCAATATGAGACAGCCCTGCGCAGCATCACCTATAACTCCACTTCAGACGACCCCACGGTCAACAACACCCGCCCCAGCCGCACCATCACTTGGGCAGTGACTGATGCCAACAGCGACACCGTCGGCGCACAAACCTCCGCCGGAGTCACCATCACCATCACCGTCACCGCCGTGAACGACGCACCCGTCAACACGCGGCCTGCGAGCTACACCACCAACGAAGACACCCCATTTAAACTCAACGGGCTAGCCGTGTCTGACGTGGACGTAGGCACGACAGGTGTAATCACCGTCACCCTCGCCGTAGCCAGCGGCACACTGGCAGCTACTGCTACAACGGGCGCAGACAGCGTCGGTGTCACTGGTTCCGGCACCAGCAGCATCGTACTCAGCGGCACACTTGCCAACATCAACACCTATTTAGCCGATGCCGCCAACCAACCAACCTACACCCCCGTACAGCACGCTAACGGCACAGTCGCGCTCACCATGACCACCGATGATGGCGGCAACACCGGCACTGATCCGGGCTTGAGCGGAACGGCTACCTCCGAAACGGACAGCGACAACATCAACATCAACGTCACCGCCGTGAACGACGCACCCGTTAATTCGTTTAACGGCACGCCGTTCGTGGCCGCTACGCCAGCGACACAAACCATGAACGAAGACACGAACCTGCGGTTCAATACTGCCAATGGTAACCGCATCAGCGTGAGCGATGTTGAGGCGAGTGTTGTACGTGTAACCCTATCTGCCACACAAGGCGCGCTTACTTTGTCTGGAGTGGCTGATTTGCAATTTGTTAGAGCGGGTACGAGTATGACATTCCAAGGCACGCAGGCTGCTGTTAATGCTGCGTTAGATGGTTTGGTTTATCGCCCCAATCTTAATTACAACGGCTCAGGCGCGAACGCAAACAGCACTGACTTAACTATTGTTGACGATACCATCACCCTCACCACTAGCGATCTGGGTGCGACAGGTACGGGCGGTATTGTTCCCACATCTCCATTAACTCACACCAGCACCATTGACATAAAAATTAAACCGAATGTCCCTGCGAACATCACGGTTAATGCGGGTGTGACAGATGACCGAGAGGTAATTGAAAAAGGTGGGGTGGGTAACGGCACACCAGGAGATGCTGCCGCCAGCGGAGATTTGAATGTGACAGACCCGGACACAAATCTTACCAATACCCCGCCGGATAATTTTAATTTCTTCATCGCGCAAGGGACTCCTGCTGCTCCCGTATCTAAAACCTACGGCACATTTACGATTAACACAGAGGGCACGTGGACATACACCCTTGATGACACCTTAGCTACCACACAAGGAATCGCCGCTGGTGAATTTGCCACTGAAGACATCATTGTTTCATCTGCGGATGGCACGGAGTACACGTCAAGCATTAGTTCCTTAAAGCATCTCGTCATCACCATCACCGGCACGAATGACGCACCGATCGTTGCGGCAGTGGATGTCGCGGGCGCGGTCACCGAAGACACCGCCACCGTCGCGGACAACCCGAACACGGGTGCGGTCGAGACCGGTCCCGCGCTGTTCCTGACCAACAGCGGCTCGATCACCTTCACCGATGCCGACACCACCGACCTCTCGGACAGCACCGTGGTATTGACTGGCACGCCATCGACCACTGGCCCGGCGATCCCCAACGCACTCTCGACCGCACTGGCCTCGGCCATGGCACTCACGGGCAATATTCTGGATGTTAACGCGGGCACCGTGACCTGGACGTTCGCGCTGGACAACAGCTTGGTGCAGTACTTGGCTAACGGCGAGACCGTCACCGCCACCTACACCATCTCGGTCAAGGACGATTCCGGCATCGCTGCCAGCGACACCGCCACCCAGACCGTCACCGTCACCGTCACTGGCAGCAACGACCGCCCCGCGATTACTGTGGTGGATGTCGCGGGCGCGGTCACCGAAGACACCGCCACCGTCGCGGACAACCCGAACACGGGTGCGGTCGAGACCGGTCCCGCGCTGTTCCTGACCAACAGCGGCTCGATCACCTTCACCGATGCCGACACCACCGACCTCTCGGACAGCACCGTGGTATTGACTGGCACGCCATCGACCACTGGCCCGGCGATCCCCAACGCACTCTCGACCGCACTGGCCTCGGCCATGGCACTCACGGGCAATATTCTGGATGTTAACGCGGGCACCGTGACCTGGACGTTCGCGCTGGACAACAGCTTGGTGCAGTACTTGGCTAACGGCGAGACCGTCACCGCCACCTACACCATCTCGGTCAAGGACGATTCCGGCATCGCTGCCAGCGACACCGCCACCCAGACCGTCACCGTCACCGTCACTGGCAGCAACGATGCGCCAGACATTACCGGCACAGCCATCATCGGCGCGGTTACTGAAACCAATATCGCGCTTACAACAACGGGCACGCTCAACGTGGTGGATGTAGACATTACGGACACTGTGCTGGTGACAGTGGATGGTGTCACGACTGGTGGTACGTTCAATCGCACCAACCCGCTGACAGATGCCGCGCTGAAAGCCATGATGGCGGTCGCGCCGACCACGGCACTGCTTGCTGATCCTGTGGCTGGCTCTAATTTCAACTGGACGTTTACTTCTGGGGCGAGCGGCGATGCCGCGTTTAATTTCTTGCGTCAGGGCGAGACACTGGTGCTGACCTACACCCTCAAGGCCACCGACAATTCCGGTGTTGTGCTCACCAACAGCGATACGCAAGTGGTCACTATTACCGTCACCGGCACCAACGACGCGCCGATTCTTTCTGACTTGGGGAGTACGCTGGACTATAAAATAGTAACGGTTGGGCAGGCTGTCGGGCCGAAGGTGATTGACTCCACCATTACGCTGGTAGATGTGGATGATGCGACGATGGCTTCTGCGGTGGTGACGATTAGCGCGGGATTTCAGGCCGAGGATGTGTTGGCGTTTATAAACAACGGTACAACAATGGGCAATATTGCTGGCAATTATGATGCTGGCACGCATGTTCTCACGCTCACCTCGGATCTCTCAACCGCCACCAAGGTACAGTGGGAAGCCGCGTTGGAGGCAATCACTTTTAATAATCCATCAACCGTTGAAACCATCATCAGCGCGGGGCGCACAATTACTTGGACGGTGACGGATGCCAGCGGGGGTATCTCCAACGTTGCCACCAGCAGCATTAACGCGCCGTTGCTGGTTTCGGCTGCGTCTGTCGCACCGATAGGCGGGGCAGTGCAGACTGCGTTGCTGGATAACGCTCACTCGATTACCCCCGGCAATAACATTGTGCTGACTTTTAACAAGGCGGTGACCAACGGCACGGGCACAATTACGCTGCATGGCGGGGCGGATGTGCGCGAGATTACGGTGGGTGATCCTAATGACACTGATGGGGTGGTTACGTTCTCTGGCAGCACGGTCACTATCAATCCCAGCGGCAATTTGCTCAGCGACCGCGCTTATTATGTGACGATAGACAATGGGGCGATTAAGGATCTCGATGCGGGCAATGCCTATCTCGGCATTACCGACCCCACCGTGCTTAACTTTTTAACGGGGCCCGCGCCGCTGTTGGTGTCTACCAGTCCGGCAGATAACGCGAAGTATGTGACTACAGATGTGAGTGCTGACATAAATCCAAGTGGCATAAGACCCATCGTGCTGACTTTCAGTGAGGATGTACAAAAGGGCGTGGGCAATATTATTATCACCAACGCTAATAATGCAGCCGACACGCGCACGATTGATATACAAAACCCACTGAATGACGTTGTGTTCGATGGAAAAACCGTCACGATTACCTCGCCTCTTTTTGAGAATGGTGCTTATTCCGTGACCATGGCCAGTGGCGTGATTACCGACTTGGCCGGCAATCCATTTGCGGGAATCGCAGATGCGACTACATTTAATTTCAGCACCACCAGCACGGCGACACCCGTCTTGCTATCTATCTCGCCTACGGATAATTCAACCGTAGTAGGAGTCAGCAGCAACATCGTGCTGACCTTTGATATAGATGTGAAGGCGAACACCGGCGGCGGCGGGATTACCATTACCGATACCAAGAACACTGCCGTTACGACTGATGATACGTCGATTTTTATCGCGGCGAACAGTGCCCAAGTCACCTTCAGCGGCACGGGGGGGCTGAGCAGCAATGTGGTGACCATCAACCCCACGGTCAATCTAGCGTCAAGCATGGCTTACACCGTGACGATAGATAACGGCGCGATTGCAAATGCGGGAGCGGCAAATTTGAATGTGCCCAGTGTGTTTTTTGGCGGGATTAATGCAGCGAACGCAACTGTGCTCGCGCAAACGATTGCTGGGTTCACTGCGCCGTTTAATTTCACCACCACGGCAGATGTGCCGCCCGTGGTGACGGCGGCGAATATTGATATTACTTCTATCGGCACGGGTTCGGCGGGTAACCCCGCAGCGAATAGATCATACAAAACAGGGGATGTGATTACCGTCATTTGGGATAACGTTAATACTAACGTGCTTGGTGAAGGGGATGGATTAGCCAACGCTGCGGCCAATCATCAGCTCATCGCCAGCGTGTTCATGGATTTCAAAGAGTTTAATAATGGCGTGCCTGTATCGGTGGCGGCAACACGCGTAATGGTGAATAACGCGCCTACAGACATCTGGACCGCCAGCTTCACCATCCCGATAATCAATGCGAATTCCACCTCACGTGTCTCGGTTACTGCCGTGGATGCGGTGGGTAACCTCACCACCACGCGCGACGACACGAACAAGAGTGTAAATGATACAACCCTGCCCGTGCTGGCCATTGATAACATCATGACCGACAATGTGCTGAACTATGTAGAGGCTACAACGGTTAACACAGGTACAAACCCACCTTACGAAGCATGGTCTATCAGCGGCACGACCGATGCGCCAGTGGGCGAAGTAGTGGTGGTGACGGTAACGGATGCTACGGGTCTAGCGGCGGTGCAGGCTTGGGCATTGGTGCAGGTGGATGGCACATGGCAAGTGGTTGCGGGGGTGTCGGTTGCGGATCCTTTGAACCCAGGATCATTTTTACCCAACACCTTAAATAAGGTGCAGTTTTTACAGCCGGGGCTGCTGACGGTGACGGCGGCGGTGTCCGATGCTGCTGGAATAAATGATGCAGAGCTAAGTAAGGTTATTGTCAACATGGATATACAGCCGCCGCGCGCAGTGAATGCCAGCTTTTCTGAAGTTGCCAATGCAACCGTTACCCTAGGCATGAGCGAGCTATTGGGTAATTTCCCTGCGGCTGGGTTGAGCATCCAGCTAAACGGTGCGGGTGCTAACATCGTCACTGGCACACCCACAGGTGCTCCCAATAACTCCGTGGTGATCAGCACCACTGCCACGCTGGCAGCGACAGATTTCCTAAAGGTCACTTTCGCGACAGGCGCAACGAGCTGGAAAGATTTAGCGGGCAATGAAATACAAGCCGCGCATCACCTAGAAAATGGGTTGGTGTTTATTGGCGGTAGTGGAAGCAATACCATTAACGTAGGAGGTGCACTTGCCGCAACGGTGTTTGGCAATGGCGGCGCGGATGTTATTACGGGTTCAAATACGACAATGGTTGCAGGTGATGGCCTCACGCCCAACCCCAACCCATTCGGCGACGTTATTTATGGTGGGGCGGGGGCGGACACCATCACCGGTGGCGGCGGGGCAGATACCTTGTCTGGAGGCACGGAGGCAGATAATTTTATTTTCGCTCAAGGACATTCACCGGAGCTATTTTTTGATACGAATAGTAACGCGTCTCTCTCTGAAGTTTCGGGGCCAGATGATGTCGCAATCTTAATGGAGCGCATCATGGATTTCAGCGCGGGCGACACCATCACGCTAGTGTCAGGCTCGCTAACAGCCATGACACAGGATGCTGATGGGCTAACAGGCGGGCTGGGCGATCAACAATACGCCCTTGCGCGGGGTAATTACGACGCAATCAGCGGCGCGTTTACGTTGAACAATACGACGACGGGTGCGGACACCATGCTGTTCTATGATGGTGATGCTACGGCTGCGGTGCTGATGACAGGCGTGTTGTTAGTGGGTACGGGGGCGCAGAGTTTCACCCCGCTTAACAATACCATTACCATCTAATACCATTGCTTAACCATACAATTACCTTCTGATGAGTCCCCTCACCCTCGCTATGCTCTCCCTCTGGGAGAAGGGTGGGGAGCGCGCAGCGAGGGGGCCGAAGGCGGGAGCAAGATCGAGGTCTCAATAACTTAGCATTGGAATGATGTCCATCCCTCGAAAGGGGTGGTTGGAGGCGGGAATGACGACTAAATCAGCATTTCCCTAGCCCAACAAAACCAGTAGCCAAACCACCGCCACATTGAGTAGGGCTACCAGCACAGCCGCGCTGCCCATGTCTTTGGCGCGTTTGATGAGAGGATGGTTTTCCAACGAGATGCGGTCCACCGCCGCTTCTATCGCTGAATTCAGCAACTCTACAACCAACACCAGCAGCACCGAGCCGATCATCAGCGCGCGGCCTATCATGCTCGGCTCTATATACAGCGCGAGCGGAATTAAAATAATGGCAAGAAATAATTCTTGGCGGAAAGCATGTTCGTGTTGGTAGGCTGCTTTAAATCCATCGATGGAATAATGCAGTGCATTGAAGATGCGCTTGAGACCTGTTTTGCTTTTGTGCGGGGATTGTTGCATCGGGTGGTTCATTTCAATTCGTGATAGAAACTACTTTAACCCAAATAGCTCAATAGAACAAAGCAGGGTCATTCCCGCGTAGGCGGGAATCTAGTGGGTTTAAACCAAAGGCGTTTGTGAATGACTGGATTCCCGCCTACGCGGGAATGACCCTGCCCTCGAAAGGAGTAGTCGGGGGCAAGAATAACGGTGAGAACAGGATTTCATGAATTTGCATTACGCCGTTACGGTGATATTTGCATCAGGGTGAGCGGCGAGGGGACGAATGACTATGCCCAATTTTTGTGCGGCGGCGGTGGCGGCAGAGAGGATGGCGCTATCCAGCTCAACCTGGTGTACGCCTTGGTCGGGCACATGCGCCAAGATGCGGGCGGATGCTTCTTGCGCGGTTTTGAGGTGACTATCATCATCACCATTGATTAATTCGCGTGGTGAGACCGCTTGAAAATAAAGGATGCCGCCACGCAGGGTAATGGCCAGCAAATAAAATGCGTGGCCGTGCGCGGTGGTGTGTTTGTCGCGCACTTCAAAGTATTGCGTCGAGCTGTTTTTGGTGGCATCGTGTTTGGTGCCCAATATTTGTATAAAGCCTTCTATCAATGGCTGCGCGGTATTCAGGTGGGGGGCAAGCAGCGCGCTGTACTCTCCCTCGCGCTGGAGCAAAACAGGGTTCGGCAAGACGACGCGTCGATTGGCACGTCTGACCAAGATGATTAAGGTAATGAGTGATGCGACGGCTAGAAATGTTTCAAGCATGATGAGGTTCGGTGGGTGGTGAATAAAGGGACAGTATAAGGCTGGCTTGCCTCGATATGAAGTGGCAAGCGTGAGAAATGTTTGTGTCGAGAAAGTTCCTGTCTAATTTTATTCTTGCGCAGACAGGGTTTTGTTCTTGCGCCTCGCAAAATTGCCGTTCATGAGTTAATCTTACACTTTTACTTTTGACGAAAATAGATATGGCTCAATACGTTTTTACCATGAATCGCGTGGGTAAAGTGGTTCCACCCAAGCGGCAAATTATCAAAGATATTTCTTTGAGTTTTTTTCCGGGCGCGAAGATTGGCTTGCTCGGTTTGAACGGTTCGGGTAAATCGACCGTGCTAAAAATTATGGCAGGTGTGGATAAAGAATATGAAGGCGAAGCCACGCCGATGCCCAATTTAAATATTGGTTATCTGCCGCAAGAGCCGCAGCTCGATCCGCAGCAAACTGTGCGCGAGGCAGTACAAGAGGCGCTGGGCGAAGTGTTTAGCGCGCAGCAAAAACTAGATGCGGTGTATGCCGCGTATGCCGAACCGGATGCCGATTTTGACGCACTGGCGGCAGAGCAGGCGCGGCTGGAGGCGATCATCGCGGCGGCAGACGGGAGTGCAGATCAGCAATTGGAAATCGCGGCGGATGCCTTGCGTTTGCCGGAATGGGAGGCGAAGATTGAATATCTTTCCGGTGGTGAAAAACGCCGCGTAGCACTATGTAAATTGCTTTTATCCAAGCCGGATATGTTGTTGTTGGATGAGCCGACCAACCATTTGGATGCGGAATCGGTGGAGTGGCTAGAGCAATTTTTGACGCGCTTTCCGGGCACGGTGGTGGCGGTGACGCACGACCGATATTTTTTAGATAACGCCGCAGAGTGGATACTGGAGCTGGATCGCGGGCATGGCATTCCGTGGAAGGGAAATTATTCGGGCTGGTTAGAGCAAAAAGGGGCGCGCTTAAAGCAAGAGGAGTCGAGCGAATCTATCCGCCAAAAAGCATTGTCGAAAGAGTTGGCGTGGGTGCGCCAAAACCCGAAAGGGCGGCAGGCAAAATCCAAGGCGCGTATCGCGCGTTTTGAAGAACTCAATTCGCAGGAATATCAAAAACGCAACGAGACTCAGGAAATTTTTATTCCGGTGGCGGAGCGATTGGGTAATGAAGTGTTTGAATTTATCAATGTGTCGAAAGCGTATGGCGAGCGGCTGTTGATCGACAACCTCAGCTTTAAAGTGCCTGCTGGAGCGATTGTCGGCATTATCGGGCCAAACGGCGCAGGTAAATCCACACTGTTTCGGATGTTGATGGGCAAGGAAAAAGCGGACTCCGGTGAGGTGAAAATTGGCAGCACAGTTAAGGTGTCGTACGTCGATCAATCGCGTGATTCACTCGCGGGCGATAAAACCGTGTTCGACGAAATTTCGGGCGGCAACGATGTCTTGACGGTGGGTAAATTTGAAACACAATCGCGTGCGTACATAGGCCGTTTTAATTTCAAGGGCGCGGATCAACAAAAAATTGTCGGCAATCTTTCCGGGGGTGAGCGCGGTCGACTGCATCTAGCGAAGACGCTGATCTCGGGCGGTAACGTGTTGTTGCTAGATGAGCCGTCGAATGATCTGGACGTGGAAACCTTGCGCGCGCTGGAAGACGCGCTGCTGGAATTCGCCGGCTGTGTGTTGGTGATCTCGCATGATCGCTGGTTTTTGGATCGCATTGCGACGCATATTTTGGCGTTTGAAGGTAATTCGCAAGTCACATTTTTTGATGGCAATTATCAAGAGTATGAGGCGGATAAAAAGAAACGGTTGGGCGAAGAAGGCGCAAAGCCGAAGCGTATACGCTACAAACCGATTAGCCGATAAAGAAAACGCTGCACAGTAGCTGCGCGGGCGAATTCACCCGCAAGCACTAAAAGTACGCAATCCGCTATGGACTGTGTCAATTCCGTCCAGCCTTTGGCTGGATACGGATTGCCTGACTTTGTTAGAAGCCCATGCGGAATTGACAGGGGTAGGCCGATGGGTTCCCGGCTGCTATGCAGCCACCCATTCGCACGCCGCGTTGTACAGTGCTTGGAATCCGGGGGCGCGTAGCGATAGATATTTAATACATTCCGGTTCCTGTGCGCCGTACGCCTTGCACTTCATCCCGCTCGCTGACTGTGCAGCGTTTCTTTGTAATAGTGAATTCGCTACAGTGAAATCCAATTCAGAATGATAAAATGTTCAGCGTAAAAAATTTAATAACCGTTAACATAAAAAGGAAATAAAAATGGAACATACATTACCTCCCCTCCCGTATGCGATGGACGGACTTGCGCCGCATCTTTCAAAAGAAACGTTGGAGTTTCACTATGGCAAACATCACCAAACGTACGTGACAAATTTGAATAATTTGATAAAAGGTACCGAGTTTGCCGATGCAACCTTGGAGCAAATTATTAAAAAATCCAGTGGCGGGATTTTTAATAACGCCGCGCAAGTGTGGAACCATACTTTTTATTGGAATGGCATGAAACCGAATGGCGGTGGCGCACCCAGCGGTGCATTGGCGGATGCGATCAATAAAAAATGGGGCAGCTTCGATGATTTCAAAAAAGCGTTTACGGCATCCAGCCTGAGCAATTTTGGTTCAGGCTGGACCTGGTTGGTGAAGAAAGCCGATGGCTCCTTGGACATCGTTAACACCAGCAATGCCGCCACACCGTTGACCGGCACCGATAAGCCGCTGCTCACTTGTGACGTGTGGGAGCACGCGTATTACATCGACTATCGCAACGCACGCGCTAAGTATGTGGAAACATTTTGGGGCTTGGTCAACTGGGATTTTGTGGCCAAGAATTACGGAACCTCCACACAGTGACTGTGCAGGCGAATTACTGCGTTGCCCTGTGCTCGGAATACTCATGTATAAACATACATTCCGTTTCCTGCGCGCAGTGCGCCTTGCACTTCATCCCGCTCGTCAACTGTGTAGCGTTTCCTTGCGCGTAGCGTTGTATTAAGCGAAAAATAAAAATCCCTGAAATTTATTTCAGGGATTTTTATTTGGCGGCTGGAGTTTAGGTAACCGCACTACATGCCCAGGCTTAATCCCGCGCTTGGCAAACCAGCCGCGATTCATCTCCAGCGCGTACAGTGCATGCCCGCTGGCATGATGTATGGCTGTAGTGTGGGGCTGCATTTCGGCGATATTGAGGATGACGCCATCGGCATCAATGAAGGCGATGCTCAAAGGCAGCGGCGTATTTTCCATCCAAAATCCATGTTGTGCGGCCTTCTCAAAAACAAACAACATGCCGCAATTGACGCATAGCTGGGTGCGCTGCATCAGGCCACGCTCGCGGCTTTGCGGGGTATCGGCGATTTCTGCTTGAACGCGGTACAGGCCGATATGTAGCGTGATTATTTTTGCCTGTGGCAATGATGCAGACCAAGCGAACGCCATCGCGGCAAGCAGGTACAGCAGTAAAGTTGCGCGTATAATTTGCAAAATTTTCCCCAATAATTATTTGCAACGACTATTGTAAATCATGACTCCTACGCTTATTTTTGATATTGAAACCGTGCCCGATATTGCGGGTCTGCGTGTGTTGCATCAGCTCGGTGAAGAGGTGAGCGATGCTGATGTGGCAGAGATGGCGTTTCAAATGCGCCGCCATAAAACGGGTAGCGATTTTTTGCAACACCACTTGCACCGTGTCGTAGCGATCTCATGCGCGCTACGCGAAGGCGATCATTTTCGCGTGTGGTCGTTGGGTGACTTAGCTGGCGATGATCGCGACGATAACGAAGGCGATATTATCCGGCGATTTTTTGAAGGCGTCGATAAATTTACGCCGCAACTGGTCTCGTGGAATGGTGGCGGTTTTGATTTGCCCGTGCTGCATTATCGCGGCCTGATTCATGGCGTGCAGTGTGCGCGCTACTGGGATCAGGGCGAGGACGATAAAGATTTTAAGTGGAATAATTACATCAGCCGCTATCACTCGCGCCATTTAGATTTGATGGATTTGCTGGCGATGTATACCGGTCGTGCGAATGCGCCGCTGGATGATTTGGCTAAACTCATCGGCTTTCCGGGCAAGCTGGGTATGGATGGCAGCCAAGTGTGGGAAGCTTATCAACAGGGCAAGTTAGCGGAAATACGCAATTATTGCGAGACTGATGTGGTAAATACGTATTTGGTTTTTGCACGCTTTCAATTGATGCGCGGACAATTTTCGCAGGCGCGCTATGACAAGGAATGTGCTTTAGTGCGGAGTACATTAAGTAAACATACCGAGCCGCATTGGAAAGAATTTTTAGCAGCGTGGCCTGAACAGAAAAAATAAAATCTATTAATGATCGTACTAATCAAATATACGTAGCATGCTGGTGATAGCTTAAACCCCTCCCAGCCTCCCCTTGTCAGGGGAGGAGTTGGGTTCTCCCCCTGACAAGGGGAGGCTGAGGTGGCTTCAAGATTCGATCTGCCCTATCCGTATCAAATTTTATGCTTCCAGAAAAACCTGTAACTCAAAAAAACCCCGTCATCATTGAATCACTCGACCAAGAAGGGCGCGGCATTGCTCATGCCGACGGAAAAGTCATTTTTATCGAAGGCGCGCTCACGGGCGAGCGCGTCACCTATTCGTCGTATCGCAAGAAACCGAGTTTTGAAATTGCACACGTTGATCAAATTTTGCAAAAAAGTTTTATGCGGGTACAGCCAAAATGCGCGCATTTTGGGGTGTGTGGCGGTTGCTCGATGCAGCATTTGGATGCGCGCGCGCAAGTGTCGGTCAAGCAGCGTGTGCTGGAAGATAACCTAGCGCGCATCGGCAAGGTCGCCCCCGCAAATATTTTGCCCGCTATTTATGGTGAGGCGTGGGGCTATCGGCAGCGCGCGCGCTTGTCTGTGCGGCATGTTTTGAAAAAAGGGAAAACGCTGGTGGGTTTTCGCGAGCGGCACGGTAGCTATGTGGCCGATATGCAGTATTGCGAAATTCTCGCGCCCAAGATTGCTAGATTGCTGCCGCTGCTGGCGCAACTGTGTGAGAGCCTAACTATCCGCGAGGCCATTCCGCAGATTGAAGTGGCGGTGGGTGAAGAGGTTGATGTGCTGGTACTACGAATTATGAGACCGTTGACGGCGGAAGATGAGAGCCTGATCAAGCAATTTGCGGATGCGCATCAGGTACAGTTTTGGTTGCAAACCAAAGGGCCGGAAACTGCTGTGCCATTTTACCCGCTGGACTCACCAGCGCTTGCCTACAGCCTGCCTGAGTTTGGCATCACCATGCCGTTTGCGCCAACTGAGTTTACGCAAGTGAATGCCGATATGAATCGCGTAATGGTTGGTCGTGCGATGCGTCTGCTAAACCCGCAACCCGGCGAGCGCATCGCCGATTTTTTTTGCGGCCTAGGCAATTTTACCTTGCCCATCGCGCGCAGCGGGGCGTATGTTTTAGGTGTGGAGGGCAGTGATGCGCTGGTTAAACGAGCGACGCAAAATGCCGCTTTTAATGGATTGTCAAAAAATAGTGTGCCCATTAAGGGGCGCGGCTATGCTGAATTTAGAGTGATGAATTTATTTGATATGACCGAGGAGTCAATGGCACAGCTCGGTCATTTTGATAAATGGTTAGTTGACCCACCTCGCGATGGCGCGATGGAGTTAGTGAAATCTATTACGCCTGAAGCAGCACCACAGCGTATCGTGTATGTGTCTTGCAACCCAGCGACTTTGGCGCGCGATGCGGATATTTTGGTACATCTGAAGGGATATACGTTAAATGCGGCCGGAGTGATGAATATGTTTCCGCATACTTCCCATGTGGAGTCGATGGCAATATTTGAGAAACATTGATTTAAGTGTCTGCGCGGGCGAATTCACCCGCAAGGAGTAGGCCGATGGGTTCCCGGCTGCTATGCAGCCACCCATTCGCACGCTGCGTTGCCCGCCGCTCGAAATCCTCATGTATTTGACATACACTCCGGTTTCTGTGCGTTGTGCGCCCTGCACTTCATCCCGCTCGCCGACTTAAATCAGCGTTTCCTTTGAAAAGTTTGGATGTGACTGAATGTTGAAGAAACAAAAAGGCGACCCGCAGGTCGCTTTTTTTTGGGGCAAATTATTCAATCACGTTGGCCGCTAAACGCCATTAATAAATGCAACAAGCTCGAGAACAAATTGTAGATGCTCAAGAATAATCCCAGTGTCGCCATCACGTAATTTGTTTCACCGCCGTTCACAATACGGCTCACGTCAAACAAAATATAAGCTGAGAAAATCATTACACCGATTGCCGAAATAGTCAGCGACAAAGCGGGTATTTGGAAAAATAAATTCGCCAACGATGCAACGATTAACAGAATCAGCCCGATGAACAAAAATTTACCCATGAAGCTGAAGTCTTTTTTGGTGACCGTAGCCAGTGTCGCCAACGAGAAGAAAATAATGCCGGTGCCAGCCGCCGCCATGCCGATTAACTCAGCACCGTTGCGCAGATTGAGCGCCACTTGCAGGATAGGACCCAAGAGCACGCCCGCCACAAACGTGAAGCCCAGTAGTGCAACCACGCCCCATGCGCTGTCACGCAGCGCTTGCACGGCGAACATCAAACCCATCATCGCGCCAAACATTAGCAATGCGCTGATGATCGGGCTGGCTGCCATGAATGAGAAGTTAATCGACATGCCGACAAACGCGCCGAGCACGGTCGGGATCATGGTCAGCGCGAGCATCATGTAGGTGTTGCGTAGAACCTTATTTTGCTCTAAGGCGAGAGCACTGGCTGGGTGAATGACTTGGCCTTGATGTAAAGATTGCATGGTGTTTCCTCCAAAAAGTATAAATTATTTATTGAGAAGCGAGCGTAAGAGTAGCTAAAGCATCGAAAAGTTGCAATGATTCATTAAGCGCGTGCTTGATAGCAGGAACAAATATTTTGCAGCGAGTTAATTGTGTTTTAAAAATGTGGTTGAATTTCTGATAAAATGCGCGCCTATCGCAGCAATTAAAGCTGAGTAGGGGTATTAGTAACACCTAAATTTGGAAGCTTGGGTGTCCCACGGGGATGCAATTTTCTATGCAGCAATGCTGCATGAAAATGGTCGAAGTGGTTTAAACCAGCAGTCTTGACAACACGCTGCAGCACAACTGAAAAGGCGCAGCTTGTTGCGGCGTAGACTAACCTTCCCCCCGCGAGGGGGAGGCCGTGGTTGTAAAGCCACTAAAGTGGCAACAACCACGCACAGGTTAGGTCGCAGCCAAAACTGGGTAGTTGTATTAAGCGGGATAAAATTAATGGAAGCTTGGGTGAGTGGTTTAAACCAGCAGTCTTGAAAACTGCCGAACAGAAATGTTCCGTGAGTTCGAATCTCACAGCTTCCGCCAATGAAATGCAGCCTTGAAATTTTTTTAGGAGATATAAAATGAACCAATACTTTATACGCACGACCAGTCGCATTTTAATACTCAGTATGTTGAGCCTAGGTTTGCCGTTGCAGTCTGTGCAGGCGGCGATTATCGAAGCCGATAAGGTGGTGATTTCTTCTACGCAAGCGCAGCTTGATCGCGAGCGCGTGCAGAGTTTTATTGATCGTGCAGACGTGCGTATGGCGTTAAAGAAGCAAGGCATTGATGCACGTGCGGCCCAAGCTCGCGTTGATGCACTGACCGATGACGAGGTGCAACAAGTCGCAGGCAAGCTGGATCAATTACCTGCCGGTGGTGATGTGCTCGGCGTGCTGTTAACGGTTTTTATCGTGTTGCTGGTAACGGATATATTGGGCTTTACTAAAGTCTTTCCGTTTACGCGTTCGATACAAGCGCGATAAATTCATTATTCCGCAATTAATAATGAGCGCAACAATAAACGCCCGCTTAAAAGTGGGCGTTTTGCTTTTTATTATATTTTTATGCGGCTGTACCACGCCGCAAACGCAAAAAATAATTCACGCTTGGCCTGAGCAATTACCTGCGCGTATTGAATTAACGAGCGTGCCATTTTATCCGCAAGAAGTATATCAATGTGGCCCTGCCGCGCTGGCTACGGCTTTAAATTTCAGTGGCGCACGGGTTACCCCTAGCGATTTAATCGCGCAAGTTTATTTGCCTGCACGTGAGGGCAGTTTGCAAGTGGAAATGCTGGCCGCAGCACGTCGCAATGGATTTCTCGCCTACGAAATTGCGCCCAAGCTGGAAGATTTGCTGGCGGAAGTCGCCGCTGGTACGCCCGTAGTCGTGTTGCAAAATCTCGGTTTAAGTTGGTTGCCCAAGTGGCACTATGCGGTGGTGGTGGGCTATGATTTGCCACGCCAAGCAATGATTTTGCGCTCTGGTTTAACGCAGCGGCAGGTTTTGTCATTCACCACGTTTGAACATACTTGGGCGCGCTCCGCACATTGGGCGATGTTGGTGCTGCCTGCGGGCAGTGTGCCGCGCACGGCCACCGAGGCGGCTTACATCAAGGCGACATTGGCTTTAGAAAAAAATATTACGGCAGAAGAGAGGGTGGATATTTATCAAGCCGCGCTTAAAAACTGGCCAGATAATCTCACCGCACACATCGGTTTAGGCAATGCCTTTTACGCGCTAGACGATAAGGCGCAAGCAGAAAACATCTTTCGTCAGGCCACGCTCAAGCACCCCGATTCCGCCATCGCATTTAATAATCTGGCACAAACGCTATTTGATGGTAGACATTATGTGGAGGCGCATTCTGCTGCGACCCAGGCAGTGAGCCTCGCTCAAATAAATGGCGGCGAAGCATTGAGCAGCGCACAACAAACGCTTAAGCAAATAAACGAAAAACTATTGCGCGCAGAGTTATGTCAGCCCTCGTTAAGTGGCACGGTGTCTATCAGCCGCAAAGGTCGCCTACGCGCAAATAAAAGGGGGCAATCTATTTCTAAATCGCGAGGTACACCTGGCAAAAGGTCGGATAATGCAGCGTGTGCGGAATAGTCAGTCCGCCTCCTTATCACTCATGCGCGCACTGAAATAAATGATGTCAGCCACCCCTACGCTTACCACGCGACACCAATCTTCAGGATTGAATACCACCTTTCACGGGGAGGGCTTGCCCTTTGCCGACTATGTGACGCAGAGCCGCCAGATGATTGCTGCCGCCCGTGCAAAATTACATAGCGAGGATGCAACGCATACGCTAGCAAAAATAATTGACGGTAACGCCCCGTTCGAATTCAAGCCGAGTGACTCTGCTGGGAAGGGAAAAAATAAACCCTATCAGCGCGGCATATTGCTCACCCACGGCTTGTCAGACTCACCTTATTTTATGCGCTACTTGGGCGATTTTTTTCAAGCGCAGGGGTTTCGCGTGAAGGCAATTTTATTGCCCGGACACGGCACCCAGCCTGGAGACTTGCTTGATGTAAGCTGGCGTGAATGGGCGCGTGCGGTAGATTACGGCGTGGATCAATTAGCGGCAGAGGCGGATGAAATATACTTGGCAGGATTCTCCGCAGGCGGGACATTGAGCCTTTATCAGAGCTTGATTGATGAACGCATACGCGGTTTATTTTTATTTTCACCCGCGTTAAAAATATCATCACGCGCTGCCTTTGCCAATCTGCATAAATTTTTTAGTTGGCTTGCTCCCGCGCAGAAATGGATCAACATCTTTCCCGATGCGGATATTTATAAATATGAATCCCTGCCTAAAAATGCCGCCGCGCAAATGTACGCGCTGACAGAAGAAGTGGAACGCCGTGTGCAAGATCGTGCGCCCACGCTTCCAATATTTGCCGCAGCCAGCATGCAAGACAGCACGGTCTATACTTCAGCTACATTAACTTTCATGGCCTGTTTGCAAAACCCAGCCAACAAACTGGTGCTGTATGCTGCCCAAGAAAAAAATATGGGTAATAAAAATCCTCTAACTGATTTTCCTGCAGATCAAGTGGAGTGGATAAAAAGCGCGTTGCCTGAACAAAAAAATGCTGAGAAAAATACATTGGGACAAAAAATTCTAAGCTCCGCCCATACCGCCATCGTCTTGCCAGAGGAAGATACCCACTATGGCGCGCATGGAAATTATGCAAATTGCCTGCATTACTATCCGCACGATATGGATAAATATCATGCCTGCCAAAATAATCCTGAGGCATGTTGGCTGGGCGAAATAACGGAAGAAAATTTGCAAGCCGGCCTCTTGCGTCGCTTAACCTACAACCCGCACTTCGCGGCGTTACAAGATTCGATGCGGCGGTTTATTGCGGGGTTGCCGAGTAAGGATGTTGTCGAACGTACAAGAAATGTTGCTGTGGTTTGAGGCTGACCCCCGCTTAGGTTGCGTGGGGGAGAACGACGTTGATCTGAACAAGAGATGCAATTTTTTAGCCAACCGCGCACAACGATGGTCATATCAACCGTGCGTGGCTTTAACGTGCAGTGCCCCAACACTTTCATTCGCGTGTCGTAGCCCTCGTAGGGTGGGCACGCCTTTGTGCCCACGCGGATACCAAACTACGATAATCTCTTGCTCCTACGTAGATTCGACATTTTAGAGTAAGCAACCATGTCACGTTATCGCCGCGCAACGGCTGCTGGTTCAAGCTATTTCTTTACGGTGGTCGCTTACCGGCGGCAGCCGATATTATGTGGCGAAGCGATTCGCAACGCATTGCGCGCCGCAATCGAAACGGTGCGTGAGGCACGTCCTTTCGTCATTGATGCATGGGTATTGTTGCCTGACCATTTACATTGCGTATGGACATTACCTGACGGCGATGCCGATTTTTCTACACGCTGGATGATAATCAAGCGGGCGGTTTCTTTGGCCTGTCGAGAAGATTATCGTCGTGCCGACTGGATGACCGCTTCAAAGCTTAAACATCGCGAATCGACAATATGGCAACGACGATTCTGGGAACATCAAATACGCGATGAGAATGATTTTGCCCGCCATGTCGATTACATTCATTTCAACCCGGTTAAACACGGGCATGTGCAGCAAGCGAAGGATTGGCCTCATTCGACATTTCATCGCTATGTGCGCGATGGGGTATATGCGCGTGACTGGGCTGGTGCGGTGGAAAGTGCGGTATTGGAATATGATTGATACTGTCCGCGTGGGCACAAAGACGTGCCCACCCTACTGGGCTTATCAGTGATTGCCATGCTTGTGAGCGTAATGTTAGACCGCCAGCATCTCAGCCACGGCGCGCTGCCTCGATTGTGGCGATGTCAATCTTTCGCATCGTCATCATCGCATCGAATGCACGCTTGGCGGCAGCGGGATCGGAATCAGTAATCGCTTCGGTCAGCGCCAGCGGTGTGATTTGCCAAGACAATCCCCATTTGTCCTTGCACCAACCGCACTCACTCTCTTGGCCGCCATTGCCCACGATTGCGTTCCAGTAGCAATCGGTTTCGGCTTGATCAGCGGTTGCAACCTGAAACGAGAACGCTTCGCTGTGCTTGAACGCAGACCCACCGTTGATCCCGAGGCACGGAATACCTATCACCGTAAACTCGACGGTCAACACGTCCCCTTTCTTTCCAGACGGAAAGTCCCCCGGTGCGCGGAGCACTGCACCGACGGATGAGTTGGGAAAGGTAGCCGCGTAAAACCGTGCCGCGTCCTCTGCGTCTCGATCGTACCAAAGGCAAATCGTATTTTTTGCTGGTGTTGTCATGTCATTTCTCCTCTAAGATAAAATTTGTGCCATTCTGGCATGGCTTCACTGTGCTTGGCATTGGCGCCCCCTACAAATAAGCTACCGCCCCCCTCACTTCGCGCATCGAAACCCTAAATCTTCGCTGAATTTATCCGCCGCCATATGTGCGCGTAACGCTGCCCGAATTTTTGAGGAAGGTTACTGTCTCGCAGGAATGCAGGTTAGGCCAACGCTCCATGCTCGTTAGCATCCTGCCACGGCTGGATTTTTGCAATGACTCGACCCGCCGCATCTTCCGCGCACTGCACGTCATAGTTGCTTTGTAGGGTTAGCCAAAACTGGTGCGAGGTGTTGAAGTACCGTGCCAGCCGCAGCGCGGTATCAGCGGAGATGCCGCGCCGCTCGCGCACGATTTCGTTGATGCGTGCCGGGGTCACGTTCAGCGCACGCGCCAGCGCGTTGCTGGAAAGCCCCAGCGGAATCATGAATTCTTCTCGCAGGTGTTCGCCAGGGTGTATGGGGGGTAATTTTTTGCTCATCGTTATACTCCTTCAGTGGTAGTCCACAATTTCAACGTCTATCACCCTCACTTCGCGCACCTAAACCCTAAATCTTCACTGAATTTATCCGGTGCCATGTGTGCTCTTAACGCTGCCCGAAAAAATAGCGGTAGCGCGTAATGTCCGACGCTGGCACTGCTGCCACGTATGACTTTTTCTTTTTCGCCATAAAATTTACTGCGGTAAGTGCCGCCCGCATACGGCTGATACCAGTCATCCACCCACTCGGAAACATTGCCCGCCATGTCCATCACGCCGAAGGGCGATTTGTCTTCGGGGTATGACCCCACAGGTGCGATGGGGTTGTCTTGATTTCGGTCGGCCAGTTTGTCGTTGGCTTGCCCGCCGTTAGTTTTTTTGAGATCAAATTCATTGCCCCACGGATATTCTTGGCCTTGTGCACCCCGAGCGGCTATTTCCCATTCGCGCTCGCTGGGGAGACGTTTTTTATGCCACGCACAATACTTTTGCGCGTCATACCAGCTCACGCCCATTACGGGTAAATTATCTTGGCTGCGCTGAATTTTTAGCAGCGCGGCCAATAATTCTGGCTGGGTCATACTGGTGGTATCCATGTCTAATAAAAAATATTCGCTGGCGACGCGCCGTAAAAAATCCAGCTTGAATGAGGCCAATCTTTTTTCACTGACGTTGTAACCGTTTTGCACCCAGGCGGCGGGTGTCGGATGTTTGGTCGCTTGCACAAATTTTTTAAATTGCGCGTTGGTCACTTCATATTTGTCCAGCATAAAAGCGGGGGATTTTATTTTATGTTCGGGGTGTTCATCCACAAATAGCGGCTCTACAAAACCATATTCTTTTTGCCAGCCTTTGTCGTCTTTTTTGTTGCTGCCGATGACATATTCGCCAGCGGGGATTTGCACCATGTTCGGTTCGTCAGCCATTGCTTGGGAGTGCGTTGTGCCCAAAATAATCGCACCCAAAAAAACTTTAGGTAAAATATTTTTTTTGAATTTAATTTGCATTTTTGTTTGTTCCCTTATTGATGTCATTTGAATCTACAAAATCTTTCGCGCAACGAAATCCGAAGGTGGCATTTTTTACTCGCGCATCAAAAAAAGCACGGTTAAAAACGGGTGCCGAAATGCCGCATTCATAAAACGAACAATCCCACCACGAGCCGCCCTTCAGCGTTTTATATTGCTCGCCATAATTTTCGCTAGGCCGCGTGTTGCCCGGATACGCGGTGTACCAAGAGTCCGTCCATTCCCATACATTGCCGGACATGTCATACGCGCCGTAGGGGCTACTGCCGTCAGCAAACGCACCCACGGGAGAGGTGTCGCCTTGATCTTTTAAACTCGCCCAGCGCGCAGGGGTGTTGGCATTATTTAAGGCGAATTTATTGCCCCATGGAAAGGTGCGACCATCTGTGCCACGCGCGGCTTTTTCCCACTCGGCATCGCTCGGTAAACGCTTGCCCGCCCAAGCGCAATAATCTTGTGCATCGTGCCAAGAAACAAAAGTAACGGGGTGATCCGCCTTGCCTGTTGGATAAGTGCGGTTGCTAAAATGCGTGGGCGATTTATGTTGGGTCGCACGCATAAATTCTTGGTATTGCAAATTGGTCACTTCGTATTGGTCGATCAAAAATGCGGGTAGCGTCACGCTGTGTTGCGGGCCTTCGTCTGCCAAGCGCGTGTTGCTGCCGCGTAAAAATTCCCCCGCTGGCACGCGTACCATTTCGTTGGGGGTGGCACCAATGCGCGAGCCGTTATAATAAAGCGGGTAGCGCATTCCGGCTGTGCCTGTGGGTAATTCTTTTAATAAGTGTGCGGCTTGTGGCGGCGCGATTTTAGGATTGATATTTTGCTCAAATTTATTTGGTTCGGGCGGTGCAGCTACGTGCAACAATAAATCTGGGCGAGCAGTGGGGGAGGCGGATTTTTTGTCCCCAAGGCTGTGGCAAGTCACGCATTCTGCGGATGAAGTATGCTCGGCTGATTTTTTGATGGGGCGAAATTTATCTGCACCGTGGCACGTGGTGCAGGGTTTGTTGGCGGAGAAATCGGGATGGTGAGCGGGGCTTATGGGAGGGTGCGCTGCCGCATGAGTGAAGGTGCTCGGCATCAGCGAGCTTATTAACGCAAGCCATAAAAAAGCGCGGGGAGGGGGAGTATAAAATTTCATGCCGAGTTTGAAAAAGGATTCAGTTAAAATAGAGACAGTAATAATATGCTTAGGGAAGCACTGATTTAATCCCACATGGCTCATGGAGGATTAAAGTAGTGTTTCCTTAGTAAAAACACGCGATATACTGCGCCTTCTGACCCACGTAATTCGTTAAAATTCCGCAGCGAAAATGACACAATAGAATACATCAAACCCCTCAGCATGAGTAAAGTGCGCTGCGCCGCCGCTGTGCAGCACCCCTGAAAAAATTTAAATACTGTTAGGAAGAAGGCCTCATGCCCGTCACCATAAAAAATCCGCAAGAAATTGAAAAAATGCGTGTCGCTGGACGCTTGGCCAGTGAGGTATTGGATTACATCTCGCCGTTTGTGGTCGCGGGGGTAACCACAGGCGAGCTGGATAAGCTGTGCCACGATTATATGGTGAATGTGCAACACAGCATTCCCGCACCGCTCAACTACGCGCCGTCTGGGCACGTCCCTTATCCGAAATCAATTTGCACTTCAATCAATCATCAGGTTTGTCATGGCGTGCCGGGCGATAAAAAACTCAAGAACGGCGACATTCTAAACATAGATATTACGGTTATTAAAGATGATTATCACGGCGATACCAGCCGCATGTTTTACCTCGGCGAGCCTTCGATACAAGCGCGCCGTTTGTGTGAAAGCACGTATCAGGCGATGTGGCGCGGCATACGGCAAGTTAAGCATGGCGCGTATCTTGGCGACATCGGCCATGCTATACAAAATTTTTCTGAGGGGTTGGGGTATAGCGTGGTGCGCGATTTTTGCGGGCATGGTATCGGTAAAAATTTTCATGAAGAGCCGCAAGTTTTGCATTACGGCAGACCCAAAACTGGCATGAAATTAGAAGCGGGCATGATCTTCACCATCGAGCCGATGATTAACACCGGTCGCTCAGAGATTAAGAAGTTGGGCGACGGTTGGACCGTGGTTACTAAAGATCACAGCCTTTCTGCGCAGTGGGAGCACACGGTGCTGGTCACTGGAACAGGTTTTGAGGTACTCACAGTTTCTGCGGGATCGCCGCCGCCCCCGTAAAAATTATGCTCACCGTTGCCGAAATTCGTGACAGCCTGCGCACCGCGCGCACGGCCTTGCAGCATGCATACGAACAGCACACCCAGCCCGCACGTTTACTGCGTGCGCATACCCAATTAGTCGATCAACACTTGCGTAAGGTGTGGCTGGCTTTAAAAATGCCCGCAGAATTATCGCTGGTGGCAGTGGGCGGCTATGGTCGCGGCGAGCTGTATCCGCGCTCGGATATTGATCTGCTCATATTGTTGCCACAGGAGCCAGATGAATCTTTGCAGCAGCATTTGCAAACTTTAATCGGTACGCTGTGGGACATCGGCCTTGATGTCGGCCACAGCATACGCACAGTCGAGCAGTGCTTGGCCGAATCCAGCGATATCACCGTACAAACCAATTTGCTCGAAGCGCGGCGGGTGGCGGGCGCAACTTTTTTGTTTGAAGGTATGTGTAGTGCATTGACCAAAAATATCGAGCAACAAAAATTTTATCTGTCCAAGCAACAAGAGCAACTGCAGCGACACAAAAGATTTCTCGATGCCGACTACAACCTAGAGCCCAACCTCAAAGAAAGCCCCGGTGGCTTGCGTGATTTGCACACGGTTTTGTGGATTAGCCGTGCGTGTGGATTGGGCGAAACTTGGCGTGAGCTCGCCCAAGCAAACATCATCACCGCGCTGGAGGCCCGTGCCATCGCGCGTCACGAAGCTTTGTTACAAACGCTGAGAATACGTTTGCACTATCTGGCGGCGCGGCGCGAAGACAGATTGTTGTTTGATTATCAAACTACGTTGGCGCAACAAATGCACATCGCCGCGACGCGCTCACGTCGTGCCAGCGAACATTTAATGCAGCGTTATTACCGTACCAAACAAGCGGTGCGGCAACTGAATGTGGTGTTGATGCAAAATTTGCGCGCCCATTTATTTCCGGCCATTGCTATCAGCACGGCATTAAATAAAAATTTTATAATCCACGATGATTTATTAGAAGCGTGCGATGAAAAATTATTTGAGCGCGAGCCCTCAGCCATTCTGGAAAGTTTTTTACTGTTGGCACAGCACCCGCATTTAACGGGATTTTCTGCCGCCACTCTGCGCGCTTTGTGGCGTGCGCGACAGCATATTGATGCGAAATTTCGCCGCGATGAAAACAACAAAACGTTATTTATGACCTTGCTGCGTCAGCCACAAGGCATCACACAGACGCTGCGCTTGATGAACCAAAATGGCATTTTGGGGAAATATATTCCGGCATTTGGACGCATCGTCGGACAAATGCAACATGATCTTTTCCATGTATACACGGTTGATGAACATATCTTGATGGTGGTGCGTAATCTGCGGCGTTTTAATTTGGCCGAGCACGCGCACGAATATCCGCTATGCAGCAAACTCATCGCAGATTTTGCGCGCCCCGAAATTTTGTATATCGCCGGATTATTTCACGATATTGCCAAAGGGCGCGGCGGCGATCACTCGTTGTTAGGCTGCGTGGATGCGGCGCGCTTTTGCAAACAACATCATTTAGACAAAGAAGATGCCGAGCTGGTGGTGTGGTTGGTGGAGAAGCATTTGGTCATGTCTTCCACCGCACAAAAGCAAGATTTGTCTGACCAAGATGTGATTGCTGCTTACACCGCAAGCATTAAAAATGATCGCTACTTAGTCGCACAATATTTGCTGACGGTGGCTGATATACGTGGCACCAGCCCGAAAGTTTGGAATGCGTGGAAGGGCAAGTTGCTCGAAGATTTATTTTGGGCGGCTCGGCGTTATATGATGGGTGGAAAAATTGCCGATCAGATTGGTGAAATTCGCACGCGAACTTTACAGCTTCTTAACCTGCTGGCTATATCGCCGGAGACGCATGAAAAATTTTGGGCGCAGCTCAATCCAGAATATTTTTTGCGCCATGAACCGCAAGAAATCGCTTGGCACACGCGCTTGCTCGCGTACCGCATTAATAGCGACAAACCGATTGTTGAAACGCGCCTTAGCCCGATAGGGGAAGGCTTGCAGGTGTTGGTGTACAGCCCCGATCGCCCATATTTATTTGCGCGTATTTGCGGTTTTTTTGAACGCCTGCACTACAACATTATGGAAGCAAAAATTCACACCACGCAGCATGACTACGCGCTGAATAGTTTTTTGGTGATGAATACCGGCAACAACCAAACGCCTTATCGCGATGTGATGAATTTTATCGAATATGAATTAGCGCACGACATTGCCAACCCAGACATTCCTGCTGCACCGCACACAGGCCGTACCAGCCGCCAGCTCCAATATTTTCCCATCGCGCCGGAAGCCAAAATTTTTCTGGACGATAAGCAAAATTATCAACTCGCAATCGTCGCCGGAGATCGCCCTGGCTTACTTGCACAAATTACGTATGTGTTGGCGCGACACCATATTTCAGTTCGCAGCGCGAAAATTAATACGCTGGGAGCGCGGGCTGAAGACCAATTTCATATTGTCGGCGCAGAGTTAGCTAAGCCACAGGGCACGGCGCGTTTGCAGGCCGATATTTTGAAAGTGTTGGGCGGTTAATAGGCACGAAATATGCTAGGCACTAAAATAAACAAGGCTTCAGCGCGATGAATTATTGCCTTTTAAAAGTGCCTAACCGAGCATGCCACGGCAATATTTTTTAAGCGTGGCGCGCGGCGGGTGGTTGGCAAGTCACGATTGCCGCCTTTATTAAACGTAGATAAGGAGAGCTAAAATGAAAACCCTTATTGCTGTCACACTTCTCGCAATTTCCTTATTATCCAGCTGCACTATTCCACACAGCCCAGTCGCAAAGTCTGCAAGTTCACCACCTGCAACGGTGTCCGCAGAAGGGGTGCGGGTGGGCACGAAAAATCCCTTGTTTGCTGCAATCGAAAAAAGTGACACGGCAGCCGTTGCGGCGTTGCTCGCCCAAGGTGCAGATGTTAACGCCAGAAATGAGAGTGGCGAAACGCCGCTGCATCGAACCGCGATGGTGAAAAAAAATGCGGCTACGGCTGAATTATTATTAGTCCGAGGCGTGGATGTTAACGCGCAAAATAAATATGGCTACACGCCGCTGCATACCGCAGCACTCATGGGGCGCAAGGAAATTTCTGAGTTGCTGTTAGCTAATGGCGCAAATGTTAATGCTAAAAATCATCAGGGACACACCCCACTACATGCGGCAGCACTGTCTGGGAAAATTGGTACAGCCGAGGTCTTAATAGCGGGCGGCGCAGAGGTTAACGCTAGAGATAATTATCAGCGTACTCCGCTACATGGAGCGGCGGTGGTGGGTAAGCGGCGCATTGTGGAGTTGCTGTTGGCTAGAGGCGCGGATGTGCAAGCCAAGGATAATAACGGATACACCCCGCAGCACAGTGCCGAGTCTGTCGGGTGGATGGATATTGCGATGTTACTGAAGGCTCATGGGCTGAAATCAGGCGCACAGTAATTCAAGCGCACTTGCTGCCACGGGTACGGAAACTCACAACGATGCCATGATCGGTGGCTCGACCGACGATACGCTGGATGGCGGCGCGGGCAACGTCTTCTTATTGGGCGGGGCAGGCACCGACACCCTTACAGGCGGCATCGGCGATGATATGTTGATCGGCGGACTGGGTGATGACCTGCTTATTGAAGGCTACACCGACGCGCAGTTGAGCGCATTAAACAACTACTTGGCATTACAGGCTGACCACGGCGGCATCCCCAACGCGCATCTGGTCAAAGACATCAACGTGCAAGGCGAGTTTCTATCCGCAGCACCCCTGACCCTGTACGACCGCATCGGCAACACGGAATATGAATTCAAACACAGCCCGGTCGATGGCATAACGTTTGGGTTTCTGTCAGGTTTTGATCTGCATTCGCAGGCTTTGCTGACGGCTTTTCAATACAGCAAAGTCCCACGGCGTTCGAACAGTTGTAATTTGGAAGTTGGAAGATGTCTATGACGGTCGGGGAAGTCTAGGGTTTTATAATTGCCAGCGACGGTATTCCATATTGGGAAGCTTGGTGCTGATAGATTATGAAAATCAGATTTTAGTAAAATGCTTTATGGTGATGCCTGAAAGTACTTGACCGCTATACAGCGGAGGATTTTGGTGACCACCGAGTATAAGCGTTGAATTTTTACCCTAACAATTTCCACGCCATGCCCAACATTCCGCATGCGAGGATAGTGGGAATCACACCCACTTTGTAGCGCACCAAGACAATGGTCGCGCCGAATGCCAAGCCAGCAGCAAACCAATCAATCGCAAGCCATGCTGCCGATCCACCCGCCAACCCCGTCGGCCAAAAAACATGGTAGGCAAAAAATATGGCGAGGCTGGCGATCACTCCAACCACGGCAGCGGTGATGGCGGTAAGTGGAGCAGTGAGTTTTAAGTTGCCGCGTGTGGTTTCAATGAAGGGCGCGCCCATGAAGATGAATATAAAGCTGGGCAAAAAGGTGAAAAATGTGGCGATGCTCGCCGCGACCCATGCCGAGATGAGCACCGCATCTGTACCGAGCACTGCGTGATTCCAGCCGCCAACAAACCCTATAAAAGTAATGACAATGATCAGCGGTCCCGGCGTGGTTTCGCCCAAGGCCAGCCCATCCATCATTTGCGTGGCACTCAGCCAGTGATAATTTTCCACCGCGCCTTGATACACATAAGGCAGCACCGCATACGCTCCGCCAAAGGTGAGCAACGCGGCCTTGGTAAAAAACCAGCCCATCTGTGTGTAAGTATTTTCCCAGCCATAGCGCACATATAAAAATGTCATGGCTACCAGCCAAATCCCCACGCCAACCGCCAACACACGTGCCAATTTATGCCAGGAAAATACGGCGTGCGCGGAGATGGCACTGTGATCGTCGATCAATGCTGCGCCGTATTGCGCTTGTTTGGTGTGATGGCTGCTACTCGCGTTGAAATATGTTGGCGCGTGATGGCCGCCGATATATCCGATCAAGGCAGCAATTAAAATAATCAGCGGAAAGGGCAGGTGAAAGACAAAAATTGCGACGAAGGAGAAAATTGCAATTGCCCACAGCAACGGGTTCTTCAAAATTTTATGACCGATGCGATACGCCGCAAATGTAACCAGTGCTACTACCGCAGGCTTGATGCCGTAAAGCACGCCCGCTACCGCAGGCAACGTGCCATACGCCATATAAATCCACGCTAATATCAATAGCAGAAAAAATGCGGGGAGCACAAACAAGGTGCCCGCGATGATTCCGCCCCAGGTGCGATGCATTAGCCAGCCGATATATACTGCCAGTTGCTGAGCCTCTGGGCCTGGTAACACCATGCAATAATTCAGCGCGTGCAAAAAACGTTTTTCCGACAGCCAGCGTTTTTTTTCGACCAAATCATGATGCATGATGGCAATCTGCCCCGCTGGTCCGCCAAAACTTGTGCAGCCGAGCTTAAGCCAATACCAAGTGGCTTGCGCTAAAGTCACGGGGGGAGGTGCGGCGAAGTGTGATTCGGTTTGATCCATGCCGCTCTCGGTGGGGCTAGATAAAAAAGTCGGCGCAGTATACCTCGCCCCGAGATTGCCGAGGGATCGGCGGAATGCAGGCTGTATAATTTGTGTTAGCGCAAAGTAGTAATGTCCGGTTTCTCCAAAGTAGAAATGTCCGGTTGTGATTAAATCCCGCCCTGTTTTTTTATAGGGGCGGACAACCGG